>Ga0315287_10008974_pt1 | contig 10112 bp, 9 predicted proteins | sample YL17G11_0_MG_FD_205037 | JGI IMG/M metagenome (GOLD analysis project Ga0315287, IMG submission 205037) | Sediment microbial communities from Yellowstone Lake, YNP, Wyoming, USA - YL17G11_0 | ecosystem: Environmental > Aquatic > Freshwater > Lake > Sediment | place: USA: Wyoming | collected... | reverse complement strand
TGCCGGATGTGCATTGTTGAGATCCAGGGCAGACCGAACACACCGACCGCCTGTACCACCCTGGCCGAAGAGGGAATGGTCATTCAGACCAACAGTCCGGTTGTAAAGTCGCTGCGGAAAGAGTTGTTGAAGCTGCTGTTGTCAGAACATCCATCGAGTTGTCTATTCTGCCCCGAGCAAAGTCACTGCGAAGATTGTATGGTCACACTGCGGAAATCCGGTGTCACCACGGGCTGCCGGTCCTGCCCTGACGATGGACAGTGTCAACTTCAGACACTGGTGCATCAAATCGGTTTGACCGAGGTCGGGTATCCTGTCCGATACCGTATGCTGCCGGTGAAAAAGAACGACCCGTTTTATGACCGCGATTACAACCTGTGTGTTCTCTGCGAACGGTGTGTCCGTGTCTGCGAAGAGAATCATTTCTCAAGCGTGCTGACACTGGTCAGCCGCGGGACGGATACCGTTGTCGGCACAGCCTTTGGGCGAACTCACCTGCTGGCTGGCTGCAGCTTTTGCGGCGCCTGCCTGGAGGTTTGTCCGGTTGGAGCTCTTTCGGAAAAGACCCGCAAATGGGATGGAAAACCTGAGCGCGAAGTTGCCACGACCTGCCCCCTGTGCAGCGCCGGGTGTCAGATCAATCTGCTCGTAAAGAATGACATGGTCATCGGGAGTCTGCCTGACCATGACGGCGGCTCCGAGATCCTATGTGTCAAAGGACGATTTGGGATTACCGAGTTGGTCAATCATCCAACGCGGCTGGAAAAGCCTCTGGCTGTCAACCCGGAGGGCAGTGTGCCTGTCTCATGGGAGCAGGCGGTCGAGGTCGCCGCGGAAAAGATCTCCGCCTGTGCACCTGGGAAGTATGGGATGATCATCTCCGCCGATTGCAGCAACGAGACGCTGTACATCGCGCATAAATTCGTCCGCGAGGTCGCCCGGTCGAACCATGTTCGAACATCTTCCACAGCTTTGTATGGAGATGGTTTGCAGGCCATCCAGCGGTTATACGGTTTATCGAAACCGCTCAATGTTCTATTGGGAGCGGATATCATCCTGTGTCTCGGATTTGATGGGAAGTATGCCCAATCGGTGGTTGATGTCAAGCTCAATCAGGCGAAAAAACTTGGGGCGCAGGTCATCACGTTCCATTCTGAGGAACACAGCCTGAGCAAGGCTGCAGACGAGTGGCTGAGGCCGGCGCCTGGCGATGAAGTCAAACTGCTCGAAACGCTGGCTGAGGGAACCCGCGGATCATCGGCTGACCCCCAAGTACAACGCACTGCCCGATTGCTTTCGGAGTCGAAGCGAACGGTCATCCTCCTTGGACCTTCATTTCTGGTCCATCCGGAAAATCTCTCCTTGCTGAAAGCGGTCGAGCAATTGATCGCAAAAACCAATGCAGAGTTGGTCATGCTTCCAGACACGGCCAACCTGGCCGGTGCGTTCCGAACGGGAATCGCCGCTCCCGTGACCGCGGATGAACTTCAAGGACTTGAAGTCCTGCATCTCGTCGGTGAAACCATTCCCGCAGGCCTGTCTAGTAAGCCCTTCATCCTGTACCAGAATATCTATCCACCGGCGCGCGACCTCGCGACCGGCTTGATCTTACCGGCAACTGCCTTCACCGAGGAAGATGGCACGTTCCTGGACCACGCGGGCACGATGCGGAGCATTCAACGCGCGGTGCAGGCTCCTGGCAGTTCACTTCCATCCTGGCAGATCCTTTGCCGGATCGCGCAGAAATTGGGAGTCCCGGGCTTTGACTATGAAAACGCAGAACAAATCCGGGCTGAGTTCGAAACAATGACCTCCCCGGGCATTGACCTTGCCGGATCGGATGTCCGCGCGGGGCGGCGTGATGATCATTCGTATATGGGCTTCCCGCTAGGGACGTGGGTGGCAGGTTTTGGACTTTTATATCCGCAGCAGGAAACAGGACCCTCTTATGGTAAAAATTCTTGAAAATAAGATGATCGTCCCGAACATTTGCATGATCACAGTTTCTGCGCCGGAGATCGCCCGGTCTGTCCAGGCAGGCCAATTCGTGATCGTGAGGGCCGATGAGGATGGCGAACGAATCCCGCTGTCGGTTTCAGACTGGGACGTGGATCAAGGGACGATCACGCTCGTTTATATATTGGTTGGGAAAACGACGCAAAGGCTGGCCACTCTCACCCCAAAAGATATCTTGCCCACGGTGGTTGGGCCTCTCGGAAATCAAATGGAAATCGACCTGTTTGGAAAGGTGGCTTGCATTGGCGGGTGCTATGGACTTGCGAGCATCTATCCGATAGCCAGAGCGCTGAAAGAGAAGGGTAATCGGGTCACGATCATCGTCGAGGGGCGCAGTTCCAACTTGATGTTCTGGCAAAAAAAGCTCAAATCCGTCAGCGACCAACTGATCGTCATTACCCGGGATGGTTCACAGGGAATCCAGGGTCATATTGGAAACCTGCAAACCCTCTTTGCCCGTCCTGACATGCTGCCGGACCGCGTCATTGTCAACGGCTGTAATTATTTGATGATGCGCGCCGCTGAAGAAACCCGTCCCTTGAATATCAGGACGATTGTCAGTTTAAATACATTGATGATCGATGGGACAGGGATGTGCGGCGTATGCCGCCTGACCGTCAGTTCGTCCACCAAGTTCGCCTGCGTCGATGGTCCCCATTTCGATGCGCACGAGGTCGATTGGAATGAGCTGGCTCAACGCAGGAAAGCCTACCTGTCCGAGGAGACGCAGTTGCTGCGCTCCAGCCTGCCTCAAGAATGCTAGATCTAATTTTAGGATAAGTGTTGCATGCCTGAAAATGAGAAACCCAAACCGAAGATCGATCTGAACCGCCGGGAGATGCCGAAGCAGGAGCATCACATCCGCAGCCATAACTTTTTCGAAGTTGCTTTGGGCTATACCGCCCAGCTGGCGATGGAGGAAGCGCAGCGCTGCCTGCAGTGCAAGAAGCCATTCTGCGTTGCAGATTGTCCTGTGAATATCAAAATCCCTGAATTCATCCACGCGGTTGCGGAAGGTGACTTCGCATCTGGAAGCCGCATTCTCAAGGAAAGGAATTCACTCCCTTCGGTCTGCGGGCGGGTCTGCCCTCAGGAGGAACAGTGCGAGAGTCATTGTGCCCTGACGAAGAAGGGCGGTACGATCGCAATTGGGCGTCTGGAACGCTTTTTAGGTGATTGGGAGGGGGCGCAGGCTGAGGCGGCGCTTCCGGAGATGTCTACTCCAACCGGAAAAAAGGTCGCCATCATTGGCGGAGGCCCGGCAGGATTAACTGCCGCAGCCGACCTGATCAAGGCCGGGCATCAAGTTGTCATCTATGAGGCGCTGCACAAGATGGGTGGCGTTCTCTATTACGGCATCCCGGAATTTCGGCTTCCAAAATCGATCGTGGATCGGGAGGTCGATTATCTGCGCCGCCTGGGCGTCGAGATGCACACCGATTTTGTGGTGGGCAAGACCCGCTCACTGGAATCCATTCTGGAGGAGTTCGACGCCGTGTTTATTGGAACAGGCGCGGGCCTGCCCTGGTTCATGGAAATGCCAGGGAACAACTTGAATGGTGTTTATTCGGCCAATGAATATCTGACTCGTATCAACTTAATGAAGGGCTATTCCTATCCGCGAAATGATACACCGATCAAGCGCCATCAAAAGGTGGCTGTTCTGGGAGGCGGCAATGTCGCCATGGATTGCGCCCGCACGGCTTTACGCCTGGGAGCCGAGGCGACGATTGTCTATCGCCGCTCACGCGCAGAACTGCCCGCACGCCTGGAGGAAGTTGAAAATGCAGAAGAGGAAGGTGTGCAGTTTCGTTACCTGACTCTTCCGCTAAAGACCATTGGCGGCGACCATTTTAATGTCACCGCGCTGGAATGTTTGAAAATGGAGTTGGGCGAACCGGATGCTTCAGGCAGGCGCAGTCCGGTGCCGATCCCCGGGTCTGAGTTCATCCTCCCGTTCGATTCTATCATCCATGCCATTGGCAATGGTCCCAATCCATTGATTCCCCAGACAACGCCAGGGCTGACCATAGGCAAGAAAGGGAACATCGTCATCGACCTTGAAACAGGCAAGACATCCAAAGAGAGAGTCTGGGCTGGTGGGGATATCGCCACCGGCGCGGCAACCGTGATCAGTGCCATGGGCGCGGGTAGAAAAGCGGCTTCCTCCATCCATGAATTTCTTGTGTCCTGAAAGGTGTTCCTATGACATACATCATCATAGCTAAGAAGTGTATCGGCTGCGGATCCTGTGTTCATTTTTGCAAGTGCGGGGCAATCGATTATGTGGAGGAGATCTGCGTGATCGATCAGGAGAAATGCGATGCCACCTGCGGTGGCAAGTGCATCGAATATTGTCCGATCGATGACACCATCGTTGAAGTAAAAACCCCTGCAAAAGTCATTTTGAGTTGAGTTCAAGATTGTAGATCGCAGCGATCAAATTAAAACGCAAGGAATATCTCTTTCTCCGATTACGATACCGCTCAATCAGGATACGAAACATCGTCAATTTGCGAAAAATATGCTCAATCAAAACCCGTTTACGTACCAGGGCGCGATCCTTCTGCTTTTCCTTTACAATTAGCGGATGATATTTGGATTTCTTGAAAGGCGTTTAGAAGTTCTCGTAGAATTCTGCAGGCTCTTGATAGCCCACACCCGCCAACACCCGTATATGCTCGGCAATATCGCTTCTGTTCATCCGTGAGAAGTTGATAGTCAGTTTTACTCCCATAACTAAAGACGGTCGCCACAATTTCAGCGGTCTTTTGGTCAGCAATCAGTTGCGCTTTTTGGGCATGTCGCCTCTTCTTGCCGCTGTAATGCCGATTTTGGCTTTTTCCCCTGGCACCGCCCACGCACCCCGCGTATTTCGCGGGGCAAGTGGCAGGTGTGGAGGTTCAATCGGCTGTTCAAAGCATAGGACCGAGTATCGAAGTGCTCGATTGATTCTCCCGGTAAGGGAGATGACCTGTTCGCTGGATAATTTCATTAATGTTTAGTGCATTGGAGCGGGCTATAATGTGTTATACGATGTCCGTAAAGTCCCCGTGAGGGGATAAACACTAGTTAGGCTCATTTGGAGGGGATGATGACAGTTAGCCTACTGTTCCGCCGGCGAATGCTCCTGGTCTGCGCGGCTCTTTTGATAGCGGTAGCCATAGTGGTGGCATTGGGCGTAATTCCACCGGTCCAAGTCGCCACCTTCCCGGGCGCCACCCCCGAGAGAGCCGTGCCGGCCTTTTGGGTCGCCATAGGCTTGAACTTTGTCGCTGCAGCAACTCTCGTCTTCATTGCCATATGGTCAAAAGGTCGAAGTTGGATCTCAACATCCGTTCTCGTGGTCATAGGGCTCGTCGCTCTGTTTTTGGGAATTGCCCTGACCGATGCATTCTTTGCATTCCGGGCGGCAGGTCCCTCAATGCAAACCGTCTCGATGCTTCTTTTCTTCTGTGCAGCAGCAGATTTCCTGGCCGGGGCGTTGGTTGTCACAACCGCGTTTCTCCGTCCCAAAAAAACATAAACGAGCCCAGCCAGTCGATGGAGTCAACGTCCTCCCTGCGCGCGGGTGCGGCTCATCCGCCCCCTTGGGCAGCCATGGATAAGATCCACTAATAAAAAAAAGGAGACAATCATGATGGCGACTTCTTCAACCCCGGGCAACAGGAACAAATTGTTTATCCTCCTGGCGATCTGCGGTTTGCTGGCAATTGCCGCTGCCGCGGTAGGCATCGACGATAATCCGCTCGGTATCCTGTTGGCTTTTCTTTCGGCGACTGCCTTTGTCCTTGCATTTGTTCACCCCTGGCGAACCGCAAAGAAGTATATGTTTCTCTTCCTGGCGTCGATACTCGGTTTTATTCTTTTCACCATTCTGAGCATCACCCTCGATACTGCTGTCCAGAATCCAGCAACCACGAGTGCTCTCCAGGATTTTCTGAATGGTCCCGTCGTCAATGCCTTAAATGTAATCATCATTATGATCTGCGCTGCGGCCTTCATCGTTGGAGCGGTCGGCTCGGTTGCCATGGCCATTCGCAACCGTCGTCGGCCTGCTTGAATCAGTGAAGTAGCTGTCCAAAACCGGCTCCGTGCGCTCGAAGTGCTCGATTGATCTCTACGCACAGGCAGTATCCCATTTTCCCTAAAGATAACGATGTTGACGGGGATTTCCATCCGCACGCGTAAGGTTGATTGGTTATAATAAGACTAAATTCATACTTTTAGTGGTATCACCGTTTTGCATTCAGAAAGGATGCGCACAGTATGTTAAACCTGAATTCCGTCATGATCGGTACGAAACAATCCAAGGCATTATCCGCGTTCTATGAAAAAGTCCTTGGCAAGCCAGCGGACATGGTCGATAATGAAAATGGTTTCTTTGGATGGCAGGTTGGAGATGGATTTATTGGCGTTTTGGAGCATTCCGAAATGGGTGGTAAATCAAAAGATCCCGGTCGAGTGATGATCAATTTTGAAGCTGGGCAGGTCAAAGAGGAGTTTGAGAGAATCAAGGCCATTGGCGCCGTGGTTATCAAAGAACCTTATGAAATGGGAAACGGCTGGATTGCAACGCTGGCAGACCCCGATGGAAACTATTTTCAATTGATGACCCCGATGGGATAGGAACAGATCATTCCACAGGTGTGGATTCGCGCTCAATCGTGAGTCCACACCAGCCTAACTGCAGCTGCTCGGCAATGGTCTCCTGACCTTGCCTTGCATTGACCGGAGGTCTGAAACAGGCAATTGATGAAGACAACCACCAAGACCTATCGGTCTAAAGCTGGTCGGTGTCAATAGACCATCACCTAGCGTGGCGTTTGGCGGTTTTTAGTTTTCGGAGTTTGATGCCATGAACAGAAGGCTCCCTGGTTTGATGACCATCCTAATGGTAGTGATGGCCGGATGTGAGCGAACAGCAATTCCTCTTCAACTTCCTGAGGCCGCGACAGATGAGAGGCTTCAGCCTCCAATCACCCTGACACTCTTTCAGGTAGTGCCCTCCGCTACTTCTACCCAAGCGCTATTAATAACTGAAACTAATCCCATCCAGACAATTGTCCCGGCGGTCAGCCCGGGCTCCGGTGAGGAAGAATGGACCACGTTTGTCATGGATAGACCCTTTTGGACCTATAAAGGGTTCCGCCTTCACTATCCTCAGAGCTGGAAGTTGACCACCGAGTTTTTTAAGCCTGATCCTGAATATGATGCGACGATGAGCTTAGTGCTGGAGAAGTCAGGTTTTACCATTGAGATCGTGCAGGGAGAAGGGTCGATTCCGTTCTGCCTCTACCCAGGAGAAACAACGACGAAGCAGTTCTATACTCAATATCGGGAGTACAAGGAGTTCTACAAAGGTAACCAGATTATTTGGCGACGTGCGATGCCGGAGTATCAAGGGCCTGGATGGTCTTTATTCACGGTATGTGAGCTAAGGCCGAATACCAACTTTGCGGATCCTTTTACAGCAATAGGATGAATCGAGCTAAACGATCCTTCGATTGATGAGTCAATCCTAAGTGAATTCGACAAGACTCTTGATCAAATTGAGATATTCGAATAGTTAACCGTTCAATACCGGCTCCGCCCTCACCGAATTTGCAAGCCTTGATATTCAAAAAAATCCGGCGATAAGTGCGGGTAACAGGTAAGCCTTTTAACGGCAGTGAACGAGGAAGGTAGGTTGGCAGGCGCTGACACTGATCTAAATAAAAAACCCTCTTGACAAAAGCATATAAACACCGTATATTTACATCGTAAGTATACGGTGTTTATATATTAAGGAGCAACCATGTCCCCTCGCCCGCGCAGGAATGAACGGCAGCCCAATTTGCAGGAAGCCATCAAGGAGACAGCCTGGAGGCAGATCGCCGAATCAGGCGCATCCGCCCTCAGCCTGCGCGCGATTGCGCGCGAACTGGGTATTACTGCCCCGGCCATCTATAACTACTTCTCCGACCGCGATGCGCTGGTGACAGCGTTGATCATCGATGCCTATACTTCTTTTGGTGATTCGCAGCTTGCTGCGCGCGACGCCGTGTCGGCGGAGGACATGGCCGGGCGCTTGATGGCGACCGGGGTGGCTTACCGGGACTGGGCCCATAAGTACCCGCAGCGCTACCAGTTGATCTTTGGCACGCCCATCCCCGGTTACGCTGCTCCATTAGAGCAGGTGCTGCCATCAGCAGCACGTTCGCTCAGCGTCCTGGCCGGCGTGGTGGATGCGCTGCGGGCCGGCGGTAAACTCAATGTGCCTGATTTCCCAGAGGTAAAGGAAGAATACAAGGTCAGTTTCGATTTGTGGAAAAAGTTTGGCGGCGATTACGATTTACTTAGCCTCTCGGTCGCCGTGCTGATCTGGGCGCGCGTGCACGGCATCGTCTCGCTGGAGATCGCGGGCAACCTGCCGCCTTTCGGCGCGAAGGGCGACGCGTTGTATTTGTACGAGATGATGTCGATTGCTCGGCAGTTTATCAAGGAGTAGAGCATGAAAGCAGTCATTTTGGACGGTTCACAGGAAAACGATCTGACTGGCGAGCGTGTGCGCGCTGCGCTGCTGGCGAAACTGCAAACGCAAGGCTGGGAAGTGGAACATATGTTGCTGCGTGAGAAGAAACTCGGCAATTGCGCGGGTGACTTTTTCTGCTGGGTGCGCAGCCCGGGCATATGCAACATCGACGACGACAACCGCGAAGTTGCCAAGTCGATTGTCAACAGCGATTTGCTGGTTTATCTTACCCCGGTCACCTTTGGCGGATATTCGTCAGCGCTAAAAAAGGCGGTTGACCACCAGATCCAGAATATCCAGCCGTTTTTTGCGCAGGTCAACGGTGAGACCCACCACCAGAAACGCTATAAAAAATATCCCGATCTCCTGGCGATCGGCTGGATGGAACAGGTGGACGCACAAGCCGAGGCGATTTTCCGCCATCTGGCCTGGCGCAACGCGCTCAATATGCACGCCCAACACGCCGTCACCGCTGTGGTTTTGGCCGGTCAAACTGACGGGGAGATCCTGGCCTCGGTGCAGAATTGCCTGGAGGGCATTCATAACGGCGCGAAGATCCAGCCGGTGAATCTTCCTGTCAGCGCTATGACAGGCTCCGGGGCAACCTCCATCCGGCGCGCGCTGCTGCTCGTCGGAAGCCCGCGCACGCGCAAGAGCAGTTCCAATTCGCTGGGCAGCTATCTCTTTGAACGGCTGCACGCCCAATCCATCCAGACCGAAACAATTTACCTGCACACCATTTTGCGCTCGCCGGAAAAGATGAAGGCTCTGCACGAAGCGGTGGACGCGGCAGATTTGGTGCTGCTGGCTTTCCCGCTGTATGTGGACTCGCTGCCCGCGCCGGTGATCGAGGCGCTGGAGCGCATTGCCGCTCATCGGGAAGGGCAGACGACCCGCAAACTGTTTGCCGCCATCGCCAACTGCGGCTTCCCCGAAGCGCACCACAACGACACGGCACTGGCCATTTGCGAGACGTTCGCCCGGCAGGCAGGCTTTGAGTGGGCCGGAGGGCTGGCGTTGGGAGCAGGTGAAGGGCTGGTGCATGGCGCGTCTTTGAATGAGGCGGGCGGGCCAGCCATCCCGATCAAGAAAGCATTGGAAATGGCGGCCGCGGCACTGGCAATTGGCGAACCCATCCCGCAAGCGGCCATCGACCTGTTGGCGAAAGCGTTCATCCCCGGCTGGCTCTACCGCACCATCGGTTGGTACGGCTGGAAACAGCAGGCCAAGCGCTGGGGCGCTGAAAAGTCGCTCAAGCGCCAGCCGTATGCGGTAAAGTAAATCCGCGTAACTTTATTAATCACACAATCTTAAAGGAGCAAAAAAATGTCTGAACTTCATGTAGTTTTTGGTACCGGCCCACTGGGCAAATGGACGGCGCGCGAACTGGTCAAACTCGGCAAAACCGTCCGCGTGGTCAACCGCTCGGGCAAAGCCGACCGTCTCCCGGCGGAAGTGGAAGTCGTCGCCAGCGATGCCTACGATGTGACCAAGAACATCGAGGTGACAAAAGGCGCCACATCCATTTATCAGTGTGCCCAGCCGCATTACTACGAGTGGGCTGATAAATTCCCGCCTTTAC
>Ga0315287_10008972_pt1 | contig 10114 bp, 9 predicted proteins | sample YL17G11_0_MG_FD_205037 | JGI IMG/M metagenome (GOLD analysis project Ga0315287, IMG submission 205037) | Sediment microbial communities from Yellowstone Lake, YNP, Wyoming, USA - YL17G11_0 | ecosystem: Environmental > Aquatic > Freshwater > Lake > Sediment | place: USA: Wyoming | collected... | reverse complement strand
CGGTGACCGCCGTGGCCAGTTCCTGGGTCTGCAGGCTCTTCGCGGTGACCGTGACGCCGGGGACGATGGCCCCGGACTGATCCTTGACGACGCCCGAGATCGTGCCGCGATCCTGGGCGGCTGCGGGCCCTGCCAGCAGCACTACGCAGACGGTCGCGAGAACAATTCGACGCCACGAGTGTCTATCAACGTTCATCCTGCACCTCCGCAAGAAGACGAGTGTGACGGGTGGGCGGGCCATGGACGATAGGTGCCCCGCCGTGAGGTTATGTCCGTGCGCGCACGATGTCAAGGGAGCTTGCAGGAGGCTTGCCGGAGGCGGTCAGTCCTGCGATCCCTCATTCACCGACACGCGGGCGCGACCGCACCGCGGTCGCCGCATGTCGAAGGGGCCGCTGCCCGGGCGGCGGTACCCAATAGCGGGCTGGACCCGACCATGCCACCTCCCTATACTGGGGGCTCATGACCTTCCGTGATCGCTTGATCGCGACCATCCAGGCGGCGCGTCCGGTGCTGGAGGATCCGGGCGTGCTGGTTGTCGGGTCGGAGGTCCCGAACCTGCTGGAACCCGGAGCCGCCGCGACGCTCGTGGTGTCGCAGGACCTCGACATCGGCGTGCCGGTCGACCGCCATGCGGCGGTGAAACGGCGGTTGCCAGAGTTGCGCCTCCACTTCCTGCCCTCTCCCGATGAGCCATCCGTCTGGACGCCCCGGTCGTCCGACCTGCTCGAAGTGAACTTCGTCGGCATGGACCCCACACAGGATCCGGCCGATGCCTACGTGCTGGAGGATGACCAGCTCCCGCTGCTGGTGTTCGGCGCATTGTCGCTTGTCGAGCCCGGCGCGGAGATCGACATCGCGGGGACCAGGATTCGCGTGCCGCGCCCCGCCGGGCTGCTGCTGGAGAAACTGGTGACGGATCGCACGGGAGAGAAAGGCGACCGGGATCTGCTCGTCGCGCTCGGCCTGCTCATCACGGCTGGTCCCGCGGATCTCGACGAACTCGACAGCGCGTTTCGGCGTCTCCGGCCGGAACTTCGGCACACGGTCCGTTCCAACCTGACCCTCCTGTCACTCATCGAGGCCAGGCCCGGGATGCCCGACCCCCGGCCGCGGCGAGCCGCTGTCGCGGCGCTGCTCCGGCGCCTGGAGAAGGGCGACGAGGGCCTCCCATGAGTCCCACATTCGAGCGGCGCATCAGGGAACAGCGCGCCAGGGTACTGGTGCGATCGCTGGACTACAGGCAGCGCCGCCACGCCAGCGGCATGTGGTTCCGGCTGCGACGCGTGCTGGCCGACGCCGGCGCGGCGTACGTCATCCCTGAAGACGAAGCCCGGACACTCATCACCGAAGGTCACCGCGCCGAACCCGTCGGCCAGGAACTCGAGCCGTCGAAGCTCATCGTCATGGCGTCGTCCGCGCGGATCGCGCAGATCGCGTCGGCGCAGCCAGTGCCGATGCGGCTCGGTGGTGAACTGCTGGCAGCGACGTGTCTGGCACTCACGCCGTTCGAGGAGACCGCGAAGGCGGCTACTTCTTCTCCTCGCGCGTGATCAGCACGACGTCGAGATTGGCCGACCCGCGAACCCAGGCAAGCCGGCCGTCCCCTGACCAGTCAAAAGACCAGACGATGGCGTCGTCCTTAAAAGCGGGAAGTGGTCTCGGAGCGCCTCCCTCGATCGGCTGTGTCCAGATGCCCTGCGCGCGCAGCGTCCCGGCGACGTAGGCCAGGGCGCGAGCATCCGGAGTCCAGCGGAGATCCGGGATCAGAGAATCAGAGAACGGAATCGCCTTCGGTGGCAGGTCGAACATCTTCTCCGGCTCGCCGCCCTCGAACGGTGTGATGGTCAGGACGACTCGCGACGAGACGGGATCGCGGTAGAACCCGGCCACCCGCCGTCCGTCGGGGGAGATGGCTGGGCTGAATGTCACTTTGCCGGGCCACGATCGCTTTGTCCCGCCATCGGGGCCGACCAGCCAGATTGGTTCATTTCGGTTTCCACCGTCCTGGTACATCACCCATTTCCCATCGGAAGAGCATCGCGGTGCAGTTTCGCCTGAGGGGTCGGTCACGATCGTAACGGGACCGCCGTCGATACCCACGCGCGCAAGGCCTGCGGCGTCACGTGGCCAGGAACAGAAGAAGACGGAGCGGCCGTCCGAGGAGACTGACGGATGGGCGCTGACACCGCGAGCATCGCCAGTCAGAAGACGCTGGTGGCTCCCATCCGCGTCCATTACCCAGAGGTCGAGATCGATCGTACCGTAGACGATCCTGCCGTCGCGCGCCCAGGCGATGCCGCCAAAGCCGAGGTTCTTCCCAGACGTCACCGCCATTGCCGTTCGCGGGTCGCCGTTCTGCGATACCCAGATGTCTGACTGCGCCTCCACCTTGACCGTCGCCAGTGTCGATCCGTCGCGGCTTAGGCTGACGCCGTAGTAGGTGTTCGGATCGTTGGTGACGCGTCGCGCCGGGCCGCCCTTGGCGGGCACCGACCAGATCTGCATCTGCGTGCCAGACCGCGGGTTCGCCTCCATGAGCAGTCCGCCGCCGTCCGGGAGCCACGCGACCTCACCGATAGCCGTCCACCGGTCCGAGGTGAGCGGTGTGACCGTTCCGTCCTTAACGGACACGGCGACCAGGTCGCAGAAGCTGCTAGCTGACTCCCACGCGGTTGTGACAATCACACGCCCGTCAGGTGACCACGCCGGTCTGTCAGGTCCAAAGCTCTGTGGCGAACGGCGCGTCGCGAGCACCTTCACGTGGCTGCCGTCGGCATTCGCCGTCACCAGCGCCGTCTCCCCCTTGTCCACGTCGTTTCGGATGAACGCCAGACGGCTTCCGTCTGGAGCGAACGTGACCGGGCTGTCGACGCGGTCGAGCACCTGGCGTGGTTCGCCGCCCTGGACCGACACCTGGTAGAGGCGTGATGCGTCGCCCTGACGTTCCCGGCTCACGAAATAGAGATAGTCACCTCCGGTGGAGAACCCAGGGTATCGGATGTCCTGGGGATGTGGTCCCCAGAGTGTGCGGTCGATCGCCGTTGCTATCTGGGTAAGGACGATTCGCTTTCCACTCTCGTCCATCAGGACGTAGGCCACGTACTTGGCATCCGGCGAGATCGCGGCGAAATACGCTCTTCCGTGTGTGGTGAGCTTGCGCGCCGTTCCGCCCTTGAAAGGGATCGGCGATTCTGGAGCCGGCCGGAAGAGGGTATATGCGCCGACGGCACCCGCCAGAGCCAGAGTTGCTCCGATAGCAACCCATGCCCGCCGGCTGTGTCGGCCTGACGCTGGTGGACGATTGCCCGCGTCGATGGGTGCGATGTCCCCCGAGTTGAGATCCGCCTTCAGCGCGCGCAGTTGGTTGCGGAGGTCTTTCGCTGTCTGATACCGCTCCTCGGGGTCCTTCTGGAGACACTGGCGGATGATTCGCGCGAATTCCTTGGGCAGGTCGGCGCGCAGGTCGGTGACCGACTTCGGCGTGTCGCGCAGGATGGCGGAAAGCACCGAGATGCTCGTCTCGCCCTTGAACGGCCGCTCGCCATCTCGTACAGCACGATCCCGAGCGAGAACAGATCCAATCGCGCGTCCACCGGCTTCCCCTCGGTCTGCTCGGGCGACATGTACGCCACGGTCCCCAGGATCCGTCCCTCGCCCGACAGCGCCGCCGTCGTCGTCTCGCCGTCCGACGCGGCCTCCTCGCGCAGTTTCGCCAGGCCGAAGTCCAGCACCTTCACGCGCCGCTCGCGCCCGGCGAGCATGATGTTGGCGGGCTTGAGGTCGCGGTGAATGATCCCTTTCTCGTGGCTCGCGGCGAGCGCATCGGCGAGCGTCGCGCCAATCTCCAGCACCTGCCCGAGCGGCAGCCCGCCGCGCGGAATCACCTGGTCCAGGCTCTGCCCCTCGACCCGCTCCATCGTCAGGAAGCGGACGTCGCCGTCCTGCTCGACCGAGTAGATGGTGACGATTCCTCCGCGAGCCACACCTCGCCCATTCCGCCTTCGCCAAGTGGCGAGATGATCGTGCAGTGACCGAGCCGCGAGCCTTGCGCGACGGTCATCGGGGGCCCTCGTCTGGATGGGACACGTGGAACGCCGTGTCCGCTACCGGCTCATTCCGTTGTTGTCAAAGGGAATATGGGTTGGCCGGCCTGTCGGGACGCCCCGCTCGTCCGATCTGCTCGTGACGGCAGGTCCGGCGCCTGGAGCGCGGTATAATCTGGACGCAATGCAGCACCGGCACCTGACTCACTCCGAGTGGACGCTCGCGGCGGTTGACGACGCGATTGCGCGCGGCCGGCTGGACGAGTGGAAGGAACTGCGCGACGCTGCGGCCGGCCAGGAGCGCGTGCGCGACCGAATCCTCAGGGTCTGCGCCCCGCGTCTCGCGGATCCAACCGAGCAGCGGTACTACTTCTGGGACTACTATGTCCGCCGACACCTGGCCTGAGTGGGAGCACGTGCTATCGGCTGCGGCGCACCTGCAGGTGGTGCTGCCCGGGGCCACGCTGGTCGGTGGCACCGCGGCAGCGCTCTATGCGGCGCACCGGGTCTCGTACGATGCCGACCACGTGCTTCCCGACCTGCGCGACCGTTTCGACGAGGTGCTCGCGCAACTGGAATCGGTCGCCGGTTGGCGAACGGCGCGAGTGAAACGGCCCGTGCTGATCCTCGGCAGCCTCGATGGCGTCGAGACAGGTGTGCGGCAACTCATCCGTGACCAGCCGCTCGAGACTGTTGAAGTCAACGTCGGCGGCGTCGGCCTCGTCGTTCCGACCGAGCCCGAGATGCTGCGCATCAAGGCGGTGCTGATCCTGAAGCGCAACGCCACGCGAGACTATCTGGATTTCGTGGCGCTGGCGGAACGCCTGGGCCTGGATGGCGTGTTCGCGGCCCTGGCGAATCTCGACGGGCTGTATCCCCAGCTGAGCGGGGAATCCGCGCTCCAGCAACTGCAGGTGCAGTTGGCCCGTCCGCTCCCGTACGACCTCGACGAGACGAACCTGGCCGAGTACCGGCGGCTCGACGTGAAGTGGCACGACTGGCAGCGCGTATCAGAGAGGTGCGCGGCCGTCGCAGCCGACATCTTCTGCCGCCTCTGAAAGGCCAGCGCCGCGCGACGAGAAGGTAGTGGCCGAGTGTGGTGCCCGCGTCAACCATCACACGAACCTCCTGGCACGCCGGTGCGAGGTGCCGCCTGTGCTGTGTGGAACCCGTCGAACTGAACTCTCCCGCCTTGTGGCGCAGGACTTCAACCTCCGAGGCGACGAGACGACAATTCTGGCGAACGGCCGATGCGGGAACTAGAATAGGGACGGTACCGGGCAGAAAGGGCGTGGCCATGCCGCAGCGGCTGACGATGGTCTACTGGAAGGGCGAACAGATGTGGCTTGGCAAGCTGCTCGAATTCCCTGATGTCATGACCCAGGGAGAAACAGTCGAGGAGCTTGAGGAGAACATCAAGGACGCCTATCGTGTGCTGGTTCTCGAGGACGTGCCGGCCGATCACCTGACGAAAGAGATCGCCGTGTGAAGCGCGCCGAGCTCATCCGGCAACTCACCGAGGCCGGCTGCGTACTCCTCCGCCACGGTGGCCGGCACGATGTGTATCTCAATCCGCTCACTGGACACAAGCAACCCATCCCCAGGCACTCGGAGATCGACGAACAGCTCGCCCGGCACATCAAGAAGTACCTCGGGGTGAAGTAGGCCGCGCGAACTGGCCGGGTCCGCGGGCGGGGGCCGCTACTTCTTTTCCTCGCTTGTGATCATCACGACGTCGCTGGTCGTCTGCCCACGCGACACCGCCAATTGCCTCCCGTCGCGCGACCACGCGAAGGACGAGATCGTCTCGACCCCCGTGAAGGCTGTCAATTGCCGGGCGGGGCCGCCGTCGAGTGGCTGCGCCCAGAGATTCCAGCCGTCAGAGTAGGTGAGCGACCGGCTGTCCGGCGTCCAGCGAACGTTCCTCAGCGCCTTTCCTCTGAACGCCGTCATCTCTCGCCACGGCGCGCTGCCGTCCATCCGAACCACGGCCCAGCCATCCGTAATGACTTTGCCCAAGAACCCAGCCGTCCAGACCCCATCCGGCGAGATGCTCGAAGGAAAGAAGCCCGGAGGCACGACGCGGCTGTTCTCGGCGTGAGATGTCGGTGCGACGAACCGACCGCTCTGGTTGTCATCGAGGGCCACCTTCCATTCCTCTCTCGTCCCGCGACCGACGACAACGGACCTGGAATCCGCTGTGAAGAACCTCAGACCTCGGGGGAGGTCGTCGGGGCCCCACGGAGTCAATCGCCGCTGCCGGCCGCCGTCCGGGTCCATGACCCAGACCCCTGTGCCGCGCCCGATCAACACGGAGAACGCGATGACCCGGCCATCGGGCGACACCGATGGCGACCGCGCCCTGCCCTGGTCCCTCGTCAACTGACGACGATCCGAACCGTCGCCATTCATTGACCAGATATCCCAGTTACCGCTGGCGAGCGAGGTAAAGACCAGCCGGCCGTCAGGCGTCCAGTCCAGGCCCATACCGCCCTCCTCACCGCTGACGCTCCTCGTGACTTGACGGCCGACCGAATCATCAGGCGGGCTGAGCACCCAGATGTTCGCCTGGGTTGTACTTTGTACCGAGACCAGGGACCGGCCGTCAGCCGTGACGCTGGGGGGACGCAACCAGAAGCCTCCGTAACTCGACGTGTCGCGCGTGATCTCGCGCGCCTCCAGCCCGGGATAGGTCACCAGCCAGACCTGCGTCCATTGGTCCTCCATCGTCTTCTTGCCGACCATCAGGAATCCGCTACCATCCGGCAGCCACGTGCATTGGGCTTGCGCGTCGACAGGAACCTCGCCCGCATCGCGCTCCGAACCATGGTCAAGATCAACAAGGACCACCCGGATGTGAAAGGCCTTGGTGCGAGGTGCTGTCGACGTGCCTATGGTCAGCGAGAAAACCAGGGTCCTCAAGGTCCGTCCATCGGGCGCCCAGTCGATGTCGGCGAACCGATACGACGTGGGCCCGGAGATCTTTCGCGTCGCGATTCGGCGCTCCTCAGTGCCGTCGATGCTGCTCACCACCACGTCCGAGAATGCGCCGTTGTCGCGCTCACGTACGAAGGCGAGCCGCGTGCCGTCGGGCGAAGGGGAGACCGTATCAGGCGAGTCGCCGACTGGGCCTTCGAACAGCCGCCGGGGCGCGCCTCCAAGCGTCGGGATTCGGAACACGGAAAGGACTTGCGGATTGGCGTCGACCGATCTTGCGGCGTAGTAGACGAATGTACCATTCGGTGAGAATCGCAGGGCGTCGGAGAAGCGCACGTTGTCAGCCCAGCCGACGATGTTCACATCGCTGCCGGTCTCGATCTGCCGGACCCACAGGCTCATGCGCATGCCGTCTCGAAGGACGTACGCGAGATACCGGCCGTCTGGGGACACCGTCGCCAGTTGGACGTTGCCCGTGTCGGTCAGGCGTTTGACGCGAAACGACGCGAATGGCGTGGGCGTTGGACGCGTTGCCGCGTAGCGCCATACGAAGGCCCCGCCCAGAGCGGCTAGCGCAACGACGCCTGCCGCAATCGCCCACGTGCGGACGGATCTGGACCTACCGCCTGCCGCCGTTCTCGGTGCCGCGCTCGCGTTCGCGTCCCGAGCCGGAATCTCGCCCGAATCCAGGTCGGCCTTCAGCGTGCGCAGCTGGTTGCGGACGTCCTTTGCGGTCTGGATCCGCTCCTCCGGGTCCTTCTGCAGACACTGGCGGATGATCCGCGCGAACTCCTTCGGCAGGTCCGCGCGCAACTCCGTCACCGACTTCGGCGTGTCGCGCAGGATGGCGGACAGCACCGAGATGCTCGTGTCGCCCTTGAAGGGCCGCTCGCTGGTCGCCAACTCGTAGAGCACGATCCCGAGCGAGAACAGATCGGACCGCGCGTCCACCGGCTTCCCCTCGGCCTGCTCCGGCGACATGTAGGCGACGGTGCCGAGGATCCGCCCCTCGCCCGAGAGCGCCGCCGTCGTCGTCTCGCCGTCCGCGGCGGCCTCCTCGCGCAGCTTCGCCAGGCCGAAGTCCAGCACCTTCACGCGCCGCTCGCGCCCGGCCAGCATGATGTTGGCGGGCTTCAGGTCGCGGTGGGTGATCCCTTTCTCGTGGCTCGCGGCGAGCCTTGCGCGACGGTCATCGGGGGCCCTCGTCTGGATGGGACACGTGGAACGCCGCGTACGCTATCTGCTCATGCCGCAGTTGTCAAAGGGATCTTGAGTCAGAAGCAGTCTGCGCCGGCGCCCCCTCGGACGGTAGCCGCCCGGGCACAGCCCGTCGTTCAGCTCTATTCCACAGTGCGGACCATGAGCCTGACCTGCTCCAGTTGCGCAGCCGTGACGGGCGTCACGCCTGCGGTCGGCGTCGCCCCCCAGGTTGGTGGCGCCAGGCCGTCGGCGAGGTAGACCGCGTCAAGCGCAACGCGGAGCTCCACGAGATGAATGGCCTGAATCGGAGTCACTCCGGCGGCCAGGACCGGATCGCTCCAGTTCATCGCGGGGAGCGCACGCCACGATCTGAGGGAGTCGATGGCCGCGCGCAGCTCCACGAAGTGAGCCGCGCGCACTGGTGTCGTGACCGCGATCAGCGGGACGTCGGTGAACGTCTTGGCGAAGGTGGCAGTTGCCGTCAGGGGTCCGGACATGGTGACCGCGCACACCGGGTTCGTGCCGGCACACGCTCCGCTCCACCGAGAAAAACTCGCGCCGATCGCCGGTGCGGCGGTCAGGGCCACCTGGGTGCCGGCGCTGAAGTTTGCTCCGCACATGGCTCCGCAATCGATGGTCCCGGGCACACTCGTCACCGTGCCCGTGGCCGAGCCTCGGCGGACCACGCTCAGCGTGAACGACACGACGGGCACTTCGTACGCGCCGATGTCGACCGCCGGTCCTGATGGCCGTGGCACACCGTCAAGATCCATTGTGACGTCGGCGAGGGTCAGGCCCGCGTCGCGCGCCGGCGAGGTCACACTCAGGTGGTAATCATTCCCGGCGACGTTCACAAACAAGCTGGCTGGCACCGCAATGATGGAGTGCGCGTCCTGGCCGGTGGCCGAGCGCCATTGCGCCAGTGCGATCCGCGTGTTGCCACCGTCAATCGAGAAACGATCCATCACCACGTTCCAGTCGCTGACGAGCCCCGGCAGGCTGTCGGCGCTGGCGGTGATGCTGCCGCGGAAGCTGTGGTTGGTGTAGAGGATGTTGTCGAGCACGGTATTTCCAGTGGCGCCGTTGGTGATGTTGACGGCCCAACGGCCATCGGCCGCCTGCACGATGGTGTTGTGCGCCACCACGTTGTTCTTCGACACGTCGCCGCCGTCGATTTGATACAGCGTGATGCCGCCGGCGTGGTTTCCGTACAGCAGGTTGTTCTGGAAGCGCGAGCCCTGCACGCCATCGCAGTTGATCCCCGAGCCTCCGGCGGTGCCGTTGTCGTGGATGATGTTGCCTTCGACCAGGGCGCCGCTGATCACCCCGTCGCCGCCCTGTGACGCGTCGCCGTTCATGTGGATACCGTTGGCGTGGTTGGCCCACACGTGGTTGTGCCGGATGATTGGGCGATCCCCGCTGTTCGAGACGTAGATGCCATGCTCGACCGCCGAGTGCGAGGCTTCGTTGTGCTCGATGACAAGGTCGTCACTGAATCCGGAGAAAATGCCCCAGTAGGTGTTGGCGTCCGCGGTGTTGCCACGGATCGTCACGTGCTGGTTGAGCACGGCCCGGATGCCCGCGCGCGGCATGCCGGTGACCGTGAACCCCTGGATGATGATCCAGCTGGCCCCTTCGAGGTTGATGCCGTGGTTCGGCGTCACGGGATTGGGCGTGTCGATCACGACGCCCGGTTCGGCCCTGAACTCAATGGGGTTGAAGCTGGTGCCATCCGTGCGAAGGTCAAAGCCGGCGTAATGGCCTGCCCGCACGATCACCAGGTCGCCGGCCTGCACGGTATTGGCGGCATGCTGAAGCGTCAGCCAGGGGGCGAGCGCGGTACCCGCGGCCGCGTTGCTGCCGCCGGGATCGACATAGAACGTCCTGAGCGCAGCTGCCGCCGGCGTTGCCCAGCACGTCAAGACGACGAC
>Ga0315287_10008970_pt1 | contig 10117 bp, 8 predicted proteins | sample YL17G11_0_MG_FD_205037 | JGI IMG/M metagenome (GOLD analysis project Ga0315287, IMG submission 205037) | Sediment microbial communities from Yellowstone Lake, YNP, Wyoming, USA - YL17G11_0 | ecosystem: Environmental > Aquatic > Freshwater > Lake > Sediment | place: USA: Wyoming | collected... | reverse complement strand
CGGCGCCCTGGCCGCCGATGGCGAACATGGGCGTGGACGGTGCGCCGGTGCGGCTCGGGATCACGGTCAGCGTGCGCTTGCTGCCCGCGGCGTCGATCGGCCGCTCCGCGACGCTGCGCTCGAGCCGCTCGACCCGCGAGCGGCTGTCGGACAGCTGGCTCGCCAGCAGCGCCGCGCCGATCACGGCGACCAGCAATGCGCCACCGATCGCGGCCACGACGCCGGGCTTCTCCCAGGCCTTCTTCGGCTTCTCCTGCCACAGTTCCGGCTGGCCGCTGGCCTCGATCAGCTTGACGGCACGGTGTACGCGCTCGGTGAGGCCGATCTCCTCGATCAGCGCCGGGTTCTCGCGGCAGACCCGCTCGAAGTCGCTGACGCCACGCGGCGGCAGCTTGCCGAGCAGGTAGCGCTCGACGATCTGGTTCTTCTCGATGAACTCGCGGTCCATGGCTTCGCGTGCGACCGGCGCCAGCGGGGACACGACGGCGTTCATGCGGACGGCACCAGGTGGAGCATAGCGACGATCGCCAGCGGCAACGAGGCGGCGGCGACAGTCCGGCTGCGCATCGCGTCGGCGCCCGTGGCCGTGCCGACGATTCGGCGGCGGTCCCGGCCACCGCCGGACGGACCGCGCAGCGCCCGCCGGGGCAGGGTGTGGTTCAGGTAGGCGGCGCGCCATTCAGGCCGGGCAGGTCGATCGCTCATGACCCAGGTTCAGCCGAAGTTGCGGATGACGCCGTATCGTGCCTCGCGACGCCCTGAACGGGTGCGCCGTGGCTCACAATTCCACCAGCGCCCGGTGCCGCGTCGCGCCCCTTAACCCCGCCGCCGGCGTGGCGCGTTCAACTTCCATCCGCAGTGGCTCCAGACAGGTGTTGCATGACGAACTCGATCCGCAGGTCTTCCCGTTCGCGTTCCACGCAGGCCCTCGGCGCAGCGCTGGCCGTCGGCGCCGGTGTCGTCACCGGCGGGATCGCCGCGGACCGCGCCGCCGAGCGCGAGCCGCTCCGTGACGATACGGCGGTCACGATCTACAGCTCGGCGCAGCCGGGCGCGATCCCGCCGGAGCTTTATCGCCCGGTGCCGGGCGGCGGCAGCCCCAACGGCCTGGCCGTGCCCGGCTACGCGATGGTGCGCCACGACCGGACGATCCGCCTCGAGGCGGGCCGTTCGACGCTGCGCTTCAGTGACGTCGCGGGCCTGATCGACCCGACCACGGTCACGTTCAGCTCGCTGACCGACCCGGCGACGCGGGTGCTGGAGCAGAACTTCCAGTTCGACCTGGTCAGCTCGGAGAAGCTGCTGCAGAAGTTCATCGACCGGCCGGTCACCGTGGAGCGCACGGTGGGCAACCAGGCCTCAAGCACCTCGGGCACGCTGCTGTCGTCGGCGGACGGCCTGGTGCTGCGCGGCAACGACGGCTCGATCACCGCGCTGCGCGACTACGCCGCGGTGCGCTTCCCGGAGCTGCCCGGCGGCCTGATCACCAAACCGACGCTCGAATGGCTGCTGTACTCGCCGCGCGGCGGCGAACAGAAGGCGCGGGTGACCTATCAGACCGGCGGCATCACCTGGTGGGCCGACTACAACCTGGTCTTCAACCCCGGCAAGGACGCCAACAGCGGGCTGCTGGATCTCTCGGCCTGGGTCAGCATCATCAACCAGTCGGGGGTCGGCTACCCCGAGGCGAAGCTGAAGCTGATCGCGGGCGAGGTGAACCGCGCACCGGCGGCGCCTTCGCCGGCACCGCGGGCGATGGCCATGGCCGCGAAGGTCATGGAGGACGACGCGAGCGGCTTCGAACAGAAGGCGTTCTTCGAATTCCACCTCTACACCCTCGGCCGCCGCGCCACGCTGCCCAACAACTCGACCAAGCAGATCGAGCTGTTCGACCAGGCGAAGCAGGTGCCGGCGAAGAAGGTGATGGTCTATTACGGCCTCGGCCAGCCCTTCGGCTGGGGCACGCCGATGACCGAGCGCGACCTCGGCCTGCCGATGAACCGCAAGGTCGACGTCTACCTCGAGTTCCGCAACGACAAGCAGCTCGGCCTCGGGGTGCCACTGCCCGCGGGTCGCATCCGTGTTTCGCAGCTGGACGTGGCGGACGACAGCCTCGAGTTCATCGGCGAAGACCGCATCGAGCACACGCCCAAGGACGAAACGGTGCGCGTGAAGCTCGGCTCGGCGTTCGACGTGGTGGGCGAGCGGCGTCAGGTCGACTTCACGGTCGACACCAAGGCGCGCTGGATGGAGGAGGAGATCGAGGTGAAGCTGCGCAACCACAAGGACCAGCCGGTCGACGTTATTGTTAAAGAGAACCTGTATCGGTGGACGAACTGGAAAATTATGAAAAGTACGCATGTCTTCACCAAGGAGGACGCGCGTACGATCCACTTACCGGTGCGCGTCGCGAAGGATGCTGAAGTCGTGGTGCGGTACCGGGTGCGCTACACCTGGTAGCAGCCGCGCCTGACCGGGCGGCCCGTGCCGGGGTGGCCGCCGCGGTTCGCCGTTCGCGGTGCTCTCCACTCGACTCGCTTCGAGGTTCCTGGCCGCCCGTGCTGCAGTTTCCCGATCCCGAACGCCTGAGCAAGCCGGCGCCCTCGGTCTACGAGGCCGAGCTGGAGCGGGGTCGCGTGACGCTGCGTTTCCCGGCCTCGCTCGAGATCGAGTTCCGCAAGGTCCATCTGGATCGCGTCGCCTCGCGCGTGCGTGCCTGGCAGGTCGCGCTGCTCGTCCTCGTGCTGGTCTCCTCGATCTATCGCCTCGGCCTGCTCGGCGGCTTCGGCCCGAACCTCGAGACGGCGCTGCGCATCGGCGTGCTGCTGCCCGCCTGTCTCTCGATGCTGATGGCCGCCTGGAGCCCGCAGTTCGCCTCGCGCTACCTGCGCACGGCGTTCTTCGGCTCGATGATCGTCGCGGTGGCGTCGTCGGCGCTGGTGGCCCAGGCGGTGGCCGAGGGCGGCGAGTCCGCGCTCGCGTTCCTGACGACCTATGTGTTTGCCACGTTCTTCCTCACCGGCCTGCTGTTTCTCGACGCGCTGCTGGTCGCGACGCTCGGCGTGCTCACCTTCGTCGTCGCCGGTTCGTATCACGGGCTGCCGCTGGACCAGCTTGTCTACGACAGCATGCTGATCGCGCTGGTGTCGGGCGTCGGCACCTTCATCGCCTATGGCGTCGAGGAGAGCAACCGCCGCTTCTTCCTCGAGCGCGGCCGGCTCGGCGACCTCGCCGAGCGCGACGGGCTCACCGGTCTGCGCAACCGTCGCGCCTTCGACGAACACCTGATGCGCGTCTGGCAGCAGAGCCTGCGCGACCGCTCGTCGCTGGCGGTGGTGATGATCGACCTCGACCACTTCAAGCGCTACAACGACACCTACGGCCACCAGGCCGGCGATGCCTGCCTGCGCCATGTCGCGCAGATCGTGCAGCAGTTCTCGCGCCGGCCGCTCGACGTCGCGGCGCGCTACGGCGGCGAGGAACTGGCGATCGTGCTCTACCAGGTCACCAACGAACATGCATCGGCCGTGGCCGAGCAGCTGCGCGCCAGCGTCGAGGCGGCGCGGCTCGAGCATCGCGAGGCGCCGACGCGCGGGCAGGTGACGGTCAGCGTGGGCGTCGCCTGGCTCGAGGCGACGCTCGATGTCGCGCCGGACGAGGCCGTGAAGCTCGCCGACCAGGCGCTCTACGCGGCGAAACTCGGGGGGCGCAACCTGGTGAACGTCGTCGGGCGCGACGAGCCGGCGGTGTTCACCGCTGGGCTGCGGGTCGTGCCGCTCGTACGGCCGGCCGCCAAGCCCTGAGGCGGGTCAGGCCGGCGGCCGGTAGGCGCGGACGAACACCTTCACGTGTTCGTCGATCAGCGCAGGGATCGGCAGCGGGCGGCAGCGCGTGCCGCCGAGGTCATGCTGGTGCAGCAGCGCCAGCAGCAGCGGCGAGAGCAGCAGCAACGCTGCATGGCGCGTGTCGCACTCGACGATGACGCCCTGCGCGGCGTAGTTCTTCAGGCGCTGCTCGAGCGCCTGCAGGGTCGGCTCCAGCACGTCGTTGAGGTAGTCGAGAGCGGTGCGCGTGTTGCGCAGGCCCTCCGACAGGCCGATGCGGTGCAGCTCGCCGACGAAACCCTGCGTCCAGCCCAACACCACCCGTGACAGGAACGCCTTCAGCGAGGCTTCCAGGTCGACGTCGGCGGCCTCCGGGGCCCTGGCGCGGTCCAGGTGGCGCTGGCCCGTCAGCAGGTAGTGCTCGAAGACGGCCTTGATCAGGGCCTCGCGCGACCCGAAGTAGTGCCGCAGCGTCGTCACGCTGACCCCGGCGGCCAGGGCCAGCTCGCGGAAGCTCGGGGGTTCGCCGGTCTGGAGGGACAGCCGTTCCCTGGCCTTGGCGATCAGGGCGATCCGTCGCTCTTCGAAGTGCGCGTTCCTGGCGCCTACTGTCCTTGTCATCGCCACCCTCCAGAACCGGCTTGATAAATTAGACCATATGACCTAGGATAACGCAACTGGCTCTTCTTGCCGCATGGATGGGGCACTCAGATGGCTTTCGACACTGCCGAGAACACCGGCTTTTTCGCCCGTTACAAGGTCTACTTCCTGGCCGCTACGGTCGTGGCCGTCGCGCTGTTCTACTGGCAGCGCAGCACCCGGCCGCTGCCGGTCGGCATGGTGGAGGCCAAGGCCGGCCCCGCCGAGCGCGTGCTGGCGATCACCGGCCGCACCCGCCCCCAGGTCACGGTCACGATCGTGCCGAAGGTTGCCGGCCAGATCGTCCGGCTGACGAAGGAAGAGGGCCAGACCGTGCGCGCCGGCGAGCTGCTGGTGCAGTTCGATGCCGACGCGCCGCGGGCCGCGGTCGACGAAGTGGAATCCAAGGTGGCCTCCGCGCAGCGCGCGGTCGCCGAAGCGCAGCGCAACTTCGATCGCGCGGCGCAGCTGAAGGAGCGTGGTCTCGCCACCGTCAAGGATTTCGACCAGGCGAAGTTCGATCTCGACCAGGCCAGTGTCGAGCTGCAGCGCGTCTCCGCGAACCGTCGCGAAGTGGCCTCGCGCCTGCGTGACAACACCATGGTCGCGCCGGTCGCCGGCGTCGTGCTCGCGCGCCCGGTGGACGTCGGCCAGGTCGTCGGCACCAGCACCGTGATCTACGAGATCGCGCCGCTGGCCGACGTCGAGGTCGAGGCGGATGTGGACGAACAGTTCCTCTCCGAGGTCCACGAGGGGCTGAAGGCCGACATCGTCGTCGCCGGCCGCGCTGCGCCGCTGCCGGCCACGCTCTACTACGTCTCGCCGAAGGTGGACCCGCGCACCGGCGGTGCCAAGGTCCGCCTGCGCCTCGATGAGAAGATCGATGGCCTGCGCTCGGGCCTCACCGCCGACGTGAACCTCGTGATCGAGCGTCGCGACAGTGCGATCACCGTCGCGCGCAGTGCGATCCTCGGCCGCGACAAGACGGCACGCGTGCAGCTGGTCAACAACGGCATCGTCGAGGAGAAGAAGGTGCAGTTCCTGGAATGGCCGAGCGAGCGCGTGATCGTGCTGGCCGGTCTCGATGCGGGCCAGACGCTCGTCTCCCAGCCGCGCCCCGACCTCGTCGGCCGCCACGTCGCGCCGACGAAGGATGGCGCCGCCGCACCGCGCGGCGAGCGCCCCCGCGGCTCCGACGCCCGCAAGTCGATGTAACGGAGCCGCCGCGATGCGTTTCGATCTCAAAGTGGCCCTGCGTTACCTGCTGTCGAACCGGCTGCAGTCCGCGCTGCTGATCGGCGGCGTCGCGATCGCGGTCATGGTCTACACGTTCAACGCAGCCCTGATCAACGGCCTCGCCGAGTTCCAGATCCAGCGGGTCGTCGGCAGCGCCTCGCACGTGACCCTCGAGCCGGCGAAGATCAGGCCGGCGCTCGCGCCGGCGGCGGACGGCGCCGAGCGCCTCGTGGTCTCGCAGCGCGCGCTCGAGCGGCGCGAGCAGATCAAGCAGTGGCGCACCGTCGAGCAGGTGATCGACACGATCCCGGGCGTCACCGGCGTGTCGCTGAACATCCTCGGCACGGGCCTGGTCTCGCGCGGCCAGCAGACACTGCCGGTGACGCTGAAGGGCGTCGAACCCTCGCGGCTCTCGGCCATCGCGCCGATCGATGCGGCGATCGTCGACGGCGAACCGCGGCTCGGCCTCAACGACGTGCTGATCGGCCGCAAGCTCGCCACCGACCTCGGCATCCGCGTCGGCCAGCCGATCTTCATCGCCAGCGACCAGGGTCGCGAACGCACGCTGACCGTGCGCGGGCTCTATTCCACGGGCGTCGAGAGCCTCGACGGCCGTCTCGCCTACGTGAACCTCGACACCGCGCGCGTGATGTTCGACCTGCCCGAGGGCCTCACCGAGATCGAACTCAAGCTCGCCGACATCTATTCTGCCCGCGAAGTCGCCAAGCAGCTGGCGGACACCACCGGGCTCGAGGCGAGCGCCTGGATGGACAAGAACCAGCGGCTGCGCGAGGCGCTCGAAGGCCAGGGCAGCTCCGGCAGCATCATCAAGTTCTTCACGCTGATCACCATCGTCGTCGGCGTCGCCAGTGCCTTGCTGCTGACCACGTTCCGCCGTCGCCCCGAGATCGGCATCATGCGCAGCTTCGGCATTTCGCAGAACTTCGTGCTGTCGGTGTTCCTGATCCAGGGCGCGCTGATCGGCGTGATCGGCTCGCTCGTCGGTTGCGCGCTCGGCTGGGGCTTCAGCACGCTGCTCGCGAACATCACCGGCGCCAGCGGTCGCGCGCTGCCCGTCGACCCTGCACTCGGCCAGTACCAGCTCGCGCTGCTGCTGGCCGCCGCCGCCAGCATCGGCGCGGCCCTCTGGCCGGCCCGTGCGGCGTCCCGTATCGATCCCGTCGAAGCCATCTCCCAGTGAGCGCCGCCCCGATGAACGCCGCCCCCGTGAACCCAGCTATTTCTTCCCGCGCAACGATCGAGGTCAAGAACATGGAAGCTCCCGTCCTCGAAGTCAGCGACATCCGCAAGGTGTTCGTCGACAAGGATTTTCAGACCTCGGTCCTCAAGGGCGTCAACTTCACGCTCGGCCGCGGTGAAATGGTCGCGATGCTCGGGCCGTCCGGCAGCGGCAAGAGCACGCTGCTGTCGATCCTCGGCACGCTGATGCGCCCGACCTCGGGCAGCTTCCGCATGCTCGGCCGCGAGCTGACGGCGCTCGCCGAGAAGGAACTTTCCGAGTTCCGCAACCAGCAGATCGGCTTCATCTTCCAGTATCACCACCTGCTGCCGGATTTCACGGCACTCGAGAACGTGCTGTTCCCGCATGCCGGCCGCGTCGGCCGCGAGACGCGCGTCGGCCGCGAGCGCGCCGCGATGCTGCTCGACCGTGTGGGCCTGAGTGACCGCATGAACTACCGCGCGACGCGGCTCTCTGGCGGCCAGAAGCAGCGCGTCGCGATTGCGCGCGCGCTGATGAACCAGCCGGCCCTGGTGCTCGCCGACGAGCCCACCGGCAACCTCGATCGCGAGAATGCCGACCAGGCCTTCGCGCTGATGACCGAGATCCAGCGTGAGACCGGCACCACCTTCCTGCTCTCGACGCACGATCGCGAGCTCGCCGAGCGTTGCCAGCGGCGCATCTACATCCGCGCCGGCGTGGTCGTCGACCAGCCGCCGGAAGCCTCGCCCGATCGCCGTCCGCGCGAGGTCCCCACTTTCGTCACGACCCAGCCTCCCGTCTCCCAGCCGATCCCCACCCACGCGGCCGCGGCCGCGGCCGCGGCCAGCGCGGGCTGGCGGGTCATCGAGGGTGACGGCGTCGCGGTCGTCGACCACACGGTGCCGTTCGACGCCGATGCGCCGGCGGAGGAGCGGCGGCGGGCGGGAAGCCTCACGGGCTAGGGTTCGACGACGCGCGGCCCGCCGCGCGGTTCAGGAAGCGCTTTCTATCGCGTTTGCGGCGGGCACTACTGCAGTGCCCGCAGGCCCTTCGTGGAAGTTGCCTCGGCGGCCTTCTGCCCGGGATAGCGGGCCTGGTTCGGATGCTCGAGGTCATCCACCTCGTCGCCGGTCTCGATATGGAAACACCACGTCCTCAGGGCCCGCGAACTTGAGCGGTGCAGACGATCCCGAAGAAAACCGGAGGAATTTCCGTCGCTGCGCCAGAGGCTTGGTCGCTCTCGCTCTCTCCGGGCATGGCACGGTCGATCTGCAGGCGCTGGTCCAGCGCATCGCCGAACGCCTCGGCTGGATGCTGCAGAAGCGCGGCCTGATCGAGCGCGACGCCGAGAACGCGTGGCCCAGTGGCGATCCCGGGCAGACCGTGGCGGCGCAAGCAGAAGGACATCGGACCGGCCGACTACGGCCGCAACCTGGGCTTGCGCGTCGCCAGGACGCCCTGAACCAACGCATTGACTGGACCCGCAGAGACTGCGCGCCGCGCCGTCAACCGGTCTTCGGCTTCAGCCTCAGCGCCTTGTCCGGTTCATTGACCAGATCGGGGTGATGCTGGCGACACAGCGCAAGAACCGTATCGGGCAGGTCCTCGGCGCGCTCGACCTTGCCGCCCTGACCGTTCTGCACAGTGTGTCCCGGCGTCGCCCCCATCTTCATCCACGGCCTGAACGCGGCCAGGCCTGTGTACAGGACCTCGACGGGTGCGCTGGTGCGGCGTGGATCCATGACGACATCCCAGGGCGACCTGCGAACCGTCCACTCCCGATAGAAGAAGCCCGGCGCAGCCGGATCGCCCGGCGTCACACGCGTGTCGATGTCCTCGCGCACCAGCAACGAATCCCCATCGCGCTGCACTTCGCTCAACCACTGGCGACTCAGGGCGATGCCGGGGCGGAAAAAACTCTCGCCCTGCCGTGTCTCACGCGCCATGCCGAACTCGCGCCGTTCCTCCCGGCGCAGCATCACCTGACCGGGCGATGGCCCGGCGCGATATAGCGGCACATCGGCCACGCTGCCGGTGCGCGGCATGGTCAGCGTCTTCAGGGGTTCGCCAGTATCGATATCGTGAAAGAACGCCACTTCGAGCGACGTGCCTTCGAAGCGGTCGGGCGACGCGGCCTTGAACTGGTACCAGGTTGCCGCAAACAACCGGTAAAGCGGGAACGTCTCGCCCTCGATGAAGGCGTAAGTCACGGCGTCGATCCAGCCGATCGCGATGCGCCCATCGGTAGTGGCGCTCATTTTCATGAATGCCTCGAGCAGGGCGGGACCTGCGAGGTTCACGGCTTTGGGATTGGAGCGCCGCACTGGCACGGCGTCAGGCTTGCCGCCGTTCCCAACCGCCGCATCGCGCGCGAGCGCGCCGGCGGGAAGAAGTGCCGTCGCGCTGGCCAAGAGTGCACGGCGTGAAACCAAGTCAGACTCTTTCATTGCTGGCTACTCCCTGAAGATGCCTGCGGCGACGGCGACGAACCGCAGCCTGCCCGCAGTGTAGATCATTGGCCGCGCCCCAGGCCTGCGACTAGCCTGCGCCAGGTCATCGGCACACACCGCAGGGCCGCGGCCCAGGCAAAGCCGCACATCGCGGGCGGGGCGAACGACCTCTGGGCATGCCGTTTCTGGAAAGGCGGACCGCTGAATCGCCGACTCAACGTGGCGCCGCCGCATGGCCTCGTGTTGCCGTCCGGCTCGCAAGCGCGCTAGCCTAGCCAGACCTTCCAGACCCCGCACGGAGCGACCGATGAATGATTCTCCCTTCGATGGCCAGCACGCCGAGGCCGTGACCGGCTCGCTCAACCGCATCCTCGAGCTCGAACTCGCGGGCGTGGTGCGATACCTGCACTACAGCTTCATGGTGTTCGGCCACAGCCGTATCCCGATCAGCGCTTGGCTGAGGGCCCAGGCCGACGAATCGCGGGATCACGCCGTGCTCGTCGGCGAGCACATCACGTCGATCGGCGGTCATCCGTCGCTTCGGATCGGCGCGCTGCTCGAGACGCACAAGCACAGCATCAACGACATCCTCTCCGAGGCACACTCGCACGAGCACGAGGGCCTCGAGGAATACCGCAAGCTGCTGGGCCTCGTGCGCGACCGCAGCATCATGCTGGAGGAGTTCGCGCGAACGCAGATCGCCGCCGAAGAGGCGCATCTCGCGGAGATCCGCAAGATGATGCGGG
>Ga0315287_10008968_pt1 | contig 10117 bp, 11 predicted proteins | sample YL17G11_0_MG_FD_205037 | JGI IMG/M metagenome (GOLD analysis project Ga0315287, IMG submission 205037) | Sediment microbial communities from Yellowstone Lake, YNP, Wyoming, USA - YL17G11_0 | ecosystem: Environmental > Aquatic > Freshwater > Lake > Sediment | place: USA: Wyoming | collected... | reverse complement strand
TGGGACATCATGCCCGAGGACACGCAGGGCCGGGAAGCGCACTTCGCGCCGTTCCCGGCCGACCTCTGCCGCATCCCCATCCTGGCCACCTGCCCGGCCGGAGGGGTGCTGCTCGACCCGTTCTGCGGCACCGGCACCGCGGCCCTGGTGGCCCAGGAGCTGGGCCGCCGCGCCATCGGCATCGACGTGGCCGAGGAGTACATCAGCCTGGCGCGCGGGCGCTGCGGCCGGCACGCCTGACCGGGCGCCGCGTTTCGCCGCGCGCTCGCGTGTACCACGATGTCGCGCGAGCGGCGCCCTGACGCGCCGGAGCAGCGGAGACGACTACGTTTCAACTCGTCGCGGGTATGGCGACGGATGCGCCAGGGGTCCTCGCGAGAGCGTGACTCAGCCCGGCGCGACCACGACGGCCGTGCCCGACACGGTGACGAGCAGCATCGACCCGTTGGCGCCGACGCCCTCGATGTCCAGGGCGACGCCGACGATCGCAGTGGCGCCGAGCTCCTCGGCGGCCTTCTGCATCTCCGCCATCGCCTCGCTCTGGGCCTTGTCGATCTCGTCCTCGTAGACGCCGGAGCGGCCACCGACGAGGTTGCGGCCGAGGGCCTTGAAGTCCTTGCCCACGTGGATGCCGTGGATCGCCGTGCGGCTGACGATGCCCTTGTACTCGGCGATGGGCCGGCCCTCTATGGTGGAGGTGGTCGTCACGATCATGGTCGTCTCCTTGCTCAGCTGTCGAAGGATGAGGGCGTCAAGCGCCCTGCGGATCGGCGGTCGCCTGCGAGGTCGCCTTGGGCTTGAGGATCTTCTTCGCACCGACGATCACGAGGATGACCGCGATGAGCACCAGAAGCGACTGCAGCAGACCGGCTCCCGCGGTGGCGATGTCCGCCTGGGCCGACGCGGCCCCGGCGCTCTTGCCGGCCACGTGGGTGAAGGTGCCGAAGTCCCACAGCGCATGGATGACCATGACGACGACGATGGTGCCGGTGGTGCGGCGGATCGCGTAGAAGACGCTGCCCAGGACGAAGGCGAAGATGACCTGACGGACGGTCAGGACCGCGCCCTGACCGAGGATGAGGTTCACGCCGTGCAGGAGGCCGAAGAGGAGCGAGGTGAAGAGCCAGACCTTGACCTCGCTGTAGCCGCCGCGGAAGCCGACGAGCGCGAGGCCGCGGTAGGTGATCTCCTCGCTGAAGCCGACGCCCAATGTGCCGAGGGCCAGCCAGAGGATCATCGCGGCGCCCATGTCGCCGAGGTTGCCGTAGTCGATGCCAAGCAGAGTGGCGATGAAGACGAGGATGGGCACGGCCAGCAGCCAGCGTGGCGGGCGCGCGGGGCCTTCGGGCAGTTCGCGCAGGACCGGACGCCACCAGCCGAGCAGCGTCGTGACGACGATGAGCACGAGCGAGCCGATGGCGACGGGGACGACGATCCCCTTGACGATGGTGTCGGTCGTGGTCCCGATCTTGTCGTAATCGATGCCGATGATCAGCTCGAGGACGAGGAAGAGCAGGGGGTAGCCGATGCCGATGGCCCAGGCAAGGCTTGGCCGAGGCTGGATTCTCATGATGTGGTTACTCCCCTGGTGTCAGCTGACCACGCGGATCCCATTTGCACTGTCAGACGAGTGTTAATCGAAACGCATCGTACCCGCTCGTGCCGATGGACAAACGGTCGTGCCGCGCGGGAAGCGCACGGCCGCTCCCGGCCAGGCCCGCACCTGTAGTACCATCTGCCGGCAATCACGACCCGCAGGTCCATCCAGAAGGAGTCGTTCATGCCCGAAGGCAACGTCAACGCCGAAGTCGCCAGCCACCTTCGAGAGCAGGGCGAGCACGACGAGCACGCGGCCTACCAGCCCAGCAAGCGGCGCATCGAGACGATCGAGATCCTCGAGGCGATCCTGCTCGCCATCGTGGCAATCGTGACCGCCCTCAGCGGTTACCAGGCGGCGCGCTGGGACGGCGAGAGTGCCAGAGAGTACGCCACATCCTCCCGCCTGCGTACTGAGGGCCAGAGCACCGCACTCACCGCCAACCAGACGCTCATCTACAACGCCGGCAACTTCACGGCTTGGCTCCAGGCATACGACGCCGGCGACAAGAGCCTGCAGAACCTCCTCGAACGCCGCTTCACGCCCGAGTACAAGGTAGCCTTCGACGCCTGGGTCGCGATCGACGGGATGAACGACCCCAGCGCCCCGCCCGGCCCGCGGTACATGCCAGAGTACGAAGACCCGCTCACGGAGAAGGCGGCCGAGCAGAACAAGGAGGCGTCCCACGCGTTCGACCTGGGCGTTGAGTACCGCGATACCGGCGAGCACTACGTGCGCATCACCGTCGTCCTCGCCGCGGTGTTGTTCCTGATCGCCATCGGGCAGCGCTTCAAGGTCCGTGGCGTGCGCTATGCGGTCAACATCGTCGCCGGGATCTTCCTCGTGTACTGCCTCTACTTGTTCGCGATCTACCCGCACCTCGTGGGGTAGCAACGCCCGAGGCCGGCCGAGAGGCAGGAGGCTGAGGCCAGGCCTCCGCCGCCCGCCGGGCGCAAGTCAGCTGCCGGCGTCGAGTTTGGCGGCGATGTCGTCGAACTGCGCCGCCACCCATTTCTCGATGCTGTTCGTGTCCACCACGCGGCGGATGGCCTCGGCCCGGTCGTGCTTCTCGGCGGCCGGCATCGTCAAAGCCTCGTAGATCGCCGCGGCCTGCTGCTCGATGTCGAACGGGTTGACGGCCACGGCGAACATGCCGATCTCCTCGAAGGCCCCCGTGTTCTCGCTGAGGATCAGGACGCCGTCGCGGGTGTTGACAACCGGCCCTTCTTTGGCCACCAGGTTCATGCCGTCGAAGATGGCGTTGACCATGAGGGCGTCGTAGTGCCGGTATGCGGCCAGCGTCTGCGGAAAACTGTCCTCGATGCGCAGATCGATGGGCATCCAGTCGGTGTTACCGTGCTTGGTGTTGATCTGCTCGACGGCGCGCAGCACGCGCTCACGGTAGACCACGTACTCCTCCACGTCCTCGCGTGACGGCTGCAGCAGGGCGAGGAAGGTGATGCGGTCCTTGAACTCGGGGTGCAGGTCGAGGAAGCGGTCGAAGGCGACGAACCCGCGGATGACGTTCTTGCTGAGGTCGAGGCGGTCCACGCGCAGCAGCAGGAACTCCCGGCGGCGCTGCAGCAGGCTGCGCTCCTCGGCCGCCACGCGCCGCGCCGTGGCGGCCTTGCGCAGCTCGTCCGGGTCGATCGACACCGGGTAGGCGCGCACCCACACCTCGCGGTCGCCGTAGGCTACCGCGAGGCGCCGTTCGTCGACCTCGAGGTCGAGCAGGTCGCGGCAGCCTTGCAGGAAATTGACGGCGTAGTGGCGCGTGTGGAAGGCCACCACGTCGTTGCCGAGCAGGCCGGTGAAGACTGCCCGGCGCATCTCTTCGGGAAGCACGAGCCAGGCGTCGCTCTGCGCCCAGGGGATGTGCACGAACTGGTGGATGAAGGCGCCGGGGACGGCGGCGCGCACCAGCGGCGCGACGCCGTAGAGGTGGTAGTCGTGGAGCATGACCAGGGCGCCGGGCCCGGCGGCCGGAACGGCCGCCCCCGCGGCGCCCGCCGCGCTCGCTCCCAGCTCAGCGGCGATCGCCTCCGCGAAGAGCCGCTGCACCGGCAGGTAGCCGTGCTCCCAGGCGTCGACCTCGTTCGGCGAGATGTCCGGGTGCCGCCCGAGGTCCCAGAGGTAGTGCTGGATGAACCACAGGATCGGGTTGGCGATGACGTTGTAGTACTTGTCGTAGACGTCGTGGGCGACGGCGACGTAGTGCACGCGGTACGTGTCGCCGTCGAGGTCGACCTCGACGGACCGGCCCTCGGCGGCAAGGCGCTCTTCTTCGTCGCCGACCGCGGTCGCGACCCAGGTGCCGGGGTGCTTGCGCAGGAGCTCGGTGAGGACGGTCACGAGGCCACCCGGCCCGCGCGTCACCACCGGCTCCCCGGAGGGGTCGCTGTGGAACGAGACGGGGCCGCGGTTGGCGGCCACCACGAGCCGGCGTCCTGCGAGATCGGCAGCGCGCACGCCGCGCCCCCTGCGTCGCTGTTGGGGTCCGGCCGGACCGGCGAAGCGTCGCCGGCCGGGCCTTACCGCCCTATCTTACCCGTCTGCAGGTCCGAGAAGAGCCTGAGGTCGTCGCGCAGCAGCCGCGGCGTGAGGAACTCGCGGCGCACGTGCTCCTTGCCCAGCAGAGCCATGCGCCGGTGCGTCTCGGGCTTCTCGAGGACCTGGAGGCACCGCTCCACGCACAGAGCCGCGGACTTGACGAGACACCCGGTGATGCCGTCCTCGATCCGCAGCGGGATCCCCTCCACATCGTCGCCGTTGGTCGGCCGTACCTTTCACATCTCCTCGGTGACGATGCGGCTGCGGCGGCGCAGCCGGCCCGCGGTGCCGCAAGTACACCACAGAGGGGGCGTCGGCTAAACTCGGGCCGTGCGCACCTCGTCCACACCGGCGCCGGAGACGCTCGCGATCGCCTCTGACGGGCTCGAGCTGGCCGGCCTTCTCTTCCGGCCGGCCGGCCGGCCGCGCGGCGCCCTTCTGGTCTGCCACGGCGCCGGCAGCCGCAAGGAGAACCACGTCCTCATGGGCCAGCAGGCGGCGGCCGCTGGGCTGGCCGCGCTGACCTTCGACTTTCGCGGCCACGGCGAGAGCGATGGCGTGCTCGGGCCTGACGGCTGGCACGACGCCGCCGCGGCCGGTGAGGCGCTGCTCGCCGCGAGCGGCGCTCCGTGGCTGGCGGCGCGCGGGGCCAGCATGGGAGGGTGCTTCCTGCTGCTGGCGGCGCGCGCCCACCCGGACCTGTTTCGTTCGCTGGTGCTGTTGTGCCCCGCGGATGGTCCCTCCCTGCTCGCCGGCCTCGACGACCTCGAGAGGCTCGAGCGCAGCGGCGACCCCGACCGCGAGTACTACGGCCGCTTCGACGATGCCGCCTTGCGGCCGTATCTGCGGAAGCTCGACCTCGTCGCGGCGGCGCGCGGCCGGCCGCGCGTGCTGCTCGCGCACGCCCGCGACGACGCGGCCGTCCCGTTCTCGCACAGCGCGCGCCTGGCGGCCGTGCTGGCCGCCCCGACGCGCTTCATCGCTCTGGACGAGGGCGGCCACCACGGCCCCGGGCGCTCGCCCGATATCGCACGCGCAACGCTCGAGTGGGCCGTGTCGAACGGTGCTTGAAGGGCCGGCCGGGGGACGCACGCGGACGAGCACCGCGTCCGTCACGCTGAGCGACTGCGACACGATCGCCGCGAAGCTCGACTCACGACCGAGGAGGCGCCTCAGCCAAGAGAGGCCGGAGGACTGCTGGCCGCAGCCCGGCAGAGGGGAGGGCAAGCGTTGCACTTCGAAGTTGAAGTCACTCATGCTCTTCGGAACTGTCATGCTCAGGCGAGACCCCGAACACTGCTGCCGAGGCCGAAAATGTCGCCGTAGCGCTGCCCGAGAGCGACCACGTTACGGCCACTGTGAATCGTCTCTCGACCGTGTCGAAACGCCAGGCAAACGTCCGCTCACCGGTCTCGCCGCGGTGTGATGTGCAGCATTCGACAGCATCTTGCGGTCGTGGACGCCAGTGACGGGATCGATGAAGTCGGCATCCAGCGACGGGTTGCCTTGGGCGTCGAGATCAGCCCAGTCTAGGCGGAGCTGCACGTCGTACCCGCCGGCGGAGAAACGCTCGAAGAGCGAACACCTACTTCTCGCCTTCGACGCCAGCTCGGTGGTCGCGCCCGTGTCCAGGTCGGTCACAACAGCCCGCGCTACTATCGAAGCGACTTGGGCTGCGGTGTACCCCTTGCTCACGCAACTCCTTCCGCGGACTCTGCCATGGCTAACGCATCGCGGATAAGCTGCGAGCGCGGCGGCCTCCCGTGAGGCCGCCGGCGCTGCTGCGAGCCAGCTTGATCCGCTTGTTAGGCGCTGTCATTGCCACCCGCACCGGCCGACAGGGCGACGAGCAGGAGAAACACGACGAGGGGCATGGTCACCGCGAACGCGCAAGTCGCACGCCAGCCGCGCACGGGACCTCCGCGGCGCATGGCCGCGCCCTGGAGCGCCAGGAAGGCCCCGCTCACCGCCGCCAGAACCACGAGCGCCAGACAGACGACGAGCCTTGGCTGGCTGTGGAGGTAGGGACCGATGCGGACCAGCGCCAAGAGGATGAGCAAGGCGAGAGCCATAGCCGCCGACAGCGGCAGCCACCAGGCGTAGCGGGCCCGCCACGCGATGGCCAGCACCACCCCTGTCAGCAGCAGGAGCGGCACGCCGACAAGGACTGTCCAGTCGAGCACCGTGCTCATCCGCCCCCCATGCGCCTAACAATGAGTATGCAGCGTGTGTAGAACTGGGATGGGCGCCTACGTTGTTCTGCGTATCGAGTCCATGAAGCCTATGGGTGCACGGATATGCGGGCTGTGTATGCCGCTGTCGAGAGCTGCGAGAGCCTGCTGCCGTCTCGGGCCGGTCCTGTGCATGATCTCCGGGGCGCGTTCGGCCCACCTCAGGGCGAGTCTCGCGCCTTCCTCTTGACTAATGTCAGGATTCCCTTCTGCCGATGGTTAGGGTATCCTACGAAGCAGCCCCCCTCGCACCTGCCAGAGGTGCGCCCGCAGTGGGGACCACCAGGCAGAGGCGCCGGAGGAGACCGTGAACAAGCTCACGCAGAGCACCGAGGAGTACCTCGAGGCGGTGTTCAAGCTGCAACGCGGCGACTCCCCGGTCACCGTCAAGCGCCTGGCCGACGAGCTTCGCGTGGCACCTCCATCGGTCTCCGAGATGCTGGGCCGCCTGCGTACGGCGGGCCTCGTGACGCCGCACGGCGAGGGCGGCATCAGGCTCACCCCTGAAGGCGAGCACGAGGGCGCGGCGCTCGTGCGTCGTCACCGCCTCAGCGAACGCTTCCTCGTCGACTACCTCGACATGCCCTGGGACGCGGTGCACGACGAGGCCTGCAAGCTCGAGCACGTGCTCAGCCCCGAGGTCGAGGCGCGGCTCGCGGAGCAGCTCGGCAACCCCACGACGTGCCCGCACGGGCACGCCATCCCCGGCGAGGACGGCACGCTGCCCGACAACGTCATGCGGCCGCTCGTCGAGTTCGGCGCCGGTGAGCACGGCGTGATCGGCTGCATCACCGAGGAGGACGGCGAGCTGCTCAGGTATCTGGGCTCTCTCGGTCTGCTGCCCGAGACGCCCGTCGAGGTCGAGAGCGTGGCGCCGTTCGGCGGCCCGCTCCTGGTGCGCGTGGCCGGCTCGCAGTACGCCCTTGGGCGTGAGGTGGCCGGCAAGATCCTGGTGCGCGCCTGACGCCCATGGCGACCGTCCTCACACGTCGCCGCGAGAAGACCGGCCGTGCGCCCGGCGAGCGCGTGCTCGTCGCCTGTCTGGCCGGCAACCCGAACGTGGGCAAGAGCTCGCTGTTCAACGCCCTCACGGGCGCCGGCTGCGAGACGGCCAACTGCGCCGGCGTGACCACCGAGGCGTGCGCCATGTGCACGCAGTGGGGCGGCCGGCGCGTCGAGGTCGTCGATCTGCCCGGTACCTACTCTCTGGACGGCCAGGGAGCCGATCAGCGCGCCGCGCGAGTCGCCCTGCTCACCCGTGAGCCGGACGTAGTGGTCGCGGTCGTCGACGCCACGAACCTCGGTCGCAGCCTGTACCTGCCCCTGCAGCTTCTCGACCTCGGCTTCCGCGTGGTGGTCGCGGTGAACCTCTCCGACGAGGCGCGCCGCCGCGACCGCGACGTCGACGCCGAGGCGCTCGCCCGCGAGCTCGGCGTGCCGGTGGTCGCGACGGTGGCGCCGCGCGGCGAAGGTCTTCCGGGGCTAGAAGCCGCGATGCTGAGTGTGGCGGCTTCGACCAACGGCCTGGGGCGGGCCGCAGGCACGCCCCTGCCCGAGCGCGTCGCCGACCGCGTCGCGACGCTCGCCGCCGAGATCTCGGCGCGGGCCGCGGAGGCCGGGCGCCCGCCCTTCGGGCTGGCGCCCCGCGCCGCGGCCATCACCGTGCTCGAGGGCGACGCCGAGGTCGTCGAGGCGCTCGAGCTCGACACGGCCGGGGTGCTCACGCCCGACGACGACGGCCTCGCGCTGGCCATTGCGCAGGCGCGACATGCGGAGGCGCGGCGGCTGGCGGTGGCAGCGCAAGCGTCCCTGCCGCGAGCCGCCGCCGACACCTGGTGGCGCCTCACCACCTCGCCGCGCACCGGCATCCCCATCCTCATCGGAGTCATGGCAGCCATGTTCGCCACGCTCTTCGTGGTCGGCGACGTGCTCTCGCGCCTGCTCACCGGCGCCTGGGCGGCCTGGGTGTCGCCGGCCGTCACCTCCGCGGTCGGCGGCATCTTCGGCGACGGCGTCCTGGGCCGGACCGTCTTGTGGGGCGTCGATGGCGGTATCCTTGCCACCATCGCCGTGGGCATCCCCTACATCCTCACGTTCTACTTCCTGCTGGCGTTCATCGAGGATACCGGGTACATGAACGCCGCCGCCTTTCTCAGCGACCGCGTGATGCACCGCTTCGGGTTGCACGGCCGTGCCGTGATCCCTCTGATCGCCGCCGGCGGCTGCAACGTGCCGGCGATCATCGCCACACGCTCGCTGCCGACCAAGCGCGAGCGCGTGATCGCCTCGGCGCTGGCCACGCTCACGCCCTGCAGCGCCCGCACCGCCGTGATCATCGGCGCGGTAGCGGCGTTCGCCGGCTGGCAGTGGGCCCTGTTCACCTACTTCGTGGTCTTCGTCGTCGGCGTCTCGGCCGGGCTCGGCCTCAACCGTCTCGTGCCTGGGGAGAAGGGCGCCTTCGTCATGGAGATGTTCCCCTTCCGCCGGCCGGTGATCCGCCAGGTGGCAGCCAAGACGTGGCGGCGCTTCCGCGAGTTCGTGTGGGACGCCGCGCCCATCATCCTCATCGGCAGCATGGTGCTCGGCGCCCTCTACGAGACCGGGCTCGTGTGGAAGCTCACCGCTCCCCTGTCGCCGGTGGTAGAGGGCTGGCTGATGCTGCCCGCCGTCGCCGGCCTCACGCTGGTCTTCGCGGTGCTGCGCAAGGAGCTCGCCCTGCAGCTTCTGCTGGTGTTCGCCGCAGTGAGCGCGGGCGGCGCGGTGGCCGACATCTCGAGCATCATGACCAAGCCGCAGATCATCACCTATGCGATCGTGAACACGATCTACATCCCGTGCCTCGCCACGATCGCCGTGCTGCGCCGCGAGCTGGGGTGGAAGTGGACGGCGACGATCTCCGCCGGCACCATCGTGCTGGCTCTGGCCGTCGGCGGCATTGTCGCCCGGCTGCTGCCGCTGATCGGCGCCTGAGCGCGGCTCCACGGCGCGCGGCAAGCGGTCGCGAGCCCCCCGCGCCGGGTGCTAAAATGCCCTCCCGGAGGGGGCCATCCTCGTGAACCATCCCGCGTCAGACATCCGCCGTCAGGCCACGCGCCTGCTCGATTCCGCCGGCATCTCGCACGAACCGGTGTCGCTGCGCGATGTCGTCAGCGCGCTCAATCTCGAGCTGGTCGGCAAGACCCGCGAGCCCTTCACGAGCGAGGCCGCTCTGGAGCCCCTGGGCAACGGGCGCGCCAACGTGCTGAACGGCGCCGGCGACTCCGGCCGCCGGCGCTTCGCGATCGCCCACGAGATCGGCCACTTCGTGCTGCATCCTGAGCGCCGTCGCCTCGAGAGCGGCGGCGCCGTCAACGAGGCGGGGCGCAGGGAGGAGCGCGAGGCCGACGCGTTCGCCGCCGAGCTGCTCATGCCCGAGCACCTCGTGCGCGAGGCGGTGCGCGAGCACGGCCCCGACGCCGCCCGTCTCGCCGACCGCTTCGAGGTCAGCCGCAAGGCCATGCAGGCGCGCCTGCGCAGCTTGGGCCCGGTAGAGCGACGCAGCGAGATCTAGAGAGTCGCAGCGCACGAAGACGGCCCCGCCAAGGGGGCCGCGATTCCCACATGATCCAGAGAAGCATGTGGAGCGGATGACGGGAGTCGAACCCGCGATCTTCAGCTTGGGAAGCTGACGTGTTACCAACTACACTACATCCGCCCGCGGCAGTAGTTCACCACACCGGCCGCGCCCCCGCAACTGCGC
>Ga0315287_10008967_pt1 | contig 10118 bp, 7 predicted proteins | sample YL17G11_0_MG_FD_205037 | JGI IMG/M metagenome (GOLD analysis project Ga0315287, IMG submission 205037) | Sediment microbial communities from Yellowstone Lake, YNP, Wyoming, USA - YL17G11_0 | ecosystem: Environmental > Aquatic > Freshwater > Lake > Sediment | place: USA: Wyoming | collected... | reverse complement strand
CTTTACGCCATAGTCACGGTGCAGACCCTTGCGGATAAACCAGGCTTCGGCCTCGTAGAAGCTCATGCCGAGGGCTTCCGCCACCTGGCCACGGGTGAGCGCGCCCGAACGGTAGCCTTCGACGGCAAGCGCTTCGCGCACTTTCCGAGACGCGTCCTCGTCCCCCTTCAACTGCCGCGCCAGCGAATCAGGGATGTCCACCAGGATTTGCATGATGCCAGCTTACACCCCGTCTGCCGCCCAGTGCAACCCGTTCGTTGGCCCCTTGCTGCGGGGCATGTCCCTGGCGATCTCGGAGAGCACCGACCCGACAACATAGCCGGGAGCAAGGGGCCAAACCCTAGTCTCTGCCTGATTGGCGGGAGGAAGGGCAGTTCCGGCCAGGCCACGCACACTGCGAGTCGAGTTGCAGAAAGCGACTTCGCTGTGACAGGGAAGGTTCGCCTTGACCTGGGTCGGCGGCGCGGGGAGTTCGGAAGCGTCCCCGATGCGGACTGCGAGCGTCAGGTCACCGCGGTTCGCCGCTGGCTTTCTGATCGCACGGGTGGCTGGCTTTCCAGTGTTCCCGCAGGGCTGTGTGCAGCCGGTCGCGGAAAGGAATGGGCAACTCGTAGGGCTCACCCTCCTTGTAGAGCGTGATGGTCTTCCGGATGGTGTCCACGACCACCTGGCAAGGGTTGCAGCCGGCCATGTGCTTCTCGAACTCGGCACAGATGGCCGGGTCCACCGTGCCCTCCACGTATTCGTTCAAGAACGCCAGCAGGTCGTCGCATTTCATGGTCGTTGCCTGGAGGGGATTGAGCCGCGGGGGCGGAAAAGGTTACAGAACGCTAAGGCGCATGGTGATGCCCCCGGGTTAGGGCTTGGGCGGGATCGCCGAAGAACCGGGTGAGGTGTTCGCGGAGTTGAAGCCGCGCCCGGAGCAGGCGCACCTTGACGTTCACTTCGCTCAACCCGAGGGCTTCCGCCGTCTCGCGCACGGACAACCCCTCGACGTCGCGGAGCAGGAACACGAGCCGGTGTTTCTCGTCCAGTTGATCCAGCGCCTCCTCCAGCAACCGGCGGGTCTCGTTCCGGTGGACCAGTTCCTCAGGTGATTGCCGCCAGTCCGCGATGAACTCGGGGTGTGGGATTACACCCTCCGCGTCGGGTTCCGTGCTGGCCTCGAGGGAAACGGTGTCGAGCCCGCGGCGCTTGCGCAGGACCTTGAGTGCGGCGTGCGTCGTGATGCGGAGCAGCCAGGTGCGGAAGCGAGCCTCCTCGCGAAAGCCCGCCAGGTGCTCCATCGCGCTGAGGAAAGCGTTCTGGGTTACGTCTTCGGCGTCCTGCTCCTGGCGCACGATTCGGAAGGCCAGCGAATAGACCTGGCGCTCATAGCGCCGGGTCAACTCCTCAAACGCCGCCAGCTCGCCGGCTTTCGCCTGGCGCACCAGTTCGGCATCATTGGTCGGCTCGCCCATGGGCATGCCCCCGCCGTTCCCCGGTTCGGAGACACGTCGGAGCTGGCGTGGTTTGTACGCCCGAGGTCCCGGTGGTGGCAAGGAGAGTTGTCGAAATGCCGGATGGACGAGTGGACGTGTCTGGGCTTTAATGGCCGCCGCAAACAGACTCGCAATGGGACGTTGAGGGGGCCGGAGTGGCCGTCAGCATGATCTGGTGGACGTTACAGCAGCTCAAGTCGAAGAACCCGGAGGCCCGCTGCCAGGCCGCCGAGAGGCTCGCGCGCGAACAAGATTCCAAGGCGTGGGAAGCGCTGGTCGGCGCGCTCAACGATGAAGCGGCCGAGGTCCGCAAGGCGGTGGCGCTCGCGCTGGGCGAGTTCAAGGAAGACCGCTCCGTGGCCGCGCTCGTTCCCGCGCTGCGGGACGACGACCCCGGCGTGCGGGAAGCCGCGGTGACGTCCCTGCGCCAGGTTGGGAGCCGCGCGGCCGTCGATCCGTTGGTGCGTGCGCTCAAGGACGAAACCGGCGCGGTGCGGTTCCAGGCCGCCAAAGCCCTCGAGGCGTTTCACTGGGAGCCGGAGAATGACGGGCAGCGCGCGCTCCGCATGGTGGCTCTGGGCGAGATCGAGAAGGCCACCATGTTCGGGTCCGAGGCGGTCGAGCCGCTGATGAAGGTTCTGGAGGATGGCGCCTACTACCAACGCCAGGCCGCCGTGGAAGCGTTGAGCCAGATCGCCGACACGCGCATCGTCAACGTGCTGCTGACCGCGCTCAAGGACAAGGAAGTGTCCGTGCGCACCGCGGCGGTGGAGGCCTTGCGAAAGATCGGTGATCAGCGCGCCGTGCCGCCGCTCATTCTCGCGCTCAAAGACCAGCACAAGCCGGTGCGGTCCATGGCCGCCGAAGCGTTGGGCCCGCTCGGCGATCCGCGGGCGGTCGAGCCTCTGGTCAAGGCACTGGGCGATCGGAACTGGGAGGTCCGCGAAGCCGCCGTCCTCGCGCTGGGCCATTACCGCGACGCCCGCGCCGTGGATCCCATTGTGGCGCTGTTGAGTGACCCGGACCGCGAAGTGCGCGAAGCCGCCGCCCGGGTGCTGGAGCAGATCGGCGATCCGCGCGCCATCGGCCCCCTGATCCTGACGCTCAAGGACGCGGAAGACACCGTCCGGCAGGCGGCGGGGCGCGCGCTAACGGCCCTCGATCCGAATTGGGAGAGCTCGGACGCGGCCCGCGCGGTGGTGCCGCAGTTGAGGGCGGCACTGAAGGACAAGGAGTACTGGGTCCGGCAATCGGCGGCCAGCGTGCTGGCGAAGATCGGTGAGCTGCGTCCCACGGAATCCGACACGGCGATGCTGGCGCAGCCGATTTACTATCGGCGCCAGGCGGCGATCGAACTGCTGGTCAACACGCTCGGCGATTTCGACCGGGAGCTGCGCATGGCCGCCGCGGAGGCGCTGGGCCGGCTGGGACAGCAAGTCGGGTTGCACCCTCTGGCGCAAGCCTTGCGGGACGACGATGTCGGGGTGCGCACCGCCGCCGCCCAGGCCCTGGAGCTGCTGCACGGCAAGCCGACTTCCGAAACGAACGTGGTCTTGCGTGGGGGGCACCTTTCTCAGTGACATGAACGCCATCATCCAGCCGCCGTGGGGGAGGGACCTCTGATGAAGTCACGCGTGCTTCTTGTGGAGGGCATCGCCGGCGAACTGCGGGCGACGCTCGATCCCCTGCGCGGCTTGGCCCCCGCGTGGGAACTGCGTCTTGCGCACAGCGGACACGAGGCCCTCACACTGCTCAGTGGGGCCCCCTGGGAGGCGATCGTGGCGGACCTCCACCTGTCGGACATGGCGGGCCTGCAATTGATGACCCAGGTGATGCGCCAGCATCCGCGCACGCACCGCTTGCTCTTGGCCGATCTGAGCGACCTCGAGTCGTTGCTCCGTTGCGTGGGCACGGTGCACCAACTCCTGGCCAAACCGTGTGACGCGACCCGCCTCCAGGTCACGCTGCATCGGGCGTTCGCGCTGGACATGTGGCTGCCCAACCAGGCCGTTCGGGAGTTGCTCGGCCGCATCCCCAACGTGCCCAGCCTGCCAGAGGTCTATGCCACCGTGCTGGAACAACTGCAGCGGGAGCCGCCTTCCCTTGACCAGGCGGCCGCGCTCATCGCCGGTGACCCGCCGATGACGGCGAAAGTGCTCCAGTTGGTCAACGCCGTGTCCCAAGGGTTGCGGAACGAAGCGGACCCGGTTGCCGCGGTGAAAGAACTCGGCCCCGCCACCCTCAAGGGCCTCCTCCTGCTCTCCCACAGTTACTCCCGCTTTGCGGAACTGGACCCGGAGCTCCTTTCGATCGAAACCCTGTGGCAGCACTCGCGGCGAGTCGCGCGCCGGGCCCGCCAACTCGCTCACGCTGAGGGCCTGGATGCCGGCTCGGTCCAGCAGGCCGCCAGCGCCGGACTGCTGCACGATCTCGGCAAGCTCGCCCTGGCGGCCAATCTCACCGCCCAGTTCCAGGAGGCGCTGGCGCGGGCGCGCCAGCAGAAGCAGGCGCTTTGGGAGACGGAACAGACCGTGTTCGGAGCGACGCATGGCGAAGTGGGCGGGTGCCTGCTCGGGATGTGGGGACTGCCGCTGCCGATCGTGGAAGCGGTCACCATGCACCATCATCCCACCCGATTCCTGAGTGATTCCTTTGGTCCGCTGACCGCCGTGCACGTCGCCAACGCCCTCGACCACGCGGACAACCTGGCGGACTTCCAGCAACGGGTGGATCTCAGCTACCTGCGCGAGCTCGGCTTGGACCAGCGCCTGCCGCAATGGTGGGACCGTTGCCGCCCGGCCGGTGCCGCGGAGGAGGCCCGCGAATGAACACGCGCCGGTCCCACTGGTTTCGCGCTCCGACGCGCTTGCGCCATGCCTGAACCGACCCCAGCCCGGACGCGGGTGCTGTTCGTGGACGACGACAGCGGCTTCCTCGAAATGGTGAACCGGGTGTTCGGCGAACTCAGCCAAGGCACCTGGGACATCTTTCTGGCCGGCGATGCCGCCAGCGCCCTGCGGCTCCTCAAGCAGCAGTCGGTGGACCTCGCCGTGTTGGACGTGTGCATGCCGGGAGTGGACGGGCTGCAACTCCTCGGCACCCTCAACCGGGACTGTCCGACCCTCCCCAAAGTGCTCCTGACCGGCGGAGCCAACAGCGAGACGCGCGTGGCCGGCCTCGAAGGCGGGGCGCAACTTTTCCTGGAGAAGCCGACCACCCCGCCGGGTTTCCAGACGGTGTTTGCCACGTTGAACGAACTGGTCAAATGGCATCAGAAACAAGGCGCGCGTGGCACGGTCCGCCGGGCGGGTCTGCTGGACTTGGTGAAGATCGAATGTGTGAGCGGCAACTCGCGCCTGTTCGAAGTCCAGGCGGGCGAAACGCACGGGCTGATTTACGTCAAGGAAGGCAGCATCGTCCACGCGGAAACAGAAGGCCGTCGCGGGCAGTCCGCTTTCACCTACCTGGCCACGCTCCCCGCGGCCGAGTTCAATCTCAAGCAGTTCGTCGAGGCGCCGGAACACTCCATCTATCGGCAATGGGAGTTCCTCTTCCTGGAAGCCTTCCAACTCCAGGAGCAGTTGAGCCAGGTCGAGACGCGCACGAAGGAGCCCAGGGACAGCAAGGAATCCCCTGCACCCAAAGCCAAGTCGCCGGCCCCGCCTGCGCCTGCGGCGCCCTCCGACGACCGGCCGGGGCCCTCGGCTGTGGCGATGGTCGCGAAAATGGCGGCGCCGGCGGCCACCGGAGGCACCAGTCTGTTTGCGCGCGAGCCGGTTTCCGCGCCAGCGGCGAAGCCCCTCCTGCCCGAGGTTGGCCCCCTCAAGATGGTCCGCACTGCGCCCGGCGCCGGACGGCCCAAAGCGGCGCCGGTGCAGCTCGAAGTCCCGGCCATGAAACCGGTCCCGGCGCGGCTCTGGCGGGAGGACGTCTGGCAGCCCGGCGAGAGCAAGATCGAGGAGATGCTCATCTGCTCGAACAAGCAGGAAGTGCTGCACGAGTGGCAGTGCCGGCAGGCGGATGAGCGACTCCAGTTTGTCAGCCGGCTCCGGGAGAGATCCACCCACCTCGCCGACGTTCTTCCGTTGGGTCCGTGCGATCGCCTCGAACTGCGGGAGTCCGAAGCGCGCCTGCAGGTCCTGTTTCAGGCCGATGCCGCTCTGTTCGTCCGCTCCAACACCGCCGCGTGGCTGGCCGCGAAGACCTCGCTCCCCTCGAGCCAGCCAACACCGGAATGGCTTGATCGGTACAACGGGACCCGTGGACTCCTGGCCAGCAGCATCCTGCATCCCTCGGGCAAGGTCGTGGCTCCGCCGATCTCGACCGAATCCGCGTGGCAGAACCTGGCGGTCCTCTGGCGCGGCATCCTCGAAGTGTTCGAGTGGACTAGCCAGCAAGGAGCTGCCGCCCGCCAACTCCGGTGGATCTTCGAGCGGGCGCAACTCTACTGCACGAAACGGCCCGACGAACTCGCCCTGGCGGTCCTGTTGACGAAGAACCCGCAGATCCTGGATGCCCCCGTCCTCGAGCAGATGTTCGCCGAGTTCGAAACGCTCCCTACCGCTTGACGGCAGAGCGGGATTCCCCGCTTTGCTCTTCCGCGGGTCAACCTCTTCATCGTCACCCCCGGGGATCGCGGTTTCCTCGCCTTTCCCCATCCTCCTACCCAACACGCTTTACTTTCCCCGCCCGGCACTTGAAATTAGTCCCCATCGACACGATGCAGACGGATCGCACAACGGGTTCAGCGAAGAGAGATTGGGCGCCGGATTCCTGGCAGCACAAGCCGGCCGCGCAACAGCCGGTTTATCCCGACGCCGAGGCGCTCCGGACGGCGCTCATCCAGCTTTCCCACCTGCCTCCGCTGGTCACCAGTTGGGAGATCGAGGCCCTCCGCGAGCAGTTGGCGGAAGCGGCGCGTGGCGAACGGTTCCTGCTCCAAGGGGTTGATTGCTCGGAGAGCTTCGCTGATTGCGAGTCGGACGCCATCGCCCGCAAGCTGAAGATCCTTCTCCAGATGGGCCTCGTGCTCACCCAGGGCGCCAAGAAGCGCGTCATCCGCGTGGGCCGGTTCGCCGGTCAATACGCCAAGCCGCGCTCCGCCGACACCGAGACGCGCGGCGCGGTCGGCCTGCCCACCTACCGCGGCGACATGATCAATTGCGCGGGCTTCACGCTCCCCGAACGCACACCCGATCCCCAACTCCTGCTCCGCGCCTACGAGCGGTCCGGGCTCACCATCAACTTCATCCGGGCGCTGGTGGACGGCGGCTTCGCCGACCTGCACCATCCGGAGTACTGGGACCTCGGTTTCGTCTCGAAGTCGCGCCGTGCGACGGAATACCGGCGGATGGTCGAGTCCATCGGCGAATCGCTCCGGTTCCTCGAGACGCTCATCGGGGGGCCGGTGTCGAACGTGAACCGCGTGGATTTTTACACCAGCCACGAGGGGATGCACCTCCTCTACGAGCAGGCCCAGACACGGCAGGTGCCGCGCCGGACCGGCTGGTACAACCTCTCCACCCATTTCCCGTGGATCGGCGACCGCACGCGCGCGCTCGACGGCGCCCATGTCGAGTACTTCCGCGGCATCGCCAACCCGATCGCCGTCAAGCTGGGGCCCCGCGTCACACCGGAGGAAGCCGTGGCACTGGCGGAGACCCTGAATCCCTGCAACCAGCCAGGCCGCCTCACGTTCATCCTTCGGTTCGGGACGGACCAGGTGGAGCGGTGCCTGCCGCCCGTGGTCGAGGCCGTCCAGCGCGCCGGTCGGCCCGCGCTGTGGTGCTGCGACCCGATGCACGGCAACACGGAAACCACGTCGAACGGGATCAGGACACGCCGCTTCGACAACATTCTGGCCGAGCTGGAGACGTCCTTCCGTCTGCTGAAGGTGTGTGGAACGCACCTCGGCGGCGTGCATTTCGAGCTCACGGGCGAGAACGTGACCGAATGCGTCGGGGGCGCCAGCGGCTTGACCGAAGCGGACTTGAGCCGGGACTACCGGACTCAGCTCGATCCGCGGCTCAACTACGAGCAGGCGATGGAGCTGGCGCTGCTGCTGGCGCACCTGATGGCCGAGAGCCCGGGGCGCAAGTCTTGAGAGGAATTCCGAACGCGGAACACCGACGTCCGAAGGGGATCCGATTCACCGACCGTGGACAAGTTCATGTTGCATATGCGACATGAACTTGTCCGAGCGTTCACGCCGATTGCGAAAGGGCGTCACACGGCGCTCCCCTGGAAGACTCCCCCGCATCCCTCCCGCAGGGCTTCGACCATCCGACTCACTTGGGCCGGCGTGGTGCAGTAGGGGGGCATCAGCACGATGACGTTGCCGACGGGTCGGGTGAGCACGCCGCGTCTGGCCATCGCTTCGCAGACCCGGATGCCGGCGCGTTCGCGGAGGTCGAACGGCTCGCGCGTTCGCCAGTCCTTCACCAATTCGATGCCGACAATGAGCCCCACCTGCCGAATGTCCCCGACGTTGGGCAAAGTCCAGAGGGAACCCAACTCCTCCCGGAGCGCGGCTTCCAGCCCCCGCCTCGCGCGCCTCGAAGCCGCTGTGGCCAGCAGATCCAGACTCGCCAACGCTGCCGCTGCGCCAAGCGGGTTGGCGGTGAAGCTGTGGCCGTGGAAGAACGTCTTGAACTCCTCATACTCGCCCAGGAAGGCGTCGAAGACCGCGCGCGTGGTCAACGTCGCGGCCATCGGCAGATAACCGCCGGTGAGCCCCTTGGCCAGACAGAGGAAGTCCGGCTGCACGCCCTCGTGATGACAAGCGAACAGGAGTGACGAGTGACGAGTGACGAGTGACGAGTGCGGGCTCACCGTCGGTTCCACATTCCGCGCTCCGCGTTCCGCATTTCCCGCTGCCCGTTCCGCGTTCCGCATTCCCCGTTCCGCGTTTGCCCCGCCGGTCCGGCCGAAGCCGGTCATCACCTCGTCCGCGATGAGTTGGGCGCCGTGCCCGCGCGCGATTTCCGTCACGCGGCGCAGCCAGCCGGTTGGCTGCGGGATCATCCCGGCCGCGCCCTGAATCAGCGGCTCAAGGACGAACGCGGCATAGGGATGTCCTTTCTTGCGCTGCTGTTCGAAGCGCTGCTCCACCTTGCCGACGCACTCCCAGCGGCACTTCCGGTAGTCGCGAGCGTCGGCGCGCTCCGGCTTCGCGCGATTGAACGGACACCGGTAGCAATACGGCGCCATGACGGCGTCCGACTTGAACAGCAGTCCGGCGCAGGTCCGATGAAACAAATCGATGTGGCCGAGGCTGACCGCGCCCACCGTGTCGCCGTGGTAGGCGCCTTGCAGCGAGAGGAACCGCGGCTGGCGGACGCCCTTCGTGCGGCGCGCGAACTCGTAGGCCAGCTTCAGCGCCACCTCCAACGCCGTCGAGCCGTCGTCGGAGAAGAACACCTTCGCCAATTGCGGATTACGGATTCCGGATTGCGGAGTCGCGATTGCTGACACCCCCTTGGCTATCGGCGACTGCCTTCCGCCGGCAGACGTTTGGCGATCTGCTACTGGCGATTGGCCATCCTCCGCGGAACCGCCCGGCCCGTCGCTGCTTCGCCCTTGCTCTGGCGCCCAAGGTTGGAGCCGTTCCGCGTCCCGCGCTCCGCGTTCTGCCGCCTCGACCAACCGTGCGGCCAACAGGGACGCGGGTTCATTGGCGAGGCCCAGCGCGGAGGAATGGGCGATCCTCCCAAGTTGTCGCCGGATCGCCGCGTTGATCTTCGGATGCCGGTGGCCGTGGAGGTTGGTCCAGATCGAGGCGTTGGCGTCCAGGTATTCGCGGCCACGAGCGTCACGGATCACTGCGCCTCGGCCTTCCACGATCACAATGGGTTCGCGCCGGAGCCAGCCGCGCATCTGCGTGAACGGGTGCCAAACGTAGCGGTGATCAAGTCGGGCAAGCTGGTTCATTGCGGAACGCGGAACACGGAACGCGGAACGACCGTCGCCAGCGCCTGGCGCAATCGCGCGAGATCGTCCGCGGTGTGTTCGGCGGACAGAGTCAAACGCAACCGGGCGGAGCCGCGGGCGACCGTCGGGTAACGAATCGCCGGAATGAACACGCCCTGGTCCAGCAGCGCCGCGGCCACCCGCACGGCTTCGGCCTCATTCCCAATGATCAACGGCAGGATGGGGCTTGCTGACGTGGACTTGGCCTCCGGCCGGCCCTGCCACCCATCCGGCGCGAGGCCCGCCCGACACTCCGCCACGCGTGCCCAAAGCTGTTCGCAGCGCCGACGCCCCTCGTCGGAGTGGACGAGATCAACGGCCGCGCGCGCGGCGGCGGCGGTGGCGGGCGCCGGCGCCGTGGAGAAGATGAAACTGCGCGCCCGGTTGATCAGGTAATCGACCAGCACGCGTGAGCCGGTGAGGTAACCGCCGGACACGCCCAACGCCTTGCCGAGCGTGCCCATCTGGACCTCGACCCGATCCGTCAGCCCGAACTCGTCCACCAAGCCGCGACGGGACGCGCTGAAGATACCGATGGCGTGGGCCTCGTCCACCATCAGCCAGGCCCCGTACCGGTCCTTGAGCTCCACCAACTCGCGCAGCGGCGCAAGATCGCCGTCCATCGAGAACACACTTTCGGTCACGATGAGAACCCGGGGCCTGTCGTTC
>Ga0315287_10008966_pt1 | contig 10118 bp, 6 predicted proteins | sample YL17G11_0_MG_FD_205037 | JGI IMG/M metagenome (GOLD analysis project Ga0315287, IMG submission 205037) | Sediment microbial communities from Yellowstone Lake, YNP, Wyoming, USA - YL17G11_0 | ecosystem: Environmental > Aquatic > Freshwater > Lake > Sediment | place: USA: Wyoming | collected... | reverse complement strand
CCTTCCGGCCGTCCTCGTACTCCACGAGGAAGTCCGGCACATATCGGCGTTGGTGCTTCTGACCATCAATCCAGGGGATGGTGACGCCATGACGCTTCATCCACTTGAGGACATGCGGATCACGTTCCAGGCGGACCATCATCCGCCGCTCAAGATCGCTCTGGCACTTCTCGAAGTTCCAGGGGCTTTTCTGCGGATTCTCATATAGGCCGTGTATACTAATTGCCATATTCGATGACCCCCGCTATCAATCCGGGGATGGCCCCGACCTTGGCATTGACCTGCTGGAGCATTTTCCAAGCGAAATCCACATCCGCGCGCTCAGCCAGGCCAAGGGAAGTGCTGTTTAGGAATTTCGCCCGGACGTGGTGGAGCAACGCACTGTAAACCCGATCCTTGAAGGTCGCGGCATAGCCCGCCTCAACCGTCAACTGTTCGGCCATCTCAAGGAGGCGGTCCTTTACGGCCTCCCGCACCGCCTCATCCGATACCTGCGCAACCGTCCCGGCGGGGCCGGTTTCGTCGGGCGCGGAATGGATTGTCTTCCATCCGTGCCCGCCCAACTCGTGACCAACCACCCCGGCGATGCCGACCTTCGTTATCTCGATCACGGTCGGATCGTATTCGATTTCGTCCAGCGCCTCTTTCCAATTCTCCAACGGCCTTGGCGGCGGCGCGATGTCGCCCACGTCGAATTCGCCGCCGTCCATCACCGATGGATCAACCGGGGGAACATCAATCACCAAGTCGGGCTTCTCCAGTTCCTGCTTCGGCGGCGGGGGCGGCAGGTCTTCGGTCTCATCGAACAGGTCGTCAATCAGCACGCCCGTGCGCTTCTTCGCGTTGAAGATGTCCCACAGCCATTGGTGCTCCAATTTGGGATGGTCCACCACCTTGCAAATCTGCGGCTCTGTTGGCTCGACGCCCTTCACGCGCACGCGGCGCAGGCCGCGACCGACCACCTGTTGCCCATAGACCTTGCTGCCGAACTTGCGCAGGAGCAGGATAACACCCACTTCCGGCACGTCCCATCCCTCTCGAAGCATCAGTACACTGACCACCGCCTTGTAGGGCGTTTCCGTCTTCTGCTGCTTGCCCAGTTCGCGCGCCTTCTGTCGGTCCGCTTCGTCGCTGTCTTCCGTAACCAGCAGTGTCTTGACCTTGAAATACTTGTTCAGGGTTTGCGCGGCCTTTTTCGCGTCGGCCTTGCACACCGCCACCACGAACAGAATCGGTTGATAGCGTCCCTTCGCCCGCCGTTCCTGTTCCTCCAAACGTCGAAGCGCAATCGCCATCTGCTGGCGCATCGGCTCGTCGTCCGTCACCCACTGTGTGGCATTCAGGCCGAGACGGTCCACCTCATCCCAGTCAATCTCTTCGACCTTCCGCTGCTCGCCTGTGCGCGCATCGGTATAGGTCAACTGCACGGTCTTGATATCCGGCTGGTAGACGACCGGCGTCTTGATGATACCGTCGGCCAGCGCGTCGGTCACGCCGTACTCGTAGATCATGTCGCTGTCCGGGGCTTTGCCGTCGGCGCGGTCCGGCGTGGCGGTCGTGTCCACGCGCAGGATGACCTTTTCCCGCATTCGACGCAGTGTGGCGTCGTATTCCGTCGCGGGCGAGTTGTGGGCCTCGTCGTTGAACAGGGCAAACTCCGGCCCGTTCATCAGTGCGGATAGGTTGCTCTGCCCGCTCTTATTACTCAAGTAGAACTGGTGAATATTCCCCAGGATCACGCTGGCGCTGAACAGGCTTGCCCAGCCGCCTTCCTTGCCGCTGCCCAGCGTCGTGAGCGCGAAATCCCCCGGCCCGCAGTGCGCCCAATCCGGCAGCAGGTCGCGATCCTTGAAGACCTTCCCGCCCTCGAAGTCGTCTTCCAGCCGGTCGCGCACGATCAGATTGGGGCAGAGCACCACAAACTTCTGTACATTGTGCGCGATACGCAGCCAGGCGATGATCGCCGCGATAACCGCCGTCTTGCCGCCGCCCGTCACGACGTTCAGCAGCAGCCCATCCGCGCCAAGCTCCGCTTTGCCCAGAATTTCGTGCGCATAGACCACGCGAAGAAACGAATCCCACTGATGCGGCCAGAGCGTGCCAAGCCGCGCCGCCTGGTCGTCATCCTTCGAGGTCAGAAACTCGATGTATTTGTAGGATTCCGCCTTCAGGCTCGGCATCCCGTCCCGCCGCCAGTCACGGAATTTGTCCTCGTATCGTCCGAAGCGGTTGAACATGGGTCAGCTTACCTCGATCTCTGCGGTCCAAAGGCCTTCGCCGCCCATGTCATCCTGCACCTTGCAGGCGATGCGTCTCTTGCCGGATTCGGGAAATTCGTATTGCGCGGTAAGAGCGAAGTCCTTCTTGCTTGTACGTACGAAGGAATAGCCCGGCGTGCTGCTGAAACGTTTGTCGTAGTCAAAATCCCACTGCACGTTGATGATCTTGGCCCCGGGATTCATCACCACCGTCTCGCTGACGTCGAGCTTGTACGTGCGCGGCGCGATGCGCTTATACCCCACTTCCACCTTCGGGGGCTGCACGAAAGTCAGGAAGTTCTCATAGTCGGCCTTCTTGGTAGAAAGCGCCGTCACGTGCTCGCGGAAGCGGAGCGAGTCGATGCGGATCATGTCTAGCCGGATGAAGTTCAGGTCGGTCTGCTCCAGCCGCCGCAGCCGCTCCGCCGCCTCCTGCGCGTCGGGCCGGAACGCCCACGCCAGCATGATGCCATCGCGCAGGTTGTCCTGCCGGTAGCGCAGCGTCTTGCGCATGGCGTTCGCGAACGCCTGTACGTCCGCCGCAGTCACGGCCTTTTTCTGGTCCGGCTCGCCAACCCATACCGGGAGCGCGCCCTTGTAGCCGTGGATGCCATCTTCATGCTCTTCAATGGCCGCCCCGAAGGCGCGCAGGACAAAGGCGCGGAACTGATCGGGCGGGGCGTCGGCCAGCCGCCGCGCTTCATACACGCCCCAATGCTCCACCGTGAAGTCCGGAACTTGGTGCAGCCCTGTCAGTTGGCCCTCAACCTGCCGCGTCAGCCGATCCGCCGTGATTGCCACCGCTACGCGCGACTGGTCGCACGCGATCCAGCGGCGCCCAAGCCGCTGCGCCACTGCCAGCGTCGTGCCGCCACCGGCGAAGAAATCGGCGACGACATCGCCCTCATTGGATAATCCTCTTACTATGCGATCAAGCAATGCTTCCGGTTTTTGGGTTGGATAGCCGATTCTTTCTGGGTTGTTACTCAACATGCCCTGTTCCCACAGCGAATTCTCAAGAACGTCATTAATGACCTTGTAAACTATATTCCCGTTCTCGTCCCTCACCATGTCTGCCTTTTTCGTCGCCGAGTTAAACTTCCTCAGCGCCTGCCTTGTTTGGCCATCCTTACGAGGCTTGTAAAGCGGATTGAAAGCGTACGCATCGCCTTTTGTGTAAAAAAGGAGGGAGTCCGCAACCTGATGAAACTTCTTGGACCGTGCCTTCAGTCCTGAGTTTGGATAGTACCAGACGATTTCATTTCTGAATTTGTCCGGCCCGAATATCTTGTCCATTTCCACCTTGACGTAATGACTAGCATGCCAGTCGAGGTGGACGAAGATGCTCCCCGTCTTCTTGAGAAGGCGCTTCATCTCATAGAGCCGGGCGTTGAGCCAGATCAGGTAGCCGGGCATACCGCCTTCCCAGATGTCGGAGAAGGAGCGCAGTTCGTTCTGGTCGCCGAAAATGACGTTGTACTGCCGCCCGGAGAAGAACGGCGGGTCGATATAGATGAGGTCAATGCTCTCGCTGGGCAGTTGGCGCATTACGTGCAGGTTGTCACCCCAGAATAGGCGGTTGGGTTCGAGATCGGGATGGCCGAACTGAACGCGCTCCACCACCTGGAACGGCAGCATGACTACCGGAAAGAGTTTGCGGAACCCCTTGCGGCGGTCCCAGCCCAGCGGCTCCTTCTCGACGGGAACAGAACCAAAGCGCGTCGGCGGACGCCAGAAGTCCTCTTGCTGTGGCAGCGCATCCGCGCGCTCATCAACTTCTTCCACTTCGGGCGGCTGCACGAATTCCCCGCTGCTGGGACCTACAACATCCTCCACGTCCATCCTGCCCTCCTGCGTTCAGCTGGCTTTGCCGTTGGCCTCATTAAAGCATGAAGCACGGCGGCAAGTCAAGCTGACACACTGGGCGTTTGCTGGCGCATGGATGCGCGGAAGGAGGAGGGCCATCAAATTGGGACATCTGGTGGCCCGGCACGGTGACATACCAGGCCATCAGATGCTTTCCGCCTTCAGCTCTTCCTCTCAAATTCCCTCATAAACCCAACCAACGCCTTCACTGCGTCCAATGTGACCGCGTTGTAGATGCTGGCGCGGATGCCGCCGACTGATCGATGGCCTTTGAGGCCCTCGAAACCGGCTGATTTGGCTTCCTTGACGAACTGCTCCTCGAGTTCTTCCGAGGGCAGGCGCCAGACCACGTTCATGATCGAGCGGCTCTCTTTTTCCACGGGGCAGCGCCAGAAGTCGGAGGAATCGATCTCGTTATAGAGGAGCGCGGCTTTCTGTTCGTTGATCTTCTGCATCGCGGGGATGCCGCCCAGAGAATCGACGTAGTCGGTGACCAGCTTGAGGATGTAAATCCCCCACGTATTCGGGGTGTTATACAGACTGCCCTCGTCCGCGTGGGTTTTGTAGCGCAGGAATATCGGCACATCCTCGGGAGTGCGCTCGATGAGGTCCTTGCGGATGATCACCAGCGCCAGGCCCGAAGGGCCGATGTTCTTCTGAGCGCCCGCGTAGATCAGCCCGAACTGGTTCACGTCGATCGCGCGCGACATGATCTCGCTGGACATGTCGGCAATCAGCGGCGCTTTGGGCTTCGGGAATGCTGCATAGCGGATGCCGCCGATGGTCTCATTGGAGCAGATATGCACGTACTCCGCGCCAGGGGTGAAGCTCAACTCACCGGGCTTCGGAGCGCGGATGTAGTTAGCTTCTTTTCCCGACCAGATCACGTTGGTCGCGCCGGTGACCTTGGCCTCTTTGATCGCCTTCGATGCCCAGCTTCCGGTGTCGACATAATCAGCCGGTTTGCCGGATGCGCGAAGGTTCATCGGGATCATCGCGAACTGCAGGCTCGCTCCGCCCTGCAGGAAAAGGACCGCATAATCGTCCGAGACGCCCATCAACTTGCGGACGTTCGCCTCCGCGGCCTCGACCGTGGCCTGGAAGCCCTTCGAGCGGTGGCTCATCTCCATCACGGACATCCCCGCTCCGGGAAAATCGGTCATTTCCGCCCGAGCCTTCTCCAATACGGGGAGCGGAAGAGCGGCGGGGCCGGCGTTGAAGTTGTAGACTCGTGCCATGGTGTGTTCCTTTCAGTATGCTGATAGATTGCGAAATGTCTGGACACTGCCGTGCAGGACCGAACTTAGGCCCTTCCCGGTACATGAGTATTATACAGCGCGGGGCCAAATTCCTTGCTGAAAAGGCGAGGTTTGTGAAAAAAAGCACAATTAGCCCGACACTTGTCGCGCTGAATGGCGAGCAGTCGTGCCGTATATGCACTCGCCATCCGGCGCTATCCGCTCGCCGAACGCCTAGAAATACTCCACGGTCGGCTTCCGTAATAAACCACGAGCAGATCTGCCTACATCATCGAAGCGACTTCGTACGCCACTTTCAGGTTGTAGTCAACCGTCATCTGCTTGATGTTCACGAGATCGACGATCGTGCCTATCCAGCAGAGGCCGTAGGTCAGCAGATACAGCACGCCCATTCCGATCTGGCCCAGCACAAATCTGTGAATGCCGGCCACGCCTAGAAAGCCGATAAGCGCGAGAATCAGCATCGTCTGGCTGTCCTTACGCCTGACCGCATATACGCCGGCGAACCGGCGGGCCGTGTCTTCACTCATGGTCTCAAAGAGACCACGCACGTAATTCGCCTCAGCGCCCTCTAGCTGGGGCAGCAAACTCCAAACATCAGCCATTTCGTTCCCCTTTCAACACTCGGGAAGCCCCCGCCTCAGGAGTTGCAGACCTAAGGAGCACCCATACTCTGTGAAATATGATCGCGACAGCCGGAATGCCCAGCGGGTGAGCAGAAAGCGAGCTCACGACATCCCCTCGCAGCAGATATCCGACCGCCCTGCCCAGGCCACAGCCGAGGCAAGGCAGCCCCAGTCGCTTCGCAAGGCACAACCCAAACGGGTGCTGAAGGTCGGCGAACACCGCGAGATACACGAGCCCGCTAATCCACACCACGGCTTCAAACGGAATACGCCGAAGAATGCACATAATGCTCTTGCAAGCCGTTTGTCTCACCACCCAGTCTAGCGCATTACCCATTAGGATATTCGTGTCCTGTCCGCGTATTCCTGCTTGACTTACTCGTTCACCAGCCTCGAAACCGTCTCGAAGTCGCCCTTGAGCGACCCATACAACGACCGATACAGCGGGTAGAAGCGGTCGTAGACATCTTTGTTTGCCGGGTCGACCGTGGTCGTGTTGGTGACTTTGATCACCGACCGGCAGGCGTCCTCCACGCTCTTGTAGATTCCGGCGCCGACTCCCGCCAGCAGCGCGACCCCAAGCGCCGGGCCCTCGTCGATGTTGATCGTGACGTGGTCGTGGCCGATCACATCCGCCTGCATTTGCAGCCACACCGCGCTTTTCGCGCCGCCGCCGGAGGCCCTTACTTGTGTGATGGGGATGTTCATTTCGTCCAGGATATCGAACGAATCCCGCAGGCCATAGGCGACTCCCTCCATGACCGATCTTACGAAGTGCGCCCTGTCGGACCGGAGCGTGATGCCGACAAACGCCCCGCGCGCGTTCGGGTCGGGATAGGGAGTGCGTTCGCCGGTCAGATAGGGTAGGAAAACCAGCCCCTCGCAGCCCGCCGGGGCTTTGAGCGCTTCATGGCTCATGAGATCGTAAGTGTCATATCCGAGCGCCTTCGCGACCGATGCCTCGCAGTCCGCGAACGTGTCGCGATACCACCTCAGGCTACCGCCCGCCGACAGCATTACCCCCATCACGTGCCACTTGCCCGGCACGGCGTGGCAGAACGTATGGACACGCAGCTTGGGGTCCACTACCGGCTTGTCGGCAAAAGCGAACACGACTCCGGACGTGCCGACCGTGCTGGATATGATCCCCGGCTCGACTATGCCGTTTCCGACCGCCCCCGCCGCCTGGTCACCGCCTCCGCCGACAACGGGAGTGCCCTGCTTGAGGCCGGTGATGGTCGAGGCGTCTTGCGTAATCCGCCCGCTGACCTCGGGGCTTTCGTAGGCCTTGGGCATCCAATCCCTGGGAACGCCTATCCTGTCCAGCATCTCCCACGCCCACTCGCGCTTCGTCACATTGAAAAGGGCAGTCCCGCTGGCGTCGGAGACCTCGGTGGCGAACTCGCCAGTGAGCTTGAGACGAATATAGTCTTTGGGCAGCAGGACCTTTCTTACCCGTTCATAGACCTTCGGCTCGTTGTTTCGCAGCCAGATGATCTTGCCCGCCGTGAAGCCGGTGAGCACGGGATTGCTGATCAGCTCGATAGTCTTCTCGCGGCCCACGGTATCCATTATCCATTCGCACTCGGCCCCGGTGCGCTGATCGCACCATAGTATCGCCGGCCGCAGGACCTGGTTGTCGCCATCGAGAAACACCGACCCGTGCATCTGGCCCGAGAGCCCGATGCCCTTGATGTCGCCGGGGTTTATGCCCGATGCTTCCAGGATATCGCCCACGGCGGCGATCGTCGCCTGCCACCAGTCCTCGGGTTCCTGTTCGGCCCAGAGCGGTTTGGGGGTGTAGAGCGGATATGTCTTCGTGGCCGAAGCCACGACCTCACCGCCTCTGCTAGCGTTGATCAGCAGCGCCTTGGCGCCGCTGGTGCCTATATCGATGCCCAAAAGGTAGTCCATAATGCGCCTCACGATGGGGATGAATACTCGGTTAATAGGATATCCTAATGCGCGGAGGAAGTCAAAGGCGGGGTCGAGGGAACGAGCAAATTGGGACTTGACAAACAGGCATTCCGCAGGTATAACGAGATTGTCACGAAACCTTGAGGTATGCGGTCGATGGTGTTCCGGCAACTGTTCCAAGCTACTCGGGACCTGGGCCTGCGTTCTCTTGCGTGCATATTTGTCCTGGTCTCGGCGGCTTCGGCGTTGTATGCAGGTGGGGGACCCAGGAATGTCGTGGTAGTATGCAATCTGAATTCGATGGTGTCAAAGCAGATTGCCAACTACTACGTTTCCGCGCGCCACATCCCGCCCGAGAACGTCTGCAATCTTTACTGCAGTACCTCGGAGATCATTACCAGGGCTGAGTGCGAAGGCCAGCTCATAGCCCCCATACGCGCGTTCGTAGAGAAGCCCGAACTGGCCGACCACATCGACTACATCGTGCTTACCAAGGGCTGCCCGCTCGCGGCGGACTATGACTATTCGAGCGGCGTCCTGTCCGTCACCAGCATCCTGACTTGCGTGACCGAGCCGACTGTGACTGGATATCTCAAGAACCCCTACGGTCCCAATGCCTCCGTGCCGGTGGAAACGGCTTTTTCGCATCAACTGAGCCTCGGCGGCAAGCATCTCTTCCTGGCTACCAGACTGGACGGCTACACCGTAAACGATGTGTACAAGATGATCGACGGCAGTTTGAATGCCACGAGCAACGGCCCTATTCTGCTCGATCGTCAGTATCTGCCACCTGATTACCAGGGCGCCTACAAACCGCTCAATGACCGGCTTCAACTTGCCAACAACATACTCGTGGGGAAAGGGATACCCACCATTTACGATGACAGCGCCACGTTTCTCGGTGGATACAGCGGGCTACTGGGCTATTTCAGTTGGGGAAGCAATGACCCGTCCTTCAGCTTGTCCGCTTACCGAAGTAACATGTTCGCCCCCGGTTCCATCGCGGACACATACGTGTCAACCAGTGGTCGAACGTTCACTCCAAGTAGCTCCGGCCAGTCCTTGATAGCCGATCTCATATCGAATGGAGCGTGTGGGGTTTCGGGCTACGTGTCCGAACCATACACTGCCTATTCGACATATCCCAACGTGCTGTTCGACAGGTACACAAAAGGCTACAATATGGCGGAGAGCTTCTACATGGCTTGTCCGGAGATATTCTGGAAATCCGTGGTGGTGGGCGACCCGCTTATGGCCGCGTATGCTATTGGGCCGGAGGTTGCGGTTCTGGCGCCGCTCTCTCCGTTGACAGGAACCGAGGCCGTGATCTCCGCCCAAGCCACTCACCCCAACGGTATTGCCTCGGTCAGCTTTTACTTCGACGGCCAATTCATCGGCCGGTCCTTCCAGACGCCGTTTTCGGTGGTTTTCGATACGACTCCGTACGTGGTCGGCCCTCATGTGGTGGAGGCGGTTGCGATAGAGACGAGCGCGGTGGCGGTACAGGGGTCCTCGGTGGTGACCATCGAAGTGAGCAATCTTGTATCGGTCCTGCAGCATGTTTCCGACGCTTACCGCAGCCCGGACGGCCAGGGGGTGAGCATATCCGGCAGGGTGGTCGTCGCCGGCACGGCCGAGATGGGCGGGCAGGAGTTCTACATCGAGGACACCAGCCGGGCGGGCGGGTTTCGTGTCTCAAGCAGTCTTCCCGTCGACGAAGGGGACATTGTCACGATCCTTGGCTATCTCACGTCTCAATCGAGCGAACGGAGCATAACGGCGACCAATGTCAGTGTCACGGACCAACTGCTGACTCCGCTGAGACCGTTGTTCACTCGCACGGCCGGCATAGGGGGAGGGGACTGGGGTTCCTATACTCCGGGCGTGACTGGAGGAACCGGCTTGCGGAATCTTGGCCTGCTCGTCAAGGTTGCCGGCAAGGTCACCTATGTCGGCGGCCCCGACGAGCCGTTCTTCTACATAGATGACGGGTGCAAGCTCTCCGACGGTTCGGGGCACATCGGGCTCAGGGTCGAGTGCGGGAGTCTGCCGAAGCCCGCGCTTGAGTACTGGGCTACCGTTACCGGCGTCAGCAGTTGCCGTGAACTCAATGGGTCCGTTATTCGAACCCTGAAAGCCCGCCGCGCCGCGGACATATCCTTGGTCTCGCCTTGATGTGATGAGCCTGGGCC
>Ga0315287_10008965_pt1 | contig 10118 bp, 9 predicted proteins | sample YL17G11_0_MG_FD_205037 | JGI IMG/M metagenome (GOLD analysis project Ga0315287, IMG submission 205037) | Sediment microbial communities from Yellowstone Lake, YNP, Wyoming, USA - YL17G11_0 | ecosystem: Environmental > Aquatic > Freshwater > Lake > Sediment | place: USA: Wyoming | collected... | reverse complement strand
TGCGGTGGCGACAGGATTTGAACCTGCGGTCGGTTTTAGCCGACTCTCGCTTTCAAGGCGAGTGCATTAGGCCGCTCTGCCACGCCACCGTCTGCCAGCTTATCGCTCGGCGCGAGTAGCGTGAACGCGTGCACGCGATCGTCACCGACGCCACCGGTGGATTGTCGTGGTCGACGGCACCGGACGCCTCGGCGGGCACTGGCGAGGTGCTGATCGAAGTCCGCGCGGCGGGTGTGAATCGCGCCGACCTACTTCAGGCCGCCGGGAAGTACCCGCCCCCGCCCGGGGCGAGCCCCATTCTTGGTCTTGAGGTGTCCGGGGTGATCACCGAGATCGGTCGAGATGTCTCGAATCTGGCTCTAGGACAACAGGTTTGCGCTCTGCTGGCCGGGGGCGGTTACGCGCAGTACGTCGCGGTGCCGGCCGCCCAGGTGATGCCGATTCCGGAGGGGGTGAGCATTGCCGACGCGGCCGGCCTGCCCGAGGCCGCCTGCACCGTGTGGTCCAACCTGGTGCTGACCGCGCGACTAAGGCAAGGCGAGATCATCCTGGTGCACGGCGGCGCCAGTGGGATCGGCAGCCACGCGATCCAGGTGGCGCGCGCACTGGGAGCCACCGTGGCGGCAACGGCGGGCTCGGCGGCCAAAATGGACCTGTGCGGCGAACTCGGCGCCGACATCGTGATCTCCCATCGCGACGAGGATTTCGTCGACCGGGTTCGAGCCGCGACCGACGGCAACGGCGCCGACGTCATCCTCGACATCATGGGCGCGTCGTACCTGCACCGCAATCTCGACGCGTTGGCTCCCGACGGCCGGTTGGTGATCATCGGTATGCAGGGCGGAGTCACCGCGGAACTGAATATCGGTGCCCTGATCGGCAAGCGGTTGCAGGTGATCGGCACCGCGCTGCGGGCCAGACCGATCGGCGGGCCGCACGGCAAGGGTGTCATCGTCGAGGCCGTGATGGCCTCGGTGTGGCCGATGATCGCCGCGGGGACGGTCCGGCCGGTGATCGGTGCCCGGTTCCCGATCGAGGACGCCGCCGAGGCGCACCGAGTGCTGGCTGCCGGCGAGATTGCCGGGAAAATTGTGCTGGCCGTTTCGGAATAGGACGACCAGCCCAGACGATCAGCCCAGACGATCAGCCCAGGGATAGGACGATCAACCCAGCGATGCCAGAGTCCGGATCAGATGATCCACCTCGGCCGTCGTCGAATAGTGCGCGAGACCAAGGGTGACTGCACCGCCGATCTCGTTGACGCCAAGCAGATCCAGTACCCGTGCGGCCGCATTGGCGGTGGCGAGTACCCCGTTGTCGGCCAGTCGGCCGACCACCTGCTCGGCCGGCACACCGCTGACCACGAAACTCACCACCGGGATGCGTATCTCAGGATCGCCGACAATGGTCACCAACGGCAGCGAGCGCAACGACGACATCAGATAATCGAAGAGCACGTCCAGATAGTCGTGGACGGATTTCATTGACTGCGCAAGCCGTCCACCTCGGCTGCCCTGCGCCTCGTCGTCCAAAGCGGCCAGGTACTCCACGCTGGCCACCACACCGGCCAGCAGGCCGTACTGATGCGCACCGACTTCCAGTCGCGCCGGTCCGACGGCGTCGGGATCCGTCGAGACCAAACCGAACGTCTCGATCAGCGTGGGATCGCGGAACACCAGCGCACCGATCGGGGGGCCGCCCCACGCGGCCACATCCAGGGCCACCACGTCGGCCTGCACCTCACTGATGCCGAGCAGTGCATACGGCGCGGCAGCAGAGTGGTCCACCACCACCACCCCGCCGACATCGTGCACCATCGCCGCGACTGCGCCGACGTCGACGACGGTTCCCAGAGTCGATGACGCCGACGGGATCGCCACCAGTCGGGTGTCGGGTGTGAGCAGATCCTCCCACTGCCAAATCGGCAACTCGCCAGTTTCAATGTCGACCTCGGACCACTTCACCCTGGCGCCGTAGCGGTCCGCGGCGCGCAACCACGGCGCGATGTTGGCCTCGTCGGCGAGCCGGCTGACCACCACTTCATTGCCTAAGCCCGCCCGGTTCGATGACGCGTCGGCCAACGAGGTCAGAAGGACCGCACGGTCTGCGCCGAGAACGACTCCGGAGGCGTCCGCACCGACCATGTCCGCGATTGCCCGCCTGGCCGCATCGAGCAGCACGACGCTGCGCTGTGCGGCCGGATGCGGGCTGGAGGTGTTGGGCACAGTGCCCCGAAACGCCGTCGAGACAGCGGTGGCGACCGCCTCCGGAACGACCATTCCGGATTGTGCATCGAATCTGATCCACCCGTCGCCCAGTGCGGAGTGCAAGCCACGCACCCGGGCGACGTCGTATGCCATCTCACCAACCTTCGGGCAGTCCACGAGCCACGGCAACCCCTTTGACGGCGCGTTTACCCGCCCGTCGGCGATCCGGATCGCCTCACCATACTAGGGCAGTGAACTTCGGATTGGGGCAGTGAACTTCGGCTCCGGGGTGCTGATCGCAGTCCTGGTACTGACCGTCCCGGGCACCGTCGTCGCTGTGGCCGCCGGTCTGAACCGGTGGTTGGCCGTGGCGGTCGGACCCGCAGTGACCTACGGCGTGGTGGGTCTGGCAATCGTCGGGTTCGGGGCTATCGGAATCCGGTGGAACGCCCTGAGCGCGCTGCTGACGTTCGCCGTTGTCATTGCGCTGTCGCTGGGCTACCGGGTGGTGCTGGCCCGGCGTCGCGGTGCGTCGGCGGCGCCTCCTTCGCGGCCGGGGTGGCGCCGGGATGCACCGGAGTGCGTCGCGGCGGCCGGGGTGATTTTCGGGGCACTGGCTATCGGTGTCGCCGCGTGGCGGGGAATGCCGAACTGGCAGTCGATTCCGAGCAACTGGGATGCCGTCTGGCACGCAAACAACATCCGATGGATTCTCGACACCGGACAGGCATCTCCGACCCACATGGGTGAGTTCCGCAACGTCGAGACTCAGGCTGCGCTCTACTATCCGTCCACGTTCCACGCCCTTGCTGCGGTGTTCGCCCAGATCACCGGGGCCGCCCCGACGACCGCCTACACGTTGAGTTCGCTGGCGGCGGCGGTCTGGTTGTTCCCGGTGGCGGCCGCGTCACTGACCTGGCAGTTGCTGATCGGCCGGACCACCCGGTGGCGCACGGCCGGTGCGGCGGCGACCGCCGCGGCACTGTCGGCGTCGTTCACGGCAGTGCCCTACGTGGAGTTCAATACCGCCTCGATGCCCAACATGGCGGCCTTCGGTATCGCCGTGCCGGCTTTCGTGTTGATCACTTCGACGCTGGCCCACCGCGACCGACTCCCGCTGGCGGTGTTAGCCCTGATCGGGGTCTTCAGCGTGCACCTCATCGGCGGGATTGTCGTGGTGACCTTTCTGGCAGCGTGGTGGCTGCTGGAGGCCCTGCCTCATCCGGTGCTCGGCCGCGGCCGCGATTTCCTGACCCTGCTGGGTGTCGCGGTTCCGACCCTGGCGGTGTTGCTTCCCCAGTTCCTCGGGGTGCTGGCCCAGGCCGAGGTCATCACCGGCCACGAGTTCCTGACCTACGAAGGCCGGCGGAAAGGGCTGTTCGACGCGGTTTTCCAGCACACCCGCCATCTCAACGATTTTCCGATCCAGAACATCCTCATCGCCTTGGCCGCCGCGGGCTTCGTCGTGCTGTTGATCCGGCGGATCTGGTGGCCCGCGGCGGCGTGGGCGCTGCTGATCGTCTCGATCGTGCATTCCTCGGCACCTTTCGGCGGTCCCGTGGGTGCCGTCGCCGGTAAATACAGCGATTTGTTCTACAGCGATCCGCGTCGCCTGTCGGCGGTCGTGACCCTGTTGCTGGTGCCGATGGCCGGTGTCGCGCTGTTCTCGGCGGCGGCACTGGCGGTCGCCGGGGCGCGCAGACTCATCCGCCGGCGCGCACCCGGCCGTGAACCCGACCGTGGGTTATGGATCACCTCGACCGCCACCCTGCTCGTCGTCGTCAGCGTCGGACTGGCCTGGCACTACTTTCCGCGGCATCGCTTCCTGATGGGTGACAAATACGACCAGGTCATCGTCAACGACCAGGACCTGGCGGCCTTCGCCTACCTTGCCGCGCTGCCGGGGGCGCGGGACACGCTGATCGGCCACGCGAACGTCGACGGCACCGCCTGGATGTACGCCGTCGCCGACCTGCGCCCGCTATGGACCCACTACGACTACCCGGTTCAGCAAGGGCCGGGCTACCAGCGTTTCATCTTCTGGGCCTACGCCGACGACGCCGACCGCGACCCCAGGGTCACCGAGGCGATACAGGCCCTGAACATCAAATACGTCATCACCAGTACTCCGGTGATCCGCGGGTTCGCGATGCCCGACGGTCTAGTGTCACTAGACGAGTCCGAGTCGTGGACGATGATTTACGACAACGGCGGTGCCCGCATCTACCAATGGCGCGGATCACCGGCACGGGCCGGTGACCGGTAGCGGGACGCACGATTAACGGATACGAGGGAATGCTCAGCGGATGACGGCCAATACCGACGACGACAACATCGAGGTCATCACCGGCTCCGGAGGCCCGATGACGGCGGACGCAGACGAGCAGATTTCGGTGACCGACCTCGTCCACCAGCCGGCCAAGGTGATGCGGATCGGCACGATGATCAAGCAACTGCTTGAGGAGGTCCGGGCTGCGCCATTGGATGACGCCAGCCGCAGTCGGCTGCGCGAAATCCACTCGACCAGCATCCGCGAACTCGAGGACGGCCTGGCGCCGGAACTGCGCGACGAACTCCAACGACTGGCGTTGCCGTTCTCCGAGGACACCGTGCCCACCGACGCCGAACTACGGATCGCCCAGGCGCAACTGGTCGGTTGGCTCGAGGGCCTGTTCCACGGGATACAGACGGCGCTGTTCGCCCAGCAGATGGCAGCCAGGGCGCAGTTGGAACACATGCGCCAGCCGGCGTTGCCGCCCGGAGTCACCCCGCCCGGCGGATCGCCGGGGCACGGGACCGGGCAGTACCTGTAGGAGCAGACGGTCACAGTGGCAACCGAGCCCTATATCGAGACCCGCGGCGCCTGGGTTGAATTCCCCATCTTCGATGCGAAGACCCGGTCGCTGAAGAAGGCGTTCCTGGGTAAGGCCGGCGGGACCATCGGGCGCAACAGCGACAACGTCGTCGTCATCGAAGCGTTGCGTGACATCACCCTGTCGCTGCGGATGGGCGACCGGGTGGGACTCGTCGGCCACAACGGCGCGGGCAAGTCGACGCTGCTTCGGTTGCTGTCGGGCATCTATGAACCCACTCGAGGCCGGACGACCGTACACGGCCGGGTTGCACCGGTTTTCGATCTCGGAGTCGGAATGGATCCGGAGATCACCGGCTACGAGAACATCATTATCCGCGGGTTGTTTCTGGGGCAGACCCGAAAGCAGATGGCGGCCAAGGTCGATGAGATCGCGGAGTTCACCGAACTCGGCGAATACCTGTCGATGCCGTTGCGCACCTACTCCACGGGCATGCGGGTGCGATTGGCGATGGGTGTGGTCACCAGCATCGACCCGGAGATCCTCCTTCTCGACGAAGGCATCGGGGCGGTCGACGCGGAATTTCTCGCCAAAGCGCAGTCCCGGCTTCAAGCCCTCGTTGAGCGGTCCGGGATCCTGGTGTTCGCCAGTCACTCCAATGAGTTCCTGGCGCGACTGTGCAAGACGGCGATGTGGATCGACCACGGAACCGTGAAGATGAGCGGGAGCATCGAAGATGTGGTGCGGGGCTATGAGGGTGAGGACGCCGCGCGTCACGTCCGGGAAGTCATGGCCGAACATCGCCACGATTGGTCAGACGATCAGGCCGAACCGCGATGACCATGGTGTGCGCGGTCGTCGTCACTCACCGCCGACCCGAGCAGTTGGCCAAGTCACTGGACGTGGTGACGACACAGACCCGAATGATCGACCACCTCATCGTCGTCGACAACGATCACGATGAGCGAGTCAGCGACTTGGTGGCCGGCCAAGCAGTTCGGTCAACCTATCTTGGCTCGCGCCGAAACCTCGGTGGCGCAGGCGGTTTCGCGCTCGGAATGCTTCACGCCCTGGCTCTGGGCGCGGACTGGGTATGGCTGGCCGATGACGACGGCCGGCCCGGCGACAGCGAGGTGCTGGCCACCCTGCTCGCCTGTGCGCACCGACATGGCCTCGCCGAGGTGTCACCGATGGTGTGCGACCTCGACCAACCCGACAGGTTGGCGTTTCCGCTGCGGCGCGGCCTGGTGTGGCGGCGGCGGGTCGATGAACTGCGCACCAAGGATTCTCCCGGCAGCGACCTGCTGCCCGGGTACGCATCGCTGTTCAACGGGGCACTGTTCCGCGCGGAAACCATCGCGGCGGTAGGGGTTCCCGACATCCGACTGTTCGTCCGCGGCGACGAGTACGACGTGCATCGCAGGCTGGTCCGCAGCGGCCTGCCATTCGGAACCTGCCTGGACACCGTCTACCTCCATCCGTACGGCAGCGACGAATTCAAACCCATCCTCGGGGGGCGAATGCACACCCAGTATCCGGATGATCCGGTGAAGCGCTTCTTCACCTACCGCAACCGGGGATACGTTCTGGCTCAGCCCGGCCTTCGCAGGCTGCTGCCACAGGAGTGGTTGCGGTTCGGGTGGTACTTCCTTATTACCCGGCGTGATCCGGCCGGATTGCGGGAGTGGATCCGGTTGCGCCGCATGGGTCGCCGGGAGCAATTCGGTCCGCCGGAACCACATCCCGGGGATACGCGATGACCTTCATCGATGCGGCCGACCAGTCCAAGTCGTTCGCCCGGGCGTGGGGAGACCTCACCGAGGGATTCCGCAAACACGAACTGTGGCTGCACCTCGGTTGGCAGGACATCAAGCAGAAGTACCGGCGCTCGGTGCTGGGTCCGTTCTGGATCACCATCGCCACCGGCACCACCGCGGTCGCCATGGGCGCGCTGTACTCGAAGTTGTTCAAGCTGGATCTCGCCGAGCACCTGCCCTACGTGGCATTGGGGCTGATCATCTGGAACATGATCAACGCCTCAATACTGGAGGGCGCCGACGTCTTCATCGCCAACGAAGGTTTGATCAAGCAGTTGCCGACACCGTTGAGCGTGCACGTGTACCGGCTGGTGTGGCGACAGATGATCCTGTTCGCGCACAACATCGTGATTTTTGTGGTGATCGCGATCATCTATCCCAAACCGTGGTCGTGGGCCGACCTGACGGTGATTCCGGCACTGCTGCTGATCATGCTCAACTGCGTCTGGGTGTCGTTTTGCTTCGGGATCCTGTCCACTCGTTACCGCGACATCGGCCCGCTGCTGGCCTCGCTGGTGCAACTGCTGTTCTTCATGACACCGATCATTTGGAACGCCGAGACCCTCGAGCAGCAGGGCGCGGGCCGTTGGTCGAAGATCATCGAACTCAATCCGTTGCTGCACTACCTCGACATCCTGCGCGCTCCCCTGCTGGGCGCCCAGCAGGAACCCCGGCACTGGGTGGTGGTGATCGTCTTGACGGTGCTGGGTTGGTGCGCCGCCGCGTTTGCGCTGCGCCAGTACCGGGCCCGGGTGCCCTACTGGGTCTGACGCGCCGGGATCTCCGTAAGCTTCCCGCGATGGCCCAACCCGCCGCGCCGACCCCGCTGAGCCTGCGAACCCAACTGCTGCGGTTCGTCGTCACCGGCGGCTTCTCGGCGATCGTGGACTACGGGATCTACGTCGGCCTGCACGCGCTCGGGATGGCGTTGGATCCGGCAAAAGCCATCGGGTTCGTCGCCGGCACCCTGACGGCCTACCTGATCAACCGGCGATGGACGTTTCAGGCCGCTCCCAGCCGCGCCCGGTTCCTGGCGGTGATGGCCCTCTACGCGATCACATTCTCCGTGCAGGTTGGTCTCAACCATGTTCTGTTGCAGATTTTCGACGGCGAGGCCTGGCGAATTCCCGTCGCGTTCGTCATAGCCCAGGCCACCGCCACGGTGATCAACTTCATCGTGCAGCGGGTATGGATCTTCCGCATCCACTAGGCACAACGCGCCGCACGGTACCCTCGTCACAATGTCCGCAATCACCACTCCGCAGCGACTGACCGGCTGGGCCCGCACCTCACCCAGTGTCGCCGAGGTGCTCCACACCCCGGATCCTGAGGAGATCGTCAAAGCCGTCGCCCGGGTGGCCGCCGACGCCGCCGAAGGTCGGCATCGCGGGATCATCGCGCGTGGACTGGGCCGCTCCTACGGCGACAACGCCCAGAACGGCGGCGGGCTGGTCATCGATATGACCGCACTGAATCAGATCCACTCGATCGACACCGGGACGCGCATGGTCGACGTCGACGGCGGAGTCAGCCTGGATCAGTTGATGAGAGCGGCCTTGCCGTCCGGACTGTGGATCCCGGTATTGCCCGGAACCCGCCAGGTAACCATCGGCGGCGCGATCGGTTGCGACATCCACGGAAAGAACCACCACAGCGCCGGCAGCTTCGGAAATCACGTCCGCTCAATGGACCTGCTGATGGCCGATGGCAAAGTGCACACCATCGCTCCCGACGGACCCAGTGCCCCGCTGTTCTGGGCCACCGTCGGTGGCAACGGGCTCACCGGGATCATCCTGCGAGCGACCATCGAGATGACCCCGACCGAGACGGCCTACTTCATTGCCGACGGCGACGTAACCGCCAACCTCGATGAGACGATCGCCCTGCACAGCGACGGCAGCGAGTCCAACTACACCTACTCGAGCGCATGGTTCGATGCCATCAGCGGGCCACCGAAGCTGGGCCGCGCGGCCGTGTCCCGGGGATCACTCGCCCGCCTCGATCAGTTGCCGGAGAAACTCCAGCGCAACCCGCTGAAGTTCGACGCCCCGCAACTACTGACGTTTCCGGACATCTTCCCGAACGGCCTGGCCAACAAGTACACCTTCGGCCCGATCGGGGAACTGTGGTACCGAAAGTCGGGCACCTACCGCGCCAAAGTTCAGAACCTGACGCAGTTCTACCACCCACTGGACATGTTCGGTGAGTGGAACCGGGCCTACGGCCCAGCCGGATTCTTGCAGTACCAGTTTGTCGTACCGACCGAAGCCGTCGAGGAGTTCAAGGCGATCATCGTCGACATCCAACGATCCGGTCACTACTCGTTCCTCAACGTATTCAAACTGTTCGGACCGGGAAATCAGGCACCATTGAGCTTCCCCATCCCGGGATGGAATGTGTGCGTGGACTTTCCGATCAAGGCCGGACTGGGTGAATTCGTCACCGAATTGGACCGTCGCGTGCTGCGCTTCGGCGGCCGGCTCTACAGCGCGAAGGATTCCCGCACCACGGCGGAGACATTCCACGCCATGTACCCCCGCATTGACGAGTGGATCGCGCTGCGGCGCAGAGTAGATCCCGACGCGGTGTTCGCCTCGGACATGGCCCGGCGCTTGGAGTTGGTGTAGGTGGTTGTGGACGCGGTGGGAAACCCCCAGCGGATTCTGCTGCTCGGCGGCACCTCGGAGATCGGATTGGCGATCTGCGAACGCTATCTGCGCGACGCCCCCGCGAAGATCGTCTTGGCGGCACTGCCCGATGATCCTGGCCGCGAGGACGCCGTCGCACAGTTGCAGCGGGCCGGAGCGAAAGCCGTGAGCGTGGTGGATTTCGACGCTCTCGATACTGCGAGCCACCCCGCGGTGATCGACGAATGTTTCGCCGCCGACGATATCGATGTGGCGATTGTCGCCTTCGGTCTACTCGGCGACGCCGAAGACCTGTGGCAGAACCAGGCCAAGGCGGTGGCGATCGCCGGAATCAATTACACGGCAGCTGTTTCGGTAGGTGTTCTGATCGGGGAGAAGATGCGTCGTCAGGGCTACGGGCGCATCATCGCGATGAGTTCGGCGGCCGGTGAACGGGTGCGACGGTCGAACTTCGTCTACGGCTCCACCAAGGCCGGCCTCGACGGGTTCTATCTCGGACTCGGGGAGGCCCTTCGGGAATACGGGGTTGGCGTGCTGGTGATCCGGCCCGGACAGGTGCGCACCCGGATGAGCGCTCACGTCAAGGAAGCGCCTTTGACCGTCGACAAGGAGTACGTCGCCGAACTTGCCGTC
>Ga0315287_10008963_pt1 | contig 10120 bp, 6 predicted proteins | sample YL17G11_0_MG_FD_205037 | JGI IMG/M metagenome (GOLD analysis project Ga0315287, IMG submission 205037) | Sediment microbial communities from Yellowstone Lake, YNP, Wyoming, USA - YL17G11_0 | ecosystem: Environmental > Aquatic > Freshwater > Lake > Sediment | place: USA: Wyoming | collected... | reverse complement strand
GTGCATCGACTGTGGGATCGTGGAGGCCGTGGAGAAGAAGTAACGGTCCGTTTACGCGTTATCAGGAGCCGGCGAGTGTAGTCCACCGCCGGCTCTATTTGCAGAAAGGCGGGAATGGTTATGAGTCGGGCAATTGCGCGCAGAAGCATCGTTCTAAAGGATTGCTGGTATATCAGGAAGTTGGATTCGGCGAAGCCTGACGTTCAGGCCCTCGGGCGTGAGCTGGAATCACCCGACAAATCCTGGCTCCCGGCCACAATGCCGACCCAGGTGCACGAAATCCTGCTCGCGAACGGCCTGATTCCCGACCCGCACATCTCCAAGAACGCAGCGGAATCGACCTGGGTCGGCGAGAGCGACTGGGCTTACGGCTGCCGTTTCCCCACTCCCGAGGCAGTCCGCAGGCCCGTGTATTTGCGCTCCGAAGGGCTGGACACCCTGGTCGATATCTACCTCAACGGCAGCCTGGTCGCGAGCCTGGACGATATGTTTCTCGCCCATTCCATCGAGGTGAGCGATCGCCTTGCCCCGTCCGGCAAGCACAACACGCTTCTGATGATCTTCTCATCGCCCTTACGCTTTATACGCGAGTATCGCCCGCCGGCAGACGCGCCCGAAATGCCGGGCTATAAGTTTCTCAGGAAATGCCACAGCGATGAGGGGAGTTACCTCGGGGCGTATCCGCATTTCGCCAAGGTCGGCATTTATCGGGACGTAGTTCTGGACGTTCCCGATACGGCCTGGATCGATGATGTCTGGGTGCGCACAAATCTTTCGTCGGACCACTGCTCCGCGCACATAGAAGTGCGGTTGGAAACCTGCGGCTCGCCTGCGATGGCACGTTGGGAGTTGATCGATCCTTCGGGCAATCTCGCCGTATCAGGGCGAGCGGATTCGACCAGCTTTACCATCGATGTCGACAATCCCCAGCTCTGGTGGCCCAGGACCCACGGGAAGCCGAGTCTCTATCAGCTCAAGGTCGAACTCGTCTCGGGCGATCGTGTGCTCGATGCTCGCGGTATGCCCGTTGGTATCCGCGAAGTCAGGCCCGTGCTCACCGACCCGGATACGGGGGAGAAACGTTTCAGGTTCGACGTCAACGGCCGGCCGATCTTCATGCGCGGGGCAAACTGGGCGCCGCTCCTGGGCATTACCCACGTATGGGACAGTGACCGGGCGCGGCGACTGCTCGATCTCGCGGAACACGCCGATATGAACATCCTCCGCCTGTGGGCCGAGGGGCACGTCCCGCCACAGGAGTTCTACGACGAATGCGACCGCCGGGGCATATTCATCTGGCAGGACTTCATGTTCGGCTACAACATGCACCCCACCGGCTGGCCCGAGTTCGACGAGAAATGCCGCATCGAAATCGAAGATATGATCCGCCGGCTGCGAAACCACCCGTGTATCCTCCTTTGGTCTGGCGGCAATGAGAACTACATGGGCTGGGACTTCGCGCATCACACTCAGCCCACCGTCGGACGCGAGCTGTTCGAGCGCATAATGCCCGAGGCGTGCGCGAAGCTCGACCCCGGACGTCTGTTCCACGCAAGTTCGCCTTACGGCGGCGCGGTTCCGAACTGGCCGCTCGAAGGCGACTGGCACGACTACACCACCATCGATTTCCTGCCGGACGCGTCCGTGCCGCTGTTCGCTTCGGAGATGATCCGCGTAAGCCCGCCGTCTCTGGCGAGCATGCGCAAGTTCCTTGCGGACGAAGAACTCTGGCCGGATGGATACGACCCGGCAATCCGAAAGCCCGGCCAGCACGCGTGGCCCGAGATGTGGCAGTATCGTTCAGTGGTCGGGTCGTGGGAGAAGATCGGCCCCATCGAGGACTTCTGCGACCCATCGAATGCCGAGGAACTCATACGGGTGCTGGGAACCGCGCACGGGGAGTATCTCAGGGAACGCATAGAGCGCGAGCGCCGGGGTGTGCCGGACGGCGCGCCCGATGGCAGCCGCCGGTGCTGGGGCAACATGGCATGGCGGCTCAATGACACATGGCCGATCATCTACTCCAGCGTCGTCGACTTTTACCTTGAGCCCAAGATCGCCTACTACTTCCTGCGCAGGGCATACCAGCCGGTGTTGGTGTCATTCGAGCGGACCCCGGACCGCATATTCGTCTGGGTTGTCAACGACTCCGCCCAAGTAGCCTCAGGCGCGCTCACGGTGCGGCGCGAAAGCCTGGAAGGCAAGCTGCACGGGGAACTGAGCGCACAGGTGGAAGTGGCGCCGGGCGAGGCGAAGCGATGTCTGGACCTCATCAAGTTCGGCCCAATCTCCCTGAGGTGGGATTTCCTGTCGGCGAGCTTCGCGGGGCTCGAAGCCTCATACCTGCTCATCGGGGAAAGATATCTGAACCTGCCCGAGGCACATCTGTCGGTCACGAGGTTTGACGGCGTCATCGAGATCGGCACTGATACATTCGCGCGGCAGGTCACACTCCAGGCCGAGGGAACCGTATTCGAGGACAACTACTTCGACCTCCCGCCGGGGCGTAGGAGACGAGTGGGATTGCTTGGGCCTGAGGTCGAGGTGGAAGTGACAATTAAGGCGCTACACTCGAATGTTGTGACGGTCACGTAGGGCTGCAGGTGACATTGCGAAACGCTTGGCCATTCGCTCGACCGTGTGGGACTGCTTTTTTGTGCGAAAGTGCGTATTTCATGCGAATTGATGTTGACATAGGTGGGCTGTGCGTATATAATACCTAGCAGTAAGTCAGTATTACCATACCGCATTGCGCGTCGATGGGCTGCGACAGCCATCGCGCGAGACGAGTCGTCGCGAAATCGTAATGGTGGCTACCCATGAACAAGGACCGGGCCAATGGGCGCATCCTGGTAGTAGGCACTGACGCAAGCGTATTACAAGCGGGTATTACACCGGGTTCCGATTACGAAGTGGAACACGTGGGTTCGCTTAAAGAAGCTCTCTCGAAACGGACCAGGGGCAATTACGACCTGCTCGTTATCGACACCCGAGCGCTGGATTCGGGCGACTTCGAAATCCTTGCCGATACCCGCTTCCTCGACAGCTCCACACCTGAAGGCGCTGCTGCCCGGGCTCCCGAACCAGATCACGAAGCTAATCAGATCCTGGAATCCACCAGTGACGCATTCCTCTCGCTGGATCGGAATTGGCGCTTTACATACACCAACCGGCAGGCTGAGCGGCATTTTCGAAAGACACGTCGTGAACTCATAGGCAAGTGTATTTGGGACATCGTCCCCGATGCCGTGGGATCCGAGCTCTACGACCAACTCCACAAGACGATGGACGAGCGAGTATCCATCCATTTCGAGTCATGCACCCCACCCCATGATGTCTGGGTCGACGTGAATGTCCACCCCTCCCCAAACGGTATCTGCATTTACTTTAGGGATATTACCGAGCGCAAGGAGACAGAGAAGGCGATCCTTGAGAGCCGAGAACACTCCATCGCCCGGCTCGAATCGGTGTTGTCGGGCGTGCAGATTCACGGCCCCGATGGAGCGGTCGTCCATGCCAACGAGGCGGCGTGCCGGATTCTGGGCCTGACACTCGACGAGCTGATGGGCCGCACGCCGATGGACCCCGACTGGATAACGTTCCAAGAGGACGGTCGTGTGTTTCCAGGCGACCAACACCCTTCGGCGGTAACCATCCGCACGGGCGAACCGGTCAATGGCGTGGTGATGGGCGTATGGTCTCCCAGATTGGAAAGTCTCTGCTGGATACTGGTCGATTCGACACCGTTGATCGACCCGGCAACGGGCAAGATGATGGAAGTAGTGGTATCTTTCGTCGATATCACCGACCGCAAGCTGGCGGAGCAAGCATTGTCGGCTGCGCGCGCTGAAGCCGACCGCCGCGCCGCCGAAATCCAGTCATTCATCTCAAGCATGGCGGACGGTGTGAGACTAACGGACGCCGAAGGGAGAGTTATCTTGATAAACGAGGCCGGTCGGCGGATATATGACGTTCCTCCCGATGAGAGATTCGAGGACTGGGCGACACGGTTTGGGCGTGTCACACTCGATGGAGAGCCGATCCCGCTCAAGCAGTCGGTCACATATCGCGCGCTGCAGGGCGAGGTGATCAAGGATTTCCGATACAAGGTGATCACTCCCCTGGGCAAGGAACTTGCCGTGAGCGTCAGTGCGTCGCCGGTCGTCGACGCGCTAGACAAGGTAATGGGAACGGTCAGCATAATCCGGGATGTGTCCGATCAGATCGACTTCGAGCGGCGCAAGGAGGAACTCTTCGAACGTGAACACCACATAGCCGAAATGCTGCAGCGCGCGATCGTGCCACCGGAGGTACCGAGCGAAATGCTTGGCTACAGGCTCGCGGTCTCCTATCGCCCCGCCTTGAAGGAAGCGGAGATCGGCGGGGACTTCTACGATGTCTTCGAACTCGGCGACGACAAGATCGGGATCGTCATCGGCGACGTCGCGGGCAAGGGGCTGCCGGCGGCGATAAGGGTTACGGTGGCCAGGCACGCCATACGCAGTTACGCCTATATGGACCCCAGTCCCGAGAAGGTGATGACTCTCGCCAACGAGGCCCTGTGCCGCGATGGCGAAGGCGGGTATCAAATCCTCACCGCCTTCTTCGCGGTGCTGGATGCGAGTCTCGGCGTCATTACCTACGCAAGCGCGGGCCACGAGCCACCGATCGTATGTGACGCCACGGGCCATTGCGTGGAGCTTGATATCGGCGGGACCCCATTGGGCGCGGTGCCGGCGGTGACATATCAACAGGCAAGCCGGAGAATCGATCCCGGCGACATCTTTGTCTGCGTGACGGATGGCATCACCGAGGCCCGAACTCCGGGATCGGCGCTCTTCGAAAAATGCGGCCTCATAGACTCCCTCAAGCGACACTACAAGGAACCGCCCGGCGTGATAGCAGCGAAAATCCTCGATGCCGCGGCAGCGCATGCCGGCGGCCATCTGCAAGACGATGCCGCCGTTGTGGTGCTGGCATCGCCAAAATGAGAGAATCCAATCCTGCGGGAACCCATGCCGCCACTACTCCGTTAGCGCTGAGTAGGCCGGGTTTGTCGGCCGTATCGAAGCGCGGGCTATGAAGACGACCGCCCTTCGATACGTCGCTTCGCTCCTACTCAGGGCTAGCGGAACTATCTCGTCGATGGTCCGGGATATGTTATCCCGGACCCCATTCCCCGGACATGCTGTCCGGCTCCCTTCCCTTCCCAACCCCTGACCCCTAACCCCCATTCCCCTTTCCGTGATAAAGGACATTCGGATGCAGGCCCAAAGCAGATTGACCTTCGGCAGGCTCCGTGTTATACTTGTGGGGTTGGGCGCCTGTAGCTCAGTGGATTAGAGCATCTGACTTCGGATCAGAGGGTCGGGGGTTCGAGTCCCTCCAGGCGCGCCATTTCGTGTACGAGTGAGTATTTGCGTGACCACATCCTACCACGTCCACTCAAACTTCTCCGATGGCCGCAACAGCGTGCCGGAGATCGTCGCCGCCGCAGCCGCCGCGGGGCTCGATGAGGTCGGCATTTCGGACCATCTTGTCCTACTGGGCCAGGAACGCCGGGTCACCTGGAGCATGTCCGTGGACGACCTGCCCGATTACTTCGACGCCATCGAGCACGCCGCCGGAAATGCCCCGCATGGACTGACCGTCCGACGGGGACTGGAGATAGACTTCATTCCGGAGGCCATCGATCAGACGGCCGACATCGTGGAACGCTATCCACTGGACTATGTCATCGGGTCGGTGCATTTTTTCGATGGTTTTCCTATCGATGAGTGCAGGGAACGCTGGGACCGTATATCCGAGGCTGAAAGAGACGACATAATCCGGGGTTACTGGGGGCTGATCGCTCGGATGGCTCGAACGGGCATGTTCGACATCGCCGGTCATCTGGACCTCTACAAGAAGTTCGGACACCTGCCGACCGCCGACATGTCGGCAGATATCATAACGGCAATCGACGCCATCGCCGAGTCCGGCATGTCCGTCGAACTAAACACCTCCGGGTGGGACAAACCAATCAAGGAAGCCTACCCTTCCACAATGATCTTGAAGAGCTGCCTGCGAAGAGGCATACCGATCATTGTGACCGCCGACGCCCACGCAGCTTCAGATCTGACCAGCGACTACGACAGAGCCGCCCGCGTCCTTCACAGCCTCGGGTGGGACAATACCGCAATATACTGCTGTCGCGTGCGTACCATTGTCGGCTCTTAGGCATTTCCTCGGTGAACAACCGGTCCATGGTGTGGCAGAATCAACATGTAGAACAACACCCCTGATCCGACGAAGGGCGCGCATGCCGCGACCACGTCGTGGACGATGCCTGCTTGGTGGATTGACTGAGCCCTGCCGACCGGAACATCAGAAGGAACGTCAGAACAGAGGAGCCTCGTCTCACCGTGGATCCTGACGGCGGAAGCGGGTTCCTGCCGCCAAAGACCCGCGCAAACACAGACGAAACGGTCGATGCCTCCCACCTCCAGGAAAAAGATGTTCGCTTCGCTAACGCCACGACGGTCAAAGAAGCCCGGAAGCCAGTGGAACCACTCGCAAAGAAGATCGAGCGCGCGGGCGAAGTGAAACAAGCGACATTGACCGCGATGACCTCCATGTTCCAACGTGTCGCGCAAAACGGAAGCGTTGGCGTACAGGAAGCGAGGGAAACCGTCTCGCCCATGATCGATAGCATCGTGGATGACCCACGGGCGCTTCTGTCTCTGGTCAACCTGAAGAATGCGGACAACTATACGTTCATGCACTCCGTAAATGTGACGATACTCGCGTTGTCACTCACCGTCTACTTGGGCGCCCCACGCGAAGTACTGGACGAGTTGGGGGTTGGCGCCTTAATGCACGACATCGGCAAAACACACACGCCGATCGCTGTTCTCCACAAGCCGGCGCCCCTTAGCGATCATGAAATGACGATTATGAGACGCCATCCAGTCGAGGGAGCCCGAATACTCACCGCGTCCGGAGGATACAGCGAACTGGCGTTGTCGATTGTTCTGGATCATCACGAGGATATTTCCGGCAATGGTTACCCGTGTGGCAAACGCGGCGGTGATATCTCGGTCTGTGCGCAGATCACATCCATAGCGGATATATACGACGCTTTGACAACCGAGAGACCCTACAGACGAGCGCTCAGCCACATGGAAGCGCTGACGCTGATGAAGAACAACTTTGTTGCATCGCTCAACCAGGGATACCTGTCGCACTTCATGGCCATGCTAGGCCGCTATCCCATCGGCACGGTGGTGGAACTGACAAATGGGTGCAGCGCGCGCGTGGTCGAAACCGATTCGAGTCTTCCTCCTCAGCCGAGCATCATGCAGATTACCAGGATGCCCGATGGTTCGCAGCCGACACAGCCGCTCATATTCGATCTGAGTGTGCAGAAGAACGTGTCGATCAGGCACGCACGCTGCGTGGAGGTGTTGGACGACGCCATACAGGTAGCTACCAGGGAGTACAAGCCATTTCTGGCCGCGGCATGAGATTCGCCGGGAGCCAATCGCGTGTAATTGCTGTGCTGTGGGAACGGCTATGACAACTTATTGAGTTTCGGATACTGACTTAGCGTTCAGCCCGTGTCATTCCGACCGGAGCTAAACGAAGCCTCCAAGTATGTCATTCCGAACGAATGTGAGGAATCTGCTTTTTCACTTGCAGCCTTTGTTTATCCCCGAAAAGCAGATCCCTCGTCCTGAATCGAGTTCAGGATCGCTCGGGATGACAGTCCGCGGCAGATTGTTCGCTAACTCATGGACTGAAACTCATTAGTATATTGCGGGAACGGCTATGACAACTCTCCCGTGGTATTCGTACAATCAGTAGTTCCCGCGGCATGGTACAAGCTGGCTGCGGGAACTCTTGATCGTACAGACTTCATAGCTTGGTTGAACCAGTCGTTCCCGCAGCAGAGCCAAACTTGTGTATTACATGTCGTAGCCGCCCATGCCGCCGGGCATAGCCGGCGCGGCGCCTTTGGGCTCGGGCTTTTCGGCAACCAGGCTCTCGGTCGTCAGAATCAGCGATCCGATGCTGGCTGCATTCTCCAAAGCGCACCTGGTTACCTTGACCGGGTCGACGATTCCGGCCTTCACCATATCCACATACTCGCCGGTCGCGGCGTTGAAGCCGACGCCCTTCTTCTCATGCCTGATGCGCTCGACGACCACGCTGCCTTCCATGCCGGCGTTCTCGGCAATCTGGCGAAGCGGCTCTTCAAGAGCTCTGCGCACTATGGATACGCCGACCTTCTCGTCGTTGGTTTCACCTATATTGTCGAGGGTCCCGATGATATTGATATAGGTGACTCCGCCGCCTGGGACTATTCCTTCCTCCACGGCAGCGCGCGTGGCCGACAGGGCATCTTCGAAGCGATGTTTCTTTTCCTTGAGTTCGGTCTCCGTCGCGGCCCCGACCTTGATTACCGCGACACCGCCGGAGAGCTTGGCAAGCCTTTCCTGCAGCTTCTCGCGATCGTAGTTGGAATCGGTCGTCTCGATCTGCTTGCGGATCACGTTGATGCGAGCCTGAACAGCTTCCGCGGTCCCTTTGCCTTCGATAATGGTCGTGTTTTCCTTGGTCACGACCAGCTTCGCGGCCTGACCAAGCATCGACATGTCAGCGTTCTCCAGCTTGATTCCCAGGTCCTCGCTGATGAACGTGCCGCCCGTGAGAATCGCGATATCCTCGAGCATGGACTTGCGCCTGTCGCCGAAGCCCGGCGCCTTGACGGCAACAGCCTGCAGCGTACCTCTGAGCTTATTGACAACGAGGGTCGCCAGCGCATCGCCATCCACATCCTCCGCAATGATGACCAGCGGCCTGCGGGACTGGGCAATCTTCTCCAACAATGGGATGAGGTCGGCTGCGGCGGAGATCTTCTTCTCGTGGATGAGAATCAGCGGGTTCTCGAAGACGGCTTCCATCCGCTCGCCATCGGTCACCATATAGGGGGAAACATAGCCCTTGTCGAATTGCATGCCCTCGACCACTTCGAGGTCGGTGGCGAGTCCCTTAGACTCCTCGACCGTGATGACGCCGTCCTTGCCGACCTTGTCGATCGCGTCGGCAATCACTTCGCCGATTTCGGGATCGTTGCCCGCGATTGAGGCTACCTGGGCGACTTCCTCCTTGCCCTTGACGGGGATCGCGAGCTTCTTGATCTCATCGACGGCCTTCTCGACCGCGAGCTCGATGCCGCGCTTCACGGCAATTGGGTTGCCGCCGGCGGTAACGTAACGCAGCCCTTCGCGCACAATGCTCTCGGCCAGTACGGTGGCGGTGGTGGTCCCATCTCCCGCCACATCGTTGGTCTTGGATGCGACCTCGCGAACGAGCTGCGCGCCCATGTTCTCATACGGGTCTTCCAGCTCGATCTCTTTGGCCACGGTCACGCCGTCCTTGGTGATATTCGGGCTGCCCCACTTCTTGTCCAGAACGACATTGCGGCCCTTCGGGCCCAGGGTGACTTTCACCGCCGCGGCCACGGTGCTTGCCCCCCGCTCCAGCGCGCGGCGCGCTTCTTCGCCAAACTTGATAATCTTTGCTGCCATAGGAACTCGAATCCCTCCTTACTCTTTGATTGCGAATATGGAATCCTGATCAAGGATCACAAGATCCTTGCCCTCGATTGTAACTTCGGCGCCGCCATACTTGGCAAAGATGACCCTGTCGCCGACCTTCACGGCCATCTGGCCGCGCTTGCCGTCATCGAGCACCTTGCCCGGTCCGACCGCCACTACTATGCCTTCTTGCGGCTTTTTCTTGGCTGTGTCCGGAATGATAATCCCGCCGGGACTCATGTCTTCGCCTTCGACCGGCTCGACAACAACCTTGTCACCAAGTGGCTTTATCATGCGTGTCTTCCACCTCCTGAGTAAATGCAGTATTCTGCATGTTAGCACTCACTACCTGCGAGTGCCAACCTATTCTAATCATCCGGCATTCGGTTGTCAATAGCCCTCCGGCTTCCGCAGAGTTCAGTTTCTCGGGAATCTACTGAGTCTCGAATACTGAGTTAGCGTTCGGGCTATGTCATTCCGAGCGGAGCCACACGAAGGCCCCAAGTGTGTCATTCCGAGCGGAGCGAATGCGGAGTCGA
>Ga0315287_10008960_pt1 | contig 10121 bp, 9 predicted proteins | sample YL17G11_0_MG_FD_205037 | JGI IMG/M metagenome (GOLD analysis project Ga0315287, IMG submission 205037) | Sediment microbial communities from Yellowstone Lake, YNP, Wyoming, USA - YL17G11_0 | ecosystem: Environmental > Aquatic > Freshwater > Lake > Sediment | place: USA: Wyoming | collected... | reverse complement strand
CCGCGCGCGCGGGTCGTTCAGATGCAACGCCCGCCGTCGACTTCCATGCACACGCCGGTGATCATCGAGGCTTCGTCGCTGCACAGGAAACATGCGGCGTTGCCGAGATCCTCGGGGGTCGAGAAGCGGCCGAGCGGAATCGTCGACAGGAACTTCGCGCGCATCTGAGGCGTGTCCTCGCCCATGAAGGTGGCCAGCAGCGGCGTCTCGCCGGCGACCGGATTGAGCGCATTGACGCGGATGCCGAAGGGCGCCAGCTCGACCGCGCTGGCGCGCGTGGCGGTGATCACCCAACCCTTGCTGGCGTTGTACCAGGCCAGGCGCGGGCGCGGGCTGACGCCGGCGGTGCTGGCCATGTTCAGCACCACGCCACCGCCTTGGCCATGGTTCTGCGCCTTGAAGCGCGGCACGGCCTCGCGCATCGCCAGGTAGATCGCCTTCATGTTGACCGCGAACAGGCGCTCGAATTGATCCTCAGGCAGCTCTTCGAGCGGCTGCGGCCGGTGGCCGATGCCGGCGTTGTTGACCAGGATGTCCAGACGCCCGAAATGCAGCTCGGCCGCTTCCATCATCGTGCGCACATCGGCTGCCACGCTGACATCGACACGCAGCGCGCGTGCCGCGGGCCCGACACTGGCCGCCACGTCGAGCGCGCCGTCGAGGTTCAGGTCGGCGATCAGCACCTGCGCCCCTTCGGCGACGAATTTCCTGACGATGCCGGCGCCGAAACCCGAGCCACCGCCGGTGACGATGGCGACCTTGTCCTTCAGTCTCATGGTCTGCTTCCTCAGCCGTGGTGGAGGGCCACCGTCTTCAAGGTCGAGAACCCGTACAGCGCCTCGAAGCCCTTTTCGCGTCCGTGGCCAGAGGCCTTGACGCCGCCGAACGGCAGCTCGACGCCACCGCCGGCGCCGTAGTTGTTGACGAACACCTGGCCGCATTTCAAGGCCCGCGCCACGCGCAGCGCGCGGCTGCCGTCCTTCGTCCAGACCCCGGCGACCAGGCCGTAGGCGGTGCCGTTGGCGATGCGGATCGCATCGGCTTCGTCGTCGAACGCAATCACCACCTGCACCGGCCCGAAGATTTCTTCCTGCGCCAGCGTGTTCGCCTCGCCGACCGGCGCGAGCAGTGTCGGCCGCACGTAAAAACCTGCGGCCGGCGCATCGCTCGCGATCTGCCCCTGTCCAACGATGGACAGCCCGCTGTCGCGCGCCAGAGCCAGGTAACGCTCGACGACTTCGCGCTGCCGCGCCGAAATCAGCGGGCCGACGTCCAGGTTGGCCAGCGCCGGACCGACGCGCAAGGCGCTGTAGCGCTCGGCCATGCGATGCACCACCTCGTCCAGGCGCGAGCGTTCGACCAGGATGCGTGACGCCGCCGAGCAGGTCTGCCCGGCGTTCTGGATCCCGGCGTTGACCAGGAACGGCAGCGCCGCATCGAGGTCGGCATCGGCGAACACCAGCTGCGGGCTCTTGCCGCCGAGTTCGAGCGTCACGGGGAGGGTGTTCTGCGCGGCGGCGGCCTGCACCAGCCGGCCCACGGCCACCGAGCCGGTGAACGACAGGTGCGCGACACCGGGGTGCGCGCTGAGCGCCGCGCCGGCCTCCTCGCCGAGCCCCGGCACGACATTCAACGCGCCGGCGGGCAGCCCCGCTTCGGCGGCCAGCTGGGCAAAGGCCAGCGCGGTCAGGCAGGCTTCCTCGGCGGGCTTGAGCACACAGGCATTGCCCATCGCCAGCGCCGCGCCGACGCTGCGCCCGATGATCTGCATCGGGTAGTTCCACGGCACGATGTGGCCGGTCACGCCGTGCGGCTCGCGCAGGGTCAGCGCGGTGTAGCCGTTGGCAAAGGGAATGGTTTCGCCCATCACCTTGTCTGCCGCACCACCGTAGAACTCGAGGTAGCGCGCCAGCGCCAACGCGTCGGCCATGCCTTGCCTGAGCGGCTTGCCGACATCGAGCGCTTCGAGGTGGGCCAGTTCGTCGGCTGCCGCCAGCACACGCTGTGACAAGCGCATCAACGCGCGGCCCCGCTCGGCGGCCGCCAGCCGACCCCACTCGCCGTCGAGTGCGGCTTGTGCCGCCTGCACTGCGGCGTCGATGTCGGCGGCGTTGCCGCGGGCAATCTCGGCCAGCCGGCTGCCGTCCGACGGGTTGGCGAGCGGCAGCGTTTCGCGCGCTGCGCCATCACGCCAATGACCACCGATGAACACGTGGTTGCTGGCACCGAGCAAGGGCAGGCTTTTCATCGTTTCGCGCGGGACGGGCCGTGACGATGCAGGATACTCCGCCGCGACCATGTTGCTGTTCCTCGCCCGGCGCGCCGCCACCTTTGCCGCCACGCTGCTCGTCGCCTCGCTGGTGGTCTTTGCCGTGCTCGAGCTGCTGCCGGGCAGCCCGGCCCAGGTCATGCTCGGCGACACCGCCACGCCGGAGTCGATTGCCGCCCTCGAGGCCCGGCTCGGACTCGACCAGCCGGCGTGGTCGCGCTATGCGCATTGGGTTGGTGGCCTGGCGCGCGGCCACAGCGCGATGAGCTACGCCTACGACACACCGACCTTCGAGTTGATCGCCGAACGACTGCAGGTCAGCCTGCCGCTGGCGCTGCTGGCGATGGTGCTGACGGTGGTGGTGGCCCTCGCGCTCGGCGTGTATGCCGCGTCGCGCCACAACCATGCCGGTGATCTCGGCGTGATGGCCCTGTCGCAGCTCGGCGTCGCAGTGCCGAGCTTCTGGCTCGCGATCCTGCTGATCCTGCTGTTCGCGGTGCAACTGCAATGGGTCAGCGCCGGCGGCTTCCCGGGCTGGAGCGGCGACGATGGCGGCGGGCTGTGGCCGGGGCTGAAGGCCCTGCTGTTGCCGGCGCTGTCGCTGGCCGCGGTGCAGGCCGCGATCCTGGCCCGCGTCACGCGCTCGGCGGTGCTGGAGTCGATGGGCGAAGACTATGTGCGCACCGCGCGGGCCAAGGGCCTGTCGCGCCGAGCCGTGCTGTGGCGCCACGTGATGCGCAACGCGATGATCCCGGTGCTGACCATCATGGGCCTGCAGTTCGCCAACCTGATCACCGGGGCCATCGTGGTCGAGAACGTGTTCGTGCTGCCGGGCATCGGCCGCCTGGTGTTCCAGGCCATCAACAACCGTGACCTGGTGCTGGTGCGCGACGTCGTGATGTTGCTCGCCGCGGTGGTTGTCTTCGTCAATTTCATCGTCGATGTGCTGTATGCGCTGATCGACCCGCGGCTGCGCGGGGGGGGCGTATGAGCCGCGCCGCGCCGGGCCGCCCCAAGCAAGCGGCTCCTCCCCGCGGGGGAGTGGCTGCGGTACGCCGCAGTCGAGGGGCAGTCACGTCGCATCCGAGCTTTGTCGTCGGCGCGGTGTTGGTGGCGCTGCTGCTGCTCGCGGCCGCCGTGTCGCTGCTGTGGCAACCGTGGCCGCCGGCGGAGATCGACATCCCGAACAAGCTGGCGTCGCCGTCGGCGGCGCACTGGCTCGGCACCGACAGCCTGGGGCGCGACATCGCCTCGCAACTGCTGGTCGGCAGCCAGAACTCGATCGTCGTCGGCGTCGTCGCCGTCGGCATCGGCCTGACGCTCGGCGTGGCGCTCGGCTGCCTGGCCGCCGCACGGCGCGGCTGGGTCGAAGAAGCGGTGATGCGCCTGAGCGACTTCACCTTCGCCTTTCCGGCGCTGCTGTCGGCGATCATGCTGACCGCGATCTACGGCCCGGGGCTCGTCACCAGCATCGTGGCCATCGGCATCTTCAACATCCCGGTCTTCGCGCGCCTGACGCGCGCCAGCGCGCGCAGCGCCTGGACGCGCGACTACGTGCTCGCCGCCCGCGCGGCCGGCAAGGGTGCGTGGCGGATCACCACCGACCATGTGCTGCCGAACATTGCCAACGTGCTGATCGTGCAGGCCACGATCCAGTTCGCGCTGGCGATCCTGGCCGAGGCCGCGCTGTCGTACCTGGGCCTGGGCACCCAGCCGCCGCAGCCGAGCTGGGGCCGCATGCTCAATGAGGCGCAGACGATGCTGTTCGAAGCGCCGCTGCTGGCCGTCTACCCCGGCGTCACGATCGCGCTGGCGGTGCTCGGGCTGAACCTGATGGGCGACGGGCTGCGTGACTTGCTCGATCCCAGGCTCGCGAGGCTGCGATGAGCCAGACGATGACGATCGACTTCGTGTCCGACGTGGCCTGCCCGTGGTGCGCCGTCGGCCTGGCCTCGTTCGAGCGGGCGCTGCAGGAGCTCGGCGACGAGATCGCCGTCGAGCTGCATTTCCAGCCCTTCGAGCTGAACCCGACGATGGCTCCCGAGGGCGCCGATGCGGCCGAGTACCTGATCGCCAAGTACGGCATGAGCCGCGAGCAACTCGCCGTGAACCGCGCGCGCATCGCCGAGCGCGGCGCCGCGGTCGGCTTCACCTTCGGCGAGCGCAAGCATGTCTGGAACACCTTCGACGCGCACCGGCTGCTGCACTGGGCCGGCATCGAGGGCGCGCCCGGAAGCCAGCAGACACTGAAGCGGGCGCTGCTGAAGGCCTATCACGGCGAGGGCCGCAACCCGGGCGCGCACGACGTGCTGCTCGAGTTGGCGGTGGCGGCCGGTCTCGACGTCGAGCGCGCGCGCGAGGTGCTGGCGGGCAACGCGTTCGCCGACGAGGTGCGTGAGGCCGAGCGGTTCTGGCAGCAGGCCGGCATCCATGCCGTGCCGGCGGTGGTCGTCAACCGCCGCCACCTGATCTCGGGCGGCCAGCCGCCCGAGGTGTTCGTGCAGGCGCTGCGACAGATCGCCGCCGAGGGTTGAGTTCGAGTTCGCGCGGGATCGCTTCGGCCAGATGGTCGTAGACCCGCCGCACCACACGGCTGGCGCGGATTTCGCGGTGCACCGCCAGCCAGCAGGGCAGCGGCGGGATCGCCAGCATCGGCAGCAGCGGCCGCACGCCGGGCCATTGCCGCAACGCGTACTGCGCGACGAAGCCGATGCCCGCGCCCGCGGCTACCAGACGGCCGTAGGCCACATGGTCGTCGGTGCGCAGCGCAAAGTGCTCGCGCGTGACTGCAAAGCCCATCGCCGCAAAGCCGCGCAGCAATTGGTCGTCGCGGTCGTAGCCGACCAGCCGATGCTGCAGCAAATCGGCCGGGGCGCGCGGCGTGCCGGCCCGCGCCAGATAGCTGTCGTGCGCCGCGGCGACGATGGCCACCTCGCCGAGCTTGCGCGCGATCAGCGAGGTCTGCGCCGGCCGCACCATGCGCACGGCGATGTCGGCTTCGCGGCGCAACAGGTTCGTCAGCGCGTTGGACGCGATGAGCTCGATCTGGATGCCGGGCTCCTCGGCTTGCAGCGCGGCCAGCACCGGTGGCAGCAGCCAGGCGGCAGCGACTTCACTGGTTGAGATGCGCACCGTGCCGGTGGTCGCGTCGCGCCGGCCGGCGAGGGCGCGGCCGAGCGCGACGGCACCCTCCTGCATCTGCCGCGCGGCCTCGGCGATGGCCAATGCCGCCGCGGTGGGCATGACGCCGCGCCCGGTGCGCTCGAACAGCGGCGCCTTCAGCTGCGCCTCGAGCTCGGCGATGTGCCGCGACAGCGTCGGTTGCTGGGCGCCGAGCTGGCGCGCCGCGCCCATCAGGCTGCCGGCATCGAGCACGGCCAGGAAGCTCTTCACCAGGGCCCAGTCGAAGCGTTCCGCAAGTTCATTCGCCATACGGAAATGTATAGCTCGAATGCAGGTCTCGGCAATTGTCGGATGGGTCGGGATTGCGCACACTGACGGCCATCGACACCGCAGGAGTTCCACATGACCGCAGCCACTGTTCTCGTTCTCGGCGCCAACGGGCGCTTCGGCGCCGCCGCGGTCCAGGCCTTCGCCGCCGCCGGCTGGCGCGTGCTGGCGCAAGCCCGCCGCGTGCCCACCACGCCACTGCCGCCTGGCGCGGTGGCCATCGACACGGCGCTGGCCGACACCGAGGCGCTGGCGCGTCGCGCCGCCGGCGCGCGAGTCGTCGTGTATGCCGTCAACCCCGCCTACAACCGCTGGAACGCCGAGTTGCTGCCGCTGGCGCGCCAGGGCATGGCGGTGGCCGAGCGCCTGGGCGCACGCTTCATGCTGCCGGGCAACGTCTACAACTTCGGTGCCGGGATGCCGGCGCGCCTGCTCGAAGACACTCCGCAGCGCCCGACGACGGGCAAGGGCCGCCTGCGTTGCCAGATCGAAGACGAACTGAAGGCGCGGGCGGCGCTGGGCCTGGCCAGCGTGGTCATCCGTGCGGGGGATTTCTACGGTGCCGGCAGCGGTTCCTGGCTCGACCTGGCCATCGTCAAGGATCTGGGTCGCGGCAAGCTGGTCTATCCCGGCCCGCTCGATGTGCCACATGCCTGGGCCTACCTGCCCGACCTGGCGCGCGCCTTCGTCGCGGTCGCCGCGCGCGACGACGCGCCTCGCTTCCAGCGCCTGCACTTCACCGGCCACACGCTGACGGGGCACGAGTTGCTGGCGGCCATCGACGTCGCGGCGGCCGAACTGGGGCTGCGGCCGGCAGCGGGCTTTCGCCGCGGCGGCATGCCCTGGGGCCTGATCCGCGCGATCGGCGTGGTCTACCCGCTGTGGCGCGAACTGGCCCGCATGAGCTACCTGTGGCGCGTGCCGCATGCGCTCGATGGCGCGGCATTGCGCGCGGCCATCGGGGAGCTGCCGGCAACACCGCTGCCGGTGGCGCTGCGCGAAGCACTGCTCGCGCTCGGCCTTGGCCCCACCCGCACCGTTCACGCTGCGGCGCATTGAGGTCGGGCGGCAGGCGGGGCGCGCAAAGGGCGCTATCGTCGCGCCTGCATGACTCCAGGCCGCACCTCTGCACCGCTGCTCGACGTCCGTGACCTGCGCGTCACGCTGCCAACGGCGCAGGGGCCCGCCCAGGCGCTGCGTGGGGTGTCGTTCGCCCTCGAGCGCGGCGGCACGCTGGGGCTGATCGGTGAATCGGGCTGCGGCAAGTCGATGACGGCGCTGGCGCTGATGGGCTTGCTGCCCGAGGGCGCCGGCGTTTCAGGTTCGATCCGCTTCGAGGGCCGCGAGCTGACCGCGCTCGATGAAGACGCCCTGTGCAGGCTGCGCGGTGACCGTTTCGCGATGGTCTTCCAGGAGCCGATGACGGCGCTCAACCCGCTGCACCCGATCGGCCATCAGATCGCCGAGCCGCTGCGCCTGCACCGCGGCCTCGACGCACGCGCCGCGCGCGCCGAAGCGCTGCGCCTGCTCGAGCGCGTGCAGCTGCCGCAGGCACGCGAGCGCCTGGACGCCTACCCGCACCAGCTCTCGGGCGGCCAGCGCCAGCGCGTGGTGATCGCCATCGCGCTGGCCTGCGGCCCCGACCTGTTGATCGCCGACGAGCCGACCACCGCGCTCGATACGACGATCCAGCAAGAGGTGCTCGACCTGCTCGACGAGTTGCGGCGCGACGGTGGCATGGCCCTGCTGCTGATCAGCCACAACCTCGACGTGATGGCCGCGCATGTCGAGCGCCTGGCGGTGATGTACGGCGGCAGCATCGTCGAGAGCGGGCCGACGCAGCAGGTGTTCGAACGCCTTGCGCACCCCTACACCCGAGGGCTGTTCGCGGCGCGGCCCCGGCTCGGCACCGACCGCGCCGTGCCGCTGGCGACCATCGCCGGGCGCGTGCCGGCGCTGCACGAGATGCCGGCCGGCTGTGTGTTTGCCGATCGTTGCGCGTGGGCCGTCGATGCCTGTCGAACCGCGTTGCCGGCGCCGACTGCCGTCAGCGCCGGGCACAGCGTGCGCTGCATTCGCTGGGAGGCGGGGCGATGACGCCGCCGCTGGTCGAAGCCGTCGGCCTCGAAAGACGTTACCGCCTGCCGCGCGAGCATCTGTTCACACCCGGTGCGGCCGTGCAGGCCCTCGACGACGTGAGCTTCACGTTGCGCGCGGGCAGCACGCTCGGCGTGGTCGGCGAGTCGGGCTCGGGCAAGAGCACGCTGGCGCGGCTGGTGATGGCGCTCGAAGCGCCGAGCGCCGGCAGCGTGCGCTTCGAGGGGCGCGACCTGCACGCCATGGACGCCGCGGCGCTGCGCCACGCGCGCCGCGACTTCCAGATGGTGTTCCAGGATCCGTTCAGCTCGCTCGACCCGCGCATGAGCATCGCGCGCACGGTCGCCGAGCCGCTGGAAAGACTCGCCCATGTCAGTCGCGCCGAGCGTCGCGAACGCGCCGCGGCGATGCTCGACGCGGTGGGGCTGAACGCCGCACAGGACCTCGACCGCGTGCCGCATGAGTTCAGCGGCGGCCAGCGCCAGCGCATCGCCATTGCACGAGCCCTGGTGACGCAGCCCAAGCTGATCGTCGCCGACGAACCGGTCAGCGCGCTCGACGTCTCGGTACAGGCCCAGGTGCTCAACCTGATGCAGGACTTGCAGCAGCGCTTCGGTCTCGCCTACCTGTTCATCAGCCACGACCTGGCGGTAATCGACCGCATGGCCGACGAGCTGCTGGTGTTGCAGCACGGCCGCGTCGTCGAGCGCGGCCGGCCGAACGAGGTGCTGCGCGCGCCGGCGCATCCTTACACCCGGCGGCTGCTGGCCGCGGTGCCGCGGCCCGCCTGGCAGCGCTAGCCTGCCCCTCGGGATGTGGCAGCATCCGTGTCGACCCGCTTGTTCGCTCCCTGGAGGCCGCTCGATGAAAGTTGTTCACGCCGCTGCACTCGTCCTGGCCGCCGTTGGCTGCCTGGCCGGGCTCGCCCACGCCCAGACCGACAAGGCCCGCGTCACGCTGGCCATGGTGCTGGAGCCGCCGGGCATGGACCCGACGATCGCACCGGCCGCGGCGATCGGCGAGATCGTTCACTACAACGTGCTCGAAGGCCTGACCAAGATCCAGGTCGACGGCTCGGTCACCCCGCTGCTGGCCGAGGGGTGGACGATGGACCCCGACGGCAAGAGCTACACCTTCAGACTGAAGAAGGGCGTGAAGTTCCACGACGGCGAGGCCTTCGACAGTGCCGACGTGAAGTTCAGCTTCGAGCGCGCCAAGGACGACAAGAGCACCAACAAGGCCAAGAAGGCGGTGTTCGACAACATCTCGCGCATCGATACGCCCGACGCCTATACCGTCATCCTCACGCTGAACAACGCCGATGGCAACTTCCTCTTTCGCCTGGGCGAGAACACCGCGGTGATCCTCGACGCGAAGAGCGCCGCCGGCACGGCGACCAAGCCGATCGGCACCGGGCCGTTCACGTTCGACGACTGGAAGAAAGGCTCCTCGGTCACGCTCAACAAGTGGGAGGGCTATCGCGATGCCAGGAGCGTGAAGATCAAGCGCGTCACCTTCCGCTTCATCAACGACCCGGCTGCCCGCGTGGCCGCTCTGCTGGCCGGCGACATCGACGGCGTGCCGCGGCTGGACGCGCCGCAGGCGGTGAAGCAGCTGCAGGCCGACAAGCGCTTCGTGGTGGCTATCGGCAGCACCGCCGGCAAGGGCATCATGTCCATCAACAACAAGAAGAAGCCCTTCGACGACGTGCGGGTGCGCCGCGCGCTGATGCATGCGATCGACCGCAAGGCCTTCATCGACGGCGTGCTCGAAGGATTGGGCAGGCCGATCGGCAGCCACTTTGCGCCGACCGACGCGGGCTACATCGACCTCACCGCGCAAACCCCCTACGACCCGGAGAAGGCCAAGGCGTTGCTGAAGGAGGCCGGGGTCGTCACGCCGCTGAACGTGACGCTGACGTTGCCGCCGCCGCAGTACGCCCGCAAAGGCGGCGAGGTGCTGGCCGCGCAACTGGCCAAGGTGGGCGTCATCGCCAAGATCGAGAACGTCGAGTGGGCGCAGTGGCTGGGCGGCACCTTCAAGGGCAACTTCGACCTGACGGTGATCAACCACGTCGAGCCGCTCGACTACATGCAGTACGCCAACCCGGGCTACTACTGGGGCTACGACAGCAAGGCCTTCCGCGACCTCGCCGCCAAACACGCCGCGGCCGTCAACCCGAAGGAGCGCGCGAACCTGTTCGCCGACCTGCAGCGCCTGATCGCCGGCGACGCCGTCAACGCCTTCATCTTCAACCCGGCGCAGGTGGCGGTGTCGAAGAAGGGGCTCAAGGGGCTGTGGGCGA
>Ga0315287_10008959_pt1 | contig 10122 bp, 10 predicted proteins | sample YL17G11_0_MG_FD_205037 | JGI IMG/M metagenome (GOLD analysis project Ga0315287, IMG submission 205037) | Sediment microbial communities from Yellowstone Lake, YNP, Wyoming, USA - YL17G11_0 | ecosystem: Environmental > Aquatic > Freshwater > Lake > Sediment | place: USA: Wyoming | collected... | reverse complement strand
GCGCTGTGGCCGCCAACGAGAATGGGCAGGTGCGGTTTCTGAATCGGTTTTGGATCGAGCCGGCATTCTGCGAGCTGGAAGTGCTTCCCCTGGTAGCTCGCGACCGGTTGTGTCCACAGGCGTTTGACCAGTTCGAGGAACTCGTCGCTGCGCGCGCCGCGGTCCTCCCAGCGGTAGCCGCTCGCGAGCACTTCTTCCTTGCACCAGCCGACCCCGATGCCGAAATCGATGCGGCCGCCGGACAACCAGTCGAGCGTGGTGAACTCCTTCGCGGTGTATACCGGGTTGCGCTGTGAAATCAGCGCGATGCCCGTGCCGAAGCGGATCGTTTTGGTCGCGGCGGCAAGAAAGCCGAAGGTCGCCACCGTGTCGAGCATGCCGCCGCCTTCCGGCACCGGCAGCTTGCCGTCGCGCGAGCCGGGGTATGGAAACTCGGTGCGGTCGAACAACACCACGTGCTCGCCCATCCAGATCGACTCGAGACCCGCGGACTCTGCGTGTCGGCCGAAATCGGCGATGAACTGCGGGGTACATTGCGGCGACATGAACGTGGCGAATACGCCGATCTTCATCTGACTATCCTCATTGCGGCTATTTTGTCGCCAGGGCTTGACCGTCGATCGCGCGGATCGCCGGCCGTGTGACCCCGACCACCAGCGTCACCATAACAAAGACGGTGGCGCCGAACACCACGGCTGTCACCACGGAGGTCTCGTTGGCGATCGCGCCGAGCAGCAATCCACCCAGGGGCATCAAGCTATAGGTGATTGAATGCACGCCCATCACCCGGCCGCGCAGCGCATCGGGAACTTCGAGCTGCATCACCGTCATTGCACTGATCATGAAGACCGATGCGCACACCGACGACACGAAGGCCGACAGCAACGCAAATCCATACCAGCCGAACTCTACGGCAAGCGCGAAGCCGTAAAGCGATACACCGGACAGTAGCGCGCCGGCCAACAATATCCGACCCAGCGCGCGGGTCTTTTCCAGCCCGCCGATAGCCAGTGTGCCGACCACCGAACCGACGCCGGTGGCCGACAACAGGAATCCATAGCCGGTTTCCCCCGCATTGAGCCGTTGCGCGAATGCCGGCATCAGCTGCATGTACGCGCTGACGAAGAACATACCGGCGAACGACAGCAGGATCAGCCAACGGAACAGTTCGTGTGCGGCGATGAAGCTCAACCCCTGCTGGATCTGGTGCAGCATCGATCCGCCGCGGCTGCCTGGGAGCGCGAGCGGAATAGCCAGCATTACGAAATACATCACGACGAAGCCGAGTCCGGCGAGCGTGAACAGGAAAGCCGTGCTCGTCAGCGCGATCAACACACCGCCGAGCGCCGGCATGATCATCCGGGTCGATTGCCACAGTACCGAATTGAGCGCGACCGCCGACAACAGGCCGGGGCGTTCGATCAGGTGGGTGAACAACGCCTGGCGTGTTGGCCACTCGATGCCGGAGATCAACGACGTGGCCGCCGCGATCGCCATCACGTGCCAGACCTTGACGTGCCCGCTGGCATCGAGCGCCGCGAGCAGAAACAGCAGGGCCGCGGTCAACACCGACGTGATCAGAATGATCTTGCGCTTGTCGAAGCGGTCGGCGATGACGCCGCCGAACAACGACATCGCGATATTGGGTACCGCGGATGCCGCACCGAGCAGACCGAGGTCGAGTGCCGAGCCGGTCAGTTGGTACACCAGCCACCCCTGCGCGAGCGCGACGAGTTGAGTGGCGCCTACGGACGCGAACGATGCCAACCAGTAGCGCCGGTACAACGGGTACACAAGCGCGGGGTAGCGGGTGAGGAGAGCGATCTTCACAACGGACTCGTTGGCGGTGAACTCGGAGTAGACGGTGGAACGCAGGTGCGGCGCAAGGTCAGAGGCTGGACAGATGAGGCTGTGCATACGCGGTCCGGAGCTGCCCGTGCGCTGCAGCCGAGTCCGGCCTGCACGATCGCTGAAACCCACGACCACCCGGACGTTGTCCGCTTCGTCTCAGGTTAGACTCTCTCCGAAACGCGCTCGGAGATCGTCATGCAGACCGGGTTCCTCGACCGAAGCATCGTTCACGCAGGCACACGCTATCCATACCAGGTCTACGTGCCAGCGACCTACGACGCATCACGCAGCTGGCCCGGCGTGCTGTTCCTGCACGGCGCGGGTGAGCGCGGCGACGACGGCTTGTTGCAGACCACCGTCGGAATCGCGGCGGCAATTCGCCGTCACCCCGAACGATATCCGGCCATCGTGGTGATGCCGCAGGCGCCGCGTGACAGCTTCTGGGCCGGACCACCCGGAGATGCGGCACTTGCCGCGCTCGAGCGCACGTGCGCTCAGTTCAACGTAGATACCAATCGCGTGTACCTCACCGGGCTGTCGATGGGCGGTCACGGCTGCTGGCATATCGGCTATCACCATGCCGAACGCTTCGCCGCGCTGCTGGTGATCTGCGGCTTCGTCGGTGATCGGCCGAATCGTCCCACCGTAGTGCCGCCGGGGGAGGGCACGCCGTATCAACGTATGGCGGCGCGCTTGCGGGAGCGTCCGATCTGGATCGTGCACGGCGAAGCGGACTCCCGTGTGCCAGTAACGGAGTCGCGTCTGATGGCCGAAGCGTTGCGCGCCGTCGGCGCCGACGTTCACTACACCGAACTGCCCGGTACGGACCACGATTCCTGGACGGCGACATACAACTCCGAGTCGATCGTGCGCTGGCTCTTCGAACAGCGCCGCGATTGACGTGGCCATGAACCACACCCGCTGGGGTGAACACGTCACGCCCGATACCGCCTGGCCCGAATACCCGCGCCCGCAATTGGTTCGTGAAACGTCGCTGAGTCTGAACGGTCTGTGGCGATATGCCATTCGCCCGCGTGCGGCGCCGCAACCCGATGATTGGGACGGCGACATTCTGGTGCCGTATCCGGTCGAGAGTGCACTGTCCGGCGTGCGGCGTGCAGTGACTCCGGCCGACCGGCTCTGGTACCGCCGCACCTTTTCGATTCCGTCAGAATGGCGCAATCAACGTATCGTGTTGCACTTCGGTGCGGTCGATTACGAGTGCGCTGTGTGGATCAACAGTGCCTTTGTCGTGGCGCACCGTGGCGGCTTCGATCCATTTTCGATCGATGTCACCGAGTTTCTGCGCGATGGGCAGAACGATCTCGTCGTTGGCGTATGGGACCCGAGTAATCGAGGCGAACAGCCGCGTGGCAAACAACATTTGAAGCCCCAGGGCATCTGGTACACCGCCGTCACCGGCATCTGGCAGACGGTGTGGCTTGAACCCCTGCCGCTGGACAACCACATCGATGAGTTGCGCGTCACGCCGAACCTTGCGGGGTCGTCGATCGACGTCGAGGTACTGCTGGGGCGACCGACGACACGCACCGACATCGGTGTGCGCCTCACCGTGCTCGAAGAGGGGCGGGTGATTGCGGTCGTGCTTGCGCCGGCGGAGCGACACGTGAAGATCCAAATCGAAGCGCCGCGCCCGTGGTCGCCGGAATCACCGTTTCTGTACGACCTGGTTGCCGAACTCGTCGCTATCCGCAGTCCGCTGACTGCGGGTGTCGCGCGCCGCGGCGCCGATGAAGCCGTGTGGTATGCCGCGGCTGAGACGGACGCCGACGCGCTCGATCGTGTCACGAGCTATTTCGGCATGCGTAGCATCGAAGTCGGCCCGGATCCGCTCACGGGCGGACCCACGCTGCTGCTGAACGGTGAGCGCTACTTCCAGCTCGGCACGCTCGATCAGGGTTGGTGGCCGGACGGCCTCCTGACGCCGCCGGCGGATGCGGCGATTGTTTTTGAGATCGAGTTTCTGAAAGCGGCCGGTTTCAACGTGTTGCGTAAGCACATCAAGGTGGAACCGGCGCGTTATTACTACCACTGCGATCGTCTCGGCCTGCTGGTGTGGCAGGACATGCCGAGCGGATTCGCGCCGGCACAGCACGTGCTGCCTAACGACGCAGGCGAGGGGCTGAAGAAATCAGTGGTTTCCGAGCAGTACGAGCTTGAACTGCGGCGGATTCTGAATCGGCTGCACGCGCATCCCTGCATCGTGATGTGGGTCATTCACAACGAGGGTTGGGGTCAGTACGACACACGCAGACTCGCCAACTGGGTGAAGGCGCTCGATCCGAGCCGCGTCGTCAACGCGGCCAGCGGCTGGCTCGACGTCGATGCCGGCGACATCAGCGACATCCACGACTATGCGGAATCGCCGGCATTGCCTGCGCAAGAAGCGCGGCGCGCACTGGTGCTCGGCGAATACGGCGGCATCGGCTGGCCGATCGTTGGACGTCTGTGGGATCCAGAGGCGCGCAATTGGGGGTATCAGACGTACCACTCGGCCGGCGAAGTCGAAGCCGCGTATCGACGCAAAACGGCCGCGGTGATTGCGATGGCTCAGCGCAGCGGCGTGTGCGGTGCGATCTACACGCAGACGACCGACGTCGAGGGCGAAGTGAACGGCCTGCTCACCTATGATCGGCGGGTCGAGAAGTTGTCGCGGGAGTGGTTGCGCGGCGTGCATGCGGTGTTGACGACGCCGACGCGGTGAGGCGGCCGTCGGACACATGTGATTCCGGACGGCACTCTGGCCCCTTCCAAGTACCAGCGTCAGGCCTTGATCCGCGGCTGGCCCATGTAGTCCCGTTTGCCGATCGGCACGCCCTTCATGCGCAGCATGTCGTACGCGGTCGTAGCGTGGAAATGCAGGTTCGGTAGCGAGAACGACATCAGAAAACCTTCGGCGGTGAACGGCATGCCGCGTTCGCCCAGCTTGAAGACGACATCCTTGCCCTGCATCGCGTCGACCGCTTCACGCGTCAACTTCTGCAACTCCGCGCGCGCATCCGCGACGATCTTCTGCAACGCTGCGTAGTCCTGATTCGCGACGCCGGACGGCGGCATGAACACCCCGGATTTCACGCCATCCATTGCACCTTTGGAATGGTGCGCCACCGAGATGATCTGGAAACGGAACGGTGCCATGTCCGGATACAGACGCGTCTCAACGACCTCGTTCAGATCGATGTTGTTAGCCTGGCAGTGGGTGCGGCCTTTTTCCAGGAAACCCGCGACCGCGCCGAGCACCTGTAGAAACGAGGCAACGCTGACATCGTAAAGTGGAATCGCCATGGTCCTGTTTGCTCCGATGGTTGGTGTGGAAGGTGTCTACAAAATCCTGCGGCGAGCGCCAGGACAAATTCCTGACGCTCGGGCGCTTGTTACTTCACGGGTTGTGGTGTCGGGCCGGTCCAGGCCCACCCGGCGATACGCCAACCGGCAGCTACCTTACGCAGTGCAAACGTCATCTGCGCCACCTCGCGCATTGCAACGCCTTTTTGTTTGAACGTGTACACCGCGGGGACGACGGCGTAGGCGCGATCTGCGTCGGTTTCCACGCGCGTCGCTGCACTGAGCGTCACTATCTGATCCGTAATACCGAGCTTCGTGTCGTGACTGGCCAGGGCGTCGCTCCACGACTTGAACGCATCGTGCCCGTGCCAGACGAACGGAGGCACCTCGTCGATGATCATGAGGCCTTTTTCCATGTGGGCTGCAGCCGCAGCCTTCGCGTCGCCCGTGTTGAAGCTATCGATGAATTGTTTGATCGGCGCCGCAATTTCGTCGTTCGGTGATGCCGCGCCCGCGGTGGCGGACCAGACGACGGCGCAGATGAATCCAATGACGAGACGTTGCATTGATGATGCCCTTTTTGTCGTTTGGAGAGGCGGCGCGGGTCCGGGCGAAGTCTGCGCCCGACGCAGGCCGGTCTGCAACGGTGATTCTCGCGTCGTTGTTGCGCGCTACGAGCGCAACGTTACTCGGCGCGCGGGAACGGCGTCGGATCCGCCGGGCCCGTTGGAATGTTGAACGCGTTCAATGTCATCGAAACAAACGTGTAGAAGCCGATCGTCTGGATGATATCCATCAGGCCCTGCGCGCCCCACATCGCAATCGCGCGGTCGTACAGCGCCTTCGGCACCTCCTGCGTTTCGTGCAGCGCGCGGCACACTTCGATCGTTAGCGTCTCGTCTTCCGGCGCGTCCTTCGGCATACGTTGCTCGAACACGGCTTGGATCACTGCATCGGAAACACCCTGTTCCCGTGCTATCCGCGAGTGTGCCACCCACTCGACGTTGCTGCGCCAGTGTCGGCCCGTGACGATAATCGCGAGTTCCACGATACGGCGGCCAACGGAAGTGCGCTCCCAGATGTAGTTGCCGAGGCTCATCGCGCGCTGCGCGACTTCCGGGCTGCGGATCCACGGATCGAATGGTCCGCCGAATTGCCCATCGGCCCGCGGCGGCCGCGCGCGTTTGATTCGCTCGTACTGTTCTTGTTGTTCTGGTGTCAGTTCGTCGAAGGAGATAGGTTTCAAGCGGCTGGTCATGTGCGTTCTCCGGCGGTAACTCTTGTTTACGACTGAGCGCTGTCCGTAGTTAGTTTGTAGTGGAAAGTGTCGTTGTTGCGAGGCGGAATCATGAGCGCGTCGAATCTGATGTCAACGCGGAAAAGCTGGCAACCATTCTTTGGCGCTCGCTGCAAGGACTGCACGCGCGGTGTTCAAGACCACAGGACATTTTCAGTACCGGCGACGGCGATCTGATCGGACGCGTATTCGGGATGCGTGGATAGAAGCCGCCATATGCCATCCAATTCGCGAGTCTGCGCAAGTGGACGGCCGAATCCGCTGATGGACACATGTTGACTCGGAATCGAGATTCCTGGGAGTCGGAGTGCTCGAAGATGGATCAACGGTTCACAATCCATTCCTCGATCGAGGGTTCGCGCGATGAAAGTGAAGTACTTCAAGGACACCGATACGGCGGTGGTCGAATTCGTCGACTCACCGGCGGACGAGATGCGGGAACTGAATGAGAACGTTCATCTCGATCTCGACGCGCAGGGCAATCTCGTCAGCTGATCGAGCATGCTAAGTCTCAGGCGGATTGTCCGTCACGCGGTGCCAGGCACCTGATGACGGCATTTCAACCAGAAGTGGGTCGGTGAGCGTCATGGTCCATCACGCAGCCCGCGGCGCAACCTCCTTTTCGATGCGCTTGCCGGATGCGCGCGCCGCCTTGCGCAAATCATGGCTCGCCTGCAGGTTCATCCACGAATGGGCGTCACCACCGAAGTAGCGTGCGAGCCGCAGCGCAGTGTCTGCGGTGATCGCACGACGGCATTTAATGATCTCGTGCAGGCGGGTCGCCGGTACATGGAGCGCATTGGCCAATGCATTTACGGTGATGTCGTGGGGACGAAGGTATTCCTCCATGAGGATCTCGCCGGGGTGAATGGGTCTCATTTCGTTCTTGATCATCGCTGCGATCCCTTGCGCTCAGTGATAGTCGACAATCTCTACGTCATACGCTCGACCACTTTCGAATCGAAAGCAGATTCGCCATTGTTGATTGACTCGAATGCTCCATTGATCACTCCGGTCGCCGCGCAGTCGTTCCAGCCGATTGCCCGGTGGCCATCGCAAGAAGTCGATGGTCACGGCCGCATCGAGCATCGCAAGCTTGCGCTCCGCCTGCCTGCGGAACGCGTTGAATCGAGCTGGACATGCTCCGCCGAATAGCTGCTCGGTGTCTTTACAATGAAACGATTCGATCGTAGCAGAAAACTATTACGTGAAACGTAATACCGCTAGAGGAGTATGCCCGGTTTACTGCTGAGAACGCGCGGCACCCGCGTGTCAGCCTGATGGCAGTCGCGCACCTGTGGTCGCAGACGTCGGCGTCCCGTAAAGTCGCTGCCTTTCAGTGCAGGAAGTCACTCTATGAATCTCACAGGTAAAGTTGCACTGGTCACCGGCGGATCGGGCGACATCGGCGGCGCTATCGCCCGGTGTCTGGGTGCAGCGGGTGCGCACGTCGTTGTGACGTTTGTGGGCGCTGCCGACGCGGCGGCGGCCGCTGTGCGCGACATCGAAGCCGCGGGTGGCAATGCCAGCGCGCAACAACTCGATCAACGTTCCCCGCAGGACATCGAAGCGTGTATACGCAACGTTGCACAGGCCCACGGGCGGCTCGACATCCTGATCAACAACGCTGCGTGGAATATCGGCATTCCATTCCCCGATCTCGATGCGTTGACGCCTGACATCTGGGACCGCGTGCTCGAAACCAATCTGCGTGCGCCGTTCCTGCTGGCGCGCGCTGCGGCGCGATTGCTGAAGGCTGACGGCGGCGGCCACATCGTCAACATCTCCTCCGCCGGCGGCATCAGTCCCGGCAGCAGCAGCATCGCCTACTCGTCGAGCAAGGCGGGTCTCAATCATCTGACGCGCTGCCTAGCTGTTGCGATGGCGCCGGAAGTCGCGGTCAACTGTGTGGCGCCGGGACTCGTGGAGAACACGCGTATGGCAAAACGTTTGCCGGAAGCGGTGGCCAAAGGTGCGCGAGCGCAGGCGGTGCTGGGGCGCGTCGGGCAGGCGGAGGATATCGCGCAGCAGGTGCTCATGTTTGTGACGTCGACGTCGATCACCGGCCAGACCATGGTGGTGGACGGCGGCATGCCCGGTGCGATGCGCTAACGACGGCACTCGGGTGATGGCGTGACGTCCCTATTGAGTCTCGAGTGATGACCGAATGAGCCAGCCATCCATTGTCCGTTCCCGGTCGCGAATAGCGGTGTTCCGTTGGGCGGCATGTTTCATCGCATCGCTTGCCATGGCCTCGGAATCGGAAACCGATCCGGCGGCGGCGCTACAGGCGCGGTATGCAGCCACCTACGAGCGGCTCGGGCAAAGCCCGTTTCCGCAGCAGCTCGAAGTAGAGTCCTTCGAAGACGCCCGCACATCGGGCAGCGACATCTACGCCATCGTCAAGCATCCCATCGCCAAGGTCAGCGACGCGTTTACGAGCCCGACAGGCTGGTGCGACGCGTTGATACTCCACTTCAACGTCAAGTACTGCCGTCCCGTGGCGCATGACGACCGCGTATTGCTTTCGGTCGCGATCGGCAAAAAACGCGAACAGCCGCTTCGCAGCGCGCATCGACTGGAGTTCGATTTCGGCGTTGTGGCATCGCGTCCGGAGTACGTGGCGGTGCAGCTCGATGCCGCCAAGGGGCCGTACGGAACCGGCAACTACGGGATCGCCCTCGAAGCGGTGGGTATCGACGCGGAGCGGTCGTTCGTGCACGTCTTGTACTCCTACACCCATGGCTTCGTGGCTCGCGTCGCGATGCGGATTTATCTCGCGACGTCAGGCCGCGGCAAGGTCGGTTTCACGATGATCGGGGACGCGAACGATCCTCAACCGAAGTTCATCGGCGGCGCCCGCGGTGCGATCGAGCGCAACGCGATGCGTTATTACCTGGCCATCGAAGCCTATCTCGATGCGCTCGCGACCCCGATCACCGAACGCTTCGAAATAAGCGCCGAGCAATGGTTCAGCACCTCGGAACGCTACTCGCTTCAACTCCACGAAATCGGCCACGACAACTACATGGCGATGAAGCGCAACGAATACCAGCGTCAACAGTCGGCTCAGTAGACTCCGCAACCCATGCGGAGTTGATAGCGGTGGCGCCGAAGTGCCCTGCTGTCGTCGCCATATGTCGAAATTCTGAAAAAGTGGCCAATGTCGTGATCAGACTTCCCCTTAACCGGCCCGCCACGCAATACTTGGCTTGTTACAAAAGAGGCGTCTGATGCGCCCTCACCTGAGACTTCGAGAACACGACCATGTCAATCCGAATTGATCCTGCCACGGGCCTGAAGCTCTTCGCCACGCGCGCCGCCAAGGCAACCGACAGAATTGCCGGAAAAGGCTACTCGATCATCACCGACACGTCGCTGAAGACGCTGCCGGAACTACCTCCCGGCGCCACCTTCAATGCGCAGGAGCAGGCCAAGTACCGTGAGTTCAAGGAGGCGCGCCGGGGCGCCGCGGACTACATGGCGATGGAAGGTGAGTTCGCGAAATACCTCGCCGACGTGTACTCGGCGGATCCGGTACCGCGCGAGGTGCTCACCGACGAATGCGAAATTCTCGTCGTCGGCGCCGGCTTCGCGGGGCTTTTGCTGTGGCACAAGCTTCGCGCTGCGGGATTTCACGACGTACGCTTCTGCGAAAAAGGCGGCGA
>Ga0315287_10008957_pt1 | contig 10124 bp, 8 predicted proteins | sample YL17G11_0_MG_FD_205037 | JGI IMG/M metagenome (GOLD analysis project Ga0315287, IMG submission 205037) | Sediment microbial communities from Yellowstone Lake, YNP, Wyoming, USA - YL17G11_0 | ecosystem: Environmental > Aquatic > Freshwater > Lake > Sediment | place: USA: Wyoming | collected... | reverse complement strand
CTCCTGCTCCTGGGACGATATTGCGAGTGCGCATAATGCAATGAGTAAAAGGAACCGGCGCATGATAAATATTGCCCCCCGGCATTTTAAACCCGTGCGGGAGATAGATAACATGATTCCCATGACGGACAGGCGAGGCATCACTTCACTCGACGCCCTCATACTCACCATAGGCCTCCTACTCGTCGTCGCAGTCGTCGCGGCCGCAGTGATGAGCACCACCCAGAACCTGATGAAACGCGACCAGATGGTCCAGAAGGAGAAGACCAGCGAGATGCAGAGGCCCATCGTCGTCGAGGCCGTCCGCGGCAGGGACTACAACAACGACAAGAGGCTGGATGCCATCAACATCGCGATAAGGCTGAGGGAGGGCGACGACCCGGTGAGGTTCAACGAAACCCCCATAGTCGTCAACAGCAAGGTGATGAACTGCACCTCGCTCGGCTACGGGCCTGACGCGGACCCGGATTGCACGTTCAACATCACATACGGCAAGCGGGGCCGAGACTGGACCGAGGACAGGCTGAGCTCCGGGGACTTCGTCGAGCTCGAGTACAGCGGCCCCACATTCAACCCAGGAGTCGAGGATACGAGCGCCACGTTCATAATCATCCCGTCCCACGGGCTGGCCACGACGGTGAAGATGAACATACCCTCAAGGATAATATCAAGGAACACCGGCCTCTGGCCGCTCAACGACTGAACAGTCATGCATCGTCAAGCACTCCCGGCCTCACACCCCACCGCTTCTCGACCTCCCTTGCAGACTCCAGGAGCCTGACGCCGTCCTCCTTCATAACCCAGGGTAGCGCATCCTCCCTTAGACGTCTCTCGTCGTCCGCTGAGATGAGCTTTGGCAGCCTGGCAAGCGCGCCCAATTTGTTTGCATCGCCGTCCGCCTTTATGGCATCCATGAACGCTGGATTGTTTCCGGCGACCCGTTCCGCAACGATGAGGAGGGCGGCGTATTGGGCTTTGTCGTATACGCCGGGCTTCGCCGCACCGGCGCGCGACTTGCGTATGTTCCCGAGGGACTCGTCAAGCTGCCGGTTGTAGACCACGTTGTCCTTCGGGTCGAATATGAGCTGCGCCGCATGGCTTGCAATCTCGGTCCTGACCTGGCTTATGAGGCCGTCGTCGCGCTCGTTGTGGGTCATCTCATGGATGACTTCCCCGGTAAAATGTTTCCTAAGCCGCTGAACCTTTGCTGTGTCGCCTGACTCCAAGGCCTTGATTAGCGGGCTGATGTTCTGGAAGCTGACCCTGACGCCATGGACGTTCCCGGCTTCCAGACCGAATCCGCGGCTTCCCTCCACGACGAATCCCTTAGGTTTCTCGGACCAGCCGTAGAATTCAAGCGCCTGATTGTACGATTCGACCATGACGCGGCTGGCACGCTCCATGGTCTCGGGCTTAGACTTGAGCGCAACCCACTCATCCCTCGGGATGTCGGCCCAATACTCGTTCGGGCTCTTCCCCATCCATATGACATGAGCGAGGCCCCTGCCTGGCGAGTCATAGAGGAAGACGGCGTTCTGCCTTGACGACAGGACGTTATCCATCGTCAACTGGGCTGTCATGAGGCGGGAGTAGTTGCTGAAGTAGTTGGCATAGAGGAGGTCGGTCTCGCCGACGGGCCGGACGCTGCCCCCAGCACCCTCCGCCTTCGCTCGCGACTCAAGAGCCCGGGAACGCGCGTCAAATTCCATGAGCATGCGCGCATGGGCCTTGGCGTCCTCAGGCGACATCTGCCCCTGGGAGCCGGGCTCCCCGCCCTGACGCACCTTCTCCATGGTAAGCCACGGGAAGGGCGGCGATACAAAGGAAAACTGCGGGTGAAAGCCGCAGTATTCTTGCTAGAAGAGTCCGCAGCCACGCCGCACCATCTGGGCTGAAAAGTCACGGTATCCTGCGGACTCTTCTATAAGCTGTTTTTATCCCGCATCTTGCATATATTTCTCCATGGTTTCCGCCGTCGGCGAATACGACCCTAAGGCCATTGAGGAGAGGATACTCGCCTACTGGAGGAAGCGGAAGGTTATGGAGGAGACGCTGAAGCCAAGGAGTGGCAAACGATTCTCATTCCTCGAGGGGCCGCCGACTGCGAACGCGCCGCCAGCGCTCCACCACGTCGAGGTGAGGGCGTTCAAGGACATAGTCAACAGGTTCCACTACATGCTGGGCATGAGCGTCCCGAGGAAGGCGGGATGGGACTGCCACGGCCTCCCGGTTGAGGTGCAGGTGGAGAAGGAGCTGAAGCTAGAGAGCAAGAAGGACATCCTGGAATACGGCGTCGACAGGTTCGTCGAACGCTGCAGGGAGAGCGTCTTCAGCCACATCAGGGAGTGGGATGTCCTCACGGAGAGGATGGCGTACTGGGTGGACCTCAAGGACCCGTACGTCACCATGGACAACGACTACATAGAGAGCGTGTGGTGGAGCCTGAAGAGGCTCTGGGAGAGGGGCCTCCTCTATGAGGGCCATAAGGTCGTCCCCCTCTGCCCTAGGTGCGGGACCCCACTGTCATCGCACGAGGTCGCCCAGGGCTACCAGACGGTTAGGGACGAGACTGTCATAGTCGCGCTGAGGGCTAAGGGGAGGGACTACAGTTTCCTCGCCTGGACGACAACGCCTTGGACGCTCCTGTCCAACGTCGCTTTGGCCGTGCACCCGAAGGTCGTGTACGCGGTGATGAAGTACCGCGGCGAAAAGTATGTGCTCGCGAAGGAACTGGCGCAGCGCAGGTTCCCCGAGGGTGAGGTCGTCGAGGAGTTGACGGGGGAAAGCCTCCTAGGCATAGAGTACCACCCGATATTCAGCCACTACATAGGGAAGACTGAGAAGCCTGCGTGGAGGGTCATAAGAGGAGACTTCGTCACCACTGAGGAGGGCACGGGCATAGTCCACATCGCCCCCGCGTTCGGCGAAGACGACTATGATGTAGGACAGGCTAACGGCTTGCCCCTCATCAACCCCATCGGCTTGGACGGGAAGTTCACGCAGGAGGTGCCCGAGCTCGCCGGCATGTTCGCGAAGGACGCTGACCCGAGGATAATAGTCTGGCTTGAGGAGATGGGCGCCCTGGTCGCGAAATTCCCCTATGAACACGAGTACCCCTTCTGCTGGAGGTGCAAGACGCCGCTCCTCTATTATTCGATGAAATCGTGGTTCATCAGCGTGTCCAAGTCTGTCAAGGAGCTCGTCAGGCAGAACGGGAAGGTGACCTGGTATCCTGATACCATAGGCGCCGGCAGATTCGGCAACTGGATAGAGAATGCGAAGGATTGGAGCCTCAGCCGCAACAGGTTCTGGGGGACGCCGATGCCCATCTGGAAGTGCGGCTGCGGGAAATACAGGGCCGTCGGCTCAAGGAAGGAGCTTGCGAAATATGCTATCGGCAGGGTTCCGAAGAACCTGGACCTCCACCGCCCGCACGTCGACAAAATCAAACTGAGATGCGAATGCGGAGGCAGTATGGAGAGGGTCGAGTACGTCATAGACTGCTGGTACGACTCCGGGGCGGCGACGTTCGCCCAATACCACTACCCGTTCGAGAACAAGGCCCTCTTCGAAAAAAGCTTCCCGTACGACTTCATATGCGAGGCCACCGACCAGACGAGGGGCTGGTTCTACACCCTCCTCGTCATATCCTCCCTGGTCTTCAAGAAACCGGCCTACAGGAGCTGCGTCGTCGGCGGCCTCCTCCTCGACGACAACGGGGAGAAGATGAGCAAGAGCAACAAGAACATTATAGACCCGTGGCAGCTCTTCAACACGGTCGGCGCAGACGCCGTCCGCCTCCAGATGTGCTCGACCGCTCCGTGGAACGCCAGGAGGTTCGGCACCGGCAGCCTCAACGAATCGGTGGTGCCTACCCTCAGGACGCTCTGGAACTGCTACTCGTTCACTGTCAGGTACATGCTACTGGACGGATACGAACCGGCGGACGGGAAGGCCCCCCCGAAGGACCTTGAAGTCGAGGACATGTGGGTCATGGCCGCCACTGATGAGATGGTCGAGGCCGTCAGAGAGAGTCTGCTTGCGAACGAATACCACCACGCGTACGCAGCCATATCGCGTTTCATAGTCGAGGACCTGTCGCGATGGTACATCAAGCTCGTCCGCGACAGGCTGTGGCTTGAGGACAAGGCAGGGAGGATGAACCCGTCCAAGCGAGCCGCGTATGCGACCCTGGCCTGCGTCTTCGGGAAGCTTTGTGTCGCCTTGGCGCCGCTCGCCCCGTTCATCAGCGAGGAGATGCATCTCAACCTCTCAGGCGGCGGAAGGAGCGTCCATCTCGCAAGATGGCCGGTTAAGACGCGCATCGACAGGGGACTCATATCCGACATGGCGGTGGCGAGGGCTGTGTTCGAGGCCGGTTCCAAATGCAGGCAGGACGCTAAAATCAAGCTCAGGTATCCGGTGACGAAGATAACGGTCACAGGAGACGCGAAGGTGAAGAAGGCGGTGAGGAGGCTTGACGGCGTGATGGCCAAGCAGTTGAATGCGAAAAGGGTTGAGTATATGCCTTCGCTGCCGGGAGTGACGTACAGGGCCCTCCCCAATTACGCTGTGCTTGGTAAGAGGTATGGGAAGGACACAGGTAACGTCGGCGACGCCATCAAGGCGGCTCCGGGCGAGGCTAAGGCCGTCGTCGATTCTGGAAAGGCCGCCGTAATCGGCGGATTCGAGGTGACGCCAGATATGGTATCGGAGGTCAAGCTGATAGTCCCCGCCGAGAACGCAGCGACCGCTTTCACGGAATCCGGCACCGCTGGCATCGTGATGGTCGACACCAGGCGCGACGAAAGCCTCATGAACGAAGCCCTCGCCAGGGAGCTCATAAGGAACATCCAGGAGCTGAGGAAGAAGGCCGACCTCCCGGAGCTCAAGAGGATACGAGTGGAAGCCACGAAGAACCAGGCCGTGGAGAGGATGCTCGGAGAGTTCAGGGAGACCGTGCTCAGGGAGACCCGCGCAGACGACATTAGGCTCGCGGAATGCGTAGAAACCCATGAAAGCCTGGAATTCGATGGAAACACTATCTGTTACAGGATACTCCTCTGAAGGTTTCTTTTTATATCCTTGTTGGCTATAATATATTCCGCTCATTTTTAGGATTCACCATGAAAGGCTCTGATGGGTTACGCAGGAGAACCCGCAACAGGAGGATAAGCCCCAGGGACCGCGGCAAGGTCAGCATACGCTCACAGCTTGCCAACTTCAAGGACGACGAGATCGTATCGATAAGAATCAACCCCTCGTACCAGAAGATGCCTGACCCGCACTTCCACGGCCTCACAGGCCGGGTTAACGGAAGGCAGGGGAGGGCGTACTACGTGGAGATAACGGACGGTATGAAGGGCAAGAGGATACTAGTCACACCCGAGCACCTCAGGAGGATCGGCTGATGGACATAATAGAGGAGAGACCGGTCACGCTGCCCGAAGTTGCCGCAGTGCTGAAGGAGAGGGACGAGGCCTACAAGGCCGCGGGAGCCGAGCTCCTGTACGAGCAGAAAAAGGCCCTCGAGCACGCGGAGAAGTTCTCGAAGATAGCCAGCAAGGACGCGCAGGAGATGGCTGAGAAGCTAGCGAAACTCGAGTTCGCGCTCGGCGCCGACAGGATAGCGAAGATTGTGGACCTGATGCCAAAGAGTGTGGACGATATACGCGCCATATTCGCGAAGGAGCGGTTCAAGTACACCGAAGAGGAAATCAAGAAGATCACAGACGTCGTCGACCAGTACCGCTAGTGGGGTGGCAGTATGAAGAAAGACGATCACGCTCGAGTCCTGGATTACCTACCAAAAGGGAAGTCCGAAGTGCCGCCGCACAAGCGCAAGCCGCTCGTACAGGCTGTCGGAGACAAATACTACTCGCTCCTGGAGCTCTGCCCGCGGGATGGCGCTGCGTTCGACCTCGACGAGAGGGTGTACATCGGCGACGACGCCAGGGAGAAGGTGGACCACATCGAGCGGAGGATAAAGTACGAGTGGCTGACGCCGACCGCGAAGAGCGAGCTGCCGCATGTCCTGAAGGAGGTTGTGGAGTCCAACGAGAAGGAATACCTTGAGTTCTATAACACCGCAGGCACCATCAGCACGAGGCAGCACAAGCTTGAGACCCTGCCGAAGATAGGCCGCAGGCACAGGGAGGACATACTCAGGGAGAGGGAGTCCCAGCCTTTCGTGAGCTTCGAGGACATGCGCAGGAGGCTGACTAGCATACCTGACCCTGTGAAGGTCATAGTTGACAAGATCGTGGAGGAGATGAAGGGCGAGTCGAAGTACTATATGTTCACCCCCGTGATCGAGGAGCCCGCGTACAGGAGGCGCTGAGTATTATTATAGGCCTCCACCACTATTTCTTCAATGCCTCTTCCAGTCTGCCAGACGTGCGCTGCAAGGGGTGTCTTGTGCCTGGCCTGCGAGTCCAAGCTGGCCTCCGGCGCCATAACCGAGTACGACGTGGAGGCCGCGAGGACGCTCTACGGGCTCATAGGGGCTGAAGCTGACTTCTTGCGGGCTATAGATACGGAAAGCCAGGTCATCATCGTCGCGGCGGCTGAAAGCATAGGCAATGTCATCGGGAAGGGCGGAGCCAACCTCAAGGCCCTTGAGTCGAGGCTTGGCAAGCACGTGAAGGTCGTGGGACGGGACGACTACCACAACATGGCCTCAGCCCTCATCGCCCCCGCGAGGATAAACGGGATGAACGAAGTCCTGAGGCCGGGTGGGGGGAGAGGCTTGAGGATACGGGTGGACAGGTCTGACAGGGACAGGCTTAGGATGCCGGCTGAAGACCTGACGAGGCTGATAGCCGCGGCATCCGAATGTTCCGTCGAACTGGTATTCGATTAATTAAAGAATACTGCGGCTTTATGCCGCAGTATTCTTGTTATAAGAGTCGCACATTGTCGCATCACACAAAAGCTAGGTGCGCTTTTGGTGTGTGTGTGTGTGTGTGTGTGTGTCCGAGCAGTAATGCTTGGTCACATCATCCGTGGTTTAAATGCAGACCCCTCGGGTCTGCATGCCTGAAGGTCTTTTAGACCTTCAGTTAAAAGCCAGGATTCTGCGACTCTTATATTAAACCCTGGTTCTTAGTATAAGCCACGATGAGGACCCACTACTCCAACGAGGTTTCAGCCTCCCTTGACGGGAAGGCTGTGAAGCTTGCGGGCTGGGTGCATGAGGTGCGGGACCTCGGGAAGCTCAAGTTCCTCGTGCTCAGGGACAAGGGGGGCTTTATACAGGTGTGCGCCAAGGAGGGCGTCACTGAACACGGAGTCCTCGAAGCCATCAAGTCGCTCAGTAGGGAGAGCGTGATTGCGGTCGATGGAATCGTGAAGGTCAGCCCCAAGGCGCCCGGGGGGGTTGAAGTGAATCCGACGAAGGTGGAGACCGTCGCCGTGTCCCGCTCGCCCCTGCCCATGGACGTGACAGGCAAGGTGGAGGCCGACCTCGACACTAGGCTCAACAACAGGTTCATGGACGTCCGCAAACCGGAGGTCCAGGCGGTGTTCAGGATACGCGCGAAGGTGCAGGAGGCGTACAGGGAGTACTTCACCGGGAGGGGATTCACGGAAATCAACCCGCCGAGCATCATCGCGGCAGCGAGCGAGGGAGGGACAAACCTGTTCCCGATAACATACTTCGAGATGGAGGCGTTCCTCTGCCAGAGCCCGCAGCTCTACAAGCAGATGATGATGTCGACCGGCCTCGACAAGGTGTACATAACGATGCCGGTGTTCAGGGCCGAACCCCACAACACCCCCCGCCACCTCAACGAGATATACATGCTCGACGCCGAGATGGCATTCATCAAGGACGAGGGCGACGTCATGGACGAGCTCGAATGCGTCCTCCACCACATACTCAAGCGCGTCGTTGCGGAGTGCCCGAGGGAGCTGGCGCTGCTCAAGAGGAACGTCGAAGTGCCGAAGCTCCCACTCAAAAGGGTGACCTACGACGAGGTCCTGGGGATGCTAGAAGAGAACGGAATCAAGCTGCACTGGGGTGATGACATACCCCCTGAAGGCGAGAGGAAACTGCACGAGCTCATCAACGCGCCATACTTCATCACCAGATGGCCGACGAAAATCAGGGCATTCTACTCCAGGCCGATAGACGGGAAGCCGGAGGTATGCGGCGCGTTCGACCTGGACTACATGGGCCTTGAGCTCTCATCCGGCGCCCAGCGGATACACGACCACGACCAGCTCGTCCAAGCCCTCCTCGACCGCGGCCTCGACCCCGAGAACTTCGAATTCTACCTGAAGGCGTTCCGCTACGGCATGCCACCCCACGGGGGATTCGGCCTAGGCGTGGAAAGGATAGTCACCTCAATCTGCGGCCTCAACAACGTCCGCGAATGCGTCCTGTGGCCGAGGGACAGGACAAGAATACAGCCTTAGACTCACGTACTGTGTGGCGAGCGGAGCGAACCACAATTATTTTCGTCAGCGGTTTACCCTAACGACAGCAATCGTACGGTACGGCAGAGGGGCTGAGCGACGAAGGAGCGAACGCCCCTCCTTCGCCAGCCTTAGGAAGGCTGTGGGACAGGACGAGGATAGCGCCGTAGACTCGCTACGCGTTCAATTGTTGTGGCTTATCCTCATTATCTCCCCGGCCCGCCTTAGGATTGCGGACTGCACCCTGACTACGTCGGTGTCCTGGCGCTCCCGCTTCAGCGCCTCATTCATGATTAACAGCACTATGGCCAGCTCCCCATCATTCAACCGCCCGGAGATGCCCACCGCCTCCTCCGCTGAGCCGGCTGAAAAGAGCCGGAGTATGTTCTCCGTCATCGGGAACCTCGGGGCCTCCCTGGAGAGTATCTTCCAGCAGGCTTCGCTGTATGACTCCTCTTTCCGGCCGGTCAGTTCCGCGAACCTCTTCTGAGCAGGGATGAGGAGGGCGTCCATCGTGTCTGAGGCCCCCTTGTAGTCGGAGACGCTCAGATAGTTCGCGGCTATCGGCTTGGCCGCCAGCATCACGAGACTCACATCGTCGATGTCGTCCATCTGGGACACGTCCTTCACCGTCAAATCATGCAGCATCCTCCCCGAAACCATCACGTACCTCGACAGCGTGACGCCGGCGGGGTTGGGGGTTGAGGAACTCACCTTGTAGGCCAGGGGAAGGCCCGGCCTGCCCTCGGACAGGAAGATCATCAGCGGCCTCGGTTCTCCGCCGTCGACCGCGATTTTCATGGGGAATGTGGTCAGCGGCTTGGGCTCGTCGAACTCGACGTCGTACACCCTGCCCTGCTCGAGCATCCTTGCGTTTATCTGCCGCCTCATTGGTAAATACCGCTGAATGCGGGTATTTATACGCCCGACCATGCAGGCCTCATCCGCATTCCTTCCTTATCAGTTCCCGGTATCTCTCCTGCAGCCGCCTTGTGACGGGGCCCGTTCTTCCGCCGCCTATCTTCCGGCCGTCTATTTCTGTTACCGGGACAACCCCCATTATAGAGCTTGTCTTGAAGACTTCGTCGGCGTTGACGAGTTCGGCCACGGTGATTTCCCTCTCCTCAAATGCGACGGCGGCTGCGCGCGCAACCTCGATTACCGCCTCCCTTGTGACACCCGGCAGAAGACCCGTGTCCGCTGGCGACGTCATGATACACCCACCCGAGACTGCGAAGATGTTCGCAGTCGGACACTCAGCCACAACACCTTTCTCGTTCAACATGATGACGTCGTCGACCCCCAACGCCTCGGCCTCCTGTTTGGCCAATGCGTTCACGAGGTAGTTGGTGGACTTGATTTTTGTTCTCGGGTCCAGGGAATAGACGCTAAAGTTGCGGCTGACTGCGAGCCTGACACCATCCGGCCTCTTAGCCCATACGCCATCCGGCAGACCCCTTGCTAGCACTATGACCGAGGGGGTCATATCCCCCGTGAAGTTCATCCTCGGCTCGCCCACGCCCCTCGTCACTGTAAGCCGCACGTAGGCGTTATCGAGGATGTTTGCGTTCAGAGTTGACTGGATCATCTCTTCAAGTTCCTGGTCAGTCCACGACAGGGGTATGTGAACCAGGGCAGCGGCTCCCCGGAGCCTTGACAGATGCCTTCCAGGCCGGAACACCCTGCCGTCCACGACAAGCATGGTC
>Ga0315287_10008956_pt1 | contig 10124 bp, 7 predicted proteins | sample YL17G11_0_MG_FD_205037 | JGI IMG/M metagenome (GOLD analysis project Ga0315287, IMG submission 205037) | Sediment microbial communities from Yellowstone Lake, YNP, Wyoming, USA - YL17G11_0 | ecosystem: Environmental > Aquatic > Freshwater > Lake > Sediment | place: USA: Wyoming | collected... | reverse complement strand
CGGCGTCCACCCCCGCTGCCTGCGCCATCACGATCCCCGGCTTGAGGTCGTCGACGACCAGCACGTCGCGCGGCGCCAGGCCGAGCTGCCGCAGCGTCTCGTGGATCGGGTACGGGTGCGGCTTGCGCCGCTCGGGCTCGAGCTCCCAGCCGAAGACGAGGTCGGGCATCACGCGATGCCCGTTGGCCGCGTCGCGGTAGTGCGAGAGGATGACGTTCGCGTCGGAGTGCGAGACCACCACGATGCGCCCGCCGAGCGCCTTGTACGCCGCCAGCGCATCGAGGAACCCGGGGTAGAAGTGCGGCGCCTCGCGCGCGGTGAACTCGCGCCAGATCTCGTGCTCGAGCGCCAGCTCCTCCGGCGTCAATTCGAGCTCGTCGACGAGGAAGTGCAGGATCCCCGGATCGCAGTTCTTGCGGAACCAGGTGTCGAGGTCGACCGGGCTCGATCCGGGACGGATCCTCTCCATGACCTTGAGGTGGGCCGGATAGTGCACCCGCCGCGTGCTGTCCACGGCGGTGTCGTCGTGATCGATAACCAGGCAGCGGTAGCGCGTGGCGTCGTCTCCCCTCGTGGTCGAGCATCATAAGGCGAAAGTCGGATCGGCGATGCCGCGGCCGGTGCCATGGCGTGACCTTCGACACTTCCGACACTCCGGCGCGCTCGACGCGAGCGGCCGCGGCGTCTTTACCGGCGGGTCGTGGCGGGGAGGGCGATCACGTCGTTCGCTGGGTGTAGCACGCGCAGGAAGTCGTCGACCGGCAGGCACCAGATCCCGTCGACCAGCCGGCGCTCGGCCCCGCGGTACAGGAGTGCCGTGGTGCACTCTGGGTAGTCGGCCCTGAACGCCCGGAGCGCGTCGAGGTCGCGCGGTCGCACCTGGCCGGAGCCTTGAACGTCCAGCGCCCAGAAGCCGCCGGGGCCGTACACCACGAAATCCACCTCGACGCCCGAGCGCGTGCGCCAGAAGAACAGCCCGCAGCGACGCCCCGAGTAGGCGATCCAGGCGCGCAGGTGCTGGGCGACCAGCCCCTCCAGCGCGGCGCCCTCGATCTCCGCGGGACGGTCGAGAGGGCCGGCGGGGCGCAGCGAGCGGAACACGCCGGTGTCGAACAGGTAGAGCTTTGGGTGGGTGCTGGTTGCGCGCCTGGCCCGCCGCGCGAACACCGGCACGCGAAACGCGAGAAGCAGGTCTTCGAGCACCTCTACGTAGCCGGCGACGGTGCGGCGCTGCACCTCGCACTCGCGCGCCACGTTGGCGAAGTTGAGCACGGCGCCGTGCGAGAAGCTGATCGCCTCGAGGAAGCGCGCGAAGTCGCCGGCGTTGCGCGCCCACCCCTCGGCGCGGACCTCCTGGTCAAGGTAGAGGCCGGCGTAGGCGTCGAGCACCTCGCCGGGGATCGCGGCGGTCACGACCAGGGGAACGGTGCCGTTCACCAGGGCGTCCGCGAGCGAGAACGCGGCGAGCTCCGCCGCCATGAACGGGTGCATCGTCCGCTGCAGCGCGCGCCCGGCCAGCAGGTTCACCCCGCCGCGGCGCAGCTTGCGGGCGCTCGATCCGGTGAGCACGAACTGCCGCCCCGAGCGCTCCTCGATCAACCCGTGGACCACCGACAGCAGCTCGGGCACGCGCTGCACCTCGTCGATCACCACCTCGCGGCGCTCGGGCGCGCCGAGCACCCGCTCGCGCAGGCGCTCGGGCCGGGCCGCCAGCTCGCGATGGACCTCCGGCCGCAGCAGATCGATCACCAGCGCGTCGGGGAGCACCTGCCGCAGCCACGTCGACTTGCCCGTCCCGCGCGGCCCCAGCAGGAAGAAGCTCTGCCTTGGCAGCGGCAGGAAGCGCGGTCGTAATTCCGTTTTGCGCCTCAAAATGGCATCTCCACTGCCAAATCCTACACGCGGGCTCCGCCCTGTCAAGCGTGGAGGAGAGGGGAGCGGTGTGGTGAGCGGCTTTCGGTGGTCGCCGGCGAGGGGTTGGTTGATGCCACGTACGGCCGGCGCCAGCCGCAATCGACGCGGCGCACGTCCCCGGATTCTCGCGGCGATGAGCACCGACGCCCTCTGCGGCAACCCCAATGCCGTCACGCCACGGGTGCGACTCCGCGGTCCCACGCTCCCGCGTCGACGCGGGCTACGAGCTCGACTCGAGCGCTGCGCGCAGCTCGCGCGCCAGCGTGTCCATGTCGAACGGCTTCTGCAGGAAGCGCAGCACGCCCGTTCCGACACTCTGGCGCACGGCTTCATCCGCGGTGTAGCCCGACATGAGAATCACCTTGAGCGCCGGCCACCGCGCTTGCAGCTCGCGCGCCAGATCGGCGCCCGTGGCTCCGGGGAGGCGAAAGTCGGTCAGCAGCAGGTCGTACGTCGCCAGGGCGGGAAGCGTGGCGACCTCCTCGGCGCTGGCCACAGCCGTCGCCTGGTAGCCGAGCGCAGCGAGCACCCCGCTGAGGCTGGCACGGGCGCCGTCCTCGTCCTCCACCACCAGAATGCGCTCCCCGCGGCCACCGTCCGGCGCCCCCCCGGCATCCCGCGTCGGCGTGTCCTCGGGCGAGACCGCAGGACGGGGGAGCACGACTCGGAATGTGGCCCCGGCGCCCGGCGCCGTGACAAGCTCGACTCGTCCCCCGTGCTCGCTGACGATCCCGTTCACCACCGCAAGCCCCAGGCCCGTTCCCTTCTCGGCGCCCTTGGTCGTGAAGAACGGTTCGAAGATCTTGTCGCGGATCTCGTCGGGCACACCGCCCCCGGCATCCTCGACCTCGAGCCAGACGCTGTCCCCGTCGCCACCGGTGCGAACGGCGAGAGGGCCGCCGTTGGGCATGGCATCGGCGCCGTTGGTAGCGAGGTTCAGCAGAACCTGCTCGATCTGATTGCGATCGGCCTCCACGGGCAGCCGGCTCGTCGCGGGCTCCAGCAGCAGCCTCACGTTCTCCGGAAGGAGCTGGCGGAGCAGCGGCGCGACGTGACCGAGGACGGCGTTGAGGTCGAGGCGTTCGCGTTTCGTGGCGGCCTGGCGGGAGAACAGCAGGAGCTGGCGCGCCAACCCGGCGCCGCGCTGCACCTCTTGCGACAGCTCGGCGGCGAGCGCGTGGGCGCGGACCGGATCGGCGGACCCGGCCGCGAGGAGCGCGGTGAGGTTCCCCATCGCCTGCAGCAGGTTGTTGAAGTCGTGGGCGATCCCGCCGGCCAGACGCCCCACGGCTTCCATCTTCTGTGCCTGGCGGAGCCGTTCCTCGGTCTGCCGCTCGCTGGTCACGTCGCGGAACACGCCAATGGCGCCGGCGTACCCGCCGCCTGGGCTGGGCAAAGGCGTCACCGTGGCGTGCAGGCGCCGCGGCATTCCGTCAGGCCGGATGAAGTCAAGCTCGTAGCTCGACACCTCCCCGGCTCGCCGACGGCTCGTCTCCGCGGCGACGAGGGCACTCTGACCGGGCACGACGAACTCCAGGAGGCTCCGTCCAACCAGCGTGTGCGGCTCGACGCCAAGGAGCGTTTCTGCGGCCGGGTTGGCGAGCACGAATCGCTCGTCCTTATCGACAACCCCGGCACCCTCGCCGAGGTGCTCGACGAGCAACCGGAAGCGCTCCTCGCTCGCCCGCAACGCGAGCTCGGCCTGCTTGCGCGCGGCCACGGCGCGATCGATGTCGCCGCCGATGCGACGGGCCAGCATCGCCGCCACGGCGGCGGTCGCGGCAATGGTGAACAGCGCGGTGAAAGTCGCCCACGCGGCCGGGTTGGAGACGACGCGCCTGGCCAGCACGGTGTCGGCCACGTCGGTGACAACGACGATCGCAACCATCGTCGGCACGAACCCGCGAAGCAAGCGCGCCCGCACCGAATCACCCAGAAACGCGCGCAGCGGCGCGAGCGCGGGGGCGTCGAGGGCGAGCAGGCCGAGCCCGAGCAGGGTGAGCCCCAGCGCCGCCGGGAACGACACCGGGATGATCGGACCGCCGTACAGCAGCGGTATGCCGTGGACGTATCCGAGCGCGGTGACCGCGCCGATGGCCAGCGCGCCTGCCGCGCACGCGCCTCCGACGCGGGCCGTTAGCGTGCCCGGGACGCGGCGCCTGAGCAGCATCGCGACTCCCGCCAGCGCGAGCGCGGCTGCCGTCAGGGGGGACATCCGCCCCAGCGGAATGGCGCCGTGAACCGCGCCCGAACCGACACCGGCGCGAAGGAGAACACCGGCTGTCATCACCAGCACAGGGACGGCGAGCCATTGGGCGCTCAGTACCGCTCGCCGCCCACGCGAGGCCGCGCTCAGGATCAGCGCAGCGCCGAGGAGTACGAGCGCCGCGAGCGTACTCGGTGCAGCCGGAATCCAGGCCGCTGCCGCCCCGGCAAGCGCCAGCGCGCCGGCGGCCCACCCCGCCAATCCGAGGACGCCGATGCCGGCCACGCCGGCGCCACAGGCGCACGCCAGCACCTCGTGGCCGGCCCGCCCCGGCTCTTCATCCGGTACCTGCAGGACCTCGCCGCTGTTCCACACGTCGCTCAGCACGGCGCCCGCCCCTCCGACGGCCCGAGCGAGATCATGGCTCCTCGCGCTCCCCGGTCCCGAAGAATAACGAAGGCACACGCGAGCCCCTCGCATAATCGCGGCGGCTTACCTGTGGTGTCATTCCCCAGAAGGTCCCTCCGGCCAAGCCTGTCATTGTTCAGAGAGTCTCTCGAAGTTTGGAGGGAGCGCGGGCGCCCTCGCCCGCTTGTCCCCGAACGGGGGCGCGATCGCCATGCCGCGCGGTGCACGGGCCGGCGGGGGCGCCGGCCCTCCGGCAGGCTTCCATGGTCCAGGGTGTGCCGCGGCTCATGAGGATTGCCCAGAAAGTCCCTCCGGCCAACACTGTCATCGCGAGCCAGCCACGGCCGCAGGTCGTGGCTGGCGCGGCGATCCCGTGGCATCTGACGAGATTGCTTCGTCGCCGCTGCGCAGCTCCTCGCAATGACACCAAGAGTTTCGACCCTTGGAAAAGGCTTACACGCGACGACGAGCGTCTCAACACAATCGGCCGTGAGTGATCGAGAAATCGCTGTCATCGCCGTCGTCTCGCGTCAAGCCGTATCGAGCGCGGCGCGCAGCTCGCGCGCCAGCGCGTCCATGTCGAACGGCTTCTGCAGGAAGCGCACTTGGCCCTCGCCCACCCCGCGGCGCACCGCCTCGTCCTCGGTGTACCCCGACATCAGCACCACCCGCAGATCGGGCCAGCGCGCCTGCAGGCCCATCGCCAGCTCACCGCCGGTGATCCCGGGCAGCATGAGATCGGTCAGCAGCAGGTCGAACGGCCTCTCCGGTGCGAGGCGTCCCGCCTCCTCACCGCTGCCAACTGCCGTCACCTGGTACCCGAGAATGGTCAGGATTTCTGCCAGCGCCTGCCGCGCCGATTCCTCGTCCTCCACCACCAGTACCAGCTCGCCATGCCCACGCGGCGACGCGCCGCCCCGCTCGGCGATCTCCACCGCCGGGCTCTCTCCCGACCCGGCACGCGGCAGCGTGACGGCAAATGTCGTCCCCTGACCCTCTCGGCTCTCGAACGTCACCGTGCCACCGTGCTGCGTGACGATCCCGTGCACCACCGAAAGCCCGAGCCCGGTTCCCTTGCCCGGCCCCTTGGTGGTGAAGAACGGCTCGAAGACGTGGTCGCGGATCGCCGCCGGGATGCCGCCGCCCGTATCGGTGATCTTCACCCACACCGCTCCGCTCTCCGACCCGGTTTCGATCACCAGCCGGCCCCCTTCGGGCATCGCATCGCCCGCGTTGACGGCAAGGTTGATCAGGACCTGCCCGAGCTGGCCACGATCGGCCTCCACCGGCAGTTGACCCTCGGCGAGAGGCGCCTCGATGGCGACATGCGCCTTCAGCAACCGCCGCAGCAGCGTGAGGCCGTCGCGCACGACCTCGTTGAGGTCCAGCCGTTCTGAGCGGAGCGTCTCGCGGCGCGAGAACAGCAGGAGCTGCCTGGTCAGCGCGGCGCCACGTCTCACCTGCTGCTCCAGCTCGGCCGCGTCCGTCTTCAGTCGTTCCGGATCAGAGAGGTGCCCGACGAGCATCTGCGTCAGGCTGAGCATCGCCTGCAGCAGGTTGTTGAAATCATGCGCCACGCCGCCGGCGAGCTGGCCCACCGCCTCCATCTTCTGCGAGTGGCGGAGCTGCTCCTCGATCTTCTTGCGCTCCGTGATGTCGACACCCATCCCTATCACGCAGGGTCTCTCGTCGAACAGAAACCGCGTCCCGCTAAACAGATACGGCGTCCTGCTCCCGTCCTTCGACATGAAGTCCGCAGCCACCGTGGCGCTTCCGGCCCGCAAGACCTGCTCGACAGCGCCGGCGACGGTGCCCTTCGCGTCGTCCCCGAAGAAGTCGGTGGGGATCATCCTGCCGATCTCAGCCGCCGAGTAGCCCGAGACCCGCTCGAGGTTCCTGTTCCAGCGCAGAAAGCGGCCCTGATCGTCGAACAGGTAGAACAGGCCCGGAAGGCTGTCGAGTGCGGCCTGTGAGAAGGCCCTCTCACGGTTGGCGAGCAACTCACCGCGCTTGCGCTCGCTGATGTCGGCGAGCAGGCAGTGTGTCTGCTTGAACTGTCCGTTCTCGTCGTAGCCGATGCGGCCGTCGAACGACGCGATAATCCGCGACCCGTCCTTGCGCACCATCTCGAACTCGATGCCGTGAATCTCGCCGGCGGCGCGGAAACGGGGAAAGGCAGCGCTGAACCTCTCGACGTGCTCGGGCGCTAGGAAGTCGCCGAACCACCGCCCGATCACGTCCTCGCGGCCGTAGCCGAGCATCTCAAGCCACGCCGGGTTGACGTCGAGGAAGCGTCCCTCGCTGTCGAGTGACTGGTAGCCGAGCGGTGTGCGCTCGAACATGCTGCGGAACCGGCGCTCGCTCTCGGCGAGAGCTCGTTCGGCGCCCCGGCGCCTGGCCTCCGTGGCCATCGAATCGAGAGCGAAGCCGATGTCGCCGGCCAGCTCCTCGAAAAGGCTCGTGCTTTCGCTATCGAACGCATTGGGAGCTGACGAATAGACCGTGAACGCGCCGTCGACCTTGCCGCCAACCGTGAGGGCGAACGCGGCAGAGGAGCGGTAGCCTCGCGAGCGACCCATCTCGCGCCACGGCGCCACTCGCTCGTCGGTCTCCCAGTCGTTGGCGATGACGGTTCGGCCCTCCCGGATCGCCGTGCCGGTCGGACCAGACCCGAAAGGAGTGCTGTCGACCTTGATCTCCATCGACTCGGTGTAGCCTTCATCCCGGCCCGCAGACGCTGCCGGGCTGACCGTCCCACTCGCTTCGTCGACGAAGCCGATCCACGCCATGCGGAACCCGCCGTGCTCGACGACGATGCGGCACGCCTCGGCGAGCAGCCGGTCGCGGTCGCGCTCGCGGACGACGAGCTGGTTGATCTCAGAGATCGTGCGCAGCAGGCGGTTGAGCTGCGTGATGCGCACCTCCGCCCGCTTGCGCTCCGTGATATCGCGGTTGATGGCGAGGAAGGCCTCCTGGCCGCCAATCGTCACCAGCCGCTTGCTGACCTCAACGGGAAAGGGCTCGCCGTTGCTCCGCACGTGAACGGTCTCGAACACCGTGCGCTCACCGCGCGCGATGGCGTCGAGCTGCTCCTGGAACGCGGCGCGCTCCTCGGGCGCGCGCAGCCCGACCACTTCAGTGCCGATCAGCTCCTGGCGACTGCGGCCGTACATCTCCTCGGCCTTTCGGTTTGCATCGAGGATGACGCCGGTGCGGCTCGAGATGAGAATCGCGTCGTTGGCGTGGTCGCGCAGCAAAGCGAAGCGGGCCTCACTCTCGCCAAGCTCGCGACGATGGCGCTCAGCCAGCGCTCGCTGGGCGCCAAACCCGAGCCCCGCCACGGCGATGAGAAGCCCCGCGATGGCCGTCGCCCCCTGCCTGACATTGCGCCCGAAGCCGGCCAGCGCCTCGGCGCGGTCGACCTTGACCACCAGTCCCCAGTCGGTGCCCGGGACGTGGCGCGGGGCGCCCAGCACCGGGACGCCCCGGTAATCCGGATAGTCCTTGAACCCCTCCTCGCCGCAAATGGCGGCCACCACGGCCAGCGGCGCGCCGCTGACCGGCACGCGGAACGACAACGGCGGCCCCGGCCGATGGCGCAGCGGACTCAAGTACTCGATCTCGTCGCCCACCTGCCGGCCGAGCAACGACTCGGCCGAGCTCGACGGGATCGGTTCCGACCGCAACAGCGGGTAGAGCCAGAGGGCGGGGTCCTGGGCAAGCAGGACGGCGCCGAGCACCCGGCCGTTCGCCCGCACCGGCACCCCGAAGATCACGATCGGCGAGCCGCCCTCGTGGGCGTGGACGTCCACGCTCGCCGAACCGGACCCCAGCACCCGCTCAGCGCTCGCCAGATATCCCGCTTCGAGGGACGGGGCGCCACTGCTCCTCAGCACCAGCCCCCCTTTGCTATCGACGACATAGACTGCGGTGTAGCCGAAGGCGCCTCGTATGGACTCGACTAGCGGGAGCACGTGGTGCTGCGGTGTTTCGGCGCCCGCAAGCGGGATTGGCGTTGTTCCTTGGCTGTCCAGCAGGCTCGTGACTATCGGGTCCTCGGCGATGACCCGCGCGTGCCCCAACCTGTCGTTGAGCCACGCGGTGATCGCCGCCTTGCGATCGTCGGCCATCGCCGAAAGGCGCCCGCGCCACAGCTCGATCGCCGCGGCGCGTTCGCCGGGCACGAACACCAGGGCGAAGTACAGGATGGCGGCGGCGGCAATCCCCGCGAACAGCAGCCACGCCGCGAGCCAGCGCCTGCTGCCTCCGACCTTACCGCCGCTCACCGTCCGCACAGTTATCCTTCCCCCATTGCAGCGCCGCGCTCTCAGGGGCAAGGCGCTGGAAGAGGCTGTAAGCTCCTTAAGTGTACCCCCTTAGTCCTGAGGGCGAACCCCTGGCATCTCAAAACCGACCGGATCAGCGCGTCGCTCGACCACCTGACTTTTTCGGGGGCGGCCTCCTACCGGCGCATGACGTCCGAGGCTCGCCTCCGCGTGGGGCTCGAGTTGACGGAGATGGCTCGCCGGCTGCTGATCGCCGGAATTCGCAAACGCCATCCCGGATACGACGACGACCAGGTGCGGCTTGCCTCCATCCGTCTGTGGCTCGGTCCGGAGCTCTTCCGCGATCCGTACCCGGATGAGCCGGAGCTTGAGCCATGAACCAGGACGAGGTCGTAGGTCGCATCGTCGAGGCACTCGACCAGAGTGGTGTGCTGCACATGATCGCCGGGGCATGTTCAACGCGATCCACTTCGATTCTGGATTCAAGGTCGATCTGATCGTGAAGAAGGACCGGGCCTTCAGCGCCGAGGAGCTGCGCCGGCGCGAGCCCGGGCTTCTCGCCGGCAAGCGGGTCGACTTCGCGACCGCAGAAGACACCATCCTCACGAAGCTGGAATGGGCGAAACTGGGCCATTCGGAGCGACCGTACCACGACGCCGTGGGGATCATTCGGGTGCAGGAGCCCAGGCTCGACTGGCGCTATCTGGAGCACTGGGCGTCCGATCTGGGCGTCGCGAACCTGCTGGAGCAAGCGAGGCGGGCCGGCCCTTTCGATTAGCGGTGCTAGAGATCACCATCTCGCCCTTGTAGCAACAGGCGCACGCGGTCGACAAGAAGCCTTCGACGTGACTGGCGTCGCTTGACGGCGTCCGCGTCGCCGGCTACGTTCAGCAGCACGGAGACGGAGTGTCGAAACCAGGATGAGCGATCCGCTCGCCCACATCGAGAGCAAGTACGAGATCCTCGGCAAGATCAAAGAGGGCGGGATGGGCGCCATCTACATGGTGCGCCACTGTCTCCTCGGCGAGACCCGGGTGGTCAAGGTGTTGCGCCCGCAGCTCGACGACCAGGCCGAGTTCCACACGCGGTTCCTGCGCGAGGCGCGTACCGACCACCAAAGGACCTCGCGTCAGCGCCAGATCGACGCCACCGACCGCGAGATCGACCAACTCGTCTGCGAGCTATATGGCCTCGGCGACGGCGAGTTCAGGATCGTCGAGGGGGCCGGTGCTCCGTCACGGTGATAAACTCAGCAGCGGACAGGACGCGAGATGATCGTCGAGTACATCAACGCCGCGATGGAGCGGGCC
>Ga0315287_10008955_pt1 | contig 10125 bp, 15 predicted proteins | sample YL17G11_0_MG_FD_205037 | JGI IMG/M metagenome (GOLD analysis project Ga0315287, IMG submission 205037) | Sediment microbial communities from Yellowstone Lake, YNP, Wyoming, USA - YL17G11_0 | ecosystem: Environmental > Aquatic > Freshwater > Lake > Sediment | place: USA: Wyoming | collected... | reverse complement strand
ATTATCAACAGAAGTGTTGGGGTTTCGTGATGATGGTGATGCATCAATAACAATATTTAATCAGTTGGGTTCTAATAGAACGATAGCTTTTAGGTATTTTGGTGATTTTAGCAATTAGGAGGAAATATGGCTGATAATTGGATTTCTGATGCGATAAAACGTCCCGGCGCATTTAGCGCAAAAGCAAAAGAGGCGGGAATGAGTACATCCGCATTTGCCGATAATGCATTATCCGAAAATAGTAAAGTCAGCGAACGTACTAAACGTCAAGCCGCACTTGCGCGGACTCTTGCCAAAATGAGGAACAAATAACTTGTGTCTTATTCTCTCCCATTTCCTGATCTCACCAATACCGGCTGCAACGATGCCAACAAGCTAAAGCGTAATTTTAGTGAATTGATTGATGATATTAACGATGTAAATGGTTTGTTTTTGCACGGTGTTGGTATCGGCTATATTCCTAAAGCAAAAACAACAAGAACATGGCAGGATAGTTTGATTTATGATAACGGGATAAATTTAGGTATTGGAACTATTTTACCTGCGGAAAAATTAACCCTACTTGATAGCAACCTGCTTATTGAGAGTGATGCCAATTCGGCAACTGCAAACTCGTTGATATTCGACAAGCATCGTGGCGCTGCGGCGGGACAAGCTGGCGATGTTCTCGGCAATCTGATATTTAAGGGCCGCAATGATGCCGCAACTCCCGAAGTGATTGAATACACGAGAATAACGGGCAGTATAGTTGACGCGAGCGATGGTCACGAAAAAGGGAAATTTCAATTTACATCGTATTCAAATGAATTTCTTTATTCAGGAGTTGACCATGGCATTACAGATTATCTACCCACTGACGCCTATGGAAAAATCGGCATATCAGATTCGGACTACGGCGGCTTACAAATAATTGGGGCGTCGAATAATGGCTGTTCAGGCAATCCGTATGGTATCGAACTGCTTGGGATTCTCGGCGTTGCTGATCCCGGCGATTCATATCCAGCGTTATTGTTTACTGGTGCGAAAAAAAACGGAACCGATATTCAGGCGCTTGCCGCTGCGGAAACGGCTTTTAAATTTCGAAATTATCAGACTGAACTTTTAACAATATTGGGTAATGGAAATATATTTACTGAGGATTGGACAGACATTTCAAACTCTTGTACACCATCTGGCTGGTCATCGGTATCGGACAAAGTAATTTGGGCCAAAACAATAGGAAAGGAAGTCGTCCTTGCTTTTATTATAGGTGGAACGAGTGATCATGCGTGGGCATCATTTTCTCTTCCATACAGTTGTCATAATCTTGGTTTTGATAGTAACTGGACAGCGTTTACCGCCCCATGTCGATGGACTGATAATGGAAGCGAGGGTTCCACGCCCGGAATGATACAAATTATAGGGGCGAATGTTAATTGTTTTAAAATTTATAATGACGTTATTTCCTTCACCTCTTCGGGGTCTAAATGGGTATCAGGAATTATACGATTTACGAAAGCATAAGATGACTTTATTTGTCCCAATGGCTCACGGCCAAAAACTGAAACACGAGGTCTATTCCTCGATCAATGACCAGACGTTGGCGATGGATATTATCCCGTGCATCAGCGAGGGCGTTGTCAAGAGCAATCACAACGAGATTGCCGAAGGACAATACTTAAAGCGCGTAGAGTGCTGCTTGGCTTCGCGCAGGATGTCGAGGAGCTTCATTAATGCTCTGTCGATCAATGATGAATTTGTTGCTATGCAGGACAGTGACATTGTTCATCTTTACACCGATAATTTTGAGCGATGCCTCCGGCATATTTCCAGCGACGCTACGCTGGGGATGGTCGCTTGTTCGTGGAAACCGTACACGATATCCGACCATATAAAGCTGTGGGCGTTCGTCATCAGGACAAGTCTTTTAAAAGAGTACGACTGGATTGACGACAGTTCGCATCATGATTGTAAGATGCTGAAAGCATTCATCGAAAGCGAGGGATTGAAAAGCGTGTTCATTGACAACAAGGTGATAATAAAAGAAATTTCGAGATCGTGAACCACCAACCAAAAGGGGACAGCATGGAAACGATGAAAAAGAAGCAGCTTTTCGAGATCGAACGCGACATGGGAGAAGCGGCGGCAATCAAGGACTTCAAAATCAGCTACGCGATTCAGAAAAACCGCAGCGCGATCAAGTCCGAAATTGAAGCGATCCGGGAAGCGGCGAAGCCGAGCAAGGAATTTCTGGAATACGCGAAAATATGCCAGAAAGATCCCAAGGCCGACACGCCGGAACTCCGGGAAAAATACGCCGCTGCTATCGCTGAGCAGGAAAAGAAAGTTAGCGACACGAACGAGGAATTGGAAAAGACAATAGCTGTTGATGTTTACAAAGTCAAACTGTCTTATATCAACGGGCTGAAGCCAGAAGTAAAAAACGAGATTACATCAGACGTTCTCAATGGTATTTGGTTCATGATCGATGAGGATTGCAAAATTGATTAACCAATCGGGGTATCTATGCCGCTTACCGTTAAAACAGGCGTAAATATCGATCAACTCTGCGACGAGATGGTTGACGTGTTACCGGTGGTAAACCGGACGTTTATGGAGCACGGCTTCGGCTGCACGATAACGGCGGGTAAGGACGGCCAGCACATGAAGGGATCTTTACATTATGTGGGGGAGGCGCTGGATTTCAGGAGTGTCCATATTGCACAACAGGAGATGAAAAATAAAATACTTGCTGAGTTGAAGGATAAGCTCGGCAGTGATTTCGATTGCCTGTTTGAGGGCACGGCGGCGGGCCGGACAGAGCATTATCATGTCGAGTACGATCCGAGCTAACAATTAACAAGGAGGACGTATGGATTGGTTGACAAAGTTTTTCGTAAGTAAAGAGGGCAAGGCGTCAATAACGAAAATTGGCGGTGCCCTCACGTCAGCAGCTGGGACGGTTTTGGCTATAGCGGCAGCGGGCATTGTGATGCCTCCCGCCGTTATCATCGGTGCTGGAGCAGTATTGCTTTTCGGTGGCAAAATGACCGTTGATGGATTGCGCAATGCAATCAGCTCAGTAAAAAAGTAAATTCACGTTCCGAGGTGGGTATCGCCGACAGGATGCGATAGCAATTCAAGGGCGGTGCCTGATCCCCGGGTTTTTCATGTTGATTTGAAAAAGGTGATTCATGAATGAATACAAATGTTGTTACCAGCACAGCGGAATCGAGGCTGAAGTGAATGAGTTAAAAACTGATAAGGAAACGCAATGGAAAGCAATAGAATCGTTGCGCGAAGAAGTGAAAAAAATACTTATCCGGCTGTCAATGATCATCGGCGGAATTACCGCGATCAATGTGGCGGCAACCATCGTGATTGACGTGGTGCTGAAAAAATGAAAGGCACGGAGTGAACAAATGATACAGAATGGTAATTTTTCTTTTCGCGGTACGGTTGAGACCGAAGAAATCAAATGTCAAGACGATGAAATATTTGACAGTTGCAACTTCTCGCAGAACGCACCGGGAACAAAAGTGCTTTTCTCAGGAAAGAAAATCACTATACGAAATTCCAACTGTACCAACTGCGTCTTTGAAGACGGCGTGACTGTTGAGGGAAGTAATACTCATCAAACCGAAAAACCTCTTGACGTATTGGCAGAGGAAAGACGCATTGAGGAGGAGAAAAATAAACCAGAGCCAGTATACACGGAAACGGAACTCAAAGAGGTGATGGTTGCTGCGGGAGTTGATCAGACAACTATTGAAGCGACTCTTGCAGTAAAAGGTAAGAATGCAGGACTGGTAGCTACTGCTATTGAGGAAGAACCTATTGAAGAACCGATTGAAGAGCTGAAAGGGAAGGTGTAACATGGCTACACGAAACTGGGCACCCGTTAGTGCATCGACGGATATGAACGCCGTAGCAAATTATGATGGCAGTGGTTCGTTGACAGGAGAGGATTTGGTATTTAATGCCAGTGCAAATAATGTAATCGCAACCGCTAGTTTATCTGTTGCATCCGTTACGATAGGGGTATCATGTACTGGTAATTTCACAGTCAATACTGCGTTTACATTGACTATTAGCGGGAATTTTGACTGCACAAATTATACCAAAACGGTTGGTGGCACAGGGGCACTGTCGATCGGTGGAAATTTCACTTTGGGTACTGGAATTACTGCATTTTCCGTCTCGGGGATAACGACATTTACCGGCACCCCGACCGTCAACATGGGTGGTAAAAGTCACACTGTCGGAAGAATGGTTTTTAATGGTAACGCAACTATAAACGCCGCCACTACATCAACCATTAACAGGATAACCCTCCATGCTGGAAGTACCTATACCATTACCGCAGGAACCACATTGACTATAACGACGTTTACTGCTGGTGATTGGTCAGGCACAGCGGGTAATTTAGTAACGTTAGTCTCAAGTTCTGGCGGTACAACGGCAGCACTCAAATTTACTGCACAGCCGACTTGTTCTTACATATCGGTTACTGATATTGACAGTACGGCATCTGCTACCGTTCCTCTTGCTTTTGACGGTACTTCTGTTCATGGATCAAATGTCAGCGGATGGCGCTTTGATTCCGTTTACTATTGTGATGTTGCTGCTGCTGGGACAAATGACGGCTCTTCGCAGACGAATGCGTGGACGAATATTACCTCGTATACGAATGTCGCTCGTTGCTGTAATGATACGTGTTATTGCAAAGTGGGTACACAGATTATAGCAAGCGCAGGAACATTACTGAATCTTTTCAATTCTGGAAGTGCAATTGGCGGATATATCAATGTAATAGGATGTGATACTAACTGGGTTCCAAAAGCAGGGCAGTTTACCATACAAGGCAAAGCAGGCGACTTGCCTGTTGACTTATTGAATATTGGCGCTATAAAATATTGGAATTTTGAGAACATAACATTTGATGCGGCAACAACCCAACTTGTTCATAGTACGGCAAACTATATGCAATTTCATAGATTTTATAAATGTAGATTTATCAACTCCAGTGGGATTGGCATTTCACTTGGAACAACTGCGTATGATAATATTTATGATAACTGTGATTTTCAAAACAATACAGGAATTGCGATGTCTACTGTAGTGCTGTCAATTGTTCAAAATTGTAAATTTATAGGTAATGGCGCAGGGATAACATCAGCAAGTGCTACATGCAATCCTATAGTGAAGAACTGTATTTTTCATGCTAATTCTGATGACGATATATCATCTACTGGGGCGAGCCCAATTATTATTTTGGGTAATATTTTTAATGGAAATATTGGAGGCTCGTGTCTCAAACTGGCAGACGCTTCAGTTGCTTCATGGATTTATTTTAACAAATTTACTTCTGCGAATCAGTATGGAATTGAAGTTGTAGCCGCATCGGATTGCAGCAATGTGGAAGATTACAATTATTTCTTTGGCAACGGCCAAGGGGCACGGCTTAATTGTGATACTGGTGCAAATTCGGTTAATGGTGCGGATGCTGGCGTCGTATCTGTTGCATTGGATGATTTCCGTACCAACCTTGCAACATTATTACGCAGGATACCGCTTAATCTTGATTGGGATTTGGCGACAGCATCCCAGCGAAATATTTGTTACCCCACCGCTGGTTTACCGCCTGATGACGAAGTAAAACATTTATTCAACAAGTTATTTAACGAATAGGAATTATCATGGCACAATTCAAAGTTGGAACGCAGGTTGATATCTTAATCGGGTTATTCCTACAGGGGATTGCCGTCACGGGAAAAACGGCAGCTAATCTCACCGTTAAAAAATACGATAAAGACAGTACCGATTGGGAAGACTTAACGGCAACCACGCACTATACACTCGACGAAGGATCGCTCGGATACTATAAACTGTCAATCCTTGCGGCAGTGAATGACACAGCCGGAGAACTGGCTATTTATGTTAGCAGTGCAACATCCTTGTGGGATACGCAGGTTTACAAGGTTGATATTGTAACAAACCTTTCCGGCGATAATTATGGCATTCTTAATAGCGGTACTTATGGCAATGCGGCGCTGAATACGGCCATTGGTTTAATCACGGCCAAATTGCCCGATAGCGGGGATATCGCCGGTGTCAGTGATATTGCGGTTGTTCAGGATGATCCACTCGCGGTACTCGATGTACCGAATGTTATGTTGATTCCCGCATCCAGTACAAACACCTATCGCATACGCCTGATAATCAAAAACCAATCGGGTGTGCCCGATGAACCGGATAGTGCTCCTACTCTTACCGCTACCGCCGCAACGACCGCAGGCGGGGATAGAAGCGCGAACCTGGGAGCAGCCGCTAAGGTTGCGGATGGTATATATGACTGGATCTACACGGTCGGAACGACGCATGTGCGCGAACCCGTGCGATTTGTAGCAACCTATATCGAGGCTACCGTGACCGCCGCCCCTGTTGCCCGGACGGTATCGGTATCTGATGAGACAACGCTTATAGATGCCCTGCATACGGCCTTGGCTGCGGCAAGGGCGGACTCTACGACCGTTCCGGCTGCTGGGGCTGCCTTGGCTGATAAACTGGCCTGGGACATGGCGCAGCGCCTCGGATCGGCGGAAACGACCGCAACAGGGGTGGTGCATAAAAACCGCGCAGGAACAGCCATAGGAACCCGTACTGTTGCCGATGATGGTTCTACCACCACCCTATCGGGGGTATCATAATATGGCATGGGGAACGACGGCAAAGGGGCGGGCAAATATTACGGCGATTGCTATGATGACGCCATTGATGTGTAAACCGGACCATTCTATCGGTGCTGATGACCGTCAAAATGTACTATACCTATCTATAGCGTTTCATGGCGTACTGGGCACTACGTCAAAATCTCGACTATACAATACTTTATCTCTTACAATCGGAGTCAATTTATGACACGGCTGATCCCTCATTTTTTAAGAAAAATGATAGCAAAAAAAACGGAATCCATGGATACCGTCCTGGTACTCGACCAGGGCAATCGAGTTATCGGTATAAACGACATTGCCGATAATGGCAAATATTTAAAGGTTCATCACCTGACAACCGATTTGAATATTGTTGGGGAATTAACCGGTAAGACCATCCATTGGCCGGAATCGGCGGCATGGCGGGGAGATGCGGCGGAATCCTCAATTGATTGGTGTAATTTGAAAAACCTGATAGGATAAATTATGTCAAATAAAGATTTGTGGCTCGGTGACAGTATCGGAGGGAGCGTTGATGAGGATGCTTATTATACAGAGATCGGTGAGGCGCGATCTTACTATAACGGCAGCACTGGTGGAATTTATTGTATTCACATGGCTAATGGCGATCCGAGTAGCACTCCGACCCCTGTACCGCCTTTACAAAATATAATCACGGATCAATTACCGCTTACTCGGATAATTGTTACGGATGGGGGAATAAACGATATTACATTGCTAAACAATTATTCCCTTTATCAATCTATATACTGGAAAAGAAAAATTATAGATATAGCGATTGCAAATGAGATAACTGATTTAGTGTTTGGCGAGTGTATTCCGAGCGTAGGATATGGGGCTGTTGGAAAACCCGATGCAGCTACAGTGGCGGAGCGGATAAAAATATTTAATTATATGCAACTGAAAATGCTGATCGATCATTCTGGCGATGCCACTTTACATATTGCACATAATTATCATCCCATATTACATGCTACATCTGATGATATTTTGGCGGCGTATGCTTATGGCGATGGGGTTCATCTCAACGCAACAGGTTATACGGCGCTTGGAACGGCACAGGCGCATTGGATCACACCGGCCTACAATTTCACTGTTGGAGCTTCCGGGTCATGGCCGGATCGTGGGAATTGGGAACATTGGGTTTTAGGTGGCTCTGCACATTTAGACAGCGGGTGTCCGCATCTTGTGGCTGATGATACTATTGACAGCCCTGTATGGTATTTGGGTACGTTAGAACTTCCAACTATTGCCGGGATAACGTGGTCGTATAGACGGCCTGCATCAAATTTTTTACGTGGTGCTGCTGGATCATTTACCGGATACACCAGTAAAGTAGATGATGGGAAAAATCAATTTACTCAAGTAAGAGCAACCGCGACAAGCGAGGTTCATTTGACAACGGTTTTAATCACAAACGAAGACAGAACAACATCGGTATATATGAAAGGTGCGTGGTGATATGGCTGAATCACGAGCAGTAGTAAAATTACCAATACAGACATCCGCCACAATTGATTTTATCGTCACCATCGTCTATCTTCCCGCTGATGTTAAATCATCAATGATCGCTAACACGCAAGCCGATGGCACTGATATCTATTTCAAGTCAAACGCGGGCGCTGTTCTTGACCGTGATCTCGTTTATTGGGATAAAGGTACAGGGACTATTATTTGTAAAGTTCGCATACCGTCTTATCAAAGCAATTTTATTTATATGTATTGGGGTGGGGCGGCTGTTGTTGCTGCGCGGAATACCGCTGTTTATCGGAGCGAAATTAAAGCGCAATATTCTTATGATGAGGCATCCGGCACGGCCTATGATAATACCGGGAATAATAATGATGGTACAGCGGTTGGAACACCAACATACTCACAAACTGCCGTTGTAAATAAAGGCATTCATTTCAATACAACTGATGGATTCAATCTAGGACACGGCGCCTCAATTTCTGGAAATACTGTTCTTGATATTTCAACATGGATAAAACAGGATCTTCCAATAGGTATATATGATTTATTTGGGAAATGTGTCGGAAATTATACCGGCGATGAATTTTTTTGCTCTTTATACTCGCACATAATAAGGATGAATCTGTTCGATGCATCACAATCCGCTGCTCATATTGGGCGAACAGGGCCATCAAATACATTTGGTATCAGTTTGGAGGACAATCAATTCCACCATGTCCGTTTTACATTTGATGGAACGCCTGCTAATAGCAGCGGGGTTAAAATTGAAATCGATAGAGTACGGGTAGATAATGCCAATGATGAGGCAAACGCCTCCTGTTTTGAGGCAATTGAAAGTACGGCAACTGATTTAAAAATAGGAAAAAATCCTGGCTATGGCAATTCCGCTACACCGTCAATTCATGACGAGTTTATACTGCTCAATGCAATTCGTTCGGATGTTGAAATTGACGCCATACTTGCAAATGAGATCGGGGGTGGACAAGATTGGTACGAGATCGGAGCAATTGAAACGGCACGAACGGTAACGTATGATGGCAATGGAAATACGGGAGGGGCAGTTCCTACAGATAGCACGGTTTATACGGATGGTCTAACCGTAACAACTCTTGGCAATACCGGCTCTCTGGTAAAAACCGGATATACATTTAGTAAATGGAACACGGCTGCAAACGGCAGCGGGACGGACAGAACACCAGCGGGAACTTGGGCAATGGGGTCGGCGGATGTGAAACTTTACGCGCAGTGGACTGCGTTAGGAACGGCAACAGCCGTCAAACAACAGGGCGGGTTAAACTTGGGGATCACATTAGGAGTTTGACTTTTGGCGTTCTACCAGCCATTCTTTGTAAATATTAGGATAATTCATTTAACGCTCCCATAATAGTGATCCGCCGCAAAATTGCGCACAACGTCCGATGCAAGCCGCAGTTTGTAATCAAATTGGCGATAGCGAACGGCTTGCATTTGTTGTGGGTTGTTCGGGCGCACTCCCCTTTTCAGCGGGCGCGTCCATACCCTCGTCGTGATAGTAAATTGCGGCTTTCGGATCTTTGGCCGCGACTCGCATAAGCCTCGCTAAATTTTCCAAATGCCGCGCTGCCTCTTCAAAGAACTCCTCCCTCGACTGATCGCCTATAACCTCGGAAAGCAACAACTCTTCACACCGCTCTCTGCGCGGCATATAAGTCAACAACCTTGCATCAACCACAGGTGCTAATTCGTCGTCGCTCTCGTGTCGCGGCCATACCTGTAACGGAAGATTGTAGGCCCAATAATGCTTGTTTTTCATAGCGCCCGCCTTTCTAAATGGTTGCGCCCGAATTACCCACAACGCGCTCAGGCATCCGCCCGAAGTTGCCGGGCTATAAAATCGTAAACAATTTTTGCTATACCGAGGTCTACCAGTTCAGCACCTGGATGTGTGTAAGTGCGATGT
>Ga0315287_10008954_pt1 | contig 10126 bp, 9 predicted proteins | sample YL17G11_0_MG_FD_205037 | JGI IMG/M metagenome (GOLD analysis project Ga0315287, IMG submission 205037) | Sediment microbial communities from Yellowstone Lake, YNP, Wyoming, USA - YL17G11_0 | ecosystem: Environmental > Aquatic > Freshwater > Lake > Sediment | place: USA: Wyoming | collected... | reverse complement strand
AGCACATCCTCGCCCACCATGTCGAACGAAAGCGCGGTGTGCGTGGCGTTGCCGAACGGGTCGAGGATGGCGGCGATGTCATCGGAAATGTCGTCGGGAATGGGAAACGCGTTCTCCGCCGGAATCACCAGATACTCCGCGAACGCGCCGGGCCGGTTCACGCCCACGCCCTGGGTATTGCGGCACAGGTGGCGGCGCCCCGCGCGGCAGTTGCGGCAGTGGCCGCACACCAGATGGCCTTCGCCCGAAACGCGCTGGCCGATGGCGAGCCCGCGCACCTCCTGCCCGATTTCCGCGACGGCGCCGACGTATTCGTGGCCCACGGTCATGGGCACCGGAATGGTCTTCTGCGACCATTCGTCCCATTTGTAGATGTGCATGTCGGTGCCGCAGATCGCGGTCTTGGCGATCTTGATGAGCACGTCGTTGTGGCCGACTTCGGGCACCGGCCCATCGACCATCCAGATGCCGGGTTCGCGTTTGGTCTTGGCGAGTGTCTTCATTGACAAGTATCCTTTAGCTGATCACGCCCAGCTCGCGTCCCACCTTGGCGAACGCGGCCACGGCGCGGTCGATGTGGTGCGGCTCGTGTGCCGCCGACATCTGCGTGCGGATGCGCGCCTGGCCGCGCGGCACTACCGGAAACGAAAAGCCCACCGCGTAGATGCCTTCCTTGAGCAACCGTGCCGACATTTCCCTGGCCAGCATCGCCTCACCGAGCATTACCGGGATGATCGGATGGCCGGCGCCCGCGAGCGTGAACCCGAGCCGGCTCATCTGTGCGCGGAACGACTGCGCATTGCCGCGCAACCTGGCGCGCAGTTCGTCGCCGTCTTCGAGCATGTCGAGCACGACGAGCGATGCGGCGGCGATGGCCGGCATCAGCGTGTTGGAAAAAAGGTAGGGGCGCGAGCGGTTGCGCAGCCAGTCGATGACTTCGCGCTTGCCCGCGGTGTAGCCGCCGGAAGCGCCCCCGAGCGCCTTGCCCAGCGTGCCGGTGACGATGTCGACGCGGCCCATGACACCGCAGTGCTCCGGCGTGCCGCGCCCCTTGGCGCCGATGAAGCCCACGGCATGCGAATCGTCGACCATCACCATTGCGCCATGCTGTTCCGCCAGATCGCACACCGCCGGCAGATTGGCGAGGAGGCCGTCCATGGAAAACACGCCGTCGGTCGCGATGAGCTTGAAGCGCGCGCCGGCGGCGGCCTTCAACTGGGCCTCGAGATCGGCCATGTCGTTGTTGGCGTAGCGAAAGCGTTGCGCCCTGGAAAGACGCACGCCGTCGATGATCGAGGCGTGATTGAGCGCGTCGGAGATCACCGCATCTTCTTCGCCCAGCAGCGTTTCGAACAGGCCGCCGTTGGCGTCGAAGCACGAGCCGTAGAGAATGGCGTCTTCCATGCCGAGAAAGCGCGCCAGGCGCTGCTCGAGGGCCTTGTGCACCGTCTGCGTGCCACAGATGAAGCGCACCGAGGCCATGCCGTAACCGTATTGGTCGAGACCGTCCTGCGCCGCGCGGATCAGCCGCGGATGGTTGGCCAGGCCAAGGTAATTGTTAGCGCAGAAGTTGATGACCGCATCGCCCCCGGCCACATGGATGTCGGCGGACTGCTGGGAATCGATGACGCGCTCGTCCTTGTACAGGCCGCCGTCCTTCAATTCCTGGATCTGTTGCCGCAGATGGGCGATGAACTGATCGTTCATGGTGGTGACCTGGTGGGTCTGTTGTCCCGATCGCCGTCACGATGGGTGATCGCCCATTATAGCCGGAGCGCACGGACAGAAAATTCAACCGCTGGCGGGCACGTATCCGGACCGCTGGCCCGGCGGTCAAGCGCCGGCCCCCGTCAGCCCTGCGCCGGTGGCGCCGCCGCCGAGCCGCAGCTCAGGCGAGATTGGCGGCCTTCTTCACCTGCGTGAGTCGAACCATCTGCGGCGACTTCTTGTAATGGTGATCGAGCGGATAGCATCCGGAAACCAGGCCGTTCCTCGGCGCGGTGGTGCAGTCGCTGAAGGTGCGGCACAGGCGCTTCTTCTGCAGCGCCCGGCCGGCCAGCACATCGGCCGGCAATTCCGGATAGGAGAGCACCATGCGGCCCAGGCCGACCAGATCGACCCAGTTTTCGCGCACCACGGCCTGCGCCACATTGGGCAGGAATTCCTGCAGGTAGGTGTAGCCGCTGCCCACGAAGGCAAGATCGGGAAACGCCTGCTTGAGCGCGCGCACCGTCTCCAGGTGGCGCATCACGCCGCGCAGCGGGTCCTCGGGCGGCTTGTAGCCGTCCGAGGGCGGATAGAGCGCTGGCCGCGTGAGGTGCGGGGTGTAATACGGGCTGCCCAGGGTGATGTTGATCAGGCGTATGCCCAGGCTCTTCGCCACGTCGAGGAACGCGTGCGTTTCAGTCAGGTCGGCCTTGACCGGGTCGCGTTCGTCGGCGCCGAAGCCATAGCGATAGGGAAGGCATTGCGAATAATCATCGGGCACGCCGGGGCCAAGCGAGTCTGGGCCCGACTGCGCCGGGTCGGGTCGGAAGGGCGCCAGGTCGAACGCCGACACGCGCACACCGATTTCCAGCCCGGGCACCTCGGCGCGGATGCCCGCCACCAGTTCGCAGAGGAAGCGCGTGCGGTTGAGAAGCGAGCCGCCAAACTCGCCCGCGCGGGTCTTGGCCGACAGGAACTCGTGACCAAGGTAGCCATGGCAATGCTTGAGGTCGACGAACTGGTAGCCACAATCATGGGCGCGCCTGGCGGCAATCACGTAATCATCGATCAGCGCGCGGATCTCGCCGTCGCTGAGCAGCGGATGGTCGGCAGCGACATGAAATTTGCGGTCGAGCATCGGGTGCCGGTAAAGGATGCGCGGCTCCCAACGTGTCTTGTCGTTGGGCTTGCAAAAACGCCCCGAGTGCGTCAGTTGCAGCCCGATGACCAGTCCGTTGTCGTCGCCCATGGCCTCGCGGTGGGCGGCGACCAGGGTGTCGCGAAGCTGCGCGATGCTCGCCTGGTTGCCCGCGGTCATGGTGAGCTGGTTGGGATTGGCGCGGCCGTCATGGCGCACCGCCACCGCCTCGCCGCCCCAGATCAGTTTGGCGCCCGAGAGGCCGAAATTGCGCCAGCGCCGGATGGTGTTGTCGGAAGGCTTGCCGTCTTCCGTGCCGTCCCAGCCTTCCATGGGCTGGATGGCGAAGCGGTTGCCGATGGTAAAAGGTCCAACCTGCAATGCGGCGCCGAGCGGCGAGTTCGGGCCCGATACGACGATATCGTCACAGGGCATGGCAAGGCCGAGACGCTGGAGGTTATCCTTGAAGCCGCTTGTGGTCTGCAGCGATTTTATTTTGGCAAAGTCACCGAATTTCACCCGTCTTACTCCTCTGGTTGCACCTTGCCAGCTCGCCGCTGCGACGCCAGCCGCGGCAGCGAGGCACTTCCCCGACCAGGCCGGTGCGGGTATTTCCGCGCGGAGAACCGGCTAGAAAAACTTGTTCGGTTCGAGAAAAAATCCGAGCACGAGCGCGCCATCGGGCGCGCTCGCGACGTGGCGGCTGCCGGCCGGTCGCCAGACAAAGTTGCCGGCGGTGACTTCGCCTTCGTGGTCAACCAGACTGCCCTCGAGCACCCAGCTTTGCTCGATTTGCACGTGCATGTGTTCGGTCAGCACCGAACCCGGCGCCATGCGCGTGAGCACGGTCTGCAGGCCGGTGTCGGGGTCTTCCATCAGCACCTTGATCTCGATGCCGGGAAAGCGCGTCGGCTGCCAGGACAGCGACGGGACGTCGATGTAGCGCGAGGACAGCGGCGCCAGCCTGGCATGCTGCGCTTGCAAGCCGGGGGTCTGTTGGGCCATGCGGGTTTCTCCTGTGGATGAACGGGACAGCAAACGCCGGACCAGTCGCCCTATAGCACCCGGCCGCTCGCCTCGTCGATCAGGTGCATCTGGCGAACGTCGGCGACGAGTTTCATGCGCTGGCCGACCTCGGCGCCCGCGCCTGGGTTCACCCGCCCGCAGACCTCCGAGCCATTCACTGAAAAATACACTTGCGTCTCCATGCCCATCGGCTCCGTCACGTCGATGGGCACCTCGAAGGCGTGCTGCTCCGGTTCAAGATGGGGACGTTGCTCGACAATATGTTCGGGCCGCAGGCCGAACAGCAGCTGGCTGGCCGCGAGGTGCGGCCGATAGCGCACCGTTCGGCTCGCCGGAACCGGAAACGAGATCTCGGCGGAAAGGCGCACGCGCAGGCCGCCGCCGGCCTCTTCGAGCTTGCACACGACGAAATTCATCGCCGGCGAACCGATGAAGCCCGCGACGAAAAGATTGTTCGGTTGATCATAGAGGTCCAGCGGGCGGCCGATCTGCTCGATGCGACCCTGATTCATGACGACGATGCGGTCGGCCATCGTCATGGCTTCGATCTGGTCGTGCGTGACATAGACTATTGTCGATTGCAGTCGTTGGTGCAGCGCCTTGATCTCCGTTCGCATCTGGACGCGCAACTTGGCGTCGAGGTTCGACAGGGGCTCGTCGAACAGGAACACCTTCGGATCACGCACGATCGCGCGCCCCATCGCCACGCGCTGCCGCTGGCCCCCGGACAGCTGGTTCGGCCGGCGCGCCAGGTAGGGCCCGAGATTGAGGATGCCGGCGGCTTCATTGACCCGGCGCGCGATTTCGTCGCGCCGCACCCCCTTCAATTTCAGGCTGAAGGCCATGTTGTTGAACACCGTCATGTGCGGGTAGAGGGCGTAGTTCTGGAACACCATCGCGATGTCGCGCTCCTTCGCGGGCAGATTGTTCACGAGGCGCCCATCAATGCGTATGTCGCCGCCCGACGCCGCCTCCAGCCCGGCGATCATCCGGAGCAGCGTCGACTTCCCGCAACCCGAAGGCCCCACGAAGATGAGGAATTCCCGGTCCGCGATCGACAGGTCGATGTCGCGCAATACCGGTACGCTGCCATAGGCCTTCTGCAGCCCTTTTATCTCAACCGATGCCATCGCGAGTGTCCTCGATCTCAGTGCCCGCCCGGCCGCCCAAATTCCGCACGTTTCGTTGCCGCGAATGCGCGGAATTCCTCGCTCGCGAGGACTCGTGTGCGCGCTGCATCCTCGATTGGCGAGAGTGCCGGATCGGCCAGCGTCTGCGCCGCGGTCAGCAGCTGTGCCGGAGTGCCTGCCCCGATGATGACCGCGTCAACGTCCTGCTGCGACAGCACCCACTTCATCGCCGCGCGGGCGAGCAATTCGTCATCGACGATTCCAGCGGCGCGCCCCAGGCGGAACCACTGACCCTTGACGTATACCTCGCGCGCCACGACCGTCAAGCCGGCGCGCCTGGCCGCCGGAAGCACGGCGTACCGGGCTCCATCATCCGCGAGATTGAAATTCACGTTGAGCAAGTCAAACGCCCCGCTCTCGATTTGAGCGAGGTACGTGTGCTCGCCCGAGAACGTGTCGGCGCAGGCCATGCGGATCAGCCCTTCCCTCTTTAGCGCTTCCACGCTGGCGCGAAGCCGCGCCAGGAACTCCGGATCGCCGTCCAGCGCGTCCTTCAGAATGCCAAGATTGAGAAAGTCAATGCGCTCTCGCCGGAGCAGGCCGAGGATGCGAATGACTTCGGCGCGCAGCAACGCCAGGTCGAGCATTCTGCGATTGCCCGGGTCATAGCCATAGACCATGCCTTCGGGTCTTGTCTGCACATAGACTTCGTAAGGCGGCGGCAGGTCGGCGAGATTACGGCCAAGCGCCTCCTTTTCCGAATCGAGGGTCACGTCGAACGTGTTGATGCCGAGTTCGTAGGCCGCGCGCAAGACCGACTTGCGTTGATCTCCACCGAATCCCGGGAACAGGTAACCCGATGTCGTCGCCCGCGCGAAGTTCTCGTTGAAGCCGCGCGAACGACCATCGGGCAGATACTCGTGGCCGCCGAGCACGAAACGGGAGATTCGGATGTCGGATCCGCCGATGCGAACGTGGTCCATGCTAGCCCTTGACCGCCGAGCCCGCCATGCCCTGGACGAGATAGCGTTGCAACATCAGGTAGAGGAGGGCGGGGATCATGCAGCCGATGACGGTCGCCGCCATCACGTCGGACCACAACACGCGGAACTGGCCGACCAGATTGGTGATTCCGAGCGTCATCGTTTGCTTTTCCGGTGTCGTAATGAGACAGAGCGCCCAGAGCAGGTCGCCCCATGCCAGCAGGAAGGCAAAGATCATCGTGGCGACGAGCCCCGGCAGAATATTGGGCAATATGCAGTAGAGCAGGCACTGCCAGCGCGATGCACCGTCGATCATCGCCGCCTGGTCGATCTCGACCGGCAACGTGTCGATATAGCCTTTGAGCATCCAGACGCTGAACGGGAGTGTGATCGTCGTCTGCGCGAGGATGAGGCCGAAGTGCGTATCGTAGAGATTGACCAGCGACAGCATCTTGAAGTACGGGCCGATGAGCAGGACCCCGGGCAGCATCTGGCTGGCGAGGAAGGCCATCATCAGCGCCCGCTTGCCGCGAAAATCGAAACGGGAAAGGCCGTATGCGGCGAACACGCCTAACAGCGCCGACAGCAGCGCCGTCGACCCGGAAATTTTGAGGCTGTTGACAAAGAACTGGACGAACCCTTCCTGCTCCCAGATCCGCCCGTAGGCGCCGAAGGTGAGCGTCCGCGGGAGCAAGGTTGCCGGAAACGCGGTGACTTCGATGTCGGTCTTGAGCGACGATGCCGCCATCCAGAAAAACGGCAGGAGGTTGTAGCCGGCCATCGCCAGCAACGCGAGGTAGGTCAACGCCCAGGACATGCGTGCGCGCGGCATCGGCTACTCGGCGCGCCGGATCGCGATGCGCAGATAGGGCATCGCGGCGACCATCAGTATCGCGGCAAGAACGACCGCGATCGACGACGCGTAGGCGGTGTCGAAGAACTGGAAATAGTGCTTGTAGACCAGCAGCGTCAGATTCTGCGTCGATTGCCCGGGCCCGCCGCCGGTCATGCCGAAGATCATCCCGAACAGACGGCATTCCCAGACACTGTCGAGCACCAGGGCGATGATGAGCATCATCTTGAGATTGGGCAGCGTGACGTGGATGAAAGTCTGCCACGGGCCGGCGCCGTCCATCTCGCTGGCTTCGTACTGTTCACGCGGAATCGCCTGCAATCCGGCCAGCAGGATGAGCATCACATAGGGGTAGCCACGCCATGCCTCAGCCATGATGACACTGAACAGTGCGAGCCCGGGCCGGCCCAGCCAGTCGATCGGCTGGTCGATCCATCCGAGTGCGAGCGCGACTGCATTGATGCCGCCGTACAGCGTATCGAACATGAAACGGAAGATGATCCCGCCGATCACGTCCGGCATCGTCCACGGCAGGATGGCGAGCACGCGAAATAGCCATCGCAGCCGGATCTCCAGATTGAGCAGTAGCGCGACCCCCATCCCGAGGACGAAGTGCAACGACACGACGCTGATGACGAAGATCGCCGTGTTGAGCAGCGTGCGCAGGAACTCGGCGTCGCTCCAGAGGCGGACATAGCTTGCGACGCCGAAGGGCTTGGCACTGCCCCACCCGAGATTGACGCTGCCGAGAACCGCGGCGATGGCGGGGAAGCCCAGAATAAGCACCATCGCCGCGCTCGCTGGCGCGACGAACCACCACGCGGTGTGGCGCTCGCCGATCATCGCGCGGCCGATGTCCCGGGGCACAGCGGCAACGGGCAGCCGGCCTCCGGGCGTCGCCGACAACGGCACGTTACTTGCGCTCGAGTATCGCGTTGACTTCGTTGTGCGCATCCGCCAGCGCCTGGTCGCGCGTTTTCGTCCCCGCCACCGCCGCCTGCAGGTTCTGGCGGATCGCATCCAGGATCTGCGGCCACTGCGGAATCAGCGGCAGGAAGGCACCGTACTGAATTTCGCTCGCTACGACCGAGGCGGGCACGCTCTGCTTGATCTTCGCGTAGCCTTCGTTGACGCTGCGGCGCGACGACAGCATGGCGTTATCGTCCCACCAGCGTTCCATCCGCGGCGCGTCGGTGAGGAACTTGACGAGCTTCCACGCGGCATCCGGATTCTTGCTGTTCTTGTTGATGAACAGCGACTTCTGGTAGAGCGTGGTATGGACCGGACTGATGCTGCCGGCACGCACCGGGAGCGGAGCGATCTTGAGTACGTTCCATCCATCGAGCTGCGGGTTCATCGCGCTGACCTCGGGGAAGCTCCACGTCGTCCCGATCTTCATGGCGATCTGTTGATTGGCGAGCATTCGGCGGGCGCCGTTAGCGTCTACCTGGGAGACGCCCGGGGGAATGACCTTGTCGACCAGGATCAGGTCGATGATGTAGTTGAACGCGGCCTTGATCTCAGGCGAATCGAGCGCCGAGCGCTTCCAGTCGGGCGTCAGGAAATCCCCGCCGAACGAACGAAAGATCGACGAGACGCGCAAATCGAAGCCCGCGGGAGCCAGTACGATGGTAAATGCCCACCGGTCGACGGTGCCGGTTCCGGTCGACGAGCGTGTCAACTTCTTCGACACCTCGCGAAATTCCTCCCAGGTCTTGGGCGGTGCGGTGATGCCGGCCTCGTCGAACAATTTCTTGTTGTACACGAGGCCCATCGCGACGGTATTCATCGGAATGCCGTATGTCTTCCCATCGACCGTTACCGGCAGAAGCGAATTTGGATAGAAGTCGGCGAGGAACGAGCGCCCGCCCGCAGCGGTGACGAAGGGCGTCAGATCGCGAACCCAGCCTTCGGCGATATATTGCCGGACGGGGTTCGAGTCCAACGCGAATACGTCCGGCCCCTCGCCTGCGCGGATCGCCGTCGAGAATCGGACGTCGCGCTGCGCGAGCGGCACCGGTTCGGCTTTCACCTTGATGTCCGGATTGTCCTTCTCGAATTCAGCGATGGCGGCACGCAGCGACTTGCCCCAGCCTTCCTGCGCAAGCTGCCAGTCGGCATACGTGATCGTGGTCTGTGCGATGGCGGGCAATGCGAGGCCACCCGCAAGCAGCGCGACCAGGGCCAGCTTTGCCAAGGCTTCAACTTTCGAGAATGAACGGTTCATCGGCTTCCCCTTATTTGTAAATTCTTTGCGATAATGCTTTCATGGGCGTTGTAATGGGCGATCCGGCATTGCCGCCCGGCGCAGCGCGGAATCGGTACTTGTCGATCATTATCCGCGTCTAGCCGTTTGTTAACAAATTTGTAAAGTTGCAAAGAATTCGTCTGGCCCTAGAGGCGTAAGGATGGTCGATGGCACAACGTCGGAGTTTCATCATCAGGCCGCGCACGATGCGAAAATCGGAAAAATTCAGCGATCGCGTTTACGAGTACATTCTGGGGCAGGTCCTCATGGGGACGTTTGCCGTTGGGTCCCGGATCCCAACGGAGATGGAACTGGCGCAACGTCTCGACGTATCTCGCCCGGTTGTACGCGAGGCGCTACAGCGCCTTCGTGACGACGGGCTCCTCGCCTCACGGCAGGGTTCTGGCTCCGTGGTCGTGCGACGGCCGGACCGCGCCATTTCCGGATTCGCGCCTATCAGCTGCATCGCGGACGTACAACGCTGTTTCGTGTTCCGACAAGGGTTGGAGGGCGAGGCGGCGGCTCTGGCTGCCCAGAACCATGACGCCGCCGCGATGGGCCGGTTGCGCAAGGCGCTGGAGGCTCTGGAACTCGCGTCGGCGCAGCACCGCATCGGTACGGACGAGGACTTCGCGTTCCACTTCGCCGTCGCCGAGGCGACCGGGAACCACTTCTTCACATCGACGCTCATGGCCATCCGTGAGCAGATTGCAACCGGCATCGAGGTGAACCGCAACCTTACGCTGATTCAACCGCCCGAACGGGTCGTCACCGTCCAGAAGGAACACCAGATGATCTATGCAGCAATCGTCGTGCGCGACGAGGCAGGCGCCCGGCAGGCGATGCGCGATCACATCGAGAAGGCGCGGCGGAGAGTGTTCGAAGGCGGCTGAGGGATGCCCTGCGCGGTGAGGGCTGCGTGACCCGCACTGCTGTCAGATCACGCCGCGGCGCTGGAAATCGGCGATGGCCGTCGCGTCGTAGCCGAGGTCCCGCAGCACCTCGTCCGTGTGCTCGCCCAGCGCGGGGCCGCCACCGTCG
>Ga0315287_10008953_pt1 | contig 10126 bp, 9 predicted proteins | sample YL17G11_0_MG_FD_205037 | JGI IMG/M metagenome (GOLD analysis project Ga0315287, IMG submission 205037) | Sediment microbial communities from Yellowstone Lake, YNP, Wyoming, USA - YL17G11_0 | ecosystem: Environmental > Aquatic > Freshwater > Lake > Sediment | place: USA: Wyoming | collected... | reverse complement strand
CGATCCGGCGCGGGACGTGGCCCGTGGCGGAGCCGCTATGTCAGCTCTCGACGATCGCCCCGATGAGCGTCTCGTGGAGGGCGGGCTCGCACTCGGGGCGACCGGTCGCGATCACCTTGTCGCCGGCGCGCAGGACGGTGTCGAGACGGACAGCCTGGGCCACGTCGTCGCGGACGATCGCGACGATCGCGCAGCCCTCCGGCAGGGCGATGTCGCCGGGCCTGCGCCCGACGGCCGGCGACGACTCGTCGAGGTGGGCCTCGATCAGCTCGAAGTCGCCCGACAGGGGGGCGAGATGGAGCAGCTCGTGGACGGGGATGTCCTGCTCGATCGAGCCCAGGATCATCCGGGTCGGCGAGATCAGCTCGTCGACGCCCAGGTGCTTGAAGAGCGGCTCGTTCTTCGGGTTGTTGACCCGCGCGATGGTCTTGCGGACCGCGAAGTGGTGCTTGGCCATCTGGCAGATGACCAGGTTGTCCTCGTCGTCGCCGGTCACGGCCGCCACGACGTCGGCCCGGTTCGCGCCGGCCGCCGCCAGCGCGCTCCCCTCGCAGCCGTCCTTGGCCACGACGATCGACCCGATCTCGTCCGCGATCTGGTCGGCACGCCCGCGGTCCTTCTCCATGAGGACCACCTCGTGGCCCGATTCACTGAGCTCCTTGGTCAGGTAGTAGCCGACCTTTCCGCCGCCGACGACCAGCACGAACATGGCTCAGGCCTCCCCGTCGGACGCTGCTGCAGCGATGGGCGCAGCCCTGGTGGCCGGGGAGGGCATGGTCGCGCCATGCCGGGCGGCCCCGAGCGGCGGATGCGGATGCACCTCGCCCTCCCGTATCGAGGGGTGGCCGTCGCCCGCCTGCCCGAGGGCCTCCAGCAGGGCGTCGGCCATCATCGTGGTCCGGCAGATCGTGCCGATCCCAAGCTCTGCGTAGGCCTCGGCGCGGACCGGGTCGTTGACCTTGGCGTAGACCCGGTGGATCCCGAGCGCCTCCACCGCCAGCTGGGCCGCCATGATGTTGCGGTTGTCGCCCTCGGTCAGGGCCAGGAAGAGGTCCGCGTCCTCGGCCCCCGCCCGGCGCAGGGTGTCCTCGTCCGTGCCGTCTCCGCGCACCGAGTTCCCGCGAAAGGTCGCCGGCAGACGGTCGAAGGCGCGCGTGAGGAGGTCGATGATGGTGACGTCGTGACCCGCGGTCTCCAGCGCCCGCGCCATGGTGGCACCGACGCGACCGCAGCCGACGATGACGGCTCTCATGCTCTGTGTTCCTCGGGCATCGGCTCGCGCGCCACCCAGACGGCGCACGGCGCGTTCTTCAGGACGTAGGGGACGGTGCGTCCGATGGCAAAGTCGCCGCCGAACCGCTTGCGGTACGGGAGGCCCAGCACCAGGAGGTCGGCGTCGCGCTCCGCGGCCTCGTCGACGATCGCGGCCCCGACGTCGCGGGCCTGTACGAGGACTGCCTCGATCTGCAGCCCGGCACGCTCGGCCTGCTCCTCGGCCATGTCGAGCACGCGCTGCGCCTCCTCGCTCATCCCGGCCACGTTCGCGTCGAGGGGGAGCGTCCAGTCGATCTCGACGACGTGAACGACGACGACCGCGGCGTGGAAGGGTCGGGCAAGGTCCATGACGAGGCGCAGGATGCGCTCGTCAGAGGTTGCGCCGTTGAGCGCCACGACGGCGCGGTGGAAGGTGGCTACGGGCTTGGCGGCCACGGGACGCGGAGGTCCTCCGGCTCAGGTGCGGGCGGCAGGACGGCTTCGTCGCTGTCGGATCGGTGCGCCGGACACGATAGCACCGCCATCCCGCGGCGTGGCGAAGGCGCCGGACCCGCGGTCGTCAATCCGGCTCGGCGGCGTCTGCAGCCCGGCGGAAGACCTCCGGCTCTTCGCGCCGATACGGCACGGTCGTGACGACGGTGTCCGGCCGGCCGAGGAGCGCCCGGCGGAGGTCGTTCGTGGACTGGTTGTAGAGCCAGCGCTCCCACCAGTGGCGGGGCACGAACTCGGGGATCACCACGAACGTGATCGGCTGGTCCTTGTCGGGCGGCCACGAGGCGTCGAGCACCTCGAGATAGGCCAGGAGCGGACCGGTCAGCGCCCGGTAGGGGCTCTCGACCACGACCAGGGGCACGCCCGGGACCTGGCGCTCCCAATCCGCGCGCACCTCCTCGGCGTAGGCGAGGTCCTCCGAGACGAGGACCGCCCGGATGTCGTCCGACACGGCGCGACCCACGTTGACGGCCTGCACGACGGCCCGGTTGAGGCCGCTCACGGGGACCACGACGCGTTCCTGCCGACGGGGCTCGGGCGCGACCTGGTCCGGCCGCATCGCCACCTGGGAGCGCGTCGCGGCGTACTGGCGGCGAACGAAGAGGAAGATCGCGATCTGGATCGGGATGAGGATGATCACGAGCCACGCGCCGTCCACGAACTTCACGCTGGCGACCACGGCGAGCACCACCAGCGTCAGGATTCCCCCCACGGCGTTGGCCGTCGCGCGCCACTGCCAGCCCGGCTCCCGGACCGTGAACCAGTGGCGGACCATGCCCGCCTGGGACAGCGTGAAGCAGACGAACACGCCGACCGAGTAGAGCGGGATGAGGGCGTGCGTGTCGCCGCCGAAGATGATCAGGATGAGCCCGGCCACCGAGGCAAGGGCCACGATCCCCCACGAGAACGCCAGCCGGTCGCCCCGGAAGGCGAACTGGCGCGGCATGAACTCGTCCTGCGCCAGGATCGCGGCCAGCCGCGGGAACGCGTTGAAGCTGGTGTTCACGGCCAGGAACAGGATCAGGGCGGTGGCCGCCTGGAACACGACGAAGAGGATCGTCCCGTCACCGAACACCGCCGCCGCCACCATCGCGATGACGGTGGGCCCGCCCTCCACGGTGGGGCGGATGCCGAACCCGTCCGCGACGACCGTGATCCCGATGAACAGCACGCCCAGGAGGATCGCCATGATCGTCATCGTGTTTGCCGCGTTCTTCGCTTCGGGCGGCTTGAAGGCGGGGACGCCGTTGGCGATCGCCTCGACGCCCGTCAGGGCCACCGAGCCGGCGGCGAACGCCCGGAGGATGAGGATGACGCCCAGCGCCTGCGTGCCGAAGGGCACCAGCTGGTCGGGGGGCGGCTCGGACACGGCGCCCTGGCCGGTCGCGATCCGGACGATCCCCAGGCCGATGACCACGAAGGTGAGCCCAACGAACAGGTAGGTCGGGCTGGCGAACAGGAGGCCCGCCTCGCGGAGGCCGCGCAGGTTGGCGATCGTGATGAGGGCGATCGCCGCGAGCGCGATCTCGATCCGCAGGTCGTACAGGGCCGGGACGACGGAGTAGACCTGGGAGACGGCGGAAGCCGTCGAGACCGCGACCGTCATGACGTAGTCGATCAGGAGGGCCGCCGCCGCGATGAGCCCGAAGATCTGCCCGAGGTTCTCCTTCGCCACGACGTACGCCCCGCCGCCCGAGGGGTAGGCCCGGCACACCTGCCGGTAGGAGATGGAGACGACCGTCAGGAGCACGACGATCGCGAGCGACATCTGGATCGACACCAGGAGCGCCCCCGCCCCGGCGACGACGAAGACGCGGAGGATCTCCTCGGTGGCATAGGCGGACGAGCTGATCGCATCCGAGCTGAAGATCGGCAGGGCCAGCTTCTTGGGGAGGCGCTCGAAGGCGTCCTCCTCGTTCGACAGCCGGCGCCCGAAGAGGAACCGGCGGAGCGTCTCTCCCGGGCCACGGGCGGCGCGGGGGGCGAGCGAGGCCGACGCCTTCGCGGTGAGCATCCCCGGGCCGGTGTAGCGGAAGTACGGTGAGTGGGGGCGCTCCACCCGCACCCGACGGTCGGCGACCTTGCGTCCCTGGAGCGGGCGTCGTCCCCCGATCACGAGGCGGTGTCGTGGTGCGAGTCGGCCGTCTCGGCGGCGTCGGCGGGCGGAATGCCGCCGGCGCTCGCGATGGACGAGGCGCGGTCCGAGCGCCGGTAGGGGACGTCCAGGATCACCGTCCGGTCGCGGCCCACGAGGGCGGAGCGCAGACGTCGAGCCCCCTGGTTGTAGAGGATGCGGTCCCACCAGTGGCGGCCGACGTACTCGGGCAGGACAACCACCGTCGTCGGGACTTCCTTGTCCGGTGGCCAGGTCCGGTCGAGGACGTCGAGGTAGGCGACGAACGGGCCGATCAGCGCGCGGTAGGGCGACTCCACGACGACGAAGGGCACATCGGGCAGCTGGCGGGTCCAGCGCTCCCGCAGCGCGTCGCCGGCCTCGGGATCGTCGGTGATGTACACCGCGCGGACGTCGTCACCGAGGGTCCTCCCCACGTTCACCGCCTGCACCACCGCCCGGTTGATGCCGTTGACCGGCACGACCACGCGCTGCGTCCGATGCGGCCGCGGGATCTCGGCGTCCGCGGGCACCCGGAGCTCGGCTTCCTGGCCCCGGTAGTTGGCGCGCACCCACTCCATCAGGCCGACGAGGATGGGGAAGGCGATGAGGACGATCCACGCCCCGCGGGGGACCTTGGACAGCGCGCTGATGGCGAACACGATCGCGGTGGCAACAGCGCCGACCAGGTTGAGGACCAGCTTCCATCGCCAGCCGCCGCCCCGCTCCTCGTACCAGTGGCGGACCATCCCGGCCTGGGAGATGGCGAACGAGAGGAAGATCCCGATCGAGTAGAGCGGGATCAGGGCCGGAACTGATGCGTCGAAGAGCCAGATCAGCAGACACGCGAAGGCCGTGAGGATGCCGATCCCCCAGCTGAATGCGAGGCGGTCGCCGACGAGTGCGAACTGGCGGGGCATGAACCCGTCCACGGCCAGGATCCGGGCCAGGCGCGGCGCGCCGTTGAACCCGGTGTTCGCGGCCAGGACCAGGATGAGGGTCGTCGCGACCTGGAAGAGCACGAACACCAGCCCGTCCCCGAAGACCTGCTTCGAGACCTGGGCAATCAGGGTGACCTGCTCGGTAGGGTCCGGGACGATGCCGAAGGCGAAGGCGAGGACAGACACCCCGACGAAGATCGTCCCGAGCAGGAAACCCATCGCCGTCATCGTGTTGGCGGCGTTCCGCGGCTCGGGCGGCTTGAAGGCCGGGACGCCGTTCGTGATCGCCTCCGTGCCGCTGAGGGCGACGGATCCGAAGGCGAACGCTCGCACGATCAGCAGCAGGGACAGGGCCTCGAAGCCTCCTTCGGGAGGCACGACGGTCGGGGTCGGGAAGGTCGCCGACGGGTCGCCGGCGACGATCCGGGCGACGCCGATCCCGATCAGGGTCAGGGCGCCCACGACGTACAGGTAGGTCGGGACCGCGAAGATGTTGCCGGACTCGCGAAGGCCGCGCAGGTTCGCGACCGCGAGGAGAATCGTGGCGACGATCGCCAGCTCGGCCCGGTAGGGCAGGAGCTCCGGGACGACGGAGGTGATCGCCGCGATGCCAGCCGCGATGGAGACTGCCACCGTCATGACGTAGTCGACCAGCAGCGCGGCGGCCGCCAGCAGCGCGACCCGCACCCCGAGGTTCGCCCGGGCCACCGCGTAGGCGCCGCCACCGGACGGGTAGGCGTGGCAAACCTGGCGATAGGACGTCGTGACGACCACGAGCAGCACGGCGATCGCGAGCGCCACCGGCACCGACCAGACGACCGCCGCCGCGCCGCCGAGGACGAGGATCCGGAGGATCTCCTCGGAGGCGTACGCGGAGGAGCTGATCGCGTCCGAGCTGAAGACGGCCAGCGCCTTCGTCTTGGACAGGCGCTCCCCGATCTCTTCCTCGCTGGCCAGGGGGCGCCCGATGGCCACTGCCTTGGCCCGGGCCCACGCGCGACCGAGACCCGTCTTGGGGATGTTCGCCGCGGGCTTGGCCGTCAGCTGGCCGGGACCCGTGTAGCGGAAGTAGGCGCTGTGGGGCCGCTCCACGCGGACGCGGCGGTCCCCCACCTTGCGCCCGCTCAGGGGCCGGCGGCCGCCGATCATCGTCCTAGTCGCCCGTCGCCAGGCGATCGGCCAGCCAGGCCGGCAGCCCGGCCGCCCGGATGTCGGCCTGGACAGCCGCGATGGGGTACTCGACCCGGCGCCAGGTCACGCGCCGCGCCTCCGTGTCGAGGACCATGGCACTTGCGCGCCGGTCGCCGTCGCGCGGCTGGCCGACGCTGCCCGGATTGAGAAGGACGCGCCGCTCGTCGAGCACCAGCTCGAAGCCGTCCGACGGCCGCACGGCTTCGACGTGGCCGTCATCGTCACGCCACGCGATGGGGATGTGCGTGTGGCCGTGGAGGCACTGGGTCGTGGCGCTCGCGGCCAGGTTCGCGCGCGCTGCGGGGGTCGTCGTCACGTACTCCCAGGTCGGGTCGCGAGGGCTGCCGTGGACGAGGGTGATCTTCTCGATCTCGAGCCGCTCCGGCAGGTCCTGCAGCCACGCCCGTGTCTCCGGCGCGATCCTGCGAGCGGTCCATTCGACGGCCCAGCGTGCCGCCGGGTTGAAGTACGTCACGTCGAGGGCGCCCAGGGCGGCCTCGTCGTGGTTGCCTCGCACGCCGATGGCCTCGACGTCCCGCAGCCGGGCGACGACCTCGTCGGGATGGGGTCCGTAGCCGACGACGTCGCCCAGGTGCCAGATGGCGTCGACCTCGCCGAGGGCCGCAAGGACGGCATCGAGCGCCGGGAGGTTGGCATGGATGTCCGACAGGACCGCGATCCGCATCGCCGCGGAGCGTACCGCGGCATGGCCCCGCGCGCGAGCCGTCTCACGACGTCCGGCTCACCCGTGGCGGCCGATTCCCCACGGCCGTCTCGCCGCGGGCGCCGTTTCCGTTCGGCCAGATCACCACGGCCGTCTCACCACGGCCTCCGCTTCCGTTCCGCCGGCGACCGCGGCCAGCCGCTCCCCGTCCGGCCGTCCTTGCGGACCGTCACCAGCACGTGGTCCTCGAGGCCGGCCACGTTCGCCGCGGCGTGTGCCACCTCCAGCGTCCCGCCGCCCAGCGCGGCGATGGCCGGCAGCGCGCGCGCCCGCTCGTCGGCCACGCTCGCGTCGGCCAGCTCCGCGCGCTTCCACGCCACGAGGATGCCGCCCGGGGCGAGGAGCGGGAAGGCCAGCTCCACGAGCTCCGCGAGCGACGCGACTGCCCGCACGGTGACGGCCGGCCAGCGCTCCCGATGGCGGCGGTCCGCCGCGAGCGACTCGGCCCGCGCAGCCGCGACCTCGACCCGGTCGGCGATCCCGGCGGCCGCCACGGCAACCTCCAGGAAGGCCGCCTTCTTGGCGATCGAGTCGACGAGGAGGGCGCGCTCTGCCGGCAGCGCCAGCGCGAGGGGGAGGCCCGGGTACCCGCCGCCGGACCCGAGGTCCAGGAAGCGCCGCACGCCGGCCCCCCGTAAAAGCCCAACCGCGGCCAGGCTGTCGAGGAGATGGCCCGTGACGGCGGTTTCGGGATCGCGGATCGCCGTCAGGTTCACCGCGGACGTCCACGCCAGGAGGAGCCGGAGGTGGCCCAGGATCGCCTTGTGCGCCCCGGCCGGGAGGTCTCCCAGGCCAAGGGCCGCGCAGCCGGCGTCGAAGCGGGCCACGGCCGCCGCGGGAACCGGGGGGCAGAGCAACGGGTCGGCCGGGAGCGGCGCGCGGTCGCGCAACTGGAACCCTCCGTCGCGTGGTGCGGGTCCCCGTGCATGCGGACCGCGCCGCTCCCGGCCGGTGATCTGCTCGCACCGCCCGCGACCTGGGAGGACGGTCTCACGGCGCGTCACCCGGTTCACGGCCCGGGTCTCCCCGTGGCCCCTCGCGAGCGCCGTCTCCCGTCATCGGGTCCGCTGTCGATGCGGAGCGTGATCGTTGGTCCGTCGGCACCCGCCGTCAACTGGGTTATCCACCGGCTTATCCACCATCTGGCGCACGCGGCGGGCGGCCTGTGGAAAACCTGCACCCCGCTCGGACGGCGCCGCAGCACCCCGATCAGGCGGCGTCGACGACGCTGTCCCCTGCAGCTCGAGTCGGCTCCTCCGCCCGCCCGCCGCCCACCGGACGGGCGGGCCCCCCGCGTGCCCGGAGGGCCCGCACGACGGCGCGCTCTTCGAGCGTCAGCTCCTCGCGCTCGATGGTTGCCTCGATCGCGGCGGCGACGCTCGCACCCTCGACCTCCGGACCGGCGGGAAGCCCGACGATGAAGGCCGACCCGCTCCCGGGCACGGACGCCACGGCGAGGTCGCCGCCCATTGCGCGGGCGAGGTCGCGGCTGATCGGGAGACCCAGCCCGGTCCCCGGCACGCGCGAATGCCCCTCGAGTCGGGCGAACGGCCGGAACGCAACCTCGCGGTCGGGCCGCTCGATGCCCTCCCCGTCGTCCCGCACGATCACGATCGCCACCGGTCCCTCGACGCGTGCGACCACCTCGACGAGGCCGCCCTCCGGGGCGAACTTGCAGGCGTTGCCGGCGAGGTTCGTGACGATCTGCTCGACGCGACGGCGGTCGGCCCGCGCGGTCCGGATTCGTGGCGGCAGGTCGGCGACCAGGCGGATCGCCCGCCCGGCGGCGATCGGTCCGAGCGGCGCGAGCGCCCGCTCGCAGGCCTCGGCGAGCGAGATGGATTCGATCTCCAGCCGAAGGCTTCCCGACTCGATGCGGCTCAGCTCCAGGAGGTCGCCCACCAGCGACGCCATCCGCTCCACGATGCCGCGGCTGCGCTCGATGAACTCGCGGCCGATCCCGGGGTCATCGACCGCTCCGTCGGCGAGCAGGTCCAGGTAGCCGCCGAGCCCGGTGAGGGGGGTCCGCAGCTCGTGGGCGACCATCGCCACGAAGCGCTCGCGTTCGCGTTCCCGGGCGTGGAGCTCGCGGCGCTCGGCCTCGTCGGCCGCCCGGTTGCTGGCCGTGGCGAGGGCCGCGAGGAGGTGGCGAAGGGTCGCGGCCGGGAGTCGGGCGGCGGCCGTCGCGCGCTGCTCGGGGTCGGCGACCTCGAGGCCCAGCCCGACGTCGACCCCCGGTGCCTCGAGCCGAACCAGCCGGTCGGCGAGCCGTCCCCGCACCGCGCCCGCGCCAGGCGCCGCCCGGCCGCGACGCGTGCGGACCACGATGATCTCGGCCGGGGCGGCGGCGGCCCGGACGGCCGCCGGTCGCGAGCCGTCGGCATCCAGCCATGCGGCGAGGGCGCGCGCGTCCGCCGGGTCCTCCCCTGGAGCCGCGACCGCCAGGACCCGGCGGACGGGCCGATCCGTGACGAGGGCGGCCCGTCGGGCGCCGACGACCCGCGCCACCAGCGCCAGGATCTCGGCGACCTGGGTCGCCCCGTCGCCGGCTCCCGCGAGCACGTCGAGGGCGCGTGCGAGCAGGGCGCGGTCCTCGTGGACGGACACGTCCTCCTCGCGCCGGAAGGCGCGCCGTCGCTCGGCGAACGCGGGGGGCGCGGGGATGCGTGGCAGGGTCGGGCGCCGGGGATCGTGCTCCATGCACGGGGGAGGGTGCGCGCTGTCACCGCCCTCCGGCCATCCCCCGTGCGTCGGGCCGACCTGTCCGGAAGTACCGCACCGAGACGCCGACTCCGGGCGCGCCGTCAGACGTCGACCCACCGGCCGTCGCCGTGCCGTGGGCTCCATTGGGCCGCCGGGCCTGGCCGTTCGACCTACGCGCGCCCGCTGCTCCGCACGGGCCGGCCCAGCGTGCGGCGCACGACGTCGAGCACCTCCTCGACGTACTGGTCGGCCTCGCCGCGTTCGGCGGCGGTGCGGACGCAGCCCTGGACGTGGTCCTCGAGAACCATGATCGAGACGGCGTCGATCGCGGCGCGAAGGGCGGAGGTCTGCTGCAGGATGTCGACGCAGTACTCCTCGCGCTCGATCATCCGGCCGATCCCGCGAACCTGGCCCTCGATGCGGCTGAGGCGACGCAGGAGCTGGGCGCGGTCGCGCGAGTAGCTGTGCCGGAACGTCGCGTCGTCGCCGACCTCGGCCTCGGCCTCGGCCACGCCCGGGCGCGGCCCGCGCCCGGGCTCGTCGGTGGGGCGCGTCCCGCGCCCGGAAGGGTCCGGGGGGCGCGTTCCGCGCGGCGGTCCCATGCTCATGTGGTCGTTCTCCAGGGCGGTCCTCGCACCGCGGATGATACTCCCGGTGGGTATCGGTGCGCGGCGACCCGCCGTCGAC
>Ga0315287_10008952_pt1 | contig 10126 bp, 10 predicted proteins | sample YL17G11_0_MG_FD_205037 | JGI IMG/M metagenome (GOLD analysis project Ga0315287, IMG submission 205037) | Sediment microbial communities from Yellowstone Lake, YNP, Wyoming, USA - YL17G11_0 | ecosystem: Environmental > Aquatic > Freshwater > Lake > Sediment | place: USA: Wyoming | collected... | reverse complement strand
CCCCCCTCGGGGGCTGAAGCCCGGTGCCATCAGCGGATCGCCGCCGGGCCTGTCTGTGGCACACTAAAGGGGTCCGCTGGAGGAGCGGCTCCTATGAAATCATTCCGTCTTGCCATTCTCGGTGCGTTCGTCCTGCTCGCGGTTGGCCTCCAGGCCCACGAAGGCATGTGGATGCCCCAGCAGATTCCGGCGCTGGCCGGCAAACTGCGGGCACTCGGGTTCGCCGGCGACCCGAAGTCGTTCGCCGATCTCACCGGGCAGCCCATGGGCGCCATCGTGTCCCTTGGCGGGTGCACGGCGTCCTTCGTCTCGCCCGACGGCCTCATTGTCACCAACCATCACTGCGTGACCGGCGGCCTGCAGTTCAACTCCACGCCGCAGCGCAACCTGCTCAAGGACGGGTTCCTGGCCAGGACGCGCGACGAGGAACTGTCGAACGGCCCCGGCTCGCGCGTGTTCGTCACGACATCGGTCGTCGAGGTGACCGCGGTCATCACGGGCGGCATCGCGACGGCCGCCTCCGACCGGGAGCGGTACGACGCGATCGACCGCCGCGTGAAGGAGCGCATCGCCGCCTGCGAGAAGGACGGAGCGCGGTGCACGGTCGCGTCGTTTTTCGAGGGGCTAAAGTACTTCGAGATCACGCAGCTCGAAATCAAGGATGTCCGGCTGGTCTACGCGCCTGCCGAGGGCATCGGCGTGTTCGGCGGCGAGACCGATAACTGGCGCTGGCCGCGGCACACGGGCGACTGGAGCTTCCTGCGCGCCTACGTCGGCAAGGATGGGAAGCCGGCGGCGTTCGCCAAGGACAACGTTCCCTACAGGCCGAAGCACTGGCTGCCGATCGCGCCGGGCGGCGTGAAGCCCGACGATCTCGTGTTCGTCGTGGGCTACCCGGGACGGACGCAGCGCCATCAGACCTTCGCCGAAGTGAAGGAGACCGTCGAGTGGGTGCTGCCGCGGTCGATCCGCCTGTCCGAGGAACAGCTGGCGGCGATCGACGCCCTCACGAAGAACAAGCCCGACCTGGCCCTGAAGCTGGCCGGTCGCGTGCAGGGCCTTAATAACGGCCTCACCAACTCGCGCGGCGTGCTGGAAGGCATGAACAAAGGCGGGGCGCTGGCCCTGAAGCAGGCGCGGGAGAAGGAACTGCTGGCCTGGATCGCCGCCAGCCCGGCCCGGCAGATGAAGTACGGCGAGGCCATCACCCAGATGCAGGCGCTCCAGCGCCAGGGCGAGGCCACCCGCGAACGCAACGCCGCGCTCGGTCTGCTCTCGTCGTCCTCCTCGTACTTGAGCGCGGCCCAGACGGTGTACCGGCTCTCGGTCCAGCGGCCGAAACCCGACGTCCAGCGGGACGCCGGCTACCAGGAACGCGACTGGACGCGCATCCGCGAGAGCCTGGACCGGCTGCAGCGCACAATCGATCCCACGGTGGATCGCATGCTGTTCGGATGGGCGCTCGCCAAGGCGGCCGCGCTGCCCGCGGGCCAGCGCATCGAGGCGCTCGACAAGGCCGCAGGCCTGACATCCGGCATGGACAGGGCGGCCGCAGAGGGCGCCATCGGCAGGTTCCTCGACACGCTCTACGCCGGCACGAAGCTCGCCGACCGCGATGCGCGCATGGGGTTGGTCGACAAGGCCACGGCGGAGCTCCTGGCCGCCGGCGATCCGTTCGTCTCGCTGGGGGCGGCCCTCGAGCCGCTGGCCGAGGCGAATCGTGAGGCAGCCAAGCAGCGCGCCGGCGCCTATGCGCGCATCCGGCCCGTCTACATGGAGGCGCTGGTCGAGCACGCCGGGGGGCTGCTGGCTCCCGACGCGAACAGCACGCTGCGCGTCACATACGGCCAGGTGAAGGGCGTGACGCCTCGCGACGGCCTGTTCTACAAGCCGCAGACCACGCTGGCGGGGATCGTTGAGAAGCACACGGGCGAAGGCGAGTTCAACGCGCCGCGCAAGCAGCTCGACGCCATCGCGGCGCTGCGTGGCGGCAGGAAGACGCCGTTCTTCGACGCCGGGGTCAACGACGTGCCGGTGAACTTCCTGTCGACCGTGGACACGACGGGCGGCAACTCGGGTTCTCCGACGCTGAATGCCAAGGGCGAGCTCGTGGGGCTCCTCTTCGACGGTACCTACGAATCCGTCTCGTCCGACTACCTGTTCGACGCGGTGAAGACGCGGTCGATCCACGTCGACAGCCGGTACATGCTCTGGACGATGGCCGAGGTGGACGGAGCCGGGTGGCTGCTGCAGGAGATGGGGGTTCGGGCGACAGTGCCGCCGGCGACAGTGAAATAGTCCGATCGCTCGGGCGTCGGAATGACGGGGGCCAGCGCGTGCTGGCCTTCGTCGTCTTGCGCCGGCTCGTTCGACGCTGGACTGCCAGGGGCCTGTTGCCGAAACGTCGTTCGAGTTTCCCTTCATGTTCCGGACCACCTCCTCGTAGTCGGCAGCCGACACTCCCTCAGACAACCTCGTGGTACGCGGCCGGTAGATGGTCAGCGGCAGTGGGTCTGTGAGGGGCGTGGATTGCCGCCCGGGTGATGAGCAATACACTTCCCAACAGCGCGTAGCTCTGGCCAGGCGGGCGGAATACCCGCTGAAGCCCTGGCGACGAGCTACGCGGCGCTTCGAGTTCGCCGTTGAGCGATCGGAGCGAGACTGAGACGGAGGCGGAAGGGGCGCAGTAGCCGATTCAGGGTCTCTTGGGTCGGGTTGTGTTGCGGGTTGATGGCCCGCAGGACATTGGGGCCAGCCATGTCGACGAGCGCGGCGAACTCCTGCACGCCCATGGCGCGGATGACCTTGCCCAGGGCCCGCTGCACCGATACTCCCTCGTCGATCGCAGCAAGCAGGAACTCGCGCGCAAACTTGACATCTCGCAGATCCTCGGCAAGCCCGAGGTTCCAGTCCTTACTTCGGCGTGCCATGGCTCGTTGCCTCCTGGTAGTCGGTCCAGTAGTTCCGGGCGCGACGAATATCGTCGCGTGGCGACGTCTTGTCTCCGCCGACCAGCAGCAGGATGAGGGTGCTCCCTGGCCTCGCGAAGTAGATCCGATATCCCGGGCCGAAATGGCAGCGGGCCTCCCAGACACCGCGGCCGACGGCCCGATGGTCCCCGAGGTTACCAGTCTCGAATCGAAGCACGCGGGCTTGCAGCCGCGCCCGGAGTGGCGTGTCCAGGCGTCCGAGCCATGCCCGGAACGGGCTCGCTCCCTGCGGGGTGACGTACTCGCGGATGGTGAGCGTCGTGGCCCCCACGTTCATGTAATAGTATCACAAATGATTTTAATTACGCAGCCCACCCGGGCCGCCCAACAAGCGCGTGCAGCCGCCGGCGCCGGGCGCCCTCATGATGCGCCGCGGCTGAAGCCTGACGTTGCCCGGACGTCGGTGCCCGCCGCCAGAGCGAAGCCGGCCTGCCCAATCTAGGCGGTCTGGCCCACGGGCGCGCCAGAACCGCGCCACGGTCTGATCTTCTGCAACGCCCGGGAGAGCGTTCCCTCAGCGACTTCGGTGTCGTGCGCGACCTGCGCACGAAGCCAGTATCCGTTGGACAGACCGAAAAACCGGCAGAGGCGCAAGTCGGTGTCCGCCGTGATGGCGCGACGCCCGGCGACGATCTCGCCGATGCGCTGGGCGGGGACGCCGATCTCCTTCGCGAGCCGGTACTTCGAGATCCCCATCGGTTCGAGGAACTCCTTCGCCAGCAGTTCCCCCGGCGTGACGGGCGTGAGTCTCGCCATCGTGATCACCGCTAGTGGTAGTCGACGATTTCGACGTCTTCGGCTCCGGCCGCCGTCCAGCGAAAACAGAGGCGGTACTGGTCGTTGATCCGCACGCTGTCATGGCCGCGTCGGTCACCCTTGCGTGCCTCGAGGCGATTGCCAGGCGGCACTCGGAGGTCGTTGAGATTCGCGGCACTCTGCAACTGCCTGAGCGTGCGCCGGGCGAGGGCCTCGACGCCGGCAAACTGCGTGACCCTTGACCCGTGCGCAAGCCGCTCGGTCGCGTCGTCTGCGAACGAGACGATCATGCGCGAATAGTAACGCGACGCGGTAATAACGGCAAGCGTGAGTAATGGGAAGCGCCCGCAATAAGCCCCGCCCGGGGGGCAGATGTCGCATCAGCCTGAATTCGTCGCCCGATGGCCAGCATGAATTTACCGAACGATCGTTCGCTTTTACCAAGATGTTGGGGTACGCTGTCGCCAACCGGGATCAACCCGCCGATTCTCGCGGCCTCCCGGCAGGAGACACCCATGAGCGACGCCGCGCCGCAGCCCGCGACCCACGTCATCGCGGACCCCACTCCCATCGGCCTCATCTGCCTCGCCATCGGCTGCGCGGCGCTCACGCCGATCGCCTTCGGCAGGAGCCTGACGCCGGACGGCTTCAGGACCGCAGCCATGTTCTGCCTGCTGTTCGGCGCCGGCGGGCAGGCGATCGCCGGGCTGGGCAATCTGCTCAGGAAGAACCTCTACGGCGCGACGCTCTTCACGTCGTTCGCCTTCAACTGGGTGATGAACTGGTGGATCTTCGACGGGCTCTCGCGAGGGCAGATGGTCGACCCGACGATCGTGCTGGCCGTCGACGTGTGCTTCATGATCATCTTCCTCGCCTTCACCTACGGCTTCGGCTTCTTCTCGTCGCTGCTGATGGCGTTCCTGATCGACATCGACATCCTCTACGCCGCGCGCATCGCCCGGCATTTCGGCGGGGGAGAGTGGCTGGGCATCGTGATTGGCGTGTGCACCGTGGCGCTGGGAGCGATCTCCCTCTGGATCGCCTTCGCCGAACTGATCAACCCCGTCGCCGGAAGGCCGATCTTCGCGTTTCCGGGGCCGGTGTTTAAGGCGCGCGCAAAGTAGCGCTGGCAGGTCGACGATGCCGTTCTGTCACCGGCACCCGGACACGCAGGTCATCACCGACTACCTGGGCGTCTCGTCCTGCGTGCGGTGCGAGCGGGAGGCGAAGGCGGCGGCTGAACGGCAGTGCGGGAAGTGCGGGGCGCCGGTGTCCGAGTCGGGGCTCTGCCCGGCGTGCCGCCGCGTCGCGGTTAAGTCTCGCCCCCTTGAGTGGATCGTCGAGCACCCCCTCATCATCGCTGTTGGCATTCTGCTATTCGGCCTCTGGCTGAGCTTGCCCGGCCTCTGTCGGCTGGGACTGGCGGCCTACAAGCTCGGCGGTGGGGACGAGCGGAACCCGGAGGGATTTCGCATCTGGGTGTCCCTCTGCGGCTGGTGAAACGGGGCGGGGCATACCTCATCCGACGTGACACCATCCGACGTGACACCATCCGACGAGGCGCTTGACGGCGACGGCGCCTCAGCGTAGGTTCGGAACATGGACGTTGTAATGCAGTGCGAGCGGTGCGGGGCCGGGCCGGCGGGCGCCGACCAGTTCGACTGGTGCGGGCTGTGCGGACTGCCGCTGTGCGATCTCTGCATGGCCTCGGGATGCTGCGGGCAGACACCGGCTATCTCCGGACGCACGCAGGACGTGGACCAACCGCCCGTGCGCTGGGAAGAACCCCCGCCGCCGAAACGCTCCTGAGGTTGTCGGTGCACAACAACGGCCCGGCAGCACGCGTTGCCGGGCCGTTGTCAGCAGTTACTTCTTCGCGGCCGCGGCGCCTGTGAGTTCCTTCACGATCGCGTCGGCCTTGTAGACCTTCTTCAGCCCCTCGATGATCAGCCGGGAGTCCACCGACACGGCGCGGTTGATCTCTTCCTGGTAGATGACGTAGCCGGGCAGCGACTGGATGTTGCCGTCGAAGATCAGGCCCACCAGTTCGCCCTTCTTGTTCACCACCGCCGACCCGCTGTTGCCGCCGACGATGTCGTTGGTGCTGACGAAGTTGAACGGCACCTTCGGGTCGAGCGTCGCCTTGGCGGCTGCCCAGCTCGCCGGCAGATCGTACGGCGACTGGTTGTTGTGCTGCGCGGCGCGTTCGAAGAGCCCCGGGACGTACGTGTAAGCCGGGATCTTCTTGCCGTCTTCCATGTAGGTCTTGACCACGCCGTACGACAGGCGCGCCGTGCCGGTCGCATCCGGGTAGGCCTTGGCGCCGTCGACGGCGAACACGGCCTGGCCGATCTTCGGGTACGTGGCCGCTTGCACCGCGGACACCTCGTCCTCGTACCGCTTGCTGATCGCCGGCGCCTCCGCCTCGAGCTTCCGGGCCAGCACGATCAGCGGATCGGTGGAGATGTCGATGGTCGCCTTCCCGCCGGCCCTGAGCAGCGCGGCGATTTCCGTGTCGGTGATCCGGGTCTTGTCGATGAGCTCGGTGGCGCGCGCCTCGGGCGTCTTGCCGTCCAGGATCAGCTTGACGATCTCGTGGTCGGCGCCCAGGTACTTCTGCATGAAGGCGAGCGACTCGGTGAGGTTGATCTTCTCGCGCGCCAGGTTGATGGCCGCCGGGGCGCCGCCGCGCCCGCCCGCGCCCGCGGGTCCGCCGGCTGCCGGAGCGCCGCCTCCGCGCCCGCCGCGGCCGCCCGCGCCACGGCCCTCGGCCGCCGGGGGCGCGTAGGCCGCGCGCACCATCTGCCGCGCCTGCGTGAACAGCGTCGAGTTCAGGCCCGCCGCGTTCACGATGAAGTTCCGCTTGGCGTCGACCTCACGCGCCACCTGGATCGACTTCTCGATGACGTCCCACGCGTCGCCGATCTCAGCCTGCTTGGCCGCGTTCTTCGCGAGCTCAGACCGCAGCCGCTTCTCGGCCGCTTCCTTGACCGCCATGACGGCCGGATCCTGCAGCCCCTTCAGCCGGCCGCGGTTCGATTTCAAACCGTTCTGGATGCCGAACAGCTCGCCGACCGTCTGCCGCGCGTTCTCCGGGCTGAGCGCCGCCCACTTCTTGATCGCCGCCTCGCGCATCTCGGCGCTGGCCACGGCGAAGGGCACCGACACGTCGCGCATGTACTTCAGGTGCGCCACGGTGTTGAGGCGCTGCGTCGCGCCAGGGTGGCCCGTCGTGAAGACCAGGTCGCCCTCCTTCGTCCCGGCCGCCGACCACTTGAGGAAGTGCGGCGTCTTCGCCGGCTTGTCGTTCTCGTACAGCCGGAACATCGCCACGTCCATGGAGTAGCGCGGGTAGGTGAAGTTGTCGGGGTCGCCGCCGTAGAACCCGGTCTGGTACTCGACGATGAACACGAAGCGGACGTCGGTGTAGACCTTGTAGGTGTAGAGATGGTAAGCGGCGCCAGCGTAAAGCGACACCACCTGCCTGGTGACGCCGGTCTGCGCGTCGCCCTGGATGGCCTGAATCGCCTTCTGGCGGGCGGCGTTGATCTCGGCCGGGGCCATGCCGGCCTTCATGTCCGCGTTGACCCTGGCCGTCACATCCTCGATGCTCTGCAACACGCTGAGGGTGTAGCCCGGGATCTTGATTTCGTCCGCCTGCGTGGCCGCGAGGAACCCGTTCTTCACGAGGTCCTTCTCCGGCGTGCTGAACCGCTGCGCGACGCCCTGGCCGATGTGCCAGTTGGTCAGCACCAGGCCGTCGGGCGACACGATGGAGCCGGTGCCGCCGCCGAACCGCACGGTCGCCAGCTGCAGGTGGCTGAGCCACTGATCGGTGGCGGTGAAGCCGTATTTCGCCTTGATGGCGGCCTTCGGAATGGCGTTGTAGGGCCAGAAACCCTCGTCGGCGCGCGGCGCCGCGGCAAAGGCCACGGCCACCAGCACCAGGGCGAGGAGTGCGATGCGCAGTCTGCTCGTGTTCATGAGATACCCTCGATAAAGACGCTGGAAGGAAAGAGGAGGCACAGGGCTACCTGCACGGTCGGGGGGGCGTCAATCGACTGTAGTGAGGCGCCCGCGGCCTGTCAAGGGCGGCCGGCCTCCCTGGCGGCCGGCCTCCCTGGGCACCCGGGGTAAACGGGCAGGGCCGCCGGGCGTATTCACTGGATGGGGATACCCTCCGAGGAGAACAGCATGAAACGAACGTACGTCTGGTCGTCGGTCGCGGCCGTCATGGTCGTGCTGGCGCTGGTCGCCGGCGTGACCGCCCGCGCGGCCAGTGAGAACATCAACTACGCCGACCTCAACAAGATCAAGGCCGAAGGCCTGCAGCGTTCCCAGGTGATGGAACTCTGCAGCTGGTTGTCCGACGTCTACGCGCCGCGCCTGACCGGGTCGCCGACCTCGAAGAAGGCCGCCGACTGGGCCGTCAAGAAGTTGACCGACTGGGGCCTGGTCAACGTCACGATCGAGCCGTGGGTGAACACCAACGGGTTCGAGCGGGGCTGGACCAACGACAAGTTCTACATGGCGGTGACGGCCCCTGAGCGCTTCCCGATCCCGGGCACGCCGACCGGCTGGACGCCGGGAACTGCCGGGCTGATCTCGGGCGACGTCGTCCTGATGACGGCGACGACGGAAGCCGATCTGACGGCCTACAAGGGCAAGCTCAAGGGCAAGTGGATCATGTTGGGGGCCGTGCCGGACGTGCCGGCGTACTGGGATCCCCAGGCGAAGCGCTATACGCCCGAGCAGTTGGCGGCGATGGAGTTGAACCCGGCGCCGCCCCAGCTCGAGTTCGGCGTGGTTCCGCCGGGGGCCGGGCGCGGCGGCGCACCTGCGCCCGCGGCGCCGGCCGCTCCTGCCACACCGGCTGCCCCAGCCGCGCCGGCCGCAGCGCCGCAGCGCGGGGCGGGTTCGCCCCAGGCGGCGCCAGCCGCCGCCCCGCCGGCCACCCCGGCCCAGCAGCCCGCCGGCGGCGGCCGGGGCGGCAACGCCTTCAATAGCACCCGCAGCGAGTTCCTGCGGGCCGAGGGCGCGCTGGGGACGCTGACCACGACGCCGCGCGGCCACGGGCTCTACCTCATCGGCGGCAACCGCGCGGCCGACCCCGCGACGACGTTGCCCGCGGTGTCATTGGCGGCGGAGTACTACGGCCGTATCGGCCGGATGCTCGCCAAGAACCTCCCGGTCACGATCGAAGCCGACATCAGGAACACCTTCCATCCGACCGCGCCTGTGTTCAACGTCGTGGGCGAGATCCCCGGCACAGACAAGGCGGACGAAATCGTCATGCTCGGCGCGCACCTCGACACCTGGCACGCGGCCACCGGCGCCACCGACAATGGCGTGGGGTCGGCGGCGATGATGGAGGCCATGCGCATCCTCAAGAGCAGCGGCGTCACGCTGCGCCGCACGGTCAGGATCGGATTGTGGACGGGCGAAGAGCAGGGCTTGATCGGCTCGCGTGAGTACGTCTCGGCGCACTTCGCGGGCCGGGGGGCCGTGCCGGCCGCGCCCGGGGCGGCCGCGCCCGCCGGGCCGCCGGCTGGTGGCCGCGGCGGGCCGCAGGGGCCGCTCGTGTTCAAGCCGGACTACGACAAGTTCTCGGTCTACTTCAACATCGACAACGGCTCGGGCGCGCTGCGGGGCATCTACCTGCAGGGCAACGACGCCGCGGCGCCGATCTTCCGCGAGTGGTTCGAGCCATTCCGCAGCCTCGGGATGACGACGATCACCGCCCGGAACACCGGCGGCACCGACCACCAGTCGTTCGACGCGGTCGGATTGCCTGGATTCCAGTTCATCCAGGACGAACTGGAATACAACACCATGACGCATCACACCAACATGGACACGTACGAGCGGCTGCAGCCGAACGACGTGACGAAGATGGCGACGATTGCGGCGGGCTTCGCGTACCTGGCGGCGAACCGCGACGACAAGTTCCCGCGCAAGCCGCTGCCGGCCCCGGGCCAGGGCGGCGGGCGGCGCGGGCAGTAGGGTTGATGGTGACTCGGACAGACGTGGGTGCTGGCTTTAGCCAGCACCGCGAAGGGGCCGGCTGACCAGCCTCCGCCAAGGCTACGGCGGTCCGCCGTAGGTCCTCCGAAGGCGGAAGCCGACCCCCACGACTGATAATAAGCAGAGGCACGTGAGGACGACGGCGCGGGCGGCTAGGCCACTCGCGCCGCCGTCGTCGCTACTGTGTCCCGCCCCGCTGGATCGCGTCCCAGAGCCAGTCCTTGATCTCGTGCGACCCCACAAAGATATTGTCCGGCCGCTGCCGGTGCGCCAGGATCGACGTGTAGATCGCGGCGGCGTCCTGCAGGTTCAGGCCCATCCCTGCGAGATACTGCAGCCGCAGGTTGCGGTCCCTG
>Ga0315287_10008951_pt1 | contig 10128 bp, 8 predicted proteins | sample YL17G11_0_MG_FD_205037 | JGI IMG/M metagenome (GOLD analysis project Ga0315287, IMG submission 205037) | Sediment microbial communities from Yellowstone Lake, YNP, Wyoming, USA - YL17G11_0 | ecosystem: Environmental > Aquatic > Freshwater > Lake > Sediment | place: USA: Wyoming | collected... | reverse complement strand
TTTGCCGATCTTGAGATCAATCAGCACATAACATCTCAGCATTCGGTTATAGAAAACCAGGTCCACAATGAAATGATCGGTGTCGAAAGTGAAGCGTTTCTGTCGGGATTCAAAAAGGAATCCCTTACCCAGTTCCAGCAGAAAAAGTTTAAGCTTATCAATGATGGCTTTTTCCAGGTCGCTTTCAGAATAGGCGGAGAGGACGTCAATCCCAAGGAATTCCAGCACATAAGGCTGTTTGATCATATCCTCCGGCTTTTCGATGATCTGGCCTTTTTCAGACAGTTCCTGAACTTTCCTTTTGTTCCGGCTCAGAGCCAATCGTTCGTAAAGTCCTGAATTGAACTGCCGTTTTAATTCCGGCAGGGACCAGCTGTTCTGCTCCGCCTCAATCTCGTAGAATTGTCGTTCGTCACTATTCTTGATTGCCATAAGAAATACATAATGAGACCAGCTCAAACAGAAAAGACTGGCAGATTTGGCAGAAGCCTTCTGCCAGATTACCTTTCCAGGGGAAACACTTGTTACCTCCATAGACTTCTTATGTTTGTATTCTGTCAATTCCCCAATTGTTTCGTTTCGCGTCTCCCGGACTCGGTTTCTATATTCAAGGAAGAAGCGTCTCATATTACGTAGATTACGCTCAGAAAAGCCCGGGCCGAATTCCATTGTCAGGGCTTGAGATAAATGGTTCAGAACCTGCCTGCCATATTCAGCCCGCCTCTCGCCAGACTGTTCATGCTCCACGATCAGATGCCCGATCTCAAAACAGGTAATCACTTGTATTGTATTGACGCTTTGCGCCGCCGCCTTCCGCGCCGACCGCACAAGATCCCGAACCTGATCCAGAAGTCCTTCCCAATTCATATTGTCGCCTCCTGAGGAGTCTTATGATTTCTTCCTCGGCTTTATTCAGATAAATCCATTCTTAAAATTAATGAAGGAAAAGTTCGGTTAAGAATCAAGGATAAAATTTATCAAAAATCCCCAAGCCCTTATTTACGAATATCCCACAGGTTGTTTATTTTAATACTCATGGCTTTGTTACTTCCATCAGGAATTGATCAGGATTTTCAATGCGAATTTTAATGAGATTATGAAATGAATCTTCCCCCTCTGCGATCTCTGCGAGAGATAATTCTTTTCTGAAGAGAATGGGATTGGAATCTCGATAGAAGAAGTATTTCCTGACTCTATGACATGAAAAAAGGGGGAGGGCATACCCCGATTCTATCAAGATTGTTTTGTCAGCTCAGGCGGATAAGGATTATCAGGACAAGGGAAAAGAGGGGGATGGATCGAACGAGAAGAGGGGGAAAACGATGGCTCGGGGATTGTGAAAGGGATCGTTCCGATACCCTGGCAAGACCCTTTCCCGCAATCATGCCCAAAGGGAAGCTCAGGGCGGAAAGGCCGATTGCCAAAGGCGCAAAATAAAGGGATAAAGGATATTTTGTTCCGGGATAAACGCACGCGGGGATTCCGGTGACAAACTTGACCAGGGGGAAGAGATTTACTGCCACAAGCGCGGTGAGACCGCCGAGAAGGGCATGGCCTGAGACTTTCTCCCGCAACCGGGCGTCAAATATGCTCCATAGAATGACAAGGGCGAACACCTCGGTGTAAAAGGCAAAGATCGGATTCCCGATGGCTCCATGGAGGATGGGAAGATGCAGAAACAGCGCATCGAGCAATTTGAATCCTGTGGCTAAAAAAAGAAGCACAAATAAACTCATCGTTCTTTTCGTGAGCGACAGGGCTGATGCCATGAAGAATATCGCAACGCCTGTCATGAGGGAGCCGGTTATAAGACGGGCGCAGGTTCCCCGCAAAAACATTCCTGCCGCAGCCTCGGAGAGACCCCAGAGGGATCCCAGGGCAAGGGCAGAGTTCCAATCAAATTTCCGATTTTCCATGCCTGTGTTCTCCTTAGATATCAAATCACGATAGTCCGGCAGGCGCTCTCCAGGTCAAGAAAAATCATGAGATGATTGTAACATTTCGGGATTACGATTATCCGCCGTCGTCACGCCTAAAGCGTGACTATGGCGCGACAAGCCAGCACTTTTATAATGAAAGGATTCGCCTTGCTGTTTTTTCATCCTTTTTCAGCTGGCTGGAAAGGGTTTCCATGGTTTCGAACTTCACCTCATCTCTCATGCGCCTGATGAACTTTATCTCGAGTTTTTTCCCCAGGAGATCGCCCTGAAAATCGAACAGATGGGCTTCCGCGCTGAGATGTTCCGGCGGGAAAGTCGGGTTATAACCGATATTCATCATGCCGTTATAGACTCTGCCATCCGCCACAATGCGAACTGCATATACGCCGGTGGCGGGGATCTGGAGATCCGTGGGAAAGGCGAGGTTGGCTGTGGGGTAATTCAGGATTTTGCCCCGGCCCTGGCCTTTTTCCACGATACCCCTGATTGCATAAGGCCGGCCCAGGAATTCGGCAGCCATTTCCACCATGCCCTGGCTTAAAAATTCCCGTATCCTTGTGCTGCTGACAATCATATTCCGGATCATCACCGGTTCCATCTGCTCTATGACAAAGCCCATATCCTGCCCGATTCTGCATAACATGTTTGTATCGCCTGAACCGCCCCTGCCGAAACAGAAATTGTATCCGCATACCATACGCCGCGCCCGGAGACGCTTGAAAAGAATCTCTCTCGTAAATTCTTCAGGCGAAAGATCCGCCAGGGTATGATCGAATGGCACAATCACCGCCATTTTAATCCCCAGGGAGGCGAAGATCTCAATCCGCATCTCTTCGGTTGTCAGAAGAGGGGGGGCGTACGCAGGCGCCAGAACGCTCAAGGGATGATTGCGGAAGGTAAACACCAAAGGCAAAGCCCTGGTTCCTTTTGTTGAATCAACGACTCCCCTGATCAACGCCTGATGCCCCAGATGAATCCCATCAAACACACCCACGGTCACATGAGTGTGTGTTTCGCGCAAACAGGGATCTACATCCTCGAGTGAATGGCAGATTGTAATATCCTTCCTCATCTTTTTCCATTAATCATTTCGCAAGGAGATTTTTCACGATATCCAGGAGTTCCCTGGGGGAAATCGGTTTTTCCATGAGTTTCGTTGCCCCTTTTTTCAGGAGATCCTCATGTTGGTATGCTTTTTCAGCAGTGAAGATAATGACAGGAAGATCCGCCCTGTTGAGATCTTCCCTGATTTTTTTAAGGAGATCGATTCCGGTCATGACCGGCATGGCAATATCCGTGATTACAAGATCGCATGGACTGCACTCGAGAATCTCGCAGGCCTGTTTGCCGTCCTCCGCTTCCAGAATCCCATATCCGCTGAATTGAAGCGTGAGTCTTAAAATCGTCCGGATACTTTCCGAGTCATCCACTATGAGTATGGTTTTCGGCATGGATCGTCTCATTTCTCCACATTGAAATGATCCTTGAGCTTGTCCACCAGCTTCCCCACCTCGGATTTGAGATTATCAATAATCTTATGGCGTTGTTCATCCTCGACATCCGGGGAGCAAAGGATGGAGATAAAGTCCCGGACGAAATACAGGGGTTGAAAAATTTCCTCTATGGTTCTCTTATACTGTCCCTGGGGGCTGCCGGCGAGGATGCCGGAGAGACCGAAGAATTTATCCAGCACATACAGACCCTTTGCCCCGCATTTGAACTCCCGCAGGTCGCTCGAAAAATTCGTGCCGCGCATCTTCAAAATGGAAATAAACTTATGCACTGCGCTTTCGATCTCAATGCTCGACAAAAAGATGATCCCGTCGAACATGGAGGCATACCTGATGCCTGTGAGGGGGGCGTTGCCGGGGAATTGATCCAATTTCTGGATGAACAGGGAGCTGATTTTCTGACGTCTGAGCATTGTAAGAAAGGCTGAGATATAATCCTTGTACGTCGCCGGATCCTCGATGCTCCGCTCCATCTCATTGATCCCATCCACCACCACTCTCTGGATATGGCGCTTCTTGAATTCCTCATCCAAATAATCGAGCATCTCATCCATGTAAAAGTCCTTGGGGAAGAATCTCTGCACAAGGATATCTCCCTTATCCATACAGGCGGGCAGATCCAGTCCCTCTTCCTTCATGGTGCTTGCCAGAAACGCAGGATTCTCGTTAAAGGTGAGGAAAAATCCCGGTTCTCCCGCATGGGCGCCGGCTATGAGAAATTGAACGCCAAACGTGGTCTTGAAAGTTCCGGACATTCCGGCTAGAATTGTGGAAGTTCCCCGCGGATACCCTCCGCCCAGGAGCTCATCCAGTCCCTTGATCCCTGTGGCGATCTTTTCAATCTTGAATTCCTCGAATGGCTCCTGGTCACATCGTCCGGGCAGCACATGGGGATAAACCTCCACGCCATTTTTTCCGATCCTGTAAGGGTGCTTGCCGCGGATGTGACTGTGCCCCCGCGTCTTTGTCACCTGCAGCATCCGCATGGGAAACGTTTTGTCCCTGCTTGCCTCGCTGGTGAGATCGATCACGCAATCCACAAGATATTCCTCGAATCCGATCTCCCTTTCCCGATTCCCCATCTCCGCAGTCATGATCGGCGTGAGTCCTATGGATTTCAGGGCATTGATGAACCGGAGCAGAACTTCCCGTTCCTCCATCCGGGGTTTCAGGATATTAAGGAAATGACTGATGCTGTCTATCACGATCCGTTTGGCGTTTGTCTCACACGCAATATCATGAATCCTGGAAATGAGGGGAGATTCAGATACCAGATTCCTCTCCACCAATTCCTCCGACTTGGCAAAGAGGATCGTGATCTTTTTGTCCTTGATCAGCGGCTCCATGTCCCAATGATAGGAGGTAAGATCCCGGAAGAGTTGTTGGGGAAATTGCTCAAAAAGAACCACAATCCCCGCGTCTCCATATTGCATGACGCCATTATAGATCATCTGTAATCCCAGGGTGGTTTTCCCGGATCCGGGGGGTCCTTTGAACAGGATGGCATTATGATACAGAAATCCGCCATCCAGGATTTTATCGAGTCCTTTAATCCCGGTTTTCATTCGCTCTGCCATAAATAATCCATGCTCCCTTCCCTCTCAATCAGGCTCTGAATCCGTCAATGATTCCGCCGCGGTCGCTGGAGGACTGAACCCCCTGCAGGAATCGGCGCAAGGCATAAATATCGCGCGCATACAGGGTGGCGTCAGCCTCTGTGATCTTATTCTGCCGAACAAGGTTGGCAAAGGCCTGGTCGAAGATCTGCATCCCTTCCTCTCCGCCCTTCATAACCTCAAAGATATCGGGGATTCGATTATCCGCTATGAACTTCTGGATCGTTTTATTGACGATCATGACTTCCACAGCGGGAATCCTGCCTTTGCCATCAATGCGCTTGACAAGATTCTGGGTAAGGACAGCCCGAAGGTTACTGGACAGCATTTCCCGCACCAGCTGATGCTCCGGCTCTGGGAAGAAGGAGATGATCCGTTCAATCGTCATGATCGCATTTGAAGTATGCAGGGTGCTGAATACGAGGAGCCCGGTTTCCGCAGCCTTGAGCGCGCTCCGAATGGTATCCACATCCCGCATCTCGCCGATCAGGATTGCGTTGGGATCCTGGCGCATGGCCTGGATCACGCCCTCGTGGAAATTGCTCACATCATCGCCGATCTGTCTTTGGGTGACGATGGCCTTTTTATTCTCATGGAAAAACTCAATGGGATCTTCAATGGTGATGATGGCGATCTTTTTTGTGGTATTGACGTGATTGATCATCGCAGCCAGGGTGGTGGTCTTCCCGGAGCCTGAAGGTCCGGTGACCAGCACCAAACCTCTTTCAAACTCTGCGATTTTATTAAGGTTGGGAGGAAGATCGAGTTCCTCCACTGAGGGAACAATCACAGGCACCAGGCGCATCACAATATTAATCCGGCGCCGCTCGTATGATACAATGATCCGGCACCGCACCAGATCCTTATATTGATATCCCACGTCCAGCCCCCGCCGTTTTTCCAGCCGGAACTTGAGCCGCTCCGGAATAACGGCCGTTATGATCTCCTGCAACTGTTCCGTGGTCACAGGAGGATGTTTGACGGGAAAGATCGCCCCGTCTATGCGAAAATAAGGCGGGGCATTTTCCATCAAATGGATATCCGAGGCTTTCAGTTGCATCGCCCCTTCAATCAGTTGGGCAAGAACCATAAAATCCCGTCTCCCCCTGCATTGTGATTTCTTTCACACCACTTGCCATGCGCACAATTTTTTTTGAATATCGTCATTCAAAAGCATATTATTCTGATTTCATCCCGAGAGTTCAAGGAAAAAATGCCCCGATCGCATCTTTTGCACTAAACCTTGACGGCTTGTGGGATTCCATGCAAAGGAAGCATATAGAAGTCGGCGATAAAGGGAAGAGACATTGTTTTCAAAATCCTGGAGCGTATAAATCATCAAAGGGAATGATTCATGTTCGGCCGTATTTTTGCCAAATTCTTCTGGGATGCGTACGATTATCTGGGACGACTGATCCTGGCCAATATCCTCTTCAGTCTCATCCTTTTGGGGTTCACGGCTGCCCTCACCGCACTCCTTTATCCCCTGTACGCAGCTCTGAACAAACCGACCCTCATCCTGGCGCTCGGAACCGGGCTTCTGACGATCCTTGCCATCCCCTTTCCCGCAGCGGGATTCTGCCATTTTCTCTCCCTGATCACAGAGGAAAAAGAGCCGGAATTCCGCGATTTTATAAAAGGGATCAAGCTCCTTTACTGGCCCCTTGTCAAGATGACCGGGGTCTTTGTCCTTCTCCTGGAGCTTCTGGGCTTGAACATCTTTTTTTACCTTGGCGCCCGGGAGATTCCCCCGTCCCTGAAAATCGTCTCAGCAGTTATTTCCGGGATTTGCGTGTGGATAGTTCTTTACCTTTTCGCCATGATGCTCTACGCCTATCCCCTGACTGTTCATCAAAAAGTCGGTATGAAAAAAATTCTGATTCGTTCTTTCATACTGGTGCTCGATAATATCGGTGTGACCATTCTCACCCTGATCGTTTTTCTGGGACTCGTGGGAATGGGACTTGTCACCAAGGGTGCGGCGTTTTTCATTCTGAATCTTGCGCTGGTCGCCTCGCTCTCCAACAGCCTGTATGTGAATGTGATGGAAAAATACGAGCTGCGCGAGGCGAAAAAAAAGGCGCAGACAGATTCCTCCGCACCCCCGGCTTCCTGGAAGGACATCAAGCCCAGGGAATTCATCGAAGACCGGCACAAAAGATACCGCCGCACACTGAAAGATATCCTCAAACCCTGGGAGTATTAACTGAAGGCAGAAAGGACAACAATGGCACTTCGTAACGGAAAGAGGATGCATGCGCCCCCGACGCAGGAATAACAACACAGTATGGGAATACAGGTCCCTTGATCCCACAGCTGAAAAACGGCTCGAGGAAGATCTTCATATCCATAAAATCCTGGCACAGGTCCTCGCATCCCGGAAGATGGATTCCCCCTCCGAAGCCTTCGCCTTCCTCAATCCACGCCTCTCAGCCATCAAGGACCCCTATCTTCTGCGGGACATGGACAAGGCGGTGGACCGCTTTGTCAAAGCCGTGAAAAATCACGAGAAGATCTGCATCTACGGCGACTATGACGTGGACGGCATCACGGCAACCGTGCTCCTCATCCGTTTTCTCAAGTGGCTGGACAGGGATGTGGATTACTACGTTCCCAGCCGCATCACCGAGGGGTATGGTATGAATTGCAGTGCGATTGAGCGCATCGCCCAGAAGAAAACCACCCTCCTCATCACCGTGGATAACGGCATCTCCGCCCTCAAGGAAGTCGCCTATGCCAGCTCCCTGGGCATGGATGTGATCATCACAGACCATCACCAGTCAGGTCATGAGCTGCCCGCTGCTGTGGCGATTGTGAATCCGAACCGGAAAGATGCCCCCTACCTCGATACCCCTTTTGCAGGCGTGGGCGTGGCTTTCAAATTCGTCCATGCCGCGTGCCGCGGCCTGGGGATTGAATCCGAACACGCCAAACGGTTCCTCTCCTCCATGCTCGATCTGGTGGCTTTGGGCACTGTCGCAGATATCGTGCCTCTCACAGGAGAAAATCGCATCCTCGTAAAGTTCGGTCTGCAGAAACTCCAGACGACAGACAAACTGGGACTCAGCACCCTCACGCAGCTGGCCTGTTCACCGGATAAGGATCTGACTCCGGAGGCGGTCAGCTACAATATTGCGCCACGCATCAACGCAGCGGGCCGCACTGACCAGGCTTCCCTGTGCATCGACCTTCTCCTCACGGAAGACCAGATGAAAGCCATTGAGATCAGCCGGCAACTGAACCGCCTCAACGAGGAAAGACGCAGACTCGAGGCAGATATCCTCGAAGCCTGTCTGAGCTATCTTACGACAAAGGAAAAGATTGAAGAACAGAGCATCCTCGTGGTTCAAGGCGAGGGATGGCATGTCGGCGTTCTGGGCATCGTTGCCTCCCGACTCCTGGAGCGTTTTAAAAAACCTGCCATTGTCCTGACCCTGGACAAGGACACGGCTCGCGGCTCGGGCCGCAGCATCCAGGGTTTTGACCTGTTCCAGGCCCTGGAGCACTGCGATGAATACCTTCTGGATTATGGGGGCCACCAGCGCGCCGTGGGACTTACACTCAAAACATCCGACATCGCAGAGTTTCGGAAAGCGATCAATCAATATGCGGAAGGCAAGATAGACGCTGCCCTCAGGGATTCCGTACTCTTCATTGATGCGGAGATCAATGCAGAAGATCTGACCCTTGACACCGTTTCCGCCCTTTCCGCCCTCGAACCCTACGGCACAGCCAACCCCCCTCCCCTCTTTTCCATGAGGAATGTCAGTCTCCTGGAACAGCCCAGGATCGTGGGACAGGATCATGTAAAGCTCTACCTCTGCCAGGAAGGCATTGGCCTCCAGGCTATCGCCTTTTCCATGGCGGACCTTGTTCCCCAACTGAGCGACACCAGCCGCAGCTTCGATATCGCCTTTACCCCTTATATCAACAAATGGAAGGGGTATCAAAACGTGGAACTTGAAATCAAAGATATCAAATTCAATAATAAAAAGGATGAACCATGAGAAGAAAAAAATTCTTTTACTTGCTTCTTCTTTTCCTGATGTCCCTCTCATTGACTTCCGGAGTAGAGGAAAATCAGAACACGAGCCTCTTGCCCACCACTGATGACGGACAATGGTTTTTTCTTAAGGAAGAAGACATGGCAAATGGACGATACCATACACGCCATGCGGAGATCTTCGGCAAATATGTCACCGGGTATAATTCTTATGTGCTTAAAGGGATTGACAAGGTCCAGGAAACCGCGCCCCAGGGCGGCGGATATTTTATCGGCATCAAAGCCACACCCGCGGAATCCCCGGCTGGATATCCCTTGAAGCTGTTCGGTCTTCCGATTTTAAACCCGCCCCGCACCACCAGCTACTGCAGTGGCTCCTCTTATGCCGCATTCATCGAGACGCTGAACATGATCCTGCCGGACGGCGCAAAGCGTCTCACACTCGATCGTTTTGAAGCCATACGCATGCAGGAACCGGACAGCGGACGCAGGGAGGACGGAGTGAAATTCTGGGGGCATTGGAATGCCGATGGCCTGGGCACTCATTTTGCCATGGTGCAATACTCAGGCATGGGCGAAGCCATCGAACCCAGGAGGGCAAGGCCCGGGGATTTCATGAACATCCTCTGGAAAAAGGGCGGCGGGCATTCTGTGGTCTTTCTCGGCTGGATCCCCTCCAGGGAACCGGGGGATATGGGCATTGCCTACTGGTCCAGTCAGGCAGAATCCAACGGCTTTGCGGATGTGTATTCCACCAGCATCAGCCTCGTCAAATCCGTAAAAACCATCCGCCTGACCAGGCCGGAGAACATCTTCCAGTTCAATATCGATCAACCGGTCGTTACCGCCATCGCGGGCGATCTCATCTTCCCCTGAGAAATTTTATAGAGGAACACCATAAAATATTTTTCGTGGAAAGAAGGATCTATTGTGAAACGAAAGGCGCTTTTTCTGGTTTTGCTGCTTGTTGCGGGAACCATCCTTCCCCTGAATGCTTTGGAGGATAAGAAGGAGGATGGCCAAAAGAAGAAAGAGGAAAGCAAGGGCCCGATCCCTCC
>Ga0315287_10008950_pt1 | contig 10129 bp, 13 predicted proteins | sample YL17G11_0_MG_FD_205037 | JGI IMG/M metagenome (GOLD analysis project Ga0315287, IMG submission 205037) | Sediment microbial communities from Yellowstone Lake, YNP, Wyoming, USA - YL17G11_0 | ecosystem: Environmental > Aquatic > Freshwater > Lake > Sediment | place: USA: Wyoming | collected... | reverse complement strand
GGCCACATCGTATCCGTGCACGGCTGCGGTCCGCGCCTCGTCGGCGCCTTCGTCGACGCCGGCGGCACCGCGAAGCTGCCCGAGGCGTGCATCGCGCAATTCGAGAAGAGCGTGCGACCGTACCTGTGGCCGAACCGCCTCGGGCCGCAGCCATGATCCGCGTCGAAGGCCTCGTCAAGTCGTTCGGCAGGAAGCGCGAGGTCCAGGCGGTGCGCGACGTGTCGTTCGTCGCGCCGGACGGCCAGATCACGGGGCTGCTCGGGCCGAACGGCGCGGGCAAGACCACGCTGCTGCGCATGCTCGCGACGCTGATGATCCCCGACGTCGGTACCGCGAGCATCGGCGGCCTCGACGTCGTGCGCGATCGCTTCGCGGTCCGCGAGCGCATCGGCGTGCTGTCGGACGCGCGGGGGCTGTATCCGCGCCTGACCGCGCGCGAGAACATCCGCTACTACGGCGAACTGCACGGCCTGTCGGGTGCTGCGCTCGACGGCCGGATCGACGCGCTGGTCGCGACACTCGGCCTGACCGCACTCGCCGACCGGCGCACGCAGGGGTTCTCGCAGGGCGAGAAGATGAAGGTTGCGATCGCCCGCGCGCTCGTCCACGATCCGTCGACGGTGCTGCTCGACGAGCCCACGAACGGACTCGACATCATGAGCGTGCGCGCGCTGCGCGAGCAGCTGCGGGGACTGCGCGGCGCGGGCAAGTGCCTGCTGTTCTCGTCGCACGTGATGCAGGAAGTGGCCGCGCTGTGCGACCGCATCGTGATCCTCGGCGCCGGGCGCGTCGTCGCCGAAGGCACGGCGCAGGAGTTGATCGCGCAAAGCGGCGCGGCTTCGCTCGAGGACGCGTTCGTGACGCTGCTGGGCAGCGGCGAGGGGCTGGCCGCATGAGCGCCGCCGGGCCGCCCCAAGGTGCGAATTCCGCCCCCATCGGGAGCAGCGCAGCGGCGACCGCCGCAAGCGTGGGGGTCGTCAACCGCGCCGCCGGGCCGCCCCAAGGTGCGAATTCCGCCCCCATCGGGGGCAGCGCAGCGGCGACCGCCGCAAGCGTGGGGGGGCCATGAGTGCAGTTGCAGCCCAGGGCACGGCGTGGTTCCGCGTCGCTGCGGTGATCCGCAAGGAGGTCCGCGACGCGGTGCGAGACCGCCGTACGCTGCTGGTATCGCTGCTGACGGCGGCGGCGGCCGGGCCGATCTTCCTGATGCTGATCTTCAACCTGATCGCGCGACAGGCCGACCGCGCGCGCGAGCTGCAGCTGCCCGTCGTCGGCATCCAGCACGCGCCCGCGCTCGCGGCGTTCCTCGAGCGCAACCAGGCCACGTTGTCGCCCGCGCCCGCCGACTACGAAGCGAAGCTCCGCGCCGGCGACCTCGATGTCGTGCTCGTCGTCGACGACCAGTTCGCGGGCGACGTCGCGCAAGGCAAGCAGGGCACGGTCCGCCTCGTGTCCGACCGCTCGCGCGACCGCGCGCAGGCGTCGATCCGGCAGGCCGAGAACCTGCTGCGCGCCTACAACCGGCAATGGGGCACGCAGCGCCTGCTGCTGCGCGGCGTCGCGCCGTATGTCGGCAATCCGCTCAACGTCGAGGACGTCGACCTCGCCACGCCGCAGCAGTCGGGCGCCATCATCCTCTTCCTGGTCGCGTTCTACGCGCTGCTCGCGTCGATCATGGGAGGCCTGGCGGCCGCACTCGACACGACGGCGGGCGAGCGCGAGCGCCAATCGCTCGAGCCGCTGCTGATGACGCCCGCGCGGCCGATGGAGCTCGTCGTCGGCAAGTGGGTGGCCGTGGTGCTGTTCAACGCGCTCGTCGTCGTGATCACGCTCGCGGGGTTCTACCTGACGCTGACCTTTGCGCCGCTGCCGCCGGTCGGCGCGCCGTTCCTGTTCAGCGCGCGCGAGTTCGGCCGCTTCCTCGTCGTGCTGCTGCCGATGATGCTGCTGGTCCCCGCGGTGCTGCTGTACGTCGGCAGCCGCGGCCGCACGTTCAAGGAGGCGCAGGCGAACGTGTCGGTGCTGCTGTTCGTCCTGTCGCTCGTGCCGGCCGTCCAGCTCTTCCTGCAGCAGAAGGAGCCGGACTGGCTGGTGCTCGTGCCGGTGTCCGGCCAGTACACGCTGCTCAAGCTCGCGCTGCGCGGCGAGACGATTCCGCTGTCGCAGCTCGCGCTGTCGTACGTGGTCCCGGCACTGCTGACCCTCGTTGCGCTGACGGCGGTCGCGCGCCTGCTCTCGCGCGAGGCGAACTTCGCGTCGCGCTGACGCGGCGCGCCGGCGCGCGTGCGAGAATCGCCCCCGTGCCGCGCCCCCGCAAGACCACCACCGCCCTGCCGTCCGCATCTTCGTCCCCGGAGATGATGGACACGCGCGAGGTCGCCGCGTACCTGCGGCTCAAGGAGCGGCGCGTCTACGACCTCGTGAAGACGAACGTGCTGCCGCACATCCGCGCCACGGGCAAACTCCTGTTCCCGCGCGCGCAGATCGACGCGTGGCTCGCCGCCAAGGCCGGGACGCCGGTTGCGGCCCCGGCGGCGGCGCCTGCGATCGTCGCGGGCAGCCACGACCCGCTGCTCGAGTGGGCGGTGCGCGAGTCGGGCAGCGGGCTCGCCGTGCTCGCGTGCGGCAGCCGCGCGGGGCTCGATCGCCTGGCGCGCCACGAGGCAATGCTCGCGGCCATGCACTGGCTCGATCCCGGAACCGGCGAGTACAACGTGCCGCTGGTGCGCGCGCGGCTGCCCGGCGCCGAACTCGTCGTCGTCGAATGGGCGCGGCGCGTGCAGGGGCTGCTGCTCGCCGCCGGCAATCCGCTGAAGGTGAAGGGACTGCGGGACCTCGCGCGCCGGAAGGCCCGCGTGATCGGGCGCCAGGACGAAGCCGGGAGCCAGCAGCTGCTGCTCCACCTGCTCGCGCAGGCCGGCATCGCGCGCGCGGACCTCGCGTGGACGGCGCGCCCCGCGCTCGCGGAAACGGACCTCGCCGCGGCGATTCACGAGGGCCGCGCCGATGCCGGCGTCGCGATCGAGGCCGCCGCGCGCGCGCATGGACTCGCGTTCATCCGGCTGACCGACGAGCGCCTCGACCTCGTCATTCGCCGGCGCGATTATTTCGAGCCGCCCGTGCAGGCGCTGCTCGCGTTCGCGCGCACGGAAGAGTTCACGGCGCACGCGCTCGCGATGGGCGGCTACGACGTCGGGACCACCGGACGCGTCGTGTTCAACGCCTGACAGGCTGTTGAAAGGCGTCGATGAGTCCCTCGTCTCCGCCTCACTCCGGGTCCCTCGTCTCCGCCTCACTCCGGGTCCCTCGTCTCCGCCTCATTCCGGGTCCCTCGTCTCCGCCTCATTCCGAGCGAAGCGAGGAACCTGCTGTTTGCAATCATTGATCTCGTTCAGAAACAGGTTTCTCGCTTTGCTCGAAATGAGGCCATCGTAAGTGGAAGACGTGAATTTCAACAGCCCGCTCACGAAGCCCTCGCGCATCGTCAACCTCTTGCGTTCGGGAAGAACAGCTGCTCGCCGCCGATCTTGTATCCCGCGATCGCGGCCTGTCCCTGCGGCGAGACCACCCAGTCGACGAACTGCTGGCCCAGGTCCTTCTTCACGTGCGGATGCTTCGCCGGATCGACGAGCATCACGCCGTACTGGTTGAAGAGCTTCTGGTCGCCCTCGACGAGGATCGCGAGGTCGCCGCGGTTCTTGAACGACAGCCACGTGCCGCGGTCGGTCAGCACGTAGCCGTTCATGGACGATGCGGTGTTGAGCGTCGGCCCCATGCCGGACCCGGTGTCCTTGTACCAGGCGCCCTTCTTCGCGTCGAGGTCGACGCCGGCGGCCTTCCAGTAGCGCAACTCCGCCGCATGCGTGCCACTCTTGTCGCCGCGCGACACGAACGGCGCCTGCGCCGCCGCGACCTTCTGCAACGCGACGAGGATGTCCTTGCCCCCCGCGACCTTCGCCGGGTCGCCCTTCGGGCCGACGAGGACGAAGTCGTTGTACATGACCGGCAGGCGCTTGACGCCGAAGCCCTCGGCGACGAACTTCTCCTCGGCCGCCTGGTCGTGCACGAACACGACGTCGGCGTCGCCGCGGCGCGCCATGTCGAGCGCCTGCCCCGTCCCCAGCGCGACCACGCGCACCTTGATGCCGGTGTCCTTCTCGAACAGCGGCAGCAGATGCGCGAACAGGCCGGACTGCTCGGTCGACGTCGTCGACGACACCACGATGAATTCCTGCTGCGCGGTCGTCGCTTGCGCGCCGAGCACGAAGAACAGCCCGGCAAGTCCGGCCAGCAATCGACGTCGCATCACAATCGTTCTCCTTCGAGGAAAGCCGCCGCTTCCACGGTCCGCGGCGCGTTGAAGAATTCGTCGGCCGGCGACTGCTCGACCAGCCGGCCCTCCTGCAGGAACACCACGTCGGTCGCCAGGCGCTTCGCCTGCGCGAGGTTGTGCGTGGTCATCACGATCGTCGTGCCGCGAGCGTGGATGCCGCGGACGATCGCCTCGACCGCGCGGCTTGCCTTTGGATCGAGGCTCGCGGTCGGCTCGTCGAGGAACAACACCTCGGGCCGCAGTGCCCACGCGCGGGCGAGCGCCAGCCGCTGCTGCTCGCCGCCCGAGAGCACGCGCGCGGACCGCGCCGCGAGCGCCCGCAGACCGACTTCGGTCAACGCGTCGTCGATGCGGGCGTCGGCTTCGCTGCCCCGCACCCCCGCGAGATCGAGCGCATAGCGGATGTTCGCGGCGGCCGAACGGCGCAGCAACACCGCGCGCTGGAACACCATGGCCTGGCCCGCGGGCCGGTGCGCGCTACCGCCCCACGCGATCGTGCCGCCGGACGGGGCCGCGAGGCCGTGGAGCACGCGCAGCAGCGTGCTCTTGCCCGAGCCGTTCGCACCGAGGATCAGCGTGCACGCGCCGCGCTCGACCGTCAGTTCGATCCCGTGCAGCAGGCGCGCTCCGTTGTGCCCAACGCCAATGCCGGCGCACACGATCGGCAGTCCGCTTGCGACCATCGCGTCAGCCATAGCGGGTGCGCGCCCATTCGCGCAGGTACTGCGCGACGGCGTTCACGATCAGCACGATCGCGATCAGCACGATGCCGAGCGCGAGCGCCAGCGGCAGGTCGCCCTTGCTCGTCTCGAGCGCGATCGTCGTAGTCATCACGCGCGTGACGCCGTCGATGTTGCCGCCGACGATCATCACGGCGCCGACCTCGGCGATCGCGCGGCCGAACCCCGCGAGGAGCACCGTCGCCAGCGCAAAGCGAGTGTCGAGGATCAACGTCAGCGCGGCCGACGGCGTTGTCGCGCCCAGAGACGTCAGCTGCTCGCGGTATTCGCTCCAGGCGTCGGCGACTACCTGCCGGGACAGCGCGGCGATGATCGGCGTGATGAGGATCGTCTGGGCGACGATCATCGCGGTCGGCGTGAACAGGATACCGAACGTGCCCAGCGGACCCGCACGCGACAGCAACAGGTAGACGACGAGGCCGACGACGACCGGCGGCAGCCCCATCATCGAATTCAGCACGATGGTGAGCGCGTGGCGTCCCGGAAAGCGGCCAACGGCGATCGCCGCACCGATCGGAAGGCCGACGAGGGCGGCGAGCGCCGTCGCCGTGAGGCTCACGCGCAGGGACAGCAGCACGATCCCGGACAGCTTCGCGTCGAGATGCGCGACCAGTCCGGCCGCCAGCGACAGGCTTTCCGAAAACGCGTTCACGTGGATGGGATGGGTGCGAAACGCGCATTATGACTGCATTTTTATGCAATCTGTACACATCTTCGTCTCGGAGTGTCGAAGCGAAACCGACCGGCGACCACGTCGGCCACGCGCTGCCGGGCGAAGGTCCCGGGGCCTGGCGAACAACGCCGGTTTGCCGAGGGTCGCGATAGCGGGTAACGTGGCGCCCGCCCTCCACTGCCAACCCGGGACCGATCCATGATTCGCCTCTGCCTCGTCGTGCTTGCAACGTTCACCGCTTCGGCCGCCTACGCGCAGGGTCTGGACGGCCGCTTGAAGAAGATCGCCGACACCAAGACCATCACGATCGCGCACCGGACGGACGCGCCGCCGTTCAGCTTCGTCGACGCGAACAAGGAGATCACCGGTTTCTCGGTCGACCTGTGCCGGAAGGTCGTCGCCTCGATCGAGCGGCAGATCGGCGTGACGGGCCTCAAGGTCCGGTACGTTCCCGTGACGTCGCAGTCGCGGTTCGACACGGTCGCCAAGGGGCAGGCCGACATGGAATGCGGCGCGAGCACCGTCACGCTGTCGCGGATGAAGACCGTCGACTTCTCGAGCTTCATCTTCCTCGAGACGACGGGGCTCATGGCCAAGGCGGCAGCGGGATTCCAGTCGCTGGCCGACCTCGGGGGCAAGCGCATCGCCGTGATCGGCGGCACGACCAACGAGCGCGCCGTGAACAACGAGGTGAAGCGGCGCCGGGTCGCCGCCACGGTCGTACCGGTGAAGAACAGCCAGGAGGGCATCGCCGCGCTCGAAAGCGGCGCCGCCGACGCGTTCGCCAGCGACGTGCTGCTGCTGATCGGCAGCGTCCCACAGGCCAAGGACCCCAAGGCGCTGGTACTGCTGAACGACAAGCTCTCGGTCGAGCCCTACGGCATCGTGCTGCCGCGCGGGGACTATGCGTTCCGCCTGGCCGTGAACACGGCGCTGTCGCAGATCTACCAGAGCGACGACATCGACACGATCTTCAACCGCTGGTTCGGATCGTTCGGCAAGCCGACGCCGCTGACCGAAGCGGTCTACATCCTCGGCTCGATTCCGGAATGACGAGGCGCCCGATGAGGATCTTCCCGGTCGTCGCCGCGCTCCGCGGCCTTTGCGCGCTCGGCGTGGCCGCTGCGCTCGCGCTCGGCACCCTCGGTTGCGCGACGCCGGCGACCGACGCCGACCGCGCCGACAGAAACGCCAGGAAGCAGTCCGAACTCTCCGCAATGGAGGCGCTCGGCCAGCGCAACGACGACCGTCCATTGCCCCAGTGACGCGGGCGGCCCCCGCGACCAGCGCTGCCGCTAGAACCCGAAGATCCTCTGCGCGTTGCGCCCGCGGACCTTGTCGCGCATCGTGTCAGGCAGCGCGTCCACGCGCGCGAGGCAGCCCGGCATGTCGCCGATCGTGTGCGGATAGTCGGAGCCGTACATGACGTTGTCGGCGCCGAACACCTTCATGCAGAGTTCCAGCACCTCGGGCGCGAACACCACCGCGTCGGCGTAGATCTGCGGCAGGTAGGTGCTCGGCCGCCGCGCGATCTTCTCGCGGCACGCCGGGATGTTGTCGTAGCACTGGTCCATCCGCGACACGAGGTACGGCAACGCGCCGCCGCCGTGCGCCGCGATGATCTTGAGGCGCGGATAGCGATCGAAGAAGCCGTCGTAGATCATGCGCGCCGTCGCGAGCGACGTGTCGAACGTGAAGCCGATGGACGCGGTCAACTGGAAGCGCGCCATGTCCATCTCGGCGACCCCGGGCGGCGCGGTCGGATGCACGAGCACGGGCAGCGCCTTCGCGTCGATCGCGGCCCAGATCGGCGCGAACGTCGCGTCCGTGAGCGGGATCCCGCCGATGTTCGCGAGGACCATGACGCCGGCCGCGCCCGCCTTGTGCGCACGCTCGAGTTCCGCGAGCGCGAGCTCCGGGTACTGCCACGGCAGCGACGCGAACCAGCGCAGCCGGTCCGGATGCGCCGCCTGCGCGGCTGCCATGTCGTCGTTCATGATCCTCGCCGCCTGGTTGCTCACGTTGGGGCCGCCCCAGAAGCAGTTCGGGCACGTGAGCGACACGACGCAGATGTCGACGCCGCACTCGTCCATCGTCTTCAGGCGCAGCCCGTAGTCGAACATCGGCGGGACAGGGGTCATGAACGGCGCGCCATCCAGGTGGATCGCGCGCAGGCCGCCGGACACGGCCTTCACCGTGTAGCGCGGGCCGCCGTGCTGCTGCAGAAGCTGGAACCATGCCTCGGTGAGGCAATGCGTGTGTACGTCGATGACGGGACTTGCCACGTGGACCTCGTTGTCGTGAATCGGGAGTGATGCGCGGCGAACGCACCGCGATCGCGGCACGTTGCTAGTTGTGAGGCGTCAAGAGGTTGTTATCGTTTTGGATGCAGTAGGCGCACAAGTGGACTCGTCGTTCCCGCGAAGGCGGGAACCCAGCGGCTCTCGCTTTTTTTTTCCCAAAGGAGAGGCACGACGCTGGGTCCCCGCCTTCGCGGGGACGACGGTTGAGGCAGGTTCATGCATCACGGAAACATCGCCCTAGAATCTCACAACTAGTCGACCTTTGCGCCGGAATCCTTGATGGCCTTCGCCCACTGCGGCTGCTCGGCGGCGATCATCGCGGCGAACTGCTCGGGCGTCTGCGGCGGGAACGGGTCCATGCCGAACTTCACGAGCTGCTCCTTGAAGTCCGGGGACGCCTGGATCTTCTGCAACTCCTCGGACAGCCGCGCGACGATTTCCTTCGGCGTCCCGGCCGGCGCGACGATGCCCTGCCACGCCTGCCAGTCGAAGCCGGTCACGGTCGCCGCGATCGGCGGGACCCCGGTCACCAGCGTAGTGGGCTTCGCCGCGGAGGTGCCGAGCGCCGTCACCTTGCCGGCCTGGATGTTCGGCACCGCCACCGTCGCATCCGAGAACATGACCTGGACGTTGCCGCCCAGCAGGTCCGTCAGCGCGGCCGGCGTGCCCTTGTAGGGAACGTGCTGGATCGCGAGGCCGTACTGCGTCTTCAGCGTCTCCATGAAGAGCTGGTGCGGACTGCCGCTGCCCACCGACGCGTAGTTGTACTTGCCCGGATCGCGCTTGATCGCGTCGATCATCTCCGCGACGGTCTTCGCCGGGAACGACGGGTTCGCGATCAGGAAGAAGTTGACGGTGCCGACCGGGGACACCGGCGCGAAGTCCTTCACCGGATTCACCGGCGACGGACGATAGAGCGCCGGACTGATGCCGAGCGTGGTGCTCGTCGCCATCAACAGCGTGTAGCCGTCGGGCGGCTGCTTCGCGACGAACTCGGCGCCGACGAGCGTGCCGGCGCCCGGCTTGTTCTCGATGACGACCGGCTGCTTGAGCGCGGTCCCGAGCCGCTCGCCGATCGCGCGAGCGAGGAGGTCGGTGAGCGCGCCAGGCGGGTACGGCACCACGAGCTTGATCGGGCGCGTCGGATACGCGGACTGCGCCTGCGCGAAGGGCGCGAGCAGCGCCAACGCGAGGCAGGCGGCGCGGCAGACGCCGCGAGGGAGTGCACGCATGGGAGGGACACCGTGGATGGAAGGCACGCAAGTTTCGGGACCGGCGCGCGCGGTGTCAAGCGCAACCGCCGCGCGCGATCCCGAACGCCATACTCGCGCCGCATGCTTTCGGAGGCGCGATGACCGCCGCATCGATGGGACCCGCAGGCTCGCCGCCGCGCGGGATGGACGCCGCCGAGTGGGCGGTCCGCGTGGACCTCGCCGCCTGCTATCGGCTGGCCGCGCACTTCGGACTGACCGACCTCGTCTACACGCACACGACCGCGGGCCTGGCCGTCGCCGCGCAGAAGCACGGCCTGCTGCCGCTCACGCAGCACGCGATGCGCTTCACCGGCACGCTCGCGTACCACGACTACGAAGGGATCGCGATCGACGTGGACGAGCAGTTCGCGCGGCCCGGGCGCAAGGCGCCCGCCAACGCCTGGGCGGCGCTGCTGCGGATGCCCGACCGCGCGGACGCGAGCTATCGCCAATAGCCGCGGCAGTTTGCTCGTATACTTCGCGACCAAGAGCCGCCGCCACGACGCGGCCCGTTTCATTCGAGGAGAGAGCCCATGAACCACCGAATCGCGGTCGCCCTTCGCGTCGCCCTGCTCGCCGTCGTCGCCGCCACGGCACCCTTCGCCGCGACCGCGCAGGACAGGATCGACAAGCCGGTGAAGATTCTCGTCGGCTTCGCGCCCGGCGGCACGGCCGACATCATCGCGCGGGTCGTCGCGGAGAAGATGTCGGCGAGCATCGGGCAGCCGGTGATCGTGGAGAACCGGCCCGGCGCGATCGGGCGCTTCGCCGCCGATGCCGTGACGGCGGCCGCGCCGGACGGCACGACGATCATGGTGATGCCGATT
>Ga0315287_10008948_pt1 | contig 10130 bp, 7 predicted proteins | sample YL17G11_0_MG_FD_205037 | JGI IMG/M metagenome (GOLD analysis project Ga0315287, IMG submission 205037) | Sediment microbial communities from Yellowstone Lake, YNP, Wyoming, USA - YL17G11_0 | ecosystem: Environmental > Aquatic > Freshwater > Lake > Sediment | place: USA: Wyoming | collected... | reverse complement strand
CGAGTTCAGGGTGACGTGGGTATGAGTTCAGGGTGACGTGGGTACGAGTTCAGGGTGACGTGGGTACGAGTTCAGGGTGACGTATACAAACGACTAACTGTGAATTACTTAAGCGACCAGCCTGTCCGCGTAAGGCAGGAGGACCTCAACGGGCTGGGCCAACGAGTCTATCTCGAGTTCGGGGTCTTCGTTTGTTGACATGTCCACGTCAAGGGCGCCTGAGTCCGATTCGCCAATGATACGCACGACGGGAGTCCGGGGATGCTTGCTGGCGCCTTTCACGACCACGGCGTACTTGCCGCACCTGAGCTTGACCAGCGAACCGAGCGGGTAAAGCTTGGCGTGTGCGGCAAATCGCGCAAGCAGGAGCCTGTCATACTGGTCCGGCGCCTCATAGAGCATCCAGGCCATCGCTTGATGGCTGGACCATCGCTCGCGATAGGGCCTGTCCGTGGTGAGCGCGTCATAGGCGTCGACGATTGCGACAAGCCTGCTGAGCAGATGTGGCCGATAGTGGCCCGGGGTGGATGGGTATCCGGTGCCATTGGCATACATGTGGTGTTCCAGGGCGATTGTGGAAGCAAGCGCCGGCAAGTCGTTAAGCCCCGCCAGGGCTCTTGCGCCTTCGGCGGGATGCCGCTTGATCTGCTGCCACTCCTCTTGGGTGAGTCTTCCCGGCTTATTGACTATCTCGGCGGGCACGAAGACCTTGCCCACGTCGTGCAGCATTGCCGAGATGCCGAGTTCCAGAGTTGTCGCGGCGTCCAATCCCAAATCCTTACCGAGGACCATCGAGAGGATGCAGACGTTGACGCTGTGTTCGGAGAGGTATCTGTCATAGCTTCTGATGCCGGTCAATGCGAGAAGGGCGCTGTCATCGTTGATCAAGCTCTGCAGGGAGTCTGAGACCACGGCTCTCATCTCAAGGACTGGAATGTGCAGGCCGGACTCCACGGCGCGCAGCGCTTCCTCGACCAGCAGGAGGGCTTCCTCATAGATGTCCGCGGGGTCGCCGCCCTCGCGTGACTCGACCGGCATCGTTCCGGATAGAGTGGCTATGTGTGTCACGTTTCGCCGTGCAATCTCCGCGGCGAATGTTCCGCGGACGGTGAGGCTCTCGGGACTGAAGCTCATCGCCTCAGCGAAATCCATTATCTCGTCTTGGGTGATTCCGGTCTTGAGCACAAGCTCGGTGACGCCGCGCTTGTTCAGGGAGTCCGCAAACGCCGCCAGGCATCCAGTCTTGTCCTCGATGGGGAAGCTGTCCAGCGCGAAGCAACTGCCCGTGCATGCCATGCTGACTGTCGGTTGGACCACCAGAAGCTCCGCGACGGCGTGCATCGCGGTCCGGGCCATGTCCTCGACAAGCGGGTGAGCGCGGCCGTACTGGCCGATGCTGCGCGCGCAGATACTCAGCTTGGTGAGAGCATCGGCTATGCGGCTGTGCATATCGGCCGTGTTGGTGAATGCTTTCGAATACTCGATTGGGTTTGTGTTCGTCTCGTGCTGCTGCATTCCGGCCTCCTAAGCTGCTTTGAGCCAATCGTCAGGCCTGTCGAGCAGGCGTTGGGCTTCCTTGCGTATTGGCTCGTAACGTGAGCGTCCAAGGCGCGGGTGACGCTCCGCGATTGTTCTCAGGCAATCGGCTGCCTCAAGCCCGCCTATGGCGGCCAAAGTGCGCAGTGCCGCGATCGGTTCATCAGTTGCCTGCCTGCCGAATGGGCTGTGTCTGGCGGCAATCCTGGCCACATCGGGCAATGCTGTCGGATCCTTCATACGGGCAAGCGCCGTCAGCGCCGCCAGTCGGATGCGCTGCTCACCATGGCCCAGAAGCCCGAGGCAGGTCTGAGTGACCAGGGGAACCCGTATCCTGGGCAGGACGTCCAAGGCGGCCAGAATGAAGTCAGTGTGACCATGCCGCATTGCATCCGCGATCTCACCAGCGGCCCATGTCCCTCCTGCTTCGGAGAGAATATCGAGTGCAGCCGTGGACTCCGTCGTCGAGCCGCCACGCAAGAGACGCGAAAGCACGGGCCGCGCTTCCGATCCAAGCTCGATGGCAGCTTTCTTGAGTGCGGGGCTCAGGACTTGCATCACGGGATTTGCCCATTGACCGATCAGGCTCAGGGCGGCTCGCGGTACAACATCGAGAAGCCAGGAAGCGGCCTCATGACTTCGGGGCTTGTTCATGGCCACGAGGGTTTCCACAACATGCGTAAGCTCTTCTTCACCAAGGCTCTCCAGAGCCGCGCGCACGTTCGTTCTTCTCCACCCCAACTGGGTATCCCGCAGGGCATCGTCCAACAGCCACTCCGTAAACAGCAGCACACAATGGGTGTCGTCGATTTCCAGGGCCCTGGGTATCAACGCGGCAAGTGCCGAGGCTATGCGGCCGTGCTCGCAGGCATTGGTTTCCCAGGTCAGTAGCGTTTCGAGGGTTCTGCCGGTGCTTTCCAACACGGATGTCGGCTGCAGTTCGCACTTCCAGATGGAAAGCAGCCCGGGGGCTTTTGCGCCAAAGAACCGCTCAAAGACCTGCGGATGCGGTACGTGGGACTGGTCCTGATCGGCAGCGATCTTCTCCAAGACCTCGTGGACCAGGGTCTCAGCCAGTTCCACATTGGCGTCGTGGCCGTCTGTCTCGACGCTCTTGAGGGCGAATCCGACTGTGGAGAACTGCATGCCCTCCGGGAGTTTACCCAATGCCTTTCGGATTCGCGGAGCCGCCTTGTCCCACTCTTCGGGGTTGTCCGAGGCGACTGATTTAAGGTCGCTAATGGCTTCGGAGACGCACTCGCCCTCGGTCATATCTCTGCGGGACGCGTGCAGTTTGGTCACGGCCTCTCTGATCAGGCGGGCGGCGGAATCCGGGTCGGAGAGGATGCGCATGATGGGCAATTTGGGCGGAAGGGCTTCGCGGTCGGCATCCTGTATGGCAAGCCAGTCAATGACAGCCGCGATGACCACATCGTCGCCGGCGCCTTCCCATTCGCTTCTCTCGCTTGCTTTGGGGCCGTCTTCTTCTTCCCCTAAAGCATAAATGGACTCCGTGAGCACTATCCTACTGACGCCGCGCGCGCGGAGGTATTGGCTGGGCCCGCCTTGCTGCCGCACTTCGCGGGGCTCCATATTGAGATACGCCAGAAACTCCCTGACGTGCTCCGGCGAGGGCTCGCCGACAATGGTAAACGCCATAGCTCCGCGGGCGCGCAGCCGCTCGCACAATTCCACACTGTCGCGCGAGGCGGCGTAGTTGTGCTGGTTCACTATTACCGCGTCGTGGGTGAATATGCAGGTGGCGCGTCCATAGGCGTCGGCGAACTCGACGATCCTCTCGGAGACGTCCGCAAGCGCCGCCTTCGAGTTGGGGTGATCGTCGCCATACATGCTTGCTTGTCTTCTGGCGGCGCTCATCGCGGCCAGAAACGCTTTTAGTGCATCCGGCTGCTCGACCGCGGCGGAGCAGCCACGTGCATCCGCTTCTTGGTTGCTCATCCTCCACCCTGTGATACTGATGGCTCACGCACTGTGTGGCCAATGGTTGTATTCCATATTCCCGGCAAGTTTACCATGTATCAGATGCGTGAGAGTCACAGTTCCGTCATGGCGCTATGTAGCCAGGCCACTCGATCTCGGGCACTTTTTAGGATTCAGCAGGCGGATTTTTGGTCGAGTAATGCTGTATACTGGAATGGGAAAAGGAACCGAAGCAAGTGGGTCGGATGGTGGAAGCGTGTACGAGAAATACGGAAAGAAGCAGACCTATCAATTCTGTGAGATTCGCAATACGATGGTGCAGCTCGAGGTGATCCAGTCGACCGCGACAATGCCGGACTTGGTTCACGCGGAAGCGCGCCTCGTGCCTGTCGCGTGCAATCGGTCCAAGCAGTGCAGGGACGATGGGGTCCGGTGCATGGTCTTCGACCCGGACGGCGCCGACCCATGCCCCGGCGTTTGGAATGGGTGATGTGTCTGGGGGCGGATGCCGCCTGGCATTCTCAGCTCGCGGCGTCGGTGGGGTGCACGTAGGCAGTGAGCCGGGGGATCAGAAGCGGCACATTGCGCCTGTACTCCTCATAGCCATCCCCAAACCTCTTCGCGAGGGCCTTCTCTTCGAACAACACGAGGTATACCGCCGCCAACGCCGCGATTACGGGAACCAATAGCACGCCCGCGAGCGAATCCGCAAGGAAGGCTACACCCAGCCCCAGGAACAGCAATCCGATCACGGCGGGGTTCCGCACGTACGCGTAGGGGCCGGTGGTGACGAGGACTCGTGTCGGATGCAGGGCAACGCCGAACCATTCCAGCGGCAGCCCCTGCCCGACGAAGAGCAGATACGAATACGACCACGTTACCCAGAACACGCCGATCAACAGCGACGCCGCGCCCAGCACCTGAGACAGCGGCGTTCCCAATGTGGGGCCCCATCCCAGTAGCCCGTCGATCCACATAGCCAGAAGCCAGAACCCCGCCATCACGAAGATCGCCAGGGCTATTACGGACGCTACCAGCCCGAAGACGGCTTTTTTGAACCCGATAGCCATTGTGTAATCCCCTCCCGCGTTGATTTACCCATCTAAGGATGAGCTGAAACACCAAAGCCCGGACAAGCACGTCCGGGCTTTGGATGATATTCGCCTTTATTGCTTGCATAGGGATTCACTTTGAGCGTTTGAGGAACCGCCGACCTCCGATAGCGGCAACGGAGCCCAATCCGGCTGCCAGCGCCATCAGCGTTCCCGGCTCGGGTACGGCGGGAGTGTCCCGGCGGCTGGTAAGCGCCGCCAGTCCCGCGAGCCAGCCCAAGTTATACAGTCCACCACCGCTGCTTACGGCGGCCGGCGCGAGACCGGCAATCGTGGGCGCCGCGGCTGCTGCTATCGTGGGCACGGCAAGTGCCGGTTCGGCAATCGCCAGGGCAGGGATTGTTTCAGTAACCAAGCCTGGGGGAGCGGCAATCACCAGAGATGAAACCTCTTCGACTGGGAAACGGAGGGCCTTCTCGGTGACGTTCTTATCAATGGGCGGTTTGGCCGGCGTGACGAGGTTAGGTATGGCCGCGCGTATTGGGTTTCCGCATGACCAGGCCAGGAGCACCTGGCCATCGCGAGCGACGAAAACCTGGGTGCCCTTAGGCAGGAGTTTGGGCTTGCTTGCGACCCGGCCGCCACGAGCCACATACCAGACCTCGGCCTTGGCCGGGGCGGTAAGCGTAACGAGCCGGACTCCACTGTTGATCGCGCCAAGCAGTTCCTTGGCGGACATGCCGAAGTAGGCGGCGTACCTTGCCTGGGCTACCCGGTCGCTCGCGATCTCGGCTTTGAGTTCATTCACGGTATTGGCACGGTATCGCAGGAACGATCCGTCAGGGGTGCGTTCTCTTGCCACGGCAGCCGACGACGAAAACGCCGCCAGCACCGCCACAATGCCCAACATCAAGGCTATTCTCTTAACCATCTTTTGCCTCCGAGTGGCTGTATCGTCCAATAGGCACTTGTAGCCGAGGGTGTCCAGCACATGGATGGCCGGCTCTATAATTGTCTCAGTGCACAAAACGTGCCATTCGGGGACTGCTGGGGTAGTTATCCCCATAAGGGAATCGTTGTGAATGGCGAACAAGCCGAGGAGTTGGGGCGAACAGGCTGCAAAGGCAGGCAAGTTTTTTGTGGAGACAATGTTTGAGACTCCACAATATGTGGGATAAATAAACTCATCGGGAACCACTTGATGAGTCTGCTTCGTATAGGTAAAGGCAGAGGCCAGACTCGGCCTCTGCCGCATGGCTCATGACGTAATGCAGGTTTTGGCTGCGCGCAACCGAAGCAACTGCATAATGTGGGCTAAAGATGCTTGTCGATCAGGCAATAATTGAGAGTGCGGGCCTTGGCATGTAGAGGAGGGGAATACTCTTGAAGAAATCTACGATGGCACTCGTGTTGGGCTGTGCCACCGCGTCTGCGATGCTCTGTCTGGCTCATCCGGTTCTCGCCGCGGAGACTGGCGCCTCGGGGACAACCCAGAGTCCACCATCGGCTCCGATCGTCGTTGCCGATGAGAATTACCTGATCCACGAAGAGGATATCCTCAGGATGGATGTCTGGGGTGAGCCCCAACTCAGCACCATGCAGATGCAGGTCACGCCGGATGGGAAGATAAACGTTCCTTACGTGGGACAGATGCAGGCGTCGGGGCTGACTCAGGCTCAGATCACGGCGGCGATCGCCAATAAGCTTGAGGAAGGCGATATACTCTTTAAGCCCAAAGTGGTCATCACCCTTATCAGCATTCATCGTCCCACCGTGCGCGTGCTCGGCGCGGTTCAGAGAAGTGGTGAGTTCGAGTTCAAGGAAGGGGACCGCGTATTGGATGCGGTCGCCCAGGCCGGCTATGGGGACACCGCCTTGCTCGAGAAAGCCACGGTTACACACCGCGGCCTGGACCAGAAGCCTATTCCAGTCAACCTCAAGAAGATGCTTAACGAGGGCGACTATTCCCAGAACTACGAACTCCAGAAGGGCGATGTCATTAACATCCCACTGGAAGAATACCAGAACAAGTTTTATGTCATGGGAGAGGTCAATCGCCCGATGATGTATGATCTCAAGGAGAACACAACGGTTCTGGCCGCGATAAACCTTGCGGGCGGTCAAACCGAGCGGGGTGCGTTGCGGTCCACGGTGGTTATCAGGGGCGCTCCAGGCAAGCCGGAGAAGGTGAAGTGCGACCTCTCGAAAGTCTTCTCCAAGGGCGATCTCTCCCAAGATATCGTCCTGCAGTCGGGAGATGTGGTCTACGTTCCGCAGACCAATAAGCCGAACTGGCCTCAGATCTCTCAGATACTCAACGCTATCAGTTCTCTGACCTACATCCGCCGAAACGGTTTGTTCTAGGCAGTTGTCCGACACGCAGGTCGGTGGTGGGTTTGCTTTTTCTAGGAGGGGAATCCTTGGAATTTTGGCGTTATTACAGAATCATACGCAGGAGACGCTGGCTCATTCTGTTCGGAATGGCGATCTGCGTGGGCATGGTCGCGTACAGCAACATGAACTCGGTGCAGTCCTACACGGGACGCACCACGCTTTGGGAGTCCAAGGGAATGTCCGAAGGGGGCGTTCCACTGTACCCCGAGCAGTACATGCAGGCGCTGGATGTGCAGTTGCGGCTTTCGAACCTCAGTAACATTGCCACCAGTCTCAGAGTCCGCCAGGCAGCCGCCGAAGCGCTCGCCGATTTTCATCTGAGTACAAGCCCGCAGGAAATTGTGCAGCAACATCTGGATGTCCACCCGGAAAAGGATACGAACATTCTGGCGGTGGAAATCACCCTTCCATCAATCCCCTTGCCTGGTGAAAGCAGAGAGGACGCGGAGAGCCGGACCCGCGAGGAAGCCAGAATATCCGCCGAGGTTGTCGCGGCTGAGTTCAAGAGAGCCTACGCTGAGCTCAATAATTCCGCAGTTACGCAGAGTCGAGAGTTCATAGAGGCTCAACTTAGCACAACGCGCAAGGCTATGGTGAATGCCCAGCAGGCGCTTCGCAGATTCCAGGAAGAGCACGAGATAGTCCAACTGGATCAACAAAGCGTGGCGCTGGTCCAGAGGCTGGAGCAGACAAAGGCCGGGCTGGCGCAGGCACAAGCTACCTACATGTCGGCTGTAGCCAGGACCAGGAAGCAAGGCGAGGAACTCAAGGGCCTGCCTGAATGGGAGAAGGTTGGTGAGACCACCTCCCTTAACCCTGTGTGGCAACAGCTCACGCAACAGCTCGCCGGGCTTGAGGGCCAGAAGGCCGCGATGATGGCTGATCCGGCCACCGGCAAACCTGGAAGATTGGCCAACCATCCAGAGGCGCTTGCGATTCAGCGTCAGATAGATGACGTGAATAGACAGCTCCGTACAAGCGCTCGGGAGCAGTATATTCTTGGTCAATCCAACCGGGCAAAGAGTTCGGTCCAGCAAAGCTCCCTCGACAGATGGATTGGCGCCAAGGTCGACGAAGTGGGCGCCGCGGCACAAGTCCAGGCTATGAACGACGACGTAGGCAGAGTGCGCGCGGAGATGAGCGCCATCCCCGCCGAAGCCGCGAAGTATGCGGAACTGGGGATGGATGTCGCGTCCGCGAGTGAGACCTACAGCCGCATGAAGAGCAAACTGGATGAGGCTCGTATTCGTGAGCAGGAGACGAAAACCGGGGTGTCTTTGAAGACCATAGACCCAGCGTCTTGGGTACCCGTCGCGGGCAAGCAGGTGATGAAACTCATCCTCGCGCTGCTGTTGAGTCCGATCCTGGGCGTGGGCGTTGCGTTTCTGCTCTACTACACGGACAACACCATCAAGACCGCTGCCGAAGCCGAGAAACTGCTCGGTCTGCCGGTATTGTGCGCCATTCCGGAATCCAAGGCGCACGCATTCAGCAGGCAGCGCTGTCCGGAGATACTTGATGTTGCTTACCAGATGCTGACCTCGAACATCTGGATAGCCAGCCAGAACGGCGAGATGAATGGGCTGGCTGTCGTAAGCGCCGAGCCGAATGTTGGCCGCAGCGTGACGGCATCGAACCTTGCCATATCACTTGCGCGTGAGGGCGCGCGAGTCGTGCTTGTCGATGCCGATCTGCGCCAGCCCACCCAGCACCTGATGTTTGGTGTAGAAAACAAGGTCGGACTGACCAATGTCATAGCCGGGGCCGCCACCCTGGAGGATGTTCTTATTCCCACGAAGGTCCAGGGGCTGCTGCTCGTGCCGACCGGACCAGTGCCGGACAACCCCGTGAAGCTGCTTCGATCCGAGGAGATGAAGAGCATCGACGAGCAAATCAGGGATGTAGCCGATTTCGTCATCTACGATACGCCGGCGGGAGTCACGTTCCCCGATCCGGTGCTCGTGGCGGCGCACGTCGGCGCGGCTGTTGTGGTGCACTCGGCGGGCCGGGTGCCTCGCGGCAGCGAGATCGATCTTAACGTTCGTCTGGAGTCCATCGGCGTCAAACTGTTTGGGGTTGTCCTCAACCGGGTGAAGCGCGAGGACAGCAGCAGCTATTTCCATTACCGCCGATCCTACCAGGGTATGGCCACGGCTCAGTTGCCGGGTGGCAAGAGACTCGGCATTGGCTAGGTAGAAGGTGACTGGGCGATATGGCCAAGAAGGCGTTTATAACTGGAATCACGGGTCAGGATGGCTCCTACCTTGCCGAGCTTCTTATCGACAAGGGATACGAGGTCCACGGCCTTATCAGGCGGGCGAGCACGTTCAATACGGGTAGGATCGACCATCTGTATCAGGACCCTCACCAGGCTGCATCCCAGCTCAAGCTGTATTACGGCGATCTTTCGGATGGCACCGGTCTTAGACGGGTGCTCGAAGCCGTGCGGCCGGATGAAGTCTACAATCTTGGCGCCCAATCGCACGTGAAGGTCTCGTTCGATCAGCCGGAATATACGGCTGACATTGTTGCCACGGGCACTTTGAGACTGTTGGAAGCCCTCAGGGATTATATTGGGATCTCGGGCAAGTCGGTCAGGTTCTACCAGGCGGGCTCATCAGAGATGTTCGGCGCCAGTGCTCCGCCGCAAAGCGAGAACACGCCGTTCCACCCCAGAAGTCCTTACGCTGTTGGAAAAGTCGCCGCCCATTACTTTGTGGTGAATTACCGCGAGGCATACGGGCTGTTCCTGTGCAACGGCATACTCTTCAACCATGAGTCTCCACGCAGGGGCGAGACCTTTGTCACGCGCAAGATCACTCGGGCCGTCGGCCGGATCAAGCTCGGTCTGCAGGACAAACTCTATCTCGGTAACATGGATTCGAAGCGAGACTGGGGATTTGCCGGCGACTACGTGAAGGCGATGTGGCTGATGCTGCAGCAGGATGAGCCCGATGACTATGTCGCGGCGACGGGTGAGTCGCACTCGGTCAAAGAGTTTGTCGAGCTGGCATTTGATCTGGCCGGCCTCGATTGGGCGGACCACGTTGTCATCGATGAGCGCTATTTCCGGCCATCCGAAGTGCATCACCTGCAGGGCGATGGTTCAAAAGCGCGCGCGAAACTCGGCTGGGAGCCAAGTTGCAGCTTCGATGACCTCCTGCGGATGATGGTCGATCACGATATCGACATGGCCCAACGCGAGCG
>Ga0315287_10008947_pt1 | contig 10132 bp, 7 predicted proteins | sample YL17G11_0_MG_FD_205037 | JGI IMG/M metagenome (GOLD analysis project Ga0315287, IMG submission 205037) | Sediment microbial communities from Yellowstone Lake, YNP, Wyoming, USA - YL17G11_0 | ecosystem: Environmental > Aquatic > Freshwater > Lake > Sediment | place: USA: Wyoming | collected... | reverse complement strand
TATCGCAACACGCGTTCCGGCACAGTGCCCGAGGAGGTGCTGGGGAAGGACTTCGGCGGGATCGTCTCGTGCGACTGCTATGCCGGCTACAACCGGCTGCTGGCAGACAAGCAGCGCTGCTGGGCGCACCTGCTACGGGATCTGCATGCGCTCCAAGAAGAGCATGCGGATCGGCCCACCGTAGTCTCCTGGGTGGAGGCAATCCAGGCGCTCTATGAGGAGGCGAAGGAGACTCCGGCCGGAACTCCGCCGCAGCGTCGCCGCCGGCGTCGCGACCTGGAGCTGCGCCTGGAGCAACTCGTGGTGCCGGTAGCGCGTCGCAAGCAGCTTGCCCACGCGGTGCTGGCCCAGCGGATCAGAGGGCATTTGCTGGAGTGGTTTGTCTTTGTGGAGTACCCGGAGGTGCCCAGCACCAATAACCTGGCGGAGCGCCGCCTGCGCCCGGCGGTGATCGCCCGCAAGATCTCCGGGGGCACCCGCTCCGAGAAAGGCTCGCACACGAAGATGGGGCTGATGAGTCTGCTCGCAACGTGGGCCGCCCAAGGCCAGGCCCTCCTGCCCGCGTGCCAGCACCTCCTGCTCACCGGTTTACCCGCCGGCCGTGTGGAGGGCTCCCCCGCCTGATCCCCAAATCGCTCTCATCATCCCTGAACTCTTACCAATTGGATGTTACGTAACCTCCAAGAGTGAACACTTCTGTAACTCCAAAAGTGAACACCTCCTCATCTGGTGTAGGTAGCGACGATGCGGCCGGCATGTTCGATCGCGATCTCCTGACCCAGGCGTCTGACCCAAACGTGTTTGCCCATTAGCTCGGGGGGCACGGGGAGACGGCGGCCCGCCAGTTGGATGGTGGCCTCGCGATGCACCAAGCGGCGCTCTTCCACCGCCAACAGCAGGCGCAGCTCAGCGGGAGCCGGACGCTGAGAGCCAGTGTAGCGGGACGCTGGCGGCAGGTCTCCCAGGCTGGCGTGAGGGCGGCGACGGTTATACCATTCCTGCCACTGCTCCCAGGCCAGTTGTAGCTCCGAGAGGGTGTGGACTTGGTCTCTGCTCTCCCCAATGAAGTCCCGCTCCAGGGTTTGGATGAACTTCTCCACCTTGCCCTTGGTGCGGGGTTTGTAGGCTTTGGCAAAGCTGGTCTTGACGCCCAGCGCCTCCAACCCGAGTTGATAGGTGGTGAGCCCGCGCTGACGCGTGGCGGGACCGTAGAAGAGGGTGTCCCGGTCCGTCAGGATCGCCTCGGGCCGCCCCGCCTGCTCCAGGATCGCCGCTACCGCCCCCAGAAGGGTGGGCTCCCGCTTGTCCTGAATCCACCTGCCTCCCACGCAGTAGCGGGAGGCATCGTCGATCGCCACCAGGAGGTGAGCTTTGCCGAAGGGGAAAGACACCTTCTCCTTGAGGTCCATCGGCCAGAGCTGGTTGGGCAGAGGCCGCTCGAAACGCACCAGCGGCTCCGGGTCCATGCTGCGCGCCAGTCCCCTGGCGGAGAGGATCCGCCACACGCTCTGGCGAGAGAGGCGAATCCCCTGGCGCGCCTCCAGGAGCTGCTGGACCTTGGTGCTGGAGCGATGCAGGGCGGAACTCTTCAGTTCCACCACGAGCTCCACCACCTCTTCTGGGATCGGCTCTCTGGGCCCGCGGGGGCGATTGGCCAGGGCCAGCAGGCCCCCTTCCTGGTAGCGCCTCTGAAGCTTGTAGACCGTCGTGCGGGAGCACGCGAACCGACGCGCGGCGGCACTCACCGATGGTGAACCCGTTTCCATGTGTTCACCTTTGGAGTTACAACTTTGTTCGCTCTTGAGAGTTACGGCACATTGGATGGCAGGAAGGGATTGGGAACAAGACGGCGTATCTGCCTCGTCTGCAGTCGGCTGCAGCCGACGCGTCCGGTCAGGAGGTGTACGATGGTTCGTCGGGTGGTCTACATGCTTTTGCTCCTGGTAGTCTGTTGCTCACTCGGACAGGCGTCCGATCGGGGTGAGGTTTTCTCCGGCGAGACGAAGCTAGGCATTTCGATTGAGGGCCCCTCTTATCTCGACACCTGGACCTTCGCGGGAGAGGCCGGCGACCGAGTGCTGATCGTGGCGCTCACCACTGCGGGCGCGCTGGACACCTGGCTCGACCTCTACCCCCCGGGGGGCGGCCCCAAGGAGGCCGACGGATGGCCCTGGGGGGATGTGATAGACCATCAGGTGGAGCAGACCGGGACCTATACCATCGTGATGCACGACACCGGCTTTGATCAGCCAGGCACTTACAATCTCGCCTTCCTGAAGATCCCCGGCGCTGTGTCCTCACCGGAGGACACGGACGGCGGGGTGATCGCGTCCGACCAGACGGTCAGCGGCAGCAGCAACGCGGTTTCCGATGTGGACGCCTTCCAGTTCTTCGGCCAGGCCGGTGACCGTGTGCTCATCACCGCGATTGCCACCACAGGGGCCTTGGATACGTGGCTCGACCTCTACCCCCCGGGGGGCGGCCCCAAGGAGGCCGACGGATGGCCCTGGGGTGATCTGATAGACCAGCAGCTTGAGCAAACCGGGGTCTACACCGTGGTGGTGCATGACAACGGGTTCGACCAGTCCGGCAGCTACCGGTTGACCTTGCTGAAGATGCCTGGTAGCGTGACCTCAGAGGAGGACCCGGACGGCGGCGCGATCGCCTCCGGGGAGACCGCCAGCGGCACGATCGGGCTGGCTTCTGACCTGGACGCGTTCCAGTTCTGCGGGGAGGTCGGCGACCGCGTGATCATCTCGGCCATCGCCACCGCGGGCGCGTTGGACACTTGGACCCGCCTCTACCCGCCGGGAGGGGGGCCGCAGGAGGCGGACGGATGGCCTTGGGGAGACCTGATTGACCACCAGCTCGAGCAGACCGGGATCTATACGCTGGTAGTCAGCGACAACGGGTTCAACCAGACCGGGACCTATGAGATCGGTCTGACGAAGATCCCCTCCGCGGCGCGGCCTGGGCTCTACCATCCGATTCCGGCGAACGGCGCGGCCGTCTACGAGCTCACCGGCTCCTTCGGATGGGACGCGGTGGAGGGAGCCACGGGGTATGACCTCTACCTTGGTTATGATCCCCTGGCGCCACTCGCGTTGGTCGACGAGAACCTCCCAGGGCCTACGATGCCGTTCCCGCCGCTGTCGCGCGGCAATGTCTACACCTGGCGTGTCGTTGCGCATAGGCCGAGCGGAGATATCACAGGGCCGGACTGGTGGTTCAGCACACCTTTGACCTGCTCTTTGACCGTCTCCGCGTTGGGAGAGGGCAGCGGTCAGGTGCAGGTCGGCTCGGAGATGTGCGATCTGCCCTGGACGGGGGAATTCGACTACGGCGCGCTCGTGACGGTGAAGGCGTGGCCGGGCGAGTGCAACATATTCGGCGGCTGGTCGGGCGATGTCAGCAGCGATGAGACGGAGATCATCCTGGAGATGGACGCTTCCCGGGCGATCGCGGTGACGCTCCACCCGGCGGCAGTGTTCCTCGATGTGGACTGCGACTACTGGGCGGCTCGGCAGATCGCCTCTTGTTATTACGCGGGCATCGTCAGCGGCTACTGGGACGGCACCTATCGCCCAGAGGAGGTGGTAACGCGCGACGCGATGGCCGTCTACATCTCCCGCGCGCTGGCGGGCGGAGATGCCAACGTGCCGCCCGGTCCAACGATGGCCACCTTCCCGGACGTACCCACCAGCCACTGGGCCTTCAAGTACGTCGAGTACTGCTACGCCCAGAGCGTGGTCACCGGCTACTGGGATGGCTATCATCCACAGGGGGAGGTGAGCCGTGCGCAAATGGCGGTATATATCGCGCGGGCGATGGCGGGAGGGGACGGGAATGTGCCGGAGGACCCGGATGGGACGCCGTTCTTCCCGGATGTGCCGAGCGGCTATTGGGCCTATAAGTACGTGGAGTACTGCCACGATCAGGGGGTGGTAGGCGGGTATTGGGACGGCTATCATCCCGAGGAGCTGGTGACTCGCGCGCAGATGGCGGTGTACGTGCAGAGGGGGTTTGGGCTGCCAATGTGAGGTGAAGCAGGGGCCGGCCCCGGGTCTGCGCCGTGACCCAGGGCCGACCTCGAAGCGCACGCGCGCCGGAGAGGCAACAGTCCGGGCTGCGTCTAACGCAGCCTGCTCTGCGACGAGCTACCCAAGACCGGGAATGGCAACAGAGGTCGGATCGTGCCGAACAGTCCGTCCTGCTCGCCGAAGATCCCCGCGGTGAAGAACATCGTCGGGGGATGGACGTCGGTGAACTTCGGGATCCCATTGAAGTGCGGGCGTCTCGGGAAAGCGATGGTCCAGAGCCCCGGCAGTTCGATAGGCAAGCCGAACGTATCGCGGAGATGCCCCGCGAAATTGCCCGTCACCGCATCGAAGATGCTGATCCGCCCGTTCCCGAAGTTGCCGATCAGCACCACATTCCTGGAAGGGACGAATCCTGTCGGGGCTGCCGTGACACCCCAGGGGAAGTCCAACGGCCCGCCGCTGGCGAAGCGCCTTAGGAACGTCCCGTCCGCGTTGAAAATGTCCACGAATCCCTCGCCGCCAAGGAATGATGCCCCCATGTCAGATTCCGGCGGGGCGAACGTCACCCACAGAAGGTTGCCAAGGTTGAAGATCCCAAAGGGAGTAAAGGGGAGGTGAGCCGTGGGATCGGTGAACGACCCCACGAGAGTCCAGGCGCCGTCGTAGACATCCACGCGGTCGTGGTTCGAGTCCGCGGCGTACAAGAGCGGATCGCCGGCACTGTCAACCGCCATCGCCAGCCCGGTGTACCGCGGGGCCTCGCCGGGGAGGTACGACCCGACGGCCCCGACGATGGCCTGCGTCAGGTTCAGGTCGGGCGCCCATCCCGTGAGCACGCCCTGCTCGCTGGCGAAAATCGCCAGCGCCGGCGAGGCCAAGCCGCCCTGGTGGACGGCGAACTCAGACGTGGTGTTCAGCACCGCGCCGGTCGGGAGCGACGGTCCCGCCGTGCCCGGGCGCGGCGGAATGGTGATGATCAGATCGAACGGAATGCCGTCGCGCGTGTACAACGTGGCCACCCCCGTCCCGTTGTCGGCGACGAGCACCTCGCCGCTGGGCAGGAACACCATCCCCCACGGGTTCACCAGGAATGGGTCCAAGAACGTGGCAAATCCTGGGAGATCCGAGACCAGAGGGTTCACCGCGTAATGGGTGGCCGCGGAGGCCGGGCTGGTGAACACCGGCGCCGTCGTCAGCGCCAGTATCATCAGACAGGCCAGCGCCGCCTTCACTGGGAGCGGGTATCGCATCATTCGTCCTCCTACCTGTGAGTTCAGACGAAACTCTCGCTCGCGATCTGCCTCTCTCCAGGCGCTTCGGGTCATTCTCCGCTCAGGAGAGAGAGCGCGTCAAGGTCGGCCTGTCCAGAGTCGCAACAGGCCTGTGGCGAACGCGAACCCGGTCCTTCGCGGGATCGGAGGAGCACCGGCAAGCGACGCGATTGACGGTCAGAGAGGCTGCTTTCTCAGCAGTAAGGGGGAAACCGGCAGGGGACGTGGGGTCAGCCTCGGCCGCTGAACCGCAAGGCGTCGGCTGGACGTGCAGGCCTACTCCCTAGGCGAGTAGGCCCGCACTTGCGTGGAAGGTTCATGCCTCCCGGCTCCGGATCCGGGACCGCAGCAGACCGCGGCCTTTGCGTCGGCGCGTCGGTCGGCTCCCGCGCGGTTCCTCCATCCGGGCCTTGAGGCTGAACACCGCGAGTCGCCTGGCCAGCCAGTAGTGACCTTGGTCCGGCCCGCACGACGCGGGCCGGTCGGCCATCGCGACCTGGCCGGCCAGGTCCTTCAACACGAACAGTTCCATCGCGCGCCTCCTTCTTGGGATGTGAGCTATCGTCTGATAGGCATGATAGGGCGCAACACCCTATGGGTAATGGACGTGGCCGAGGCCTCGCCTCTACCTGATGGCAGGCGCGAGTGACCCACGACGTGGGATCACGGGAGAAGTAGATGGACGACGCGATACGTCCCCGGGACCGGCAAAGGAAGACGAAGTATAGCCGCGCTCTCACTCCCTGTCAATGGGAATACGCAGAAAAACAGAAAAAGTTTCAGCCGGCGCCCGCCGCCAGGGCGAGCGCCGGCTGAAGCATCCTGCCGCCGTGAGCCGTCTCGCTACTTCGCGGCCGGCGCCGGAGCCTGCTTCGCCACCTCCAGCACGTCCTCCGCCGGGAGTAGCACTGTCATCGGCCCGCGCTCCTCCCGCCCCCCGCCCGCCGCCGGGAAGCGGTTCACCAGAATCCCGATCACCTTGCCGTCGAGAGTGAAGACCGGCGCACCCAGGCTGCAAGATTGCCCGTTCAGCCCCGGCACGTACATCAGCCGCGGCTTCTGAATCACCCCCTCCACCTGGTCGAGTACCGCGCCCGGGACGCGGTTCGCCACCTCGCCCAGCCGCTGCAACACGAGCGTCTCCTCCAGGATATCGGTCTTCGCGGAGGCGGTCAGGTCCACCGCGGTGAGCGGCTGCGCCGGGGCCGGATCGGGCCGGAGAAAGGCCAGGTCCAGGTCCTTGTCCCGCAGCACGATCTTCGCCGGCAGTTCCTTCCCGTCGGCCAGCCGCATCTTGATGTCGGTGATATCCATCTCGAACTTGTAGTTCTCCTCATCGGCCGTCATCGCGGCGATCGCCTGCGTCGGATCAGCCTCGGAGAGCGCGCATACCGCCAGCCCCGACGGGTCTATCACCGTCGCCGTGATCTCGCTGGTGTTCTCCTGCTCCTCCATCTGCCGGCCCTCCATCGCCATCCGCACCTTCGCCACCAACCGCACCGTGATCACCGCATTGCTGAACTTGCCGACAATCTCCCGCCCCCGCTCTGCCGCCGTCTGCGCCAAGCCCCGCTCCGCCGCCGGACCCAGGCACAGGACCGCCACGACCCACATCATCACCACACGACTCACCCTAGTCACTCGCATCCTATCCTCTCTCTCTCGCACCCTAACCCCTAGACCCTAGCCCCTAGACCCTAGCCCCTACCATTTCGGCTGCAACTCTACATACTGATCGTGAATCCCGCGCCGCACGTGGAGCGTCACCAGCTTCGGCTTCGCCGCCGCCACGCGCCTCATCGCCGCGTCGGCCTCCGCCGCGGTGGGTGTGGGCGTACCATCCACCTCCACGATCACATCTCCCACCCCGAGATGCGCCAGGGCCGCCCACCCGCCCTCGTTCACCGCCTCGACGTAAGCGCCCTGTTGCGACTCGGGAAGCTGCTGCTTCACCCGGTCCTCGAACGCGAGGTCGCGCACCATGAAATCGAAGCTGTCATCCCGGTAGCGCTTCATCTCCCGCCCCGACGGCGGCGACGGCTCCAGCGCCACCTTCATCGTACTTTGCTTCCCGTCGCGAAGCACGGTCAACTCCACCTCCGCCCCGATTCGGCACTGCCGCACCATGGTGGGAAACACGTCGGCGTGCTCCGGCCGCGAGGCCGCGATCGGCTGGCCCTCCAGGGCGATGATGATGTCGCCGACCTTCAGCCCCGCCTTCTCCGCGCTCCGCCCCGGGTAGAGCTGCGTGATTCGCACCCCGGTGGCGTCGCCCAGCTTCATCGCCTCGGCCATCTCCCGCGTCAGTACCTGCGTGGCCATCGGCAGCCAGGCCTTATGCACCTCCAGGCCGGGATCGGGGACCTGCTCCTTGCCCACCTTCACCACGGTAAGATATCGCTCGGCCTTGCGGTCGAAGGCCACCAACGCCGGAATAGGGGAGGACTTCTCCCCAGTGAGCTTCGCCGTGGCGCTCGCCAGCTCCGCCACATTGCTCACTAGCTTCCCGTCCACCGCCACGATCACGTCATTCTCCTGCACCTTTGGCTTCGCCTGATCGGCCGGACCGCCGGACCGCACTGTGGTTACGAGCACCCCGGCCTTGCTCTCCCGCCGCATCTCCCGCGCCACAGTCAGCGACAAGTCCCGCGCGGTGATGCCCCATTCCTCCAGCTCTCGCTCCTTGGGCCGGGCCGTCTCCCGCTCTTGGGGAGTGACGCGCAAGGTCATCTGCTTCCCTCCACGCTCCACCGCCACCTCGGCTTCCTTCCCCAGGGGCAACCCCGCGACTAGCAGATTAAAGCTCGGCAGGTCCTCCGGCAGTCGCGCGTTCACCGCCTGGCCGTTGACCGACAACAGAATGTCGCCGGACTTGAACCCGGCCTTGTCCGCAGGCGACTCCGGCGCCACCCCGCCCACCAGCACGCCCTTCTGCTCGGACATCGCGCGCAGCAGCGGCTGCACGCCGATCCCCAGCCACGCCCGCGTCACCTTCCCGGATTTCAGCAACTCGCGGGCCACGCCCACGGCCAGGTTTCCGGGGATGGCACCGCTCAACCCAAACGAGATCTCGTTGATCCCCACCACCTCGCCGTTTAGACTCACCAGCGGCCCGCCGGAGTTCCCGCCCGTGATCGCCGCGTCGTGCCCGATCCAGCGCACCATCGAGCCCACATCCTCGCCCTCCAACTCGAACCTCGCGGGCCAGAACAGGCCCGGCATCACCATCGCCGTATTGCTCACGATCCCCAGCGTCACCGACTGCGACAGCGCCAGCGGACTGCCCATCGCCATCACGTAGTCGCCCACCTGCAAGGCCGACGAGTCGCCGAATTGCGCCACCGGAAACGTACGCGGCTTCTCCGGGTGCAGGCGGATCACGCTGATATCAGTGAGCGGATCGGTGCCGACCAACTCCGCGTCCACGTCCTCCTGGCTCGCCAACGTGCATACGAGTTGCGTGGCGTGACCGGCCACGTGGTGATTGGTGATGATATCGCCCTGCTCGGTGAAGATCACCCCGCTCCCCGAGGCCTCCACCTTCTGCTCCCGGCCGCTGTCGTACTCGGCTGAGACCACGTGGATTCTCACCAGGGCCGGCTTCACCGCGGCCACCGCGGCCTCCACCGCCGCGCGCATCTCCGCCGGAACCCGAGACCGCAGTTCCGCCGCGCCGGCGGAGCTGACTGACATCACAAGCACCAGCAATAAGACCGGAAGCAGATGAACCTTCCGCATGACACTCCCCTATCGCGCCGCGGCGGAGCCCGCGCTCCGCCGCGACCGTCTCCATACAGTATTCCCCGGAGGGGGGAGGGTTACCTGCGTTGGCACCACGGACCCAGAATATGCTTTCCTACGAAACCTCTTGATCCCCGGCACTCCTTGTGCTAGACTGCCACCATAGTTGTAGGACTACCGCCCCTGTAGCTGGGGGGCTACTGCCCTAGTAGCCATTTCTGGGTTCCGCGTTGCTTTGGTCTAGTATGACGCGTGCAGAATCTGTTTCACTGGGGAGACGCATGCGCAGCAAATGTCTCGTCGTGGCCCTGGGCCTGACGTTGGGCATGAGCTTGGTCCTGCCCAACGAACATGGGGCAACACGGAGACAGACTGCCCCATCCCCCAGGCGCCTCCGAAGCTGGGGCTGAAAGAGCAAGAGTCCATGCGAGGATTGGACATACGCAACTCTACCCCATCGCTTTCCGGCCAGGAGCACGACGCGGCCGAGTTTGAGTCCTTGCGCGAGGAGATATTGGCCTATACTCGACAGCGCTTCGACCTCATGTTGGTGGCAGTGACTGCGACTGCAGCTCTGTTCGGATATGGCTTTGAGTCCGGGCGTGGCGAGGTCTTCCTATGCGCATACGCCCTCCTCTTCGCGGCCAGCACGCACCTCTCCTGGACCGCTACGAACAACCTCAGGATTGGCACATACCTGCGCGTCTTCCATGGCGGCGATGATTCTATGGGTTACGAGAGCCGCCTGGCACGGCTGCGTCGTCGAGGATGTCCGCAAGGCGTAAGGCTGACAAGTGCACCCTATCAGGTGCTGTACTGGTGTACTGCCCTGGCTGCGAGCGGTCTGGGCTCTGCCTACCTTGCTGGTTGGCACCGTGTTTTCTGGCCGGTTGCTTTGTTCCTAGCCTGGGGGACGCTGATGGCGGCCATCAATAGGGGACTGATCACGTGCTATGGACTATCAGCCGAAGAATGAACTGGCCCCAAAAAAGTGGACACCTTGTTAAGCTGCCCTGGCCGCGGATTGCATCTCGAAAGCCACGGGGGACTGATATCCCAGGAACGAATGCAGTCGCTGCC
>Ga0315287_10008946_pt1 | contig 10132 bp, 8 predicted proteins | sample YL17G11_0_MG_FD_205037 | JGI IMG/M metagenome (GOLD analysis project Ga0315287, IMG submission 205037) | Sediment microbial communities from Yellowstone Lake, YNP, Wyoming, USA - YL17G11_0 | ecosystem: Environmental > Aquatic > Freshwater > Lake > Sediment | place: USA: Wyoming | collected... | reverse complement strand
GTGCGTTGTGAATGCCGCCTTCCCCGAGCCAGCCCTTGTACTGGCTGAAGGGGGTCATCGACACCTGCGCCCACATCGGGCCGTAGGCCACGTACGAGCCCGGGTCGCCCCAGGCGTTGGGATTCGTCTGCGACCAGTGGATCGCCGCGAACAGGAAGTCGCGCGTGCCCGGCGTGCCGGCGATCATCTTGAAGAGGTCGGTGCCCTCGGCCCCGTTGTCGCCGAAGACGATGAACACGGTGTTGTCGTACTCGCCGATCTGCTTCAGGTGGTCGATGAGCCGGCCGACGTGGAAGTCCATGTTCTCGACCATGCCGGCGTAGAGCTCCATCTTCTTGCCGAGGATGGCCCGCGTCGCCGGGGCCAGCACGATGGGATCGGGCACGAACCACATCCGTTCGGCGAGCTGCGTCCCCGCCGGCATGATGCCGAGTTCGATCTGCCGCTTCAGTCGCTCCTGGCGAACGGCGTCCCATCCCTTGTCGTATTCGCCGACGTGACGGGAACGCCAGTCTTTCGGCAGCTGGTACGGGTCGTGCGGCGCCTGGTGCGAGACATACGCGAAGAAGGGCTTGCCGTCGGCGTGGTTGGCGTCGATGTATCCGATCAGCTTGTCGGTGTAGGTCTTCGTGGCGTAGTAGTCCTTCGGCAGCCGCGTCAGGTAGCGCCCGTCCTCGGTGAACACCGACTGCGGCGACGCGGCCGTGAAGTTCGTCATGTCCCAGTAGCTGCCCGCGCCGTCGAGCAGAGAGAAATCACGCTCGAACCCGCGCGCAGCCGGAATCTGGTCCGGCTGCTTGCCGAGGTGCCACTTGCCGACCATGTAGGTGTGGTAGCCGGCGTCCTTCAGCAGCTGCGGAAGCGTCGTTACCTGGTTGTTGAGATAGCCTTCGTAGCCTGGAATGCCCCGCTGGTTGGGTGCAGTCCACTCGTCCATGTTGCCGAGGCCATTGCGGTGCGTATCGACGCCGCTCAGCATCGCCGATCGCGTCGGAGAGCAGCTCGCGTTTGTGTAGAAATTCGTGAAGCGCACGCCGCCGGTGGCCAGCGAGTCGAGATTTGGCGTCCTGATCTCGCCGCCGAACGAACCCATGTCGGCGAAACCGAGGTCGTCGCCGAGGATCATGACGATGTTCGGCCGCTTCGGCTGAACCTGAACCTCCGCGGGGGCGCCGGCGGCGAACAGGGCCGCTTGGAGACCCGCGATCACGGCGACAGTGACTCGGGTCACGTTGAATTCCGCCATGAGGATTCACCCATGCGTTGGCTTCATCGCGATGGCACACTGATACGCTAGGCCCATGAAGTCCGGCCGGTGTCCGTGGAGGCCAACCTGGACTCGACTTGGCCAAGTTGCAGTCTCCGGTCAACGGCTACTGACGGTCTATCGGAAATCCGCAGAACGCAGCGATGACAGGGTTTTCCACTATGTCCGCTCAACCGGCGGTTACGGTCGTCGATATAACCGACCTGACGGCCGCCAGCGCGGGCATGGACCTGCTCGAGCAGGATGCGATGCCGCTGCAGTCGATGCCCCTGCAGGCAAGGCGTGTGATCGTGCGACTCAAGTCCGCCACGGTCGTCTATCAGTCCACGAACCTGCGTGTCAGGACGCGGACGAGAGCGCATGGCGGCTTGCTGGCCTACGTCACCTTCGGTCCGCGAGCCACCGGTGCGGTCGAGGGGCTACTGGTTCGGCCAGGCATGATGCTGGTCGCGGAGCCTGACACGGAGGCAGGTTTCGTTGCCGATCCGGGCTGGGAAAGCATCACGCTGCTGGTGCCTCCGGACGATATCCGGGAGCATCTGTCCGCACGCCGGCGCGAAGGCGAGTTTCGCTGGCCGCGCGGCATTGAAGTCCTGCGCACCGATCCGGGACGAGCGCGAGTGCTGTTCAGGTGGGGCAAGCGCCTGACCGTCACCGCATCAAGGAAGCCGGCACTGTTCGAAGGAGTGCGTCCCGAGCGCGACGCAGCCCAGGTCGAGTTACTGGAAACGCTGCTCGCCGCAATGCGTTCGAGCGACACTCTTGAGCCTTTCGGCGCAGAACGGACACGACAGGGCCAAGGCCGGATCGTCACGATCGCGGAAGATTACGCGCTCCATCGTGCCGGGGAACGCGTGCATGTCTCCGATCTATGCCGGGCTGCGAATGTGAGCGAACGGACCCTTGAGTGCGCCTTCAAGGAAGTCGTGGGGCTGTCGCCGGTGGCGTACCTGATACGTCTGCGACTGCACCGAGTGCGCGCAGCCCTCCTTGCCGCGGAGCCGGGATCGACGCAGGTGTCGGTTGAAGCCCTGAAGTGGGGCTTCTGGCACTTCGGCGAGTTTTCGCGCGCGTACAAACGATGTTTCGGCGAACTGCCTTCAGATACGCTGCGGCGAAAGCCAGTCTCGCCCGACGTCGTTCGCAATGCGATGGCGACGGGCTGAATCGTACCCCTCACTATCGGCGGCGGAAGCGGACGAATTGGAGCCGCGCTACAAGCGGCGCCCCCGGAGAGATGGCGGCCCCGCTTCGCTACCCGGCCGCCCCGCCGGGGCCGTTGCCGATGCGCTCCGTTGCCGCGAATCGGCAACGTCCTACCGCGCGGACGCACGGTAGTCGACCTCCCGACGTCGTCGGGAGTCCCGGACGTCTCACCGGGTGAGACGGTGAAACGAAAACGGGGATCCCTTGCGGAACCCCCGTTTTGTTTCACTGGCGCGCCCGGAGAGATTCGAACTCCCGACCTTCTGGTTCGTAGCCAGACACTCTATCCAACTGAGCTACGGGCGCGTATCTGTCGTCGCGAATTGTACTGGCGGAGAGAGAGGGATTCGAACCCTCGAAGGGCTTTTGACCCTTACGCCCTTAGCAGGGGCGCGCCTTCGACCACTCGGCCATCTCTCCGGTCTGCAGAGAGCCGCGGAGAATAGCCGCCCGGGGCGCCGCCGTAAAGTCGCAGCGCACTTGGGGGGCGTCGCGCCTCGATTTTGGGGACCCCGTGCCGGACGGGGTCCATGGATTCAGGGGAACGACCCCTGACCGTTACCCGGTTTCGCGGGGTGTGAGGACCCGCCTTCCTGTTCTTCGCGCTTGATGCGCTCGAAAATCTCTTCGCGGTGCACGGCCACGTCGCGCGGCGCATTGACCCCAATGCGCACCTGGTTTCCCTTGACGCCGAGGACGGTCACGGTCACGTCGTTGCCGATCGTGACCACCTCGCCCACGCGTCGCGTGAGAATCAACATCCGCAGCTCCTGGCCCGATGGCCCATAGCCAACGACGGTGCGATGTCATTCACCTTGACCGACCGCCAATCTGCAACCCAGCGCTGTTGTTGTCCCTTGATGTGCTGATGCTGCCCCACCCCCGCAAACCTAATCGCCGCCAGTCGGCGAGGTCGTTTGCACGCTGTGAAAGATACCGCCTAACGGGCGCGAAGTCAGCCACCCAGATGGCAGGGGTATCGCGAGACGCGCGCCGACCCGGCGCTGCCGCTCAGCCGAGGCGTTCGCGCAGCCAGCCGCCGACGCTTTCAAGCGCGGCTTCGAGCTTGTCCGGATCCGTGCCGCCTGCCTGCGCGAGGTCGGGCCGCCCCCCGCCCTTGCCGCCCACCTGAAGGGCGACGTGGTTCACCAGGTCGCCGGCCCGGACCTTGCCGGTGAGGTCCGCAGTGACTCCCGCGATCAGCAGAATCTTGCCGTCCGCATCGACGGATCCGAGTACTACGGCAGCGGACCCGAGCTTGCTTTTCAGCTGATCCACCGCATTTCGCAGCGCCGCGGCGTCCGCGCCTTCGACGCGCGTGGCAACGAACTTCACGCTGCCGATCGCCGCGGCGTCGGCAGCCAGGTCGCGCCCCTGGCCGCTCGCGAGCTTGTCCTTGAGCTGCGCAACCTCCTTCTCGAGGCGCCGGCTGCGCTCGACCAGGTGACGGACTTTTTCTTCGACGTCGTCGCGAGTCGCCTTGAGGTGGCCAGCCACGTCGCGCAACTTGTGGTCTGTTTCGACCACGTAGCCAAACGCCCCTTCGCCAGTGACTGCTTCGATGCGACGCACGCCCGCGGCGATACCGCCTTCGCTGACGATGCGCATCAGCCCGATGTCGCCGGTCCGGCTCACGTGGGTCCCGCCGCACAGTTCCGTCGAGAAATCACCGACGCGCAGCACTCGCACTTCGTCGTCGTACTTCTCCCCGAACAGGGCCATCGCTCCCGCCGCAACCGCCGCATCGAAATTCATCAGCCGCGTCTCGGCCTCCGCGTTGGCGCGGATTTCCGCGTTCACCAGTCGCTCGATCTCGCGCAGCTCGTCCGGCGTGACCGCAGAGTAGTGTGCGAAATCGAAACGCAGCCGCTCGGGCGAGACCAGCGACCCCTTCTGAGTGACGTGCGTGCCCAGCACCTTGCGGAGCGCGGCGTGCAGCAGGTGCGTCGCCGTGTGGTTCAGCCGCGTGGCCTGGCGCAGCGCGTGATCGACCTGCGCCTGCACGACATCGCCGACGCGGATCGCGCCGGAGGCGACTTTTCCGACGTGAACGTGAGCCTTGCCGAGCTTCTGCGTGTCCGCCACGGTGAAGCGCGCTTCACCCGACACGAGCACGCCGCAATCGCCGACCTGGCCACCGCTCTCCGCATAGAAAGGCGTGGCGTCCAGCACCACCTGCCCGTCCTCACCGGCTCGCAGTTCCTGCACGGACTCCTTGCCGCGCAGGAGCGCCGAGACCCGACCGCTGCCGACCTCGCTGTCGTAACCGGTGAACTTCGTCTGCCCATCGATTTTCACGTCGGAGCGCAGGTCCACGCCAAACTTGCTCGCCGCGCGCGCGCGCTCACGCTGAGCGTTCATCGCGGACTCAAAGCCGGCCTCGTCGATGGTGAGGCCACGCTCGCGCGCGATGTCGCTCGTGAGATCCAGCGGAAAGCCGAAAGTGTCATAGAGGCGGAATACGGTCTCGCCCGGAATCTGCTTGCCGGAGAGCTTGTCGATGACGCCGTCGAGCAGCGCCATGCCCTGCGACAGCGTCTCGGCGAATCGCTCTTCCTCCTGCCGCAACACGCGCTCGATGTGCGTGCGCTGCGCGCGAAGCTCCGGATACGCCGATCCCATTTCCTCGTCGAGCACGGGCACGAGCGCGTGGAAGAACGGCTGGCGCTGGCCGAGCATGAAGCCGTGGCGGATGGCGCGCCGGATGATCCGGCGGAGCACGTAACCGCGCCCCTCGTTCGACGGCAGCACGCCATCGGCGATCAGGAAAGAGCAGGCGCGGATGTGATCCGCAATGACGCGCAGCGAACTCGACTTGGGGTCTTTCGCACCCGTGAGCTTTGTTGCGGCAAGTATCAGGTGGCGGAACAGGTCGATGTCGTAGTTGCTGTGCACGCCCTGCATCACCGCGGCGACGCGTTCGAGGCCCATGCCCGTGTCCACCGACGGTTTCGGCAGCGGGACCATCCTGCCGTCGGCCGAGCGGTCGTACTGCATGAAGACGAGATTCCAGATCTCGACGTACCGGTCGCCGTCCTCGTTCGGGGAGCCCGGCGGGCCTCCCTCGATGCCCGGGCCGTGGTCGTAGAAGATCTCGGTGCATGGGCCGCAGGGCCCGGTGTCACCCATCGCCCAGAAATTCGATTTCGCACCCATGCGCGTGAAGCGGCCCGCGTCGACGCCGATCTCCTTGAGCCAGATCTCGGCGGCGCCGTCGTCTTCCTCGAACACCGTCACCCAGAGACGCTCGGGCGGGATCCCGAGCGTGCCCGTGACGAAATCCCACGCGTAGCGGATCGCCTCGCGCTTGAAGTAGTCGCCGAAGCTGAAGTTGCCGAGCATCTCGAAGAACGTGTGGTGGCGTGCGGTGTAGCCGACGTTCTCGAGGTCGTTGTGCTTGCCGCCCGCGCGCACGCAGCGCTGCGAGCTCGCCGCGCGCACGTAGCCGCGCTGGTCCTTTCCGAGGAAGACGTCCTTGAACTGCACCATGCCGGCGTTGGTGAAGAGCAGCGTCGGGTCATTGCCCGGCACGAGCGAGCTCGAAGGCACGACCGCGTGGCCGTGGCCCTTGAAGAAGTCGAGGAACGCAGCGCGCAATTCGGCGCTGCCCATCTGCTTTTGCGGTTCGCGCATGGTGGTCATGGTTCGATGTCGTCACCGGGGCCGAGCGCGGCCCGGATCTGTTCGGAGGAAAACCCGCGATACTGCAGGAATCGCCCCTGTCTTGCACGCTCGCGGAAGTCGGCGGGCCCGGCCGCGCCGAAGCGCTTGCGGCGGGCCTCCCGGCCGACGGCCGCCCAGTCCTCGCCAGCCGTGGCGAGGGCCTCGTCTATGTCCGTGTCGGCAACGCCGCGTTCCCGCAGGTCCATCCTGATGCGCAGCGGGCCGTGACCGCGCGCTGCGTGCTGGCGGATGAACTGCGCGGTGAACCGGGACTCGGACAGCAGCCGCTCGGCAACGAGGCCTGCCACCACAGACTCGACGATCGCAGGCTGATACCCGCGCCCCGCGAGGCGCTTCGCCAGCTCCTCGCGCGCGAAGTCCCGGCCCGCCAGCAGCGCGAGCGCTGCGGTGCGGACCGTTCTCTCGTCGGCCTCGCCGGCCGCCGCGTCAGGCTTCCTCGGCCGCCTCACCCTTGGCTGCCTCGCCCTTCTTTGCGGGAAGCAGCTTGGCCCTGAGCGCGTCGTCGATCTCGCGCGCGGTGTCCTTGTGCTGCTGCAGGTAGGTGCGCACGTTGTCCTTGCCCTGGCCGATGCGCTCGCCTTTGTAGCTGTACCAGGAGCCAGACTTCTCGATCAGGTTGTGCGCCACGCCGAGCTCGATCAGCTCGCCTTCGCGCGAGATCCCGTGGCCGTACATGATCTCGAACTCGACCTCGCGGAACGGCGGCGCGACCTTGTTCTTCACCACCTTGACGCGGGTCTGGTTGCCGACGACCTCGTCGCCGTTCTTGATCGCGCCGATGCGGCGGATGTCGAGACGCACGGAGGCGTAAAACTTGAGTGCGTTGCCGCCGCTCGTCGTCTCCGGGTTGCCGAACATCACGCCGATCTTCATGCGGATCTGGTTGATGAAGACGACGATGCCGTTCGAGCGCTTGATGTTGCCGGTGAGCTTGCGCAGCGCCTGCGACATGAGACGGGCCTGCAGGCCCATCTGCATCTCGCCCATCTCTCCCTCGATCTCGGCCTTGGGCGTGAGCGCCGCCACGGAGTCCACGACGACCATGTCGACCGCGCCGGAGCGCACCAGCATGTCGGTGATCTCGAGCGCCTGCTCGCCATTGTCAGGCTGCGACACGAGCAGCTCGTTCACGTTGACGCCGAGCTTCTCGGCGTAGGCCGGGTCGAGCGCGTGCTCGGCGTCGACGAAGGCGGCCGTGCCGCCCTGACGCTGCACCTCGGCGATCGCCGTGAGTGCGAGCGTGGTCTTGCCCGAGGACTCCGGGCCGTAGATCTCGACCACGCGGCCGCGCGGCAGGCCGCCGACGCCGAGTGCGATGTCGAGGCCGAGCGAACCCGTGGAGACGGCTTCCACGTCGTAGCTTGTCGCGTCGCCGAGGCGCATGACCGAGCCCTTGCCGAACTGCTTCTCGATCTGGCCCAACGCGGCGACGAGCGCCTTCTTGCGGTTTTCTTCCATTGCTTTACTCGCGGAGCCCTTGGGCTCGTTCAGACGTGGGATTCTGGGAAGGCGCGCATTATTCCACAGGGGTCGCGCCGTCGCAGGGCGATAAACTCGTGCAAATCAGTAATTTCTCGCGGCGCAGGCTCATGGCGTGAGCCCGCGCCCGCGCGGTCCGCTCAGGCACGCATCGGCCAGGTCGAAAGCCGCTCGTAGCGCGAACCGTCCGGGCCGCTGATCGACTCGACCAGCGAGTACTCGTGCGCCGCCCAGCGAAGGGATTCGGTTGACTCAGCGGGCGGCGGCAGTCGCACTTTGCGGGCCAGCGTCAGGTGCGGCTTGAACGAGCGCTCTTCGGGTTCGAAGCCTCGGGCGGCCAGGGCCGAGCGCAACGACCGGACGAGCGCCACCTGCGGTTCCGGAACCACGCTCGCGGTCAGGCAGAGGACCTGGGGCCGCTGCCAGTACTCGAGCCGATCGAGGACGATCTCGAACGGGGTTGCCGAGCTGGCGACCGCTACGCCCGCCTCGAGCACAGACACGAGCCGCGGCTCCGGCACGTCGCCGAGGAACTCGAGTGTCAGGTGCAGCTGGTCCGGCCGTTGCGGCCGCCCTGTTCCGTACGGGACAAGCCGATGCACCGCGGCAGTGGCGGCAGCAAGGGCTGCGGGCCCGGGCCACAGCGCGAAGAAGAGCCGCCTCTCGGTCTTCATGCCTCCAGAACGCCTCCAAGGGCGCTGGCGACGGCCTGCCGTCGTATCGCCTCACGGTCGCCGTCAAAGCGCTCGAGCGCCGTGCGGACCTCGAGCTGGTCGGCGTGTCGCACAGCCCAGGCGAACCAGACGGTGCCCACTGGCTTGCCGGAAAGGCCCCCATCCGGCCCGGCAATGCCACTCACGGCAACCGAAACGTCTCCACCCAGGCGCTCCAGCGCCCCGACGGCCATGTCCCGCACCACCGCCTGGCTCACCGCACCCTGCTGCCGGAGCGCGTCGGCGCTCACGCCGAGAAGTCCCACCTTGAGATCGTCGCTATAGGTGACGACGCCGCCCAGGAACCACCGGCTGCTGCCCGGCAGGTCGGTGCACGCCTTGGCGACCCAGCCCCCAGTGCAGGATTCGGCCACGACGAGGTTGCGACCGGCGCCCTGCAGCCGTTCCGCGACCCGCACGGCCAAGGCACGGATCCCCGCGTCGGTTGAGAGGCTCATACCGGGATTCTAAACACCTATGGACAGCGCAGGGGTGCTGCTCTACCTTATGGCCCCCCGGTCAAAGCACTAGTGCATGAGACTTGCCCCAGTGGCAGCCGCGTTTTTCGCGACAGATCTTCTCGAGTCGCGCAGCCAGAGCATCCAAGGGCGCAACCCCCCCCCCACTCCCTCATCGCGCTTGCGCGCTGGGCCCGATTGTCCACACCCACCGTCAGTCCACACACTAAGGAAATTGAAATGAAAAAGATCATTGTTGCCCTCGCGGGCATCGCTGCTCTGAGCGCCTCGCAGATGACCATCGCCGATTCGGTCGGCGCCGCCGAGCTTGCCAACACGCAGGAGCTGATCGCGGCGCTCCAGGCCGACAAGCGCCAGGTCATGCTGGACACGCTGGCACTCACCCCGCAGCAGCTCGAGAAGTTCATGCCGATCTACGACGAGTACCAGGCCGAGCGAAAGATCATCATGACCAACGCCAGCAACCTCAACAACCGCCTGTTCGTGGCGGACTACGGCGGCATGACGGACGTGGAATCCAAGGACATCATGAAGCAGGCTTTCAAGCTCCGTCATGATCGTCTGTCTCTGCTGGAGAAGACCGCTGGCAAGCTCGAGAAAAAGCTGCCCGCCACGAAGGTGGCCCAGTTCGTCCAGGTCGAGAACAAGATCCAGGCGCTGCTCGACGTGGCCATGGCGGCGTCGGTCCCGATCGTGACCAAGAAGCCGGGCGTCGGCAAGTAAGGACGAAAGTGTGATGCGCAGCCTGCAAATCAGTTCGCTCACCGTCGGCTTCGTTGCCGCGGCGCTGCTGGCAGGTTGCGCGTCGCAGCCGAAGGTACTGTCCGACTACGACAAGTCCGCGAACTTCGCCAGTTACCGGACTTTCGGCTTCGTCACGCAGGTCGGCGCCGACAGCACCGAGTTCAAGTCACTCGCGGTGCAAACCATGCAGGCCGCAGCGACGCGGCAGATGGAACTGCGCGGCTACACGCTGAGCGACACCCCCGATCTCGTGATCAACTTCACTGGCAAGATCGAGGAGAAGGCGGACGTCGAGTCCATCCCGGCGCCCTACTACGGGCCGGGCTGGGGCTACGGCAGCTTCTACGGCGCGCCTTACGGCGGCTGGGGCGGCGGCGGCACGCAGGTGACGACCCGTCGTTACAACGTAGGCACGCTGGTCATGGACGTCGTGGACCGCGAGAAGCGGCAGGCGGTGTTCCAGGGCAGCGTCTCGGATGTCGTCACGAAGGAGATGATGGCGAACCGCGAAGCTGCGATTACGGGTGCCGTGACCCGCATATTTGCGTCGTACCCATTCG
>Ga0315287_10008944_pt1 | contig 10134 bp, 10 predicted proteins | sample YL17G11_0_MG_FD_205037 | JGI IMG/M metagenome (GOLD analysis project Ga0315287, IMG submission 205037) | Sediment microbial communities from Yellowstone Lake, YNP, Wyoming, USA - YL17G11_0 | ecosystem: Environmental > Aquatic > Freshwater > Lake > Sediment | place: USA: Wyoming | collected... | reverse complement strand
TCGGGCTGGTCGCGCGACGGGCGATGGAACCCGACCGCCAGGCTGGAGTTCGCGTCCTCGTCGGAGGGCGATGCGGCCGCGCGCTTGCCGAAGCCGCGGCCGGTACCACCCTTGTCATCGATCTTCCGTCCAGGCGGAAACGCGATGGCCTCGTTTTCGGCGTCGGACAGATGCCGAGGGGATCCGGCGATCGATGCATTGCGAACCCCTCTTTTCAATGGGCCAATCCCGCGCCGCAGGTCATCGGTAACACTATGGATATCTCTTCCTGGTGTGGCCGCAATCTGCCCGCCGCCAGACGATGGAGCGCTGCTCTTTGCGGGTGCATGATCGATGGCGGATCCAGGTCGTGACGTCCCCGGCTTCTTGACTGGCACCTGCTGGCGCTTAGCCACTCGCTCCTGGGCAGGCGGCTTGACCTTGAAGTCCTTCGGGGCGTCACCCAGTGCCGACTTGGCGGTCGATTGGCCACGCAGATCCGGCTGGCCCGCGTACATCCCCGCCGGCTTGCCGTTCTTGTTCGCGGCCATAAGCTGATTGATGTTAGACGCTGGCGCCGCAGGCTTCGTGGGTCCGCTGTCGACGCGGGACTGTCCCATCGGTCGGTATTTGCTGGTGGCATCATCGATCGACCCAGTCCCGGCAGGGGGCGGCGTCGCGAAAGCGACTTTCGTCGTGCCGCGCTTTGCCGGCTTGCCAGTGCCGTGCCCGTACTCATCGCTAGGCGCGGCGTCCTCGCCGGGATCATCCTCGCCCATGCCATCCCCAGTACCATACATGCCGCCGCCCATGCCTGCACCGCGGAAGCCCGAACCACCCATCGGCGCGCCCGTGGCGCCGATGTTCAGACTGGAGGTCTGATCTGCGCGTGCCGCGTCGCCTGATGCCTGCGTCGCAGGCGCATTGGCGACGCCGCGCCCGGCGGCCTTGTTGAACATGCCGGTGTCGCGGCCAGCCTGATCGCGAAAGAACCTGCCGCGGATCGGCACCTCGCGCGACTCGAAGAAGCTCCCGTCGTCAGCGGCTTTTTTGTGCATCGGCTTCTTGGCTTTCTCGGGGAGGTCTTTGATGTTCGGCGTCTCGGCAGCCCAGCGTTCGGCGATCTGAGGATGTTGCGCGAACATCATCCGCTGCTGAGCTTTCGAGCGAAAGGGCACAGCTACTTACCCTGGCCGCCCTTGAGCTGCTGCATGGCGTACTGGTAGCCGATCTGCGCGCCCTGCTGGCGGCCGATCTGAAGAGCCTTCTGGGCGACGTCCGTGACGTCGTTGGTACCCTGGCTGTAGCCCGCACGCTTACCGCCCGCGAGCCCGAGCGCACCACCGGCGAGGGCGCCAACTCCGCCGACCGCAAGCCCCTTGGCGGCCTTGGAGTGCATGGCCCGTCCGACCAGGCCCATAAGGCCGTGCATGGCGCCGCTGCTAGCGGCAACCTTGGTGAGTTCGTTCGCGAAGGCGGGAAGGAAGTTCATGGCGATTTTCTCCTGGGGACGCTGCATCAAGTTGTACAGGAAGTGCCACTTGCGCGGGACGACTTGCTGGGTTTTTTGGGGGTAGATCAGGAACTCGGAAAAGGTGTCGCAGAAGTCTTCGGCGGGGCTGGTCTTGGCGTACTCGTCAACGAACTTGTCGCCTGCGGTCTCGGTAGTCCAGCGTTGCAGAAGGGCTTTGTCGCACTCGATGATCGCGTGGCCGAGCTCGTGGTAGACGGACCGGCGAAACTGCTCCGGATCTAACCGCCCATCATGGTACACGCCCTTGTCATAGACGACAATCGCGGCCTGCCCGGCATCGTACTTCGAATGCCCCGGGGCCTCGGGCGGCGCCTCGCGCAGCACGGGCCTGCGCACGAGCATCAGCAAGCACGGGTTCTCCTCGAGCCATGCGCGCGGCAACGGACTCAACATGGTCTCGAGCAGCCGGGTCTCGCGGGGTGACCAGGCGCCATCGAGCAGGAGGCCGCGGACGTCCATCAGGCAGCCTTGGAGAGGTCATGAAAGAACTTCATCAGGATGCCGCCGGACATGGCCGCGCCAAGTCCAACGAGCCCAGCGAAGCGCATCGGATGGGCAACGCGCCATGCCTCGTCTTTGCCGCGGAGCTTTTGGTCGCCCACGATGTAATCGCGCACCGGTTCGCGCAGGCGCTCGCGGACGTGGTGACCGCTCGCTGTTCCGTAGAGATAGGCTGCACCCAGGGTCGCAGGGATGGCGGTATGCACCGCACCGTAAAGGAAGATCGGATCTGTGCCGACATGCCTGGCGGCGTGCATGAGCTTTCTGGCCAGGTGAGGCTGGGTGATCAGGTCTGCTGTGTTGACGGCGAGCTGCGCGCCAAGTCCACCGAGAAGCTTCGCTGAATTAACGGCGGTTCTGACTTCTTTTTTCAGATAGTCGCCGGCCCAGCCAGCTGCCGAACCGATCGCCCCCGCGGTCTTGGCCAGGTCATCCTGGCGGGCGCGCTTCTCGGCGCGCGCCTGCTCCATGTACTTCTTGGCTAGCACCATGCCGACGACCGCGGGCACAGATCCGAGCAGGTAGGTCCCCCAGGCCGGCGCGAGCTGCTTGAAGGCCTGCATCGCCGCGCCAACCGGTGCGCGGCCCGCGCGCTCCATGTCGCGCATGTGGCGAATCGCGAGGAACGAAGCCTTGGCTTCCGGGTATAGCGTCGTCGTTGCCAGGGTCGCGGCCATGATGCCCGGCGCATGGTCTTGCATGAACGCGATGGCCTTGTCGTCGATCGTGCCGGGGATCATCTCCTTGATCCGATCTCCAGCAGCGAGGGCGACGGGCAGCGCGGTCTCGACGATGGCCGGCAGCAGAAAATCCGTATGCCGACGGATCTTCCCCATCCGCGACGTGTAATCAGCCGCGTGCCCGAGCTCGTGCAACGCGAGCGCCGAGTTGATCTGCGGCAATGTGACCTCGCGCGTCACGACGTTGTAGGAGCCTCCACCGGCACTCGAGAGCGGCCCCTGGTGCAGGTTGAGGCGCACGCCCTTGTTCGCGAGGTCGTGCTTCGTGATGAACGAATCGACGACGTCCGTGAGCTTGCCTAGCTCGTCTCCTCGAGACTGCATGTGGAAGTATGCGTCCGTAGGTTTTCCGGGAGCCAGCAGCAACGGGTCGTATTTGCGCTCGACGTCGACGAGGCCCATGATCCGATGGCGCTGCTTGAATGTCCCGAGTTCATCTGCTGCAGGCATGTTCTCGAGCAGCTCTTTGGCATCACCAAAACCACGCGCGCCCATCACGGCTGGGCCATCGTTCTCGACGCTGTTGCGCGCGAAGAGCGAGCCGACGGCACGCCCTGCGACGAACTGCACGAGCTTCGGCGCGAGCATTGAGTTGACTGCGACCATCCCCGCGAGCGCCCGCTCGCCAGGATCTTCGGCCGTCGGCGACTGCGGCTTGGGGATGACGTACGGCTTTGCGGCCGTCGCCGGCATGCGCTCGGGAATCTCGGCTGCGCGCTTCTCGTGGACGAACCAGTCGAGTGGATTCTCGGTCAGCACGCTCAGCCGCCGCTCGGCTTCTCGCTGTTGCCGCCGCGACCCAGGGCGGCGTTGGCCATGGTCATGCCAGCCGCGAAGTGACCAGGCGGGAACAGCGACTTGCCCTCGTGATGGCGGTCGATGAGCGACTGGGTCGTGCTGAGCTTGCTGACCAGGTCAGCGTCAACCTGACCCATGCGGACGGTGTTGGCGACCCAGGTGCCGGCGATCGTCGGGTCGGCCGCGAGCGACGGCGCGTAGCGCGCAAGCACGCCGAAGTGCCGGTCGACCTTGGTCTTGTCCATCATGTTGAGCGCGGGGGTCTCGTCGTACATCTTCTTGTACGACTCCTCGATCTCCCCCTTGATCTTCTTGTCCTTGCTGTGCCGCATGATGCCTGACGCAGCGGCGCCGCCTGCTGCAAGCGCCCCGCCGAGCAGCAGCATCTTGCCGATGTTGCCCGTGGCCTCGCCCCAGGACGATGGCTTGCCACCGCCAAAGCCGAGCCCCTTCTTCAGGTTGGAGGCGAACGACGCCGGCGCCTCGACGACAGGCGGAGGAGTCTTTACGAGGAAGCTCTTCATGTCATTGAACAGGCCGGCTGTCTTCTCGGCCATGGCGTCGCGGAGTATACGCTCGCGGACATGCAGCACGGCCTCGGCGGCCTCCTTGGAGAGCAGCCCTTGCTCGTAGCAGCGCATGGCCAGTTTGATCGAGCTCAACGTCATGACGTGTCTCCCTAGCCCGCGGTGCGGAACGTGCCTTTTTTGAAATTCCTGCTCATCGCGGCGACGGCCTTCGGATCGGCATCGTGCTTGAGCAGGCGATGATAGTTCGTATACGCCGCGTCGCTGGCGCGGATCCGCCCAGTCTCATCGGGGCCAGCCGATAGGTAACGCCCCTGCTCGCCGCCCTGGAGCCCTTCGCCATAAGCCGCCCTGGCGGCCATGACGGCGGGCACGGCCACGCTGGCCACCCCGAGCGCACCCATGGGATGCTTAGCGATGAGCTTGAGTGGCTTGGTCGCCAGGCCGAGCAGTCCACCAAGCTTCGTGTGGGCGGCGCGCTCCAGCTTGTCAGCGAGATCGCCGCCGACCGTGCGCGTCTTTTCGATCACCGCGTTTCGCGCGTCCTTGTTGGATGCAACGATCCCGCCCGCCGTCAGCAATGGATGCTGAACTGCAAAATCAACCAGGGTGCGCCCGATGCCGCGTGTTGCGTCAACCCCAACACGGCCAGAATGCTTGGCCGCGCTGCGCGCAACCCTGCCTAGACTGGAAAGTTTCACAAGCTCATCCGCAAAGGCTGCGGTGAAGTGGCTCATGACAGCTCGCGCATCCGCTGCGTGAACACCTTGACCTCGTCGTCGATGCGCAGCAGGTTGTGGATGCCGTTCTTGATCTCCCCGGTCTTCCGCTGGATCGTATCGAGGGAGATCATCACTGGGTGGGCACCGTTGATGATGGTCATGTTGCCGAGCTGGTCGCTGATCAGGCCCTCGGGCGCACGCCCGATGGCCTCTTTGACCAGGCGCCGCTTGGCGTCGCCGTGGCTGTCGTCGATCAGCTTGTCCTCCCAGAGCGGCAGGTACTGCTCGGCGAGCTTGCCAAAGCCCGCGCCCGTCGCGGCCTGGTAGACCAGGGCGAAGGAGGCGCCGCCCAGGACGCACTGCTTGACGGTCTCGTACGCCCGCTTCTCGAGCGACTCGAGCTCCATGCCCTTGTAGATGAGCTGCTCCTGGAGGGTCTTGCGGGCAGCGGCATGCTTCTGGATCACGATGATGATGCGCTTGCGCTCGGGCTCGGCGCCCAGGCCGTTGTGGACCTGCGGATCTCCCAGCATCGACATCAGCGAGCCACCCATCGTCGGGATGCCACGAGGAGGACCCAGGTAGTCGGCATCGCTGCACGGGCTCGGGGCGGGCACGACGGCCTCGGTGGACGAGGGGCCGGGACCGCAATCTCCACACGGGGGCGCACCGTTGGTGCCGTTGCCGACAACCCTGACGATCATCTTGGAGTCGGCCAGATCGAAGGCGATGCTTTCCTTCTGGGCCGTCTTGGCCCAGAGGCCCTGATGGGTGGCGATGTTCGCCATCTCGCAGACGCGTTCGATCTGCGCCGAGTTCAGGTCGTTCTCGGAAGCCATCTTGCGGATGGTATCGTTGAGCGGCAGACGCTCGTGGAGATAGCGCCGCGCGGCCGTCTTGGCCAGCAGGTCGAGCTTCTCGGAAGCGACCTTGGTCTGCGGTGCACCGCCGAGCAAGTACTGGAAGTGGCTGGATGCGTTCATCGGATAGACCTCATTGCGCTCAGCGCGTTGTCGAAAGTATAAGCTATCCGACGCCCGGTCAAGTTACCGGAAATCCAGCAAAAGGAGAAGCCGATGAAGTTCTGTCCTCACTGTGGCGGTGACCTTGTGAATTTCCAGCGTGGCGTCGAGGCGGGCACGTCGACGGCCTCGGGCATCACCACGAAGCCCGTCGTCAAGTATGACCAGATGGCAACCTGGCGCAAGCTCGTCGAGGAGTCCAATCGTTGCCAGGGTGAGCCGCCGGACGTGAGCGCGCTGGCGTACGGCTTGGCCGACCAGCTGCGCAAGATGTTCGATCGGGCACACGGCGAGCCGGTGAAGTCGCTCATCCACCTGGCGGTAGATCGGAAGATCGTCCCCGAGGGTGGCGCCCTCTACATGGCCGCGATGTCCAACGGACAGGCAGGGCCACAGAACCTTGAGTACTTCAAGGCGCGGGGATACCTGGTCGAGGATGACCATGTCCGCGCCATCGACGATGTGCCCGTGGGGCGGGCGTACGGCGCATTGGACTACTGGGGCGGGGAGAAGCAGTTCAGGAGGTGGCACCTGAGCATGCCGATCAGGTTGAACGCTTCGCGCAACGGCGACCCGTACTTCATGGACGAGGGGATGATCTGCTTCGGTGCCACCTGGGTAGATCCGGATCGGCTCAACGAAGCCTGCCTCGAGCTGCTCGAGTCGCTCGCCCTCGGCGTCAAGCGAGACGACGTGATCGCCAAACCCCTCGCGGTGCTGGCCGTGCAGCTGCCCTGAACATCGTGCCGTTTCGGGCATAAGGACTCTGAAAGGAGACTTCAATGCCCAACCCACCAGAAGTCTTGATCGAGATGTATCAGGCCCTCACGGCCGGCCTCAAGAAGGTCCGACAGGAGGGGAATGAAAAAGCTCGGGCAGCAACGTTGCTGCTCGAGCTTGAAGAGCTCGGCCGCGCGCAGCTGGCGCCGGTGCTCTTCCAGCGCCTGACGGCTGGAAGAAAGCGGCTCGCGGCGTGCGCGAGCATCGCCGACGGCGCCACCAAGCAGGCGTCGGCGATGCTCGACGACCTCGAAATCCGCACGGCGGAGATTGAGGTTGCGAAAGGGACCAGCGGCATCCCGGCCGTCTGGATCTCGACCAAGCTCCAGGAGGTCCAAGACCTCCTGGTCGAGATCGAGATCGCCCTCGTGGGCATCTCGTCGCTGATCGGCGTCGTGGAGGCCGCGCTCGCAGACCTGGCAATCCCGCCGATCTGCCTGTGAACCCAGCCGAGCGCAAGCTCGGCGAACGGCGCATTGCGCCGTTTCTTAGCTACGGGGTAGACTGACGGGGATGCCCCCGTTCCTTGCGGCCTTTGCCGATGAGCTCGAGAAGGTCGCCCGTAGATATCCGTCAGCGGACAGTCTGCTGCGCAAGTCCTTGCGCTCCAAGGAAGATCCCACCGCGCGGGAGATCGTTTCTGAGTCCGTCCACAGCTCGCCCAAGAGCTACCTTCGGACGATGGCCGCCGCGGCGATCATCGCTCCGATGATGTCGCTGGTCTCCAAGCGCATCGGCCAGCTGTTTCATAATCGCGGCGTCATGCAGGCGGTTCGGCGTGCCAGCACCGCCTCGGAGCGTCGCGTGCTTGAGCAAGAGTTACATCGCGGCAAGCTCTGGGGCCCAGTTGCCGGACATCAGTCGGGACACGCTCCGCTCATGAACCCCGCGAGCCTCGCGTCAGACATCGCGACGGGCGCGGTCAGCGGATCGGTGATCCAGGCGCTGAGCGACAAGCTGACCACCCAGCGCTCACGCCGCTGATCAGCCGAATACGGCCACGGTCACGTCATCCGGCGCGATCGTGAACGGTTGGGGCATCACCGCCGCCGCCTCGATCACCGCGGCGATGACCGCCGCCCGCCAGGCAACGTGGGTGGCGGTTGGATCGAAGCGCACGGAGATGGCCGTGGCGACGCCCTGCTGTGCAGGGTACGTCGCCGGATCGTCGACGAGGAAGTGGACGTATACCCGGAAGCCATCGTCGCCCATGTGGGCATCCTCAAGCTCCAGCACCAGCGCCCGCGCCGTCATCAGGCGACGCCGACTTCGCCTTCACCATCGAACGAGAGCGAGGTCGCAGCACTCGCGCCGCCGACGAGGAAGTCCGCCGCGTCAAGGCGCAGCATGCCGTACCAGTCGATGAAGCTATTGGCAGCGACCGAGAGGCCCTGGCCGATGATCTCCGTGCCGGCCACGTTGCCGCCGGTCGCGCCGAGCCAGAACGAGCAGGTCACAGCGCCCGCCGTCTTGTTCACGATGCGGATGTGCCGCAGCACGATGTACTGCGCCGAGCTGCCCGCGTTCACGCCGCCCGACGCTGCCGCCGGGTTCAGGATGTTCGTGGTCAGGGTGTTGGACAGGGCCACCGGCCCGGTGCGGAAGATCTTGTTCGATGCCATACGGGGAGTCTACCCTAAGCTCGATGCTGGGCGCTAGTGCCTGCGCTTGACCCGGCCCCATCAGGTCACGGGTTGGCGGGGTTGACGACCTCAAAGGTGGTCTGCCGGATGGTCAGGGTCTTGGCTGCACCCGTGGTGATCGACACGCTGAAGAACTGCTGGGCGGTCGTGCTGTTGAACGTCGCCATCGTGCCATTCAGGACGTTGACGAGCTGACCAATCAGACCGCCCGCCGCGCCCGCCGTGGTCGTGCTGCTGATGGTGCAGTTGGCGACGGCGGTCGCGGCAGCGCCCAGCGTGCGGACGGTCAGCTCGATGGAGAACCTGAACTCGGCGACGGTCGCGAGGCCAACTGTGGTCGTGAATGTTGCCACAGCAGCATCGCCGGACGTGCCCGCCGTGCCCAGGCGCACCACGATGGTATTCGCGGCGGTACCGACCGCCGCCGAGGCTCCTGACACCGTCCAGCGCAGCACGGAGCCGATCTGGAGGCCTTGCGGGGGGACGTTGGCTAGTGAGCCGGTGATCAGCGTCAGTGTCGCGGCGGCGATGGCCTGGTCGGCGATTGCCGAGGGGCCATGCGCCAGGAAGCCCCCGTTTGGCGTCCACTCGAAGAACGCGCCGCCCTCGACGACGGGGATGGATTCGGCGTTACCGAGTTGGTACAGGTTCCAGTAATTGGCGGTTGCCATCGCGGTCAAGCGCGTGCCGGCGTTGTTCACGCCCATGACGCTGACGCCGCCCACTCCCGCCGAGCCACCGTCGAACTCATTGTTGCGCGACGACAGCGACGCCGATGTGTTCGATCCGCAGATCCGCACGCCAGGCTTGCGAATACGGTTGATCGCACCGTCGTTGGTCGCGCTCCCGCCGTTGATCATCGCGTTGATGACCTGCACGGAGTCGGAGTTGCGGAACACCACCGCCGCCGGCCCCCACGTCGCTCCGTGCGAGATCTGAAACATGAGCGCCGTTGCGCAGCAAGTGTTTGCGGTGCTGTCTCCGTCGAACCGGATCCCGCAGCCGTTGCCGGGGACCGCCTGGACGACGTTGCCGCCGTTGACCGTCGCCGGGGCGTTGACCGCCTCGCCTGCCGACACGGTGCAGCCCGTGAGCGTCACCGACCCACCACCGCCCGTGTAGTTGACCAACACGGGGTAGCCCATGTTGGTCGCGATCCAGCAGAAGCCCGCCGCTGGCAACGTGTTCGCGGCCACCGTCAAGTTCTGTGGCGTCGCCGACAGCGTGACCGCGCTCGTGATCAGGATCGGCGTCGTCATGGCCGGCGTCGGGTTGTCGAGCATGCGCACGCAGAACCGCTCCATCAGCCAGCGCGTGCAGTCGCGCGACTCGCCCAACGTGGCGACGACGTTCATGTCGATGCCGACCGCGAGCGCGTCGATGACGTAAAAGTCCTTCCAGTTCCCGCCCTTGCAGGAGAGCAACTGGAGGCCGATCAGGGCCTCGTTCTGGTCGCCGTTGCGGCAGTCGAGGGTGAGGTACTCGATCACCGACCCATAGAGCGCCGTGTTGCTCGCGCCGGACACCGCCGAGATCTGAAGCAACGGGGACGTGAACGACCCGTTCGTCGTTCCCCACCAGCAGATCGACGCGCCGCCCGTCCTGGTGTAGTCACCGACGTCCGAGGTGAACGTCGTCGACGGCCCCTGGAGGCGGATACCGCTCGTCGTGATCGTGAGCCCGGTGGCGACGCCGTAGCGCCCCTTGTTGACGATCGGAAAGAACACGATGCCGCCCTTGAGGGTCGACGCCGCGTTGATCGCATTCTGGATCGACGTAGCATTGTCGGTGCCGAATCCAGTACCCGCAGCAGATGCTGTGGTGCCGGCGTTGGCTGCGAGCGTGACCGTGCTCGACGACGTGAACGCGCTGATGGTCGTCGTGAGCT
>Ga0315287_10008942_pt1 | contig 10134 bp, 7 predicted proteins | sample YL17G11_0_MG_FD_205037 | JGI IMG/M metagenome (GOLD analysis project Ga0315287, IMG submission 205037) | Sediment microbial communities from Yellowstone Lake, YNP, Wyoming, USA - YL17G11_0 | ecosystem: Environmental > Aquatic > Freshwater > Lake > Sediment | place: USA: Wyoming | collected... | reverse complement strand
TCGGGAGGGACAGCCGGCCGAGCGCGGAGGCCACCGCGGCGACGTCCACCGGCGCGGTCTCGGTTGCCTCGGCGGTGCCGGGAACCACGCCCTGACGGAGCCAGCGCTCCCACTGGGTCTCGAAGAAGGCGGGATCGATGGCCCTCCGGGCCATCCAGTAGCCCTTCACGTGCTGCATGGCGCCCCGGTCGCCCTGGTCGAGGAAGGAGGCCAGCAGGTCGATGGTTGAGACGCTCTCGTAGAGCGGGGCGATGAGCGGCTGGACCAGCGAGGCGACGCCGTCGCGGGACCGGCCGTCCCCCCAGCTCTCGAAGGGATGGCTGGCCGCGACCTTCCAGCTGCAGCGACGCGAGGTCTCGTCCTCGCGGATCGAGTGGTAGAGGGCGTTCGGGACCTTGGCGAGGAGCGCGCCAACGTCGAGGCCGGCGGGCGCGGCGTGAACCGGGTTCCAGGCCGTGATCACGAGCGTGTCGACCTTGCCGGCCCCGATCTCCTTCGCGAGCGCCGGGAGCGACGCCGCGGACGGAGCGGCGTCTCCCAGGACCGGGCGTGAATAGGTCACGGTGACGCCGACGTTGCCGAGGGCGGCGTTCATGGCGTGGGCCAGCGCGTGAACGGCCGGGGGCTGGCGCGCGCCGGCCAGCACGAGCGACTTGCCACGGTGGGCCAGGAGGTCGTCGGCGACCGCCTGGGCGGCGCGGGCCAGCTCTGGCGAGAGCGCCGGCGCGACGGGGACCACGCCGAGCTTCACGGCGACGGCACGGGCAAACGAGGCCACCTCGGTCCCCCTCATGCGGAAGCGATGGTCGGCGTTGGCTCCGGTGAGCGACATGGCCGGCTCGGCCACGTAGAGGCGGTTCATGCCCTCGCCGGGCTCGCGGTGACGGGCGAACTCGCGCGTGAGGCGCAGTGACTCGCCGTGACCGGAGAGGAAGTCGGCGTCGAGCGAGAGGATGGCGCGTGCGGCGTCGAGGCTGGGACGCGCGTCGAGCGGGCGCCCGAAGGCGATCCGGGCTCCCTCGGCGGCGTTCTCCTCGGTGATGGGCGCCCAGGCGTGGAAGCGGGCCTTCGGGAAGCGCGCCTGGATCCGGCGGCGGAGGTCGGCCTGCGTCGGCGAGGCGTCAGGGGCGAGCAGGAAGGCGAGGCGAGCGCCTCCGTCGGCGTCGTGCCCCTTCGCGAGCTTCTGGATCTCGGCGAGGAACCCGCGCCAGGAGAGCGGCTGCCCCTTGCGCCAGATGCCCCGGGCGCGCTCCGGGTCGTAGAGGTCGAGCAACGCCGCCTGCTCCCACGTGGACGACGCGCCCAGGCTGGCGGAGTGGGCGGGGTTGCCCTCCACCTTCACCGGGCGTCCATCGGCGGCGCCCACGAGCAGCCCGGTGGCGTACCCGTCGAAGGAGAGGGCGGTGGCGTAGTGGAAGCGCTTGCCGGGGCGATTCTCCGGCGGCTCGTGGACGAAGGGGACGATCTTCTCGCGCGGGGGCTGGCAGGCGGCGAGCCCTCCGAGCGCCGCGGAGGCGCCCAGGATCTGCATGAAGGAGCGTCGCGACAGCTCCGGCGGAACCTCGGCGGCGCCGGCCGCGAACTCCCCGCGCGAGACGGCAGCACGGGCCTCGAGCTCCTCGACGCTCTGCCAGAGCGAGCGGTGCCCCGGCGCCCGGGGCTGGCCCACGTCCTGGATGACCGGCAGCGATTTCATCGATGGCATGTCGAGCAGTTCACGCGAGAGTGGATGTCGTAGGTCTTCATGAGATCGGTGGCGAGGGTCTTCGCCGCCACGGGGTCGTCGGGCGACTGCCAGGTCATGCTGGTGATCTGGTCGCGCGGGCGCAGGTTGGGCGCCGGGTTGCGGTGGCACTCCAGGCACCAGCTCATCTGCAAGGACGCGACCTTGGTCACCGCCGGCATCTGATCGATGCGGCCGTGGCAGGTGGCGCACCCGATCCCCTTGTTCACGTGGATCGAGTGGTTGAAATAGGTGAAGTCGGGAAGCTGGTGGACCCGGTTCCACTCGATGGGCACGCCGGTGAAGTAGCTTCGGCGCACCGGTTCGAGCTTCGGGCTCTTGTTCCAGATCTGGGCGTGGCAGTTGAGGCACATCTCGGTCGACGGGATGCCGGCCGATGCCCCGCGCTCCGCGTTGAAGTGGCAGTAGCGGCAGTCGATGAGGTCGTCGACCACGTGGTGCCGGTGGTCGAAGAGCACCGGCTGCGCGATCTCCTCCTGCAGCCCCTGGGCGTAGGGCGTGCGGAAGTATCCCCAGAGTGCAAGGAGGCCCCCACCGAGGACGGTGGCGACGAGGACGAGCGAGAAGCGGGCGAAGAAGTTCGCGGAAGGCTTGAAGATCGCGCTCATTCCGGCACGGGCCTCCCAGGGGCGTGATCGGTCATCACGTCGTCGTCACTTCGGCGGGGGTGGGTGCTTCGTGGACTGGTCTGGTCAGCTTTTAGTGGAGTGTCGTATTGACGCGGGTCAAAATGGTTTGAAAGACCCTTTTGGGTGCAAGTTTACATCCCAGATGGGTGTGGGTTAATGCGGACTCCCTGAAATGCTGGGAAATCGGGACCCGGGCCGCGCTTGTCGCCGATGAGGCGGCGGTCTATGCATCTGGCCTCGTGTCCGAGATTCCCCAGCAAACCGATGAGCAACTGGTGGATGGCGCCCGCTCGGGCGACCGGGCCGCGCTCGAGCGGCTCCTGGAACGGCACGAGCGGCAGGTCTACCGGTTCGGCCTGAAGATGTGCCGGGACCCGGAGGCGGCCAAGGACGTCCTCCAGGAGACGCTGATCGCGGCTGCACGGACCGTGAAGGACTTCCGCGGCGCGTCGTCTCCCTCGACCTGGCTCTACGCCATCGCCAGGAGCTTCTGCATCAAGCAGCGCCGCCGGTCCAGGTACGCCCCCGAGCACGAGGAGTCGATCGACGCCGCCGGAACCGGGCGCGAGGTCCTGGAGATCGCCGACCCGGGACGCGCCCCGGACGACGCCCTCTCCGGCCGGCAGGTGGAGCGAGCGCTCGAGCAAGCCATCGCCGAGCTCGATCCCATGTACCGGGAGATCCTCCTGCTGCGCGACGTCGAGGGGCTCTCGGCGGCCGAGGTGGCGGAGGCGGTCGGCGTGAGCGTCGACGCGGTGAAGAGCCGGCTCCACCGGGCCCGCGTGGCCGTGCGGGAGAAGGTCGCCCCGGTCCTCTCGGGCGAGCCGGAGAGCCCGATCACCGAGGCCTGTCCGGAGGTGGTCTCCCTCTTCTCACGCCACCTGGAGGGGGAGATCTCGGCGCCGGTCTGCGAGGAGATGGAGCGGCACCTGGCGGGATGTCGGCGCTGCAGCGAGCGCTGCGCCACGTTGCAGCAGACGCTCACCTCCTGCGCACGGACGCCACTGCCCGATGTCCCGGCTCCGGTGCAGCAGGACGTGCGGCGAGCGCTTCGCCAGTTCCTGCAGCGAACGGCCTGACGGCGTCCCGTGGCCGTCTTCCGCCTTCCGCGCAAGCCGATATTTCCCGACCCGGAGCTGGCGGAGCCCGACGGGCTGCTCGCCGTGGGCGGCGACCTGTCGCCCGACCGGCTCCTGCGCGCCTACGCCGACGGGATCTTTCCCTGGTACTCGGAGGAAACCCCCATCCTTTGGTGGTCGCCCGAGCCGCGCATGGTCCTCCTCCCCGCGGAGTTCCACGTTCCCCGGTCGCTGCGTCGCACGCTCCGGAGCGGCGCGTTCGAGATTCGTGCCGACACCGCCTTCGGAGAGGTGATCCGGCGCTGCGCCGACAAGGACCGGCCGGGGCAGGATGGCACCTGGATCACCCCGGAGATGGTCCAGGCCTACGAGCGGCTTCACGACCTCGGCTTCGCCCACTCCTTCGAGGCCTGGGCGGGAGGCGAGCTGGCCGGGGGGCTCTACGGCGTCTCGCTCGGCGCGGCGTTCTTCGGCGAGTCGATGTTCGCCGACCGGCCCGACGCGTCGAAGGTGGCCTTCGCGGCCTCGGTCGAGTGGCTGCGGGGGCGCGGGTTCGAGCTGCTCGACTGCCAGGTGGACACGGAGCACCTCCGGCGGTTCGGGGCGCGGGAGATTCCACGGGCCGAGTTCCTGGCCAGGCTGAGGAATGCGCTGGCGAGTGCGACCGTGCGGGGGAAGTGGGAGATCGACGGGGCGTGAGCGCGGGCGCATCGCCATCTCCATCTCTGCCGCGACCGCGCCGCTCTCGCCTCCGCTGCGGAGGCGCGGCTCCGACGAGACGCCGCGGTCGCTGGAACACGGGTGGCGAGGCGGCGCCGGGCGAAGGCGATCAGGGGTCGGCGTCGGTCGTTCGTCCAGCCTGTGTCGAAGCAGTTCCTCGACGAGCTCGACGCCGCGCGAAAGGGTCAGGGACACGCGCAGCCAGGCGCCTCGGCCGAGAAGGTCATCGAGGCCGCGCTCGACCTGCTCCTCGCACCGCAGGCCAAGCGCCGAGCGGAGGTCAAGCAGCCGCGGATTCATCCGCGGCCTTCAAGCCCCGGCCCCGTCACCGCCGCGGTGAAGCGCGCGGTGTGGTCGCGCGACGACGGCAAGTGCTCGTGGCCGCTCGATTCCGGAGGCACCTGCGGCTCCACGCTGCGCCTCGAGATCGACCACGTCGTCCCCCGCGGCAGGGGCGACGCCTCCACGGTCGACGGGTGCGGAGTGCTTTGCGCCTTCCACAACCAGCTCGCCGCCCGACAGCTCTACGGCGACGACTGGATGGACCGATTCACCGACGGTACAATAAGAAACGTGCCGGTTGCGCGGGAACCGTCCGCACCCTGGGGCCAGCACCCGCCCCGGCCGCCTCTCCGCCCGATCCTCGTCAGCCGGCGCCGGCGCCACTCGCAGCAGTGCCTCCGCAGGGGCGCCGAGGATCGCGCAAGCCCGAGCGCGGCGTGCCTCGGCGCCATCCAGCCGCGAACGCCCTCCCCCGAGGACCAGCACTGCGGAGAGGGGTGACCGGCGGCGGCGGCACCGAGAGCCGGCGCCCCGGAAGGAGGCAACCAGGGGGGAGAGCGCTCACGGCCCCAGCGTCCGCTCGAGGAAGTCGACCGTCGTGACCAGCGCGTAGTCGCGGTTCTCCTTCTTCTGGAACCCGTGCCCCTCGTCGAGGGCCAGCAGGTACCACACGTCCTTCCCCTTCCCTCGCACGGCGGCGACAATCTGCTCGGCCTCGCTCTGCGGCACGCGCGGGTCGTTCTTTCCCTGGATGACGTAGAGTGCGGCGGCGATCTCTCCGACCCGGTTGAGCGGCGAGATGCGCTCCTGCACGGCGCGCACCGCCGGGTCGCGCTCGTCCCCGTACTCGGCCCGGCGAAGGTCGCGCCGGTAGGGCGCGGTCGACTCGAGGAAGGTGGGGATGCTGGAGATGCCCACCACGTCGACCGCGGAGCGGATCCGCGACGGGAAGAAGGCGGCGGTGGCGAGGACCATGTACCCTCCGTACGACCCCCCGAAGACGCCCACGCGTCCGGCGTCGAGGTCGGGGCGGGAGGCCACGTAGTCGAGCGTGGCCCCGATGTCGCCGAGGGCCTCTTCCCGCTTCACTCCGTCGTCCATGGCCAGGAATGCCTTTCCGTATCCCGACGAGCCGCGCACGTTGGGCAGGAGCACGGCGATGCCACCCTGGACGAGCAACTGGGCGAGCGGCTGGAACGTCGGGCGCTCCTGCGCCTCTGGCCCTCCGTGCCAGGAGATCACCACCGGTCGCTTCCCGCCGCCCTTCGGGAGGTAGAGCCAGGCCGGGATCGAGACGCCGTCCTTGGCCGAGAAGTGGACCAGCACGGGCTCGACCAGGGTCGCGGGATCGATGCCCCCGATCTCCGATCGGGTCCAGCGCACCGGTGCCTTCTTGCCGGGCGTGACCTGCCAGACGTCGCCTGGCGAACGGGGCGTCGAAAGCGCGAGGAAGAGCGACCCGGGCTTTCCGGCCGGAAAGCGAAGGCTGCCGGCGACCCCCGGGGGCAAGTCCCCGGGGACGAGCTTTCCGGTTCGCGGCTCGAGGAAGTAGAGCCGGCTGGTCCCGTCGGCGTTCGCGGTCAGTGCCAATCGGCTCCCGTCCCGGGCCACCGCGAGCCCCTCCACGTCCCATCGCAGGTTGCGGGTGAGCGGCCGCGGCGCTGCAGCGGTGTCGGCGAGCTCGAGCCGGTAGAGCTCGTCGAAGTCGCCCTGCCGGTTGGTGACGAAGTAGACCGACTTCCCGTCGGCCGAGAACCGGGCCGCACCCACCGAGCCCTTGCCCCCGGCCGGCGTGAGCGCGCGCCGGGCGCCGGTGGCCAGGTCGACGACGTAAAGGTCGGAGTCGGCGATCGAGCGGTAGCGGATGACGAGCAGTTGCCGCCCGTCGCGGGAGAAGTCGACGGGGTGCCAGGTACCCGGCTCCTCGAAGAGGATGCGCGCCTCGCGGGGGCGCGCGGTCTCGGCGACGATCACGTCGGTGTCCTTGCCGTTCCTGCCGGTGCTGCCATAGGCCAGCAGCCGGCCGTCGGGCGAGAGGACGAGCGACTCGTGCCGGCTCTTCCCGTCGGTGATCCGCTCGCTCCGGCCGGTGCGCCGGTCGAGCCGGTGGACCTGCCAGTTCTCCGAGCCGCCGACGTCGCGGAGGAAGAAAACCACCATGGAGTCGCCGGGCAGGAACGCACCCTGCGACACGGGCTCGCGGCCAAAGGTGATCTGCGTTCGCGCCCCGAGCGGCCGGTCGACGACGTGCAGCTGCATGCTCTGGCTGAAGCGGGTGGCGATGAGCACCTCGTCGCCGCTGGCCGAGACGTCGAGGAGTCGCGCGCTGCGGGCCTCGAGCAACTGCTCGGCGCGCTGCCAGACGGCGTCGGGCACGGCCGGGACGCCGGCCTGCAGGAGATTGGGGCGACCGGGTACGGCGGCCATGCCCGACACGGCGGTGGGGGCGACTGGAGGCGCGGCGGGCGCAGGAGCCTGCGCCGCAAGGAGGGAGAGGGAGAGCGCGAGGATCTTCATGTCGGGGGCAACCTCGTGGATGGAGCGGTCAGGTTCTCGGAGATCTGCCAGAGACGAAGGGCTGCGTCGTCGTCGCGCGCGGCGCGCGAGGGGGTCTTCTCCCGGCAGTCGGAGAAGTACCGGCCGGTGATTCCCTGAAGCTCGGGGGCGGTGGCGACGTGAAGCGTGGTCCGCGCCCCTCTCTCCGGCGAGGCGAGGAAGGGGGCCCCGAGGGCAACGAGCCGGCTGAAGACCCCCCGGCCGTTCCGGCCGAAGCCGGAGGCGATGACGCCCGGGTGGAGTGCGTTCGTGGAAACGCCCCTCCCGCCCAGGCGTCGGGCCAGTTCCCGGGTGAAGAGCACGTTCGCCAGCTTCGATTGCCGGTACGCCCTCCACATCCAGTAGCGGCGCTCGTTCTGTAGATCGTCGAAGTCGATCGCCCCTCGCTCGTGCGCCATCGAGGACACGTTCACGATGCGTGACGTGGAGCCTTCCTCGAGGAGGGGAAGCAACTCGAGAGTGAGGAGGAAGTACGCGAGGTGGTTGAGCGCGAAGGTCATCTCCAGGCCGTCGGCGGAGACCTCCCGATCGGCGAAGATGGCGCCGGCGTTGTTCACGAGCAGGTCGAGTCGCGGCGTCCGCTCCCGGACTTCCTGGGCCAGCCGCCGCACCTCCGACTGCGAGGACAGTTCGGCGAGGAGCAGGTCCGGCGACCGACCTCCGGATACCGCCCGGATCTCGGCTGCGGTCGCCTCGCCCCGGGCACGGTCGCGCGCCACGAGCAGGACCCGGGCTCCCCTTCGGGCCAGTTCCCGCGCGGTGGCGCGCCCGATTCCGTTCGTCGCACCCGTGACGAGCGCGATCTTGCCATCCAGGCTGCCCGCCATCACACCTCCCTCTAATCGGATCGGGGCGGAGCAGCACGGGCGACGCCCGGGGTTAAGATACCTCCATGCCAGAGAGGGGCCAGCCGGGCGGCGACACCGGAACCGTCACCCGGACGAGATCCAAACCCAAGACGCGTCTGCCCCCGATGTACAAGGTGCTGTTGCACAACGACGACTACACGACCATGGAATTCGTCGTGCACGTGCTCGAGAACGTCTTCTGTCACCCTTCGCCGGTGGCCATGCGCATCATGCTCTCCATCCACCATCGGGGCGTGGCCGTGGCCGGAGTCTTTCCACACGAGATCGCCGAGACCAAGGCGAACAAGGTCATGGATCTGGCCCGCGAGGCCGAGTATCCACTTCTCTGTACGGTCGAACCCGAGTAGCAGGAGCATCGATGGTCACGGTCACGAAAGAACTGCAGGCCACTCTCCAGAACGCCGTGGCGGATGCTCGCCGGCGGCGGCACGAGTACGTCACGCTGGAGCACCTGCTCCACGCCATGACCCGGGACAAGATCTCCTCCGAGATCCTGGCTGGCTGCGGGGCCGACCTGGCCGATCTGGAGAAGGAGCTCGTGGACTACCTCGACCGGACGCTCGAGGCGCGGGCCGGCACCGGCGAACCGGAGCAGACCGCGGCCTTCCAGCGGGTGCTGCAGCGGGCCGCCTGGCACGTTCAGGGCGCGGGGCGCACCGAGCTGAACGCGGGCGACGTGCTGGTCGCCATCACCCGCGAGCGCGGGTCCCACGCCGTCTTCCTCCTCGACAAGCAGGGCGTGCGCCGGCTCGACATCCTGTCCTTCATCTCCCACGGCCTCGCCAAGGACAAGGAGGGGCCTGCCGAGGAGGAGGAATCCCCGGGCGAGCCGCAGGACGAGGCCGCGCCTCGCGCCGTGAAGGATCCATTCCGCGCCTTCTGCGCCAACCTGGTCGAGAAGGCCGCCCGCGGCGAGATCGACCCGCTCATCGGCCGCCGCCCCGAGCTGGAGCGCACCGTGCAGGTGCTCTGCCGCCGCCGCAAGAACAACCCGGTCTTCGTCGGCGACCCTGGCGTGGGAAAGACCGCCATCGTCGAGGGGCTGGCGCTCGCGATCCACGAGAAGCAGGTGCCCCAGGTCCTGGCAAAGGCGACGATCTGGTCGCTCGACATGGGAGCGCTGCTGGCCGGCACCAAGTTCCGCGGGGAGTTCGAGCAGCGGCTGAAGGGGGTCATCGCCGGGGTGAAGAAGATTCCCCATTCGATCCTCTTCATCGACGAGATCCACACCATCGTCGGCGCGGGGGCCACCACCGGCAGCTCCATGGATGCATCGAACCTCCTCAAGCCGGCGCTCGCCTCCGGGGAGCTGCGCTGCATCGGCTCGACCACCTTCGAGGACTACAAGCAGACCTTCGAGAAGGACCACGCGCTGGCGCGTCGCTTCCAGAAGATCGAGGTCCACGAACCGACGCTCGAGGAGACCGTCAAGATCCTCCGGGGGCTGAAGCAGGCCTACGAGACCCACCACGGCGTCGTCTACTCCGACAAGGCGCTGCGCGCGGCGGCCGAGCTCTCCGCCAAGCACATCAACGATCGGCGCCTGCCGGACAAGGCCATCGACGTCATCGACGAGGCCGGCGCGGCCGACCGCATGCGGCCCGAGGAGAAGCGGCGCCACCGTGTCCTGGCCCGCGACGTGGAACGGGTGGTGGCGCGGATGGCCAAGATCCCGGAGCGGACCGTGTCGGCCGACGATCAGGCCTCGCTGGCCGCGCTCGAGCCCGAGCTGAAGAAGGTGATCTACGGACAGGACCGGGCCATCGAGTCCATCGCCGCCGCCATCAAGCTCAGCCGTTCGGGTCTGGGCGCGCCCGAGAAGCCCATCGGGTCCTTTCTCTTCTCCGGCCCGACCGGCGTGGGCAAGACCGAGCTCGCGAAGCAACTCGCCCGGATCATGGGGGTCGAGTTCATGCGCTTCGACATGACCGAGTACCAGGAGAAGCACACCGTTTCCCGGCTGATCGGGGCGCCCCCGGGCTACGTGGGCTTCGATCAGGGCGGGCTGCTCACCGACGCCATCCGACGAACGCCCTACGCGGTGCTGCTCCTCGACGAGATCGAGAAGGCCCACCCGGACATCTACAACATCCTGCTCCAGGTGATGGACCACGCCACGCTGACCGACAACAGCGGGCGAAAGGCCGACTTCCGGCAGATCGTCCTCATCATGACCACCAACGCCGGAGCCCAGGAGCTCTCCAGCCGGTCGCTGGGCTTCTCGTCCGGCGACGGTTCGACGGGCAACGCCCGCA
>Ga0315287_10008941_pt1 | contig 10136 bp, 9 predicted proteins | sample YL17G11_0_MG_FD_205037 | JGI IMG/M metagenome (GOLD analysis project Ga0315287, IMG submission 205037) | Sediment microbial communities from Yellowstone Lake, YNP, Wyoming, USA - YL17G11_0 | ecosystem: Environmental > Aquatic > Freshwater > Lake > Sediment | place: USA: Wyoming | collected... | reverse complement strand
TGATCCTCACGTTATAACCTGCCATAAAATCGCCTGAAATCGGCCCTAAATCCTGAGGATAATTAGAAAGAGAAAGGCAGGTATTTAATGCGCGTAAACCCGATACAATATAGGACTCCAGCGACCGTTAAAGCTGATCTGCAAGAGCGGAAGGTGGCTGGATATTATTTCACCCGAAAGAACCTGACCCGCTTACCTGAAGAGATCTACCAGAACATTATGGCTGTTGCACAACATCCAGAAGTGACCCGGGTAGTGGTAAACAGGGAAACGGTCAAGGTTGATAGCGCGAGGATCTCAAAAGAACAGATCGATCTGTGTGTCACTCAAAGGCCGATCAGCTCGGGAGCTAAAGTCGACACGAGGCATTTGCCGATCTTACTTCAGGAAAAGGCCAACACATTGATCGGCAGACTGGGGAAAACGATCCGTTCTATTTCGCTTAAACTGATGGTGCTCTTTTATTCATTAAAGATCCGCCTGGTCAAAAGAGACCTCAACTTGATGCAATTTGCCAATCCGTCGGGGGAAAAGATAACCGCCTTCATTGATTATCCGGAAGAGAAGGAACGGTCAAAAGATATCACCTGGCTGATCATTCCACCGGCCTTCGGTAAAAGAAAAGAAACTTATTATCTGCTGGCGCTCTATCTGAAAAAGAACGGTTTCGGGGTCGTCCGCTACGATGACAGCAATAGCATCGGCGAAAGCGACGGAGAGATCAAGAATACTACCCTTTCCCGTTCAACCGAGAACATCCTGACCATCGTTGATGTTCTGGCCAGGAAGTTCGGCGCTAAAAAGATCGGCTTGATTCCCTTCAGTCTTTCCGCCCGCCCGGCCATCAAGGCTGCCACCCAGGATAAAAGGATCAATTTTCTCCTCCCTGTTGTCGGTTCTCCCAGCATCCAGACCCTGCTGAACCGGGTTTACGGGGAAGATCTGATTGCTGATTACGCCGCGGGGAAAAGAAAAGGGATCCTTAATTTACTGGGTTGGTATATCGACAGTACCAGCTTCCTGGGGAACGCTCATGAAAACGGTTTTGCCGATCTGGAATCAACGGCAAAAGACATGAAGGATCTGGGGATCCCCATGATCTGGTATTGCGGCACGGAAGACCCCTGGGTCGATCATAAAGAGGTGGATATGATCATTAAGATCAATCCGATGGGACAATTCCGCAGGTTAAAAGTATTCGATGGCCTGACCCACCGTTTCCGCGACGCGGAATACGCCCACGTGGTCTTCGCGCAAGTGGTCAGAGACGTTTCCAAGCAGATGAAAGGCCATGAGATCAAGGAAGTGGCCCGTCCCTGGACCGGCGAGGTTATTGAGCGGGGCATGCGAGAGCGGGCCAGGATCAAGACCCTGATCTCGGAAGAAGAGAAGCTGCGGATGTGGACCAATTATCTGAAGGGATTTGGGATCCTGCTTGAAACTGATGATTATATAGATTATCTGAAAGATATCGATAAATTATTGCATTTTATGCCGAACGAAAAATTACTAGATGTCGGCTGCGGGAACGGCTATGTGATCAATTATATTCTCAACCGGATCGTAGATGATGTAGTGGCCAAGAAATATGAGGGAAATACGGAAGGTCAGATTGTCGGGATCGATCTTGTACAGGAAGCCCTGGACCGAGCGGAAAAGATCATCAGTGAGACCAAAATGAAACATCAGCAGCTGCCCCCGGCCTATTTCCTGCAGCATAATATTAAGGAAAAGCTGCCGTTCCCGGATTGGTCGTTCGATACATTATGCCTCAGCCTGGTACTTTCTTACATAAATGATCCGCAGACGGTGGTCAGGGAGTGTTGCCGCGTCCTAAAACCGGGAGGAAGGATCATAATTTCCAGCCTTAAGCCGGATGCGGATGTTTCGCAGATCTATGCTCGTTTCTTGGAGAAAAAAAGGAATCGATCCGAAGAAGAGGGGAAAGAGGAGGAGTGGAAACAGGGGCGGGACCTTTTCAACAAGGCGATTAACTGGATCGAAGGCCACGAAGAAACAGGCTTGTTCTCTTATTATGGCATGGATGCTCTGCGCGAATTTCTCCAGCAGTGCGGACTCCGTGTAAAGATGTATAAATCTTTTGGTGGCCAGGCCATCATCGCGTACGGAGAAAAGCCGATCTAATTGCCGGAAATTGACTTAAAATCCCCGGGGTGCGATAATCTCTCCTGATGAATTATTTCGCCTTTACCGCCATGCTCAATGGTTTGACCAGTCTTTCACTAGGGATCTTTGCCCTGATGCAGGGGGCAAAAAACCCGTTGAACCGATCTTATTCGCTTTTTGCTTTCGCGGTTTTTTTCTGGAGCTTCGGTTATTTTTTCTGGCAAGTCTCAACTAACGCGGCTGACGCTTTGTTCTGGTGCCGGGTCCTGATGGCCGGAGCAGTCCTGATCCCGCCGTCTTATTTTAACTTTTCCCTCTGGTTGACCGGAATGGCGCAAGAGAAAAAGATCGAAGCCGGCATCTCCTGGGCGCTGGGATTAGTCTTTTTTGGTTTGACCTTTACTCCGCTGATGGTGAGCGGGGTAGAGAAAAAAATGATCTTTCCTTTCTGGCCGACCCCGGGCTTGGCCTATCCGTTCTTTTTATTGATGTTCTTTTCGCTGACCATCTATGCATTGTTGATCATGTTCAACGTTTTTAAGCGAGCCGCCGGCCGCCTGCGGGCACAGATTATCTATGTTTCAGTAGGAACTGCTATCGGATTCGCCGGCGGGTCAACCAACTTTTTGCTTTGGTACAATATTCCGGTCTTGCCGGTAGCTAATATCCTAGTGTTGGCCTATTGTATTCTGCTAGCATACGCGATCGTCAAAACCCATTTGATGGATATTTCGATAGTGATCAGCCGCACGGTAGCGGAAATATTTACCATTTTAGCGCTGGGTTCGGTCTATGTTTCTTTGATCTGGCTGTACAAGACCTATGTTTCGGACCAAATGGATCTGTTGTTTATTATTTGGTCCATTAGCTTTGGTGTGATCGTGGGCCATGTTTACGAGCGGATCCGGCTTCAGTTCCAAACCTCATCCGATAAATTGTTTTTGCACGGCAGATATGACTACTACAAGGCACTGTCAGACGCCAGCGCCCGGGTAGGACAGAAGCTTTCCCTGGAGAATATACTCCAGGTACTTTATGATACCTTCCACGAAGTGGTGGAAATATCCAATCCCAGAGTGTTCTTGCCGGAATTTTTTACGGAAATTGAAAGGACCTCCAACTATTACCTGGTTTATGACAAAAAAACTTATCAGGCAGTTTCCGATAGCCAAAAGATCGCGATGGAAAGCCAGCTGGTCAAGGAATTGATCGCTACCCGCAAGCCGATACTAGATATTAAAGAAGTTGATGCTTCTCTGGTGGTCCCCTGCTTGTTGGAAGACCGCCTAATTGCTATCTTTGTTTTGGGCCACAAGCTGTCGGAAGATTCTTATACCGATGAAGATCTGCGTTTGCTGGAGGTATTGGCAAATCAGGCAGCGATCACGCTCGACCATACCCGTTCTTACGAAAAGATCCGCACCGACCTGGAGAGCATGGAAAGACAACTGGAGAGATCTCAGCGGCTGGCTTCGATCGGGACCCTTACCGCCGGTGTAACCCACGAGATCAGAAATCCCCTGACCGTGATCAGGGCCGAGACCGAGCGATTGGCAAACCAGGACCGGGATCTGGAATATCTTAAACAACACCGGGAGCTGGTGCTAAGGCATGTTGACCGGATAACGGGCATTGTGCAAAGAATGCTGGGACTGGCCAAAGTGAAAGAGCACCGGGAAGTCGAGATCAACCTTAACGAGATCATTGAATCGACACTAGAGCTTTTCCCGATCAGCCGGATAAAAATGGTAAAAAATCTGCAGCCGGTACCAATGATCAAGGGCGATTCGGAAGAAATGCAGGAAGTCTTTGTTAATCTTATTCAGAATGCCCTGGAAGCCATGCCCAATGGCGGGACACTTACTCTGTCTACCTATACGGAGGAGCATCGAATAGTAATTGAGATCTCTGACACCGGAAAGGGGATACCGGAGGAGCTGCGCGAAAGGATCTTTGACCCATTTTTTTCAACCCGCCATGAAGGAGTAGGTTTGGGATTGTCGATCGTTTACCGCATCGTGAGGGAACACGGCGGAGACATTAAAGTAACCAGTGAACCCGGAAAGGGATCGACCTTTAAGATCTTATTCTGATTTTTCCTTGGCCTTCTTGAATTCTTCCCGCTTCTCGATGTGCTTCTCAAAGGTGTCGATGACCATTTTTTCTTCTTTACCTTCGAAAAATCCATCCAGGGTGGAGATCAGATCCTCGGCCTTGAAGGGTTTCTTTATATAATTGACCACAAAACCGGAAGTGGCTTTGTCCCACTTATCCTCGTCTTCCCAGGCGGTTAACATGGATATCCCGATATCCTCGCCGAAATCTTTGCGGATTTTTTCCAAAAGCGACAATCCATCCATTTCGGGCATCTTGATATCAAGAAAAATAAAACGAATGTGGTTCCCTCCCAGCCCCATCAGGACTTTATTCTTGGAAAGCTGCTGCAGCGCCTCTTTGGCCGAATAAGCGGTCATCACCTCATATCTTTTCGTGTCTTTAACGGTATTGGCAATCGAGTTGGCCACATCAATTTCATCGTCAACCACCAGGATCAAAGGATTGGACATTAGGAACACCTCCGTTGGACTATATTTTCGCACGAATGACTAAAGGCGTCAATGCTTATTGATATTTGTGTAGGATGGGAGTGATGAAAAAGTATCTGGGGGCGCGTAGCAGAGGCTCTTAGCCTCTGCGCTCTCGTCAATACAGCACCCCTAACCTGCCTGCCGGCAGGCAGGAGGGGTGCCTACGCGGAGTAAACCCCCACACCTTGAAAATGCCATGCGGTCAAGGTGTAGGGGTAAAAAAGACTTTTTCAGCAGTCCCAGGATATTGGTTCAGGGAAAAATGTCCCAAATCCCCAATTATCCAAATATCCTCCCTGAATAGTATGGAATATCAACTGGGCTTCTGATAAAATTGAAATGTGCGAAAAACAACCAGTATTTTAGTTTTATTGCTGGGCCTGACATTTTTCACGGTTTCTTTTTCCTCTAAAGAAGCCACCCAGGAAATTATCCCCAAGCAAAAGAGAATGTCGGAGCGGGGAATTTATATCACTTATTATGTGACTCAAAGCCGCAAAATGTTCGCTGCGCTTAGAAGCAACGCGAAAGCGGTCGGGATCAACACCCTGGTGATCGATGCCAAAGAAGTTTTAAGCCGCCCGTACGTTGCATTAGCTAAAGAGCACAAGCTGCTGCCGGGGATCAAGCCGGAGCCGAGCCCCTGGCTAACCAAACTTACCGATGAGCTGCACCAAGAGGGTTTTATCGTGACCGTGCGCCTGGTAACTTTTAAAGATGATCATCTGGTGCTTACCCGCCCTGATCTGGGAGTTAAGGTGAACGGTGGTTTATACCGCGACCGAAAGGGCGGCAAATGGGCCAATCCCTATTCCGATGAGGTCCGACTCTATAACGAGCTGATCGCTGAATCGGCCGCTCTCTCTGGGGTGGATGAAGTGCAGTTCGATTATATCCGCTTCCCGGCCGAGGGCTCAGCCCGCTATGCTTCTTTTCCGCAGGAGAAAGAAGGAGTTAGCAGGGTCGATATCATTTGCCAGTTCCTCAAGGATGTCCGTGCGCGCCTCGCGCCTTACAATACTTCCATGGCGGTGGATATTTTTGGCGTTACCGCCTGGCAGAGCAAGAAAGATATTGCGAGCCTCGGACAGGACCTCAAGCAGATGGCGAAATACCTGGACGTGATCTCTCCCATGCTTTACCCTTCGCATTTCCATGCCGGCTACGATGGATACGCCAACCCAGGGGCGGCGCCGTACCACTTTATGAAGTACGGGACCAAGCGGTCGGTAGAGATTTTATCCGGTGAAGCAACCCGGCTGGTCCCATGGATCCAGGGGTTTAATATGCTTTCGCCCAATTTTGGGCCGAACTACATCATCGAACAGATCAGAGGGGCAAAAGAAGAGGGGGCCAAAGGTTTCTTAATATGGAACGCCCGCAATGATTATTCTGTCTCATTCCGGGCGCTCGAAAACTTTACTTTTTAGCTCTCGATCCGTTGAGGGCCGGGATCAAAACGATCAATACGTAGCTGAACAGGACCGACCAGGTGTAGAAAGCAATGTCCCCTTTGTTGAAGAGCAAAACCAACACCAGATATTCCAGCAATGCATTGACCACCAGCCAGACCAGGCCGACCAGCGTGCCTTCTCCCTGGTCCTTAAGGCCGTAGATCTGTGATAAGAAGCAGAGGACAATGATAGCGGACAGCAGCATGGTAATACAATAAGCATCCCCGCTGAGCTTGGGCCCGAACATATAGATCGAACCGATCAGGAACATGATCGCGAAATAGATCACCCCATACCAGATAGCTCTTGTCCAATTCATAGGTAGAACACCTCCATGGCGGAAATTGTAGAACGATAGGTAATCGATGTCAACCGGACAAACAGGTTGAGGCAGGGCGGGGAGATCGTGTTAGAAAGGAAGAACGAGCCAAGCAACCCCCTATGATAGGGAATTTGCCCGGCTCGTTATTGTGAATAAACGCATCAGGTTGTCGGTGGGGTTGAAGTAGTGGTGGTAGTTGTAAAACCGGTCATCCCGCCGGGAAGCGTGGTTGCGGTTTCGCCAATGAAGCGGGTGGCCCGGCAAACTACGCCGAAATTCCACCGATTCCTGAAAAAATTGGGATCGGTGGAGGGAAAGCCCCCGGCCATGCTATCCGGTCTTATTTCAAACACGAGATAAGTTGTTGCTCCTGCTTCCACATTAAAGGCGGTCAGGAAGCCGTTCAAGGTCGAAAAGACCGCTTTCGTGGTTTGTCCCTGGTTGCTCGACGGCCCCCAAAAACCGATGGTATTGCTCACAAAAATATTTGGTGTTGCTTCTACTGTCACAATGGCATCCGATTCGGTCGTGGTAAGAGTCACCTTAAGATTCGCTTCTTCTGTAGGAATTGCCTCAAGCGACGGAAGCGCTTCACGGGAAATGATCCAGGTGATCTTGGGCAATATATTGATCCGAACCCCTTCGTATTGCGCGGCCGGGATCGTTACCGGATCGCCGATCGGCATGGGAGTGTTTGATGCGGTAATAACGACCTCACGGGTGCCGGTCAGCACGGCTTCCCAGCTGGCTCCGGTCGGAGAAATATCGATTTTTTCGATATAGAGATGAACTTCTTTCAATCCGGGCCAGGGGATTAATGCAAAATTTGATACAGATCCGTTGACACCCGTCGGTTGTCCGCTATAAAAGGCAATTGCGCCTGTATTGCCGCCGCCGCCGGATTGCGCCGCGCCGCAACCAATAGCCATTAAACTGAGTACTAATAAGCCAAAACCCCCTAAAATTATCCAGAAAACAATTTTTTTATTCATTTTCAACACCTCCGCGCAGCATTATACTCCCCGACAAATAAAATACAAGCGCGGCGGAGCCGGGAGATCGTGGTAAGCTTGACAAAAGTTGCGCTATAAATTAGAGTGATAATAATTAAACGAAAGGGGTTTTATATTATGAATAAAAATAGAGTGTTATTGATCATGGTCGCTTTCCTTTTCGCGGTTGGATTACAGATGAGCTCCGATGCGGCAAAGGTGGTTACCAAGAAAAAGATCGTGGTTGTGAAAAAGGTTATTGTCACGAAAAAGGTTATCCCCGGCGGCCAGAACCAATTAATTGGGACAGAAGGGAAGGTTGGCCAGCAGCTTTTCAATGGGACTTCCAGGTTTAAGATAATCAGCGTTACTTTTCCTACCGAAATTACGCCGGGTTTTACCGTCAATAAGGATCAAAGGGTAATTGCCATCGAAGCCGAAGTCAAGAATGCCCGCAAATTTACCGGCTCTTATGGCGGCGTGAACTGCAAACTGCAACTGGTCGACAAGGATGATCAGCTTTTTGAAAAGGTCTACCATGTTAATCGCCTGGATTGGAAGAAACGCGAATCGCCCCGAAGGCTCCTGCCGGCGGCCGGCCTGAAAGCTTTCTATGTTGGGGTGATCCCGGCGGAGTTTGTTCCAGTCCGGGCGATCTACTTTGTTGAGCCGGGCGTTCCGCTCTATCGGGTAAATTTCTAAGCGAGCGATACCTTAAAGGAGAGGTGTATTTATATGAATAGAAATAAATGGTTATCGGTTATCATATTGATCTCGTTCTTTGTAGTAGGAAGCTTATCATTAACCGCATCTGCAGCAAAAGCGAAGGCAAAGCCAAAACCTGTGGCCAAAGCGAAAGCAAAGCCTAAACCCAAGCCTGCGGCCAAAGCAAAGGCAAAACCCAAGACAAAAGTGGTGGCCGGAGGACAGATGCAATTGAAAGGGATGGAGGGGAAGGTCGGCGATTGGCTTTTTAACGGGACTACAAGATTAAGGATAACAAACGTTACTATACTTGATGCCGGACCCAAGGGAGAAAAAGCTGATGAAGGAAAGAAATGGGTTGTCATTTCGGTGGAGCTTAAGAATGCCTCTGATATGAACTCTAATTACGGCGGCAGCGCCGAAAATTTGACTCTGGTTGACACCGACGGACAGACTGTTAGCGCCGGAAGACTTAAACAAGCGGCAAATTGGGATGAAGACCAGGGAGATATGATCCTGCCAGCGGCGGGAATGAAAGGCGTCATTGTGGCGGCCGTTCCGGTCGATTACAAGCCAATTCGGCTTGTCTACCAGCATGGTGCCAGCGATCCGGTCTTCAGGGTAAGCATCGTAACTAAATAATACCTAAGCCAGCGTGGCTCGCGCATGGTTCAGATCAATCGGCAGACAGCTAAAACCCATTTTGGGGAAGACCAATCAAGCATGATCAATAAAATCGAGAAGTAATATACAGATACAATTCACGCTCCTCGGCTTACTGCTCACCGCTAACTGCTTTCCACTTACTAAAATGGTGGAGCTGAGGGGAGTCTCCCGCGAACAATAATATTTTAAATAAATGGTACGCGGGATCCCGTCTGTGCGACGGGAGAACCCACGCTCAGTCTGATTTTCATCATCGATCCCAAAGTGCCGGTCTACCGGATAAAACTGCCGGCAAATACGTCGGCCGAGTAGAGGTCAGATCACAAAGATCTGTTGCGATGATTGGTAATATCTGTATTTGCCATCTGGTAGCATAACGGCAAAAATATATTTTCTTGTTTTTGGGCTATCGCTCTGCTGTGCGAACTCAATTTGCCGTATGATCGGTTTTTCGGCAACTGTACGGACACTACCCGGGTCCACTAAAATATGTTGTCCGCCAAAATAGATCAGATTCCAGGCGTGGCGTTCTTGATGGTCAATTTTGGAAAATCCCCAGCATGATCTATGTACGTTAGCGTCGCGATCGGTATTGACCCGGTCCGGGGATTCGATAACAAAACCAGCTGAGATCGTAGAGGGTATCGCAAGTGCTGTCATCAAGATATTGAAGTAAACAGCCCGGTGGAAGCAGGAACAAATTTGGTTGGCGATGGCTTCACTGAATGAATATTCTTGTCCTTTTCCGAATTTCTCGATCCAATTCTCTACCGCTTGTTTATCATGCGGCGTGTTACCAATTGTCAATTCAACCGCTTTATTTATGACCATTGCCGCAGGGGTATTGACCAATGCTCGTGTTACTTGGTCCAGATTTAATTCTGAGAGGATAACTCTTGCGTATTGTTCATCGGAGCCCCTGACCAATGATCCATCGCGGACCGGCCGCGGAATGAACTTGCAGCCGTTTTGCGGCAGCCTCTCATTTGCGGAGGGCAGCTGGCTTCTCATTCTTTCAATTTGTGCGGTCGATAATTTCATCATTTCTTGAATATATATCGGTAAAAAGTAGAGAGGATTTCATTTGAGAAAGGAATGGTGGGGGACTCACCGATTAGGCAAACTCGAACGGTAGTTCTGCCCAATCTTATTCATGGAAGTAAAACCTCAATCTAATTAAAGGCCTAAATATTGCGTCTTTCCCGGGGGATCCCGCAATATCCCTATATAGTCTACCTTTGCACACAGGCGCAGCGTGCGGCTGCTGCTTATTCTACTCTTG
>Ga0315287_10008940_pt1 | contig 10137 bp, 8 predicted proteins | sample YL17G11_0_MG_FD_205037 | JGI IMG/M metagenome (GOLD analysis project Ga0315287, IMG submission 205037) | Sediment microbial communities from Yellowstone Lake, YNP, Wyoming, USA - YL17G11_0 | ecosystem: Environmental > Aquatic > Freshwater > Lake > Sediment | place: USA: Wyoming | collected... | reverse complement strand
GAACTGTCAGGCGGCGAACGACAACGCGTGGCGATTGCCCGCGCGCTGGCGAACGACCCGGAGATCATCCTGGCCGACGAGCCGACGGGGAACCTCGACTCCGAGACCGGAGCCACGATTCTCGAACTCCTGAAGCGGCTCAGCGTAGAAGAAGGGAAGACGATGATTCTCATCACCCACGACCCCGACGCGGCGGCCATTGCCCATCGCATCGTGCGACTGCGGGACGGGCGCGTCGTTCAGGAGGTGCGAAGTGTTTAGGGAATTCCTCCGACTCGCCGCGCAGAACGTGCTCCATCGCAAGCTGCGGAGTTTCCTCGCGGTACTCGGCGTCTGCATCGGTATTGCTGCCGTCGTGGGGCTGATCTCGATCGGGCTCAGTCTCCAGGCGATGATGAAAGGCGAGGTGTCGAAGGTCTTTGGCGTCGATACGTTCATCATCATGGACCAGGACATGATGAATCGGCAGAGCCACGGGGCCCCGAAGGAGTACGCCCTCGACATGGAGACGCTCCAGGGCGTCGAGGGAGTGAAGACCGTGGCCGCCGTGCGGCAGCGCACCGCGTTCGTCCAGGGCGGAGTCAACGAGGAGGGCAAGGCCCAGCAGGGCTTCATGCCGGTGATGGGGCTGTCCCCCGAGCTTCTCACGGAGTTTACGGCGTTCACCGGCGATCTCGTCCTCGAGCCGGGCGGACGGCACATCGCCGAGGGGGACGTCGAAGTGGCCGTGCTCGGAGCGAAGCTGGCCGAGCGTCTCGTGGTGGGCGTAGGGGATTCCCTCCTTGTCGCGGGAGAAGGGAAGAATGAGATCAAGGCGACCGTGATTGGCATCCTCGCCGCCGCCGATGACAGTGAGGAGAGCCAGGGGTTCGCGAGTGGTATGAGCAGCTCGAGCGGCGACACCGTCTACATCCCGTACGCGACGATGGATCGGCTCTGGCCGGAGGGGAACGACTTCCTCGTGACCGCGGTGAAGATCCTGCCGGGCTACGAGGTTGGGGACGTCGCCGACCGCGCGGAGGTCGCGCTGAAGGCCGAGGGGTCGCGAGTCTCGGCCATCACGTCGGGCGACATCACGAACGTGATTGATGAGATGCTCGGCTACATCAACATCTTCCTCGGCGGTCTGGCGGCCATCTCGCTCGTCGTCGGCAGCGTCGGCGTGATGAACACGATGTTCACGTCGGTGCTCGAACGGACGAAAGACATCGGGGTGATGAAGGCTGTCGGGGCGAAGAATCGCCACGTTCTGGCGATCTTCCTCATCGAGTCGGGGCTGATTGGGCTGTTCGGAGGCATCGTCGGGAGCGTGTTTGGGTTGGGCCTTAGCGCGCTTGTATGCTGGGCGTTGAATACCTTTGCCAACATGCCTGGGGGCGTCAGCTTCCCGTTCGTGGCAAGTCCTGGCCTCATTGTCGTAACGCTCCTCGGCGCCTTCGCTATCGGAGCCGTGTCAGGTCTGTGGCCGGCTCGCCGCGGCGCTCGGATGCCGGTCGTGGATGCATTGAGGTATGAGTAGTCGCCTCACGCGCGACGATGTCCGCGCGATGTGTCTGGAATTGCTTCGCGGGAAGCCGGGCCCGGCGTCGCCGGGTCCGGCAACGCCGGATCCGAGCGTTCGGGTCCGGCTTCTGCGCGATGGACTCCAGGTGCCTTCCGAGGACCGGCGCCTGCTGAAGGCCCGCGAGGCGCTCGAGAACTCCTCCCACGTCACTCTCTTGCGCAACGAACAGCGAGGTGACGGAAGCTGGGGCAGACTCCACTCGCGCGACACCGCGGCGCGTCAGTCTGTTCCGACGACGGAGTGGGCCGTCGAGCGCGCCGTCGCGATCGGCATGGACGCGGGACACCCCATCCTGGACGCGGCGGCAGCGTACCTCGCCGGCGTCGTGACCGGGCGAGTCATCCCTTCGGACCCCCCGGAGAAGAACGATCGCTGGGCGGCCGGGCTTCGCCTCTTTGCGGCATCGACGTTGGCGCGGATCGATCCAAGCCACTCCGCCATCGACCCCGTGTGGACCCTCTGGCACGAGATCGCGAGGCGGACGTTCGTCTCAGGCGCGTACAGCGCAGAAGATGAGGCGGCTGCACACTCGGAACTCACCGGCGCCTCGGTCCGCGGCACGTACCTCGTCCTCTCGAACCGCTACGCGCTTTCGCTTCTTGCGTCGCGCGCCGGCCGGATGGACGGAGACTTGCGGCTGGCGATGGCGCGTTGGGTCTGGCACAGCCCGTGTGGCGTTGGGTACTTCGGCGTGGCTCTCGCGGCGCCGCCCGACGCGACGCACGCCGGCGTCCTCGAGCGCTTCCTCCTGTCTCACGAGATCGTCTCCGCCTTCGGCACGACGGGAGCGCCGACGGGACCCCTCGCGGATTGGCTTGAAGAGCATCGCCGCGCAGACGGCCTGTGGGACCTCGGGCCTCGCGCCTCATGGACGTCCGCACTGCCGCTGTCCGAATCGTGGCGTCGGTCGGACGCGCGTGCCATCGACTGGACAGCACGGATCCTCACCCTGATGTCGCGGTGGATGGGGCACTACGCGCCCAGGAAAGCGTCCGGCCTTCGCCCCGAGGTTGGACGCGCTATGCTGGGGCGATCTGACGGCCCCGTGGGACGGCCATCAGGACGATGAAGCGGAAGGAGATCCAATGAGGCGTGCGATGGGTTTGGCGTTTCTGTGCTGCGTGCTGCTCGTCGTCGGTGGGTTCGGTGTGGAGACGCCCGTGCCAACCGCGGCGCCATTTCGGGTTCTTCTCGTCGACTGTACGACGACGCTCGAATCCACGCTGCGTGTGGGTGGCCTGGCGGGAGGAATCCGGCAGAGCGGGCTCGCAGAGCTGACCGTGCTCTTCTCGGACGCCGCGTCTCCCTACGGCGACCCGTTGGACGGGAGGCCGCTGCCGGCGGTGCCGTTCGATCTGATCATCGTCGTCCCGCGCGGAGTGGGCGACGGGACCGCGAGCGTAGTGTGGTTGCTCGTCGCGGGGGACCCCGCGGCGAATCCGCCCGCATCGTCCGCCCTTGAGCTCTTGAGTGCGGGGATGAGCCTTGTGTTTGGGAGCAACGTCAGCGGAGTCGGACCGCTCGACGACCTCTGGGCGGCCCTCACCGCGTCCCTCTACGTCGCCGAAGGATGGCTGCAATAGGAGGCAGTTGGCAGCACTCCCGAAGGACGAGTTCCTTGCGGGAAGGGCGGTCGAGTCGAGAGGCGATGATGGGCCGGGTGCGAGGAGGGGAGGACACGATGCAGAAGGCCGATGGCCGACGCCGGGCTGACGCCGACAGTCGACGCTGGCGAATCTCCTCGCGACAGGCGTTCCGTCGCGTGCGCCGCGCCTATGCGGAAGGTAGGGAAGGCGGGCTTCAGGCGGCCTATGCCGACGTGCGATGGCGCACGCGGGGGATTCGTCCGCTTTTTTGCGCTGGCCGACCGGATGTACCCGGTGCCCGAGATCATCGGGCTCGCCGGGGAAATGGATCGGCGGATCCGTGAGGACGGCCTGTCCAGCGCCTGCGCGGCCGGCGTTGAGCGACTCGGTCTTGATTGCGACTTCGTCATGTCGGAGGCGACGCGCGAGGTCCTCACAGCGTCGCCCGTCATCGTGTACGGCAACCATCCGACGATGCTCACGCCGTTCCTTATCGGAGCGTCCGTTCGACGTCCCGACCTTCGCTTCTTCATGCTGAGCTATGTCGGGCACCTCGTCCCGAGCCTGCGCGCCTACATGCTCCCCCTCGAAATCCCTTCGGGGCGCAGCTGGGTGGAATGGCGCCGCGGCGGCAATCGCCGAATTATCGAGCACTGGTTGACGCAGATTCTGGAGAAGGGGCGGGAGCGCGCAGACGCCAAGCCGGCGAATCGCCAGATCTTGGGGAAGGGCGCGCAGCATGTGGCTGGCGGAGGGTGCGTCGTCATCTTCCCAAGCGGCGGAGGCCGCAAGGACAGGGCGTGGTACCCTGGTATCGGTTATCTCGCGGGCGAGCTGGCCCGCGATCCCAACGCTCCCAAGGTGTTCCTTGTGCCGATGCGGGAAGAGCAGAGCTCGAACGGCCACGTCTATCAAGGGTTCCGTCGCGCCAGCCGTGGCGATCGCGACGCTGGCACGCTGTCGCCGATTCGAATTCGGTTCGGAGAGCCGCACCGCCTTGCGGACCTCGTGGATCCGGGCGACAACGCGCGCGCGATCGCGGCGAAGCTGCAAGCGGACTACGAGGAAATCTTCCCACCTGCCCGGTCTCGCGTTCTGGAGTGGCTCTTCTTCCCCTGGCGCGTCGCGTGGGGACGGAGTCGAGCGTAGAGGCGGCAACGATGACGACCATCTACTGGTTGGCCAGACGACGAGAGCCTACGATTCTCCCATGCCTACCCACGCGGCCCTGATTCATCCGGAAACGGGCCAGATCAACGTCGCCCGTTTAGCCGAAGAGGTAACTGCAATCCGGGATCGTGTTATCGACGAACGGCTTCGCCTCGAGACTGACTGCCCACATATGAGGCCCGAATTCGATGTCCGCATCACCTCTCTGGGCAAGCTCCAGAACGTCCTGACTAGTTTCCAACTCGGATGTGCGTTTTGGGCGATGGACCTGATGTCGCCGGAGTGGTGGGACAAGGTGACGGACTATCCTGAGGCTGAGCGCACGCTCCTTCGGAGTGAATGGCAGATGTTTCTCAAGTTGGGTCTTGTCCACTTCTCATTCTCCGCTGTCGAAAGCAGCTTGCGCGCGGTGATGCGGGCCATCGAGCCGACGGCTCATGCGGGATCGACGCTGGAGTTCAAGAGACTCTATGACGATCTGCTGCTGCATCGCTTGTCTGCACCCAGACCGGCACATGTCGAGCTGCTGGATATGGCAGCGAAAATCAGAAACACTGTTCACAACAATGGCATCTACTTCCACAAGTCAGGGAGCGCCGTCGATCAACCATACAAGGGCCGTATCTTTCGTTTCGTGCACGGGAAGTCTCCAGCGGTCGGAGGCTGGCCACTGCTGTTGGAGTTGACAGCCGACTTGGTGTCCATGTTGGTCGACGTATCGCGGGATCCGAGAATCATGGCCATTCGTACGGAAATCCTGGATCCCGGAGCCCCATGAAGACGACATGGGTGGCCAACCCAGGACTGTAGTGGCCGGGTCCCGCTACGCTCTCTGGGACCGGCAACTCGATTGGGCTAGTGCGCGAGACCGCGCGGAGCCTCGGGACTGCGCGTCTTGCCGATCGCGTCGCTCGCCCGCGCTGGCATCATCGGTGCGAGCAGTGCCTCGCGTGCATTCACTGGTGCCCGGTGGCCGCGATCCAGATCCGGGGACGCCCCACTGCGAAGCGCGGACGGTACCATCACCCCGACGTCTCGCTCGAGGACATCGCTTCGCAGCGAGGGTAGGCGACTCTCGTCCCGCCCGGGACCCCTTTGAGAGGTGCGAGTCGAACGGGTCGCTCTTGGCCATCGCGGTCGGCGTCTCGATGAATCGCAGAGCCGCTGCCCATAAGGCTTGCGCACTGGACGGAGTCGCTTCGAACGTGGGGATGAGATGACTGGGCGTCGCCCCTGGACCTCCGGGTGGAGTGGCGTTACTCGTGAGGGGCTGGCTGTTCGTCTTTCGCTTCTGTACGAATGTGCGCGGGAGCTCCTCGGGCTTCAACGTCGCGAATCGCGGGCGTCACGATGGCGAGAATGGCCACGGCCACCATGGCGATGCCGGCCACGAGGAACCAGATCCCGATTCCGTACCGGTCGGCGATGGGGCCCGCCGCGGCCAGGCCGATCGGCGCCGCGGCGGTCGCGAGGCTGATGAGGAGCGACATCACGCGGCCCTGCATCTCGTGGGGAACCGTGGACTGCACAATCGCGAACAGCGATCCCGTGCAGATGGGGTTCATCAACCCGACGAGAGCCAAGGCGCCGACGGCCATCGGGAAGCCCGACGACGGGGCGAGGCCGACGGCGGCGAAGCCGATTCCCTGAAGGAAGAGCGACAAGAGCGCGGTGGTCATCCGCTTCTTGAATCCTCCCCAGATGCCGAGCAAGACCCCGCCTGCTACGACACCGAATCCGAACGCGGCCTGCAACCCGCCCAATTGGATGGCACCGCCGTGAAAGTGCTTGGTCACGAGCAGCGGCATGAGCGCGATCGCGGGGTTCGAGAACAGCGTGATCGCCGCCGCCGCGGCGACGATGGCGAAGAGCGTGTGCCAACCCGTGACGAACCGGAACCCGGCGCGGAGATCACTCAGAATGGAGGTCCGCGCGGCAGCCACCCTTGAGCGCTGAGGAAGGGGGATGCGCACGAGGAGGAGCGGGACGATGGCAAGGCACGCCGCGGCGAAATCGAGCCCGAGCAGGGGGACAATCGCCTGGCGCGCTGCTTCGACGTAGGCTGCGGGGGCGCCGCGGGGAGTCAACAACTCGATCAGGAGAGCGCCGAGTGGCGGCGAAACGATGGATGCCAGTCCGAACAGACTGTTGTTGAGCCCGGCAACTCTCGCCAAGTGACGCTGGGGCACCATGATCGCCGTCGAGGCCTGCATCGCCGGCCAACGGAACGCGGCGCCGGTCGCGCGGATGAGCATGGCAAGGTAGATGTGCCAGATCTGCACCTTGCCGAGCGCGAACACCAGGGCAAGGAGGAGCGTGGTGACCGCGATGCCGGCGTTGGAGAAGATCATGACCCAACGGCGATCCCAGCGATCGACGAGCGCGCCGGCGAGCGGAGCGACGGCGATCTGAGGGAACAGCGCAACGAGCGTCGCCCCCGCAAGGACGGTGGCCGACCCGGTCGACTTCGTGATCCACCACACGAGGGCGAACTGCACCAGTTGGGTGCCGAAGAGCGACAGGGCCTCCGCACCCCAAACGGCGGTGAACGTCGGCACCCAGTGGTCGGGATTCCACGGTCTCACGAGGCGCAGAGCTTCCTCCTCATTGGCCCAAGGGGTTGATGTCCTGTGCGGATGGACGGAACGATACGCGACGCGTCGCGCCTCGGCAATGACCGACTACCCGATGCTTTGCCGTCACGAGGCGCGGAGCAGGTCGCGGCCCAGTCGGAATGCCGGGCCGACGAGGTCTCCCACAGCGTAGTACGCCTGTTCGCCAACGGAGAAGACGAACGGCTTGACCAGGTCGACCGTCGGGATGCCATCGACGAGAACCTCCTCGTCCGCCTTGACGTCGACAATCTCGCCGACGAACAACGTGTGGAGTCCGATCTTCAGGCTGTGGAGGAGGCGACACTCCAGGCACAGGGGGAACTCCGCTACGTACGGCGCATCGACGAGCTCGCTTCGAGTCGCGGTCAGACCGGCCTCGGCGAGCTTGTCGACGTCGCGGCCGGACGCGATGCCGAGGAAGTCGACTTGGCGCGCTTGCGCCACGCTGGGGATGCTCACCGTGAACGCCTTCCGATCGACGATGTTGGCGTACGAGTACGTCGCCTCGCGCAGCGAGACGGAGACGGCCGGCGGCTTCGAGCAGGCGACGCCGCACCACGCGGCAGTCATCAGGTTCGGGGCTCCGGCGGAGTCGTACGTTCCGATCACCCATACGGGCGCCGGCAAGGCAAGAGTCATGGCACCGAGCGAGCGTTTCACTGAGTCCTCCTTTCTTTGGCCTATTCTACAGGTTCACGGGGGCGATGGGCTTGGAAACTGGAGAGCGGCGGTGCTCGTCAGGCAAGCCCAAGCTGTGTAGCATGTCGCAGCGGGTACGCAAGAAGCAGGATGTATGTGCAGAACGGGGAGGATGATGTGTATGGCGCGCGCATTCCTGGGGAGCTTCGTCCCCTGTCTTGTGAGCGTCCTGCTGTTGGGCTTCTCGTCCAGCGCACAGGAGGCGCCGGCCGATGTGCTCGCGAGGATCCCCGATGGGTACGCTGACGCGCGTGCCGTCTGCCTCTTGTCCGAGGTAACGTGCGCGGTGCAGACGGGTGGTCAGGTGGTCGAGCGTATTCACGAGATCATTTGGCTGCGGACTCAGGATGGGATCGGTCTCGCGTGTCCGAAGCGGATCCGCTATCAGAAGCTTTCGGACGACATCCGCGCCGTGTTCGCGAGGACCATCTTGCCGAGCGGGGAGAGCGTCGAGGCGACAGCCATCACTCACACCCGGCCGAGGCAGCGGCCCGATGTCGTTACCGACGACTGGGATCTCACAATCGGCTTTCCGCGCGTTGCACCAGGCTGCATTGTGGAGTACGAGGTGGAGAGAGTCAGTCGTTTCTGGTTCGGGCTATTCGACAAGAGCTGGATGCTTGAAGAGGAGATGCCGAGCGTCGAGCTGAGGTGGGCGTTCACTGACGAGACGGGAGTCGGGCTCCGCTACGAACTGAGACACTGCGACGGTCTCGACTCGCTCGTGGTAGCGCAGCCCGATCCGGGTTCGATTGCCGTCGAAGGGTTCAACCTCCCTGCCTTTGGGGACTCCTGTGCCTGCGCCGCCGTCCGCGCTCCGTCGATCGTCGTCTCGCAGTATCCGAGCTGGGGGGCGCTGACGCGGGAGGTTGGGGACTTCCTCTCGGGTCGATCCGACGACACGGCGTCGATCCGCGCGAAGGCGCTAGAACTCCTCGCGGGCGTGACTGAGGAGGAGGAGATCGTCCGCACCCTGTTCGAGTTCACGCGAGACGAGATCCGTTACTTCGCGATGGAATTCGGGATGGATGGATGGCAGTCGCAACCGGCCGCGGAAACGCTCGCAACCCAAAAAGGAGACTGCAAGGCGAAGTCCACTCTCCTCATTGCACTCCTGGCGGAGGCGGGCATCGAAGCGCATCCGGCCCTTGTCTCCACAACCTGCGATCTGGCTCTCGGGATGGGGGAAGTGCCGTGGCACGTCGATGGGATCGATCATGCCGTGACGGCTGTTCGACTCCATGATGGCGAGCTCCGGCTACTGGATCCGACGTGCTGGTTTTGCTCGTCGGATGATGGGCCCGGGCTATCGGCCACGCACGTCTGGGTCTTGTCCGCGGCGTCCGACGACTCCTCTCTCGGCGAGCTCGTCTGGGTGCCCGAGCGAACCGCCGACGACTGGCAGACGGAAACGTCGTACGACGTGACCATGTCGCCGGACGGTTCAGTCGTCGCAAGCGGGCAGTACATCGCTTGGGGCACCGTGGCTCTTCAGTGGCAGGCCATCGCATCCGTGCGCACGAGCGAGGAATGTGCGGAGCGGGTTCGCTGGCTGCTGATCCCGGATTGGAGAGTCCGGAGCTACTCCATGAGCCTTCGGAGTTCGATGGACTCCGTGGCGATCGACTTGCGGCTGGAGGGTCCGCTGTTCGGGACGTGGAAAGGCGGCGAGATGTCCGTGGAGTTCCTGCCCTCCATCCAGTTCGACACGGATCTGACGCTGGCTGGGCTGCCGAATACTGTCGTTGGCGATGCGGCGCCATGCACGACGCCGACCGATCCGCGCCGCGAGACCTGGACGACACGACTTAGGCTTCCGGACGACGTCGTGGTCGTCAAGTTCCCGGCAGATGTCTCGGTTGTGACTCCTGTCGCGTCGTACTCCGCGACTTACGAAAGACTCGCAGATGGGACGATCCTGGCGACTCGAGAGCTTGTCATCTTCGCCGACGGAGTCGAAGCGGATCAGTACGCCAACCTGAAGAGGGTGGTCGACGCGCTGCTCCTAGACAGCCAGTCTGCCGTCATCGTGCGTCAGGGCGGCAAGTAGGCGGCGCGGGCAGCTCGCACTCGGGGGCGCAGGGGTCGTGCGCGTCGGGTTGACTCTGGCTCTCCATCTCGGACAACGTCCACTCATGGCGGCAATCGGGCGGCGCGGCCGCGGCGGTCGTGTGACCGGGTGCGGCCACGGGGCAGGCCGGACCTATCGTCCCTCAGCTGGCGGAGACTCGGGGCGCCTACACGCGCTACACTGCTCGCATGAATCGACGGAATCATCAAGCGTGCGTCGCCTTGATCTGGGGCGCGATCGCGGTCATGGGAGCGGCCGGCACTGTCCTTCCGACCGTGTTCGGGATGGACGGCATGGGCGGCGGCTATGCCATCGCCTTCGTGAGCGGGTTCGTCGCGCTCTGCGGGATCATCGTCGCGGCAGTCTTCGCGGCTCGGGCGCGCGTGCTCGGGCGGTTGCTCTCGGGCACGGGCGTCCTCGCTCACTGGACGT
>Ga0315287_10008939_pt1 | contig 10138 bp, 8 predicted proteins | sample YL17G11_0_MG_FD_205037 | JGI IMG/M metagenome (GOLD analysis project Ga0315287, IMG submission 205037) | Sediment microbial communities from Yellowstone Lake, YNP, Wyoming, USA - YL17G11_0 | ecosystem: Environmental > Aquatic > Freshwater > Lake > Sediment | place: USA: Wyoming | collected... | reverse complement strand
CCCACCACAGGGGCGGCGGGTTCTTCTTGGAGTCGGTGCCGATGAACAGCTTGACGATCTCGGGGATCGCGATGAGCAGTCCGAGCGAGGTGACCAGTTTGGCCATCGAGCCCGCCCCCCGCAGGTAGCGGAACAGCGTGCGCTCGAGCAGTAGCCCGAGGAGGGGCCCGACGACGACGATGGCCAGCAGGGCCGCAGCCCACAGCGGCCACTCATGCTCCTTGCGCACGACGTAGAACACCGCCGCGCTCGTGAAGGCCTGGGCCCCGTAGGCCAGGTTGAACACGCCCGAGGTCTTGTAGGTGAGCACCAACCCGACGGCGAGCAGGGCGAACACACACCCTGTCGGGATCCCCCTGATGGCGTACTCGAGGATGTCCACGCTCGGGCTCGGCCTACTTGTAGGTGGGGGTGAGCTTGTCGGAGTTGAAGTCGAAGCAGGTGAACACGCCCTTGTCGGTGGTGGGCGTGAACGTGCTGTCCTTCACCTTCAGGTAGGAGGCACAGCCGATGTTGCTGCGCTGGTAGTGGCCGTACCTGCTCCAGTCGACGCCGGCGATCATCCCGTCGGCGTTGTAGTCGGTGAGTGAGTTGACGCCGTCGATCACCTTCTGGCGGTCGAACTGGGGGCCGGCCTGCTTCAGGCCCTGCACGAACAGGTCGGCGTTGAGCCAGCCGACGATGCTGTTCTCGGTCTTCTGGCCACCGGTGGACCCGATCCACTTCTCGTAGTCCTTCAGGCCCTGCGGCCTGAGCTTGGCGGGGGTCTCCAGGGGGGAGAAGTCGGTCAGCACGTAGGAGCCCTCGAACAGGTCGCCGTACTCGTCGAGGAAGCTCTGGTCGTACGCGTTGGGCAGGAACTGGATGGCGTCGAGACCCTGCTTCTTCATCTCCTTGGCCAGGGTGACCACGCCGTTGTTGTCCATGCACGTGGCCACGATGTCGACCCCGGCGTCCTTCATCTTCTGCACCTGCACCGACAGGTCGGTGGTGCCGTAGCCCAGGGAGGAATCGGTGAACACGACCTTGGTGCCCGAGTCCTTGCCCCACCGCTCGATGGACTTGTTCCATCCCTGGAGGCATTGCGCCGACTGGGGCACGTTGTAGGCGAGCAGGCCCATCTTGGACTTGCCCGCGAGCTTGGCCACGTAGGCCGGGCCGACCTGCTCGCAACCCAGGCACAGGTACGAGCCGGTCTGGCCGAACAGGTTCAGCTTCTGGTTGTCGGGAGTTCCCTGCCACTCGGGGTTGATGGTCCAGCCGAACGTGGGCACCTTCGCCTCGACGAGCTGGTCGGCACCGGTGAACAAGAGCGACGCCATGGGGATGGCCGCGAACGCCTTGTTGTCATCGATGAGGCCCTTCACCTCCGAGGTGTTGTTGGCCAGCTTGTCGTCGCGCACCCCGTCGAGCACGAGCTTGCGGCCGTTGACCCCACCCTCGCTGTTGACCTTGGCGAAGTAGGCGTTGACCCCGTCGTCGGCTGTGTCGTACTTGCCGCCCAGGGGGTTGGTGATCGAGGCCACGCCCTCGACGTGGATCTCGGAGTCGGTGACGCCGGGAGCGGTGACCGGCACCTTTGCGCCGCCGCCCGTACTGGTGGCCGTGGAGCCGCCGGACCCAGCGGTGGTCGACGAGCCGGAGGCGTTCCCACCCTTGGAGTTGCCGCAGCCCGCCACCAGCAGAGCGACTGCCGCCGCCGATGCGATCACGCGAACGCGCATCTGGATCCCCCGTGTTGTCATCGGGTCGCGATCGCCGGATTGAAAGCGGTCGTGCGGCCCTCCCCTATGGAGGACTGACACTAGCGTCAGTTGCGAGCGCCGTGCCCGGAATCCTGAACGCCGTCCAAGGTCGGTGGCGCCACGGGTGGGATCGTCAGTGCCCCGGGCCGTAGAAGGCGTCGAGCGTGATGGCGGCGAGCACCTCGGTGACCCGTTCCGGTGTCTCGTCGACCTGGCCGGTGGCCAGGAAGTAGTTGAGTCGCTCCACCATGGCCACCACCACCAGCGAGGCGATGAACGGGTCGAGCTGCCTGGAGGCCCGCACCTTCACCTTGGCCGCCAGCCCGCCGGCGATCGAGCCCAGGAGGTCGGGCACGCCGGCGCCGCCGTCGGGGGACTCCGCGTCGGTCCACGATCGGATGAGCGGCCCGTAGTGTCCGTAGAGGTCGATGAAGGCGCGCAGCCACACCTCGAGTGCGGCGCGTCCCTCGGCGTTGTCCCGTATCACCGGCAGGTCCTCGGTGAGCCGGCGGAACTCTCCCGCCACCTCGGTGACGAGCTGGGCGAACAGCTCGTCCTTGGAGGAGAAGTAGAGGTAGAAGGTGCCGTGGGAGGTCTTGGCCCGCTTGACGATGTCGTCCACACGCGTGGCGTGGAACCCCTTGCGTGAGAACGACTTCACGCCGGCGTCGATCAGGCGGGCGCGGGTGGCCCGGCCCCGGGCCCGCTTGGGCTCCGGCGTCGCGCCGTCGGCCGGGCCGGTGTCGGCTCCGCCGGTTTCGGTCTCGGTGTCGGTGGCGGTCCTTGGTGGCATCCCGCGGTGAGGCTAGACGGTGTGCCCGGTCCGGGTGCGGCTCACGCAGCGCCCGCGCCGGGGGTCGACAAGGTGACACCGGCGTCAGTTATGTTGGTCCGATGACGACGGGGACGGCCGAGCAGGGCGTGGGGGAGCCGTCCCGGCCCGCGCCCGGGCCGGGGCAGGCGCCCCTGCCCGCGCCCGACGCGGCGGAGCTGCTGCGCAACAACGCCGGCGATCCCGCGGTGGCGCCACGGCCGGCGGCGCGCTTCGGTGACCGCGTGTGGTCCCACGGCGAGTACTTCGCCGAATGCTGCCGGTGGGCCCGGCTGCTCCTCGGCCGGGCCGCGGCCCGGCCGGCTGCGGCCGTTGACCGGCCGGTGCACCTCGGCGTGCTGCTCGACAACACGCCGGACTACCTCTTCGCCCTCGGCGGCGCGGCCCTGGCCGGCGCCACCGTCGTCGGGCTCAACCACACCCGCACCGGCGCCCAGCTGTGGCGCGACCTGGCCCACACCGATGTCGACCTCGTGGTCACCGAGCCCCGCCACCTCGCCCAGCTCGACGAGGCCTTCGCCTCCCGCGGGGAGGCCACCGCCCCTGCGGTGCTCGTGTCTCGACGCTTCGACGACCACGACCGCGGGGTCGGCTCCATCCCGTCCGGCTTCATCCCGTCCGGCTCCACCCCGGCCGCCCCGCCCCGCGTGGGCTCGATTCCCCACCTCGGCGACCTCGGTGCCGCGCTCGAGCTGTGCACCGCCGACGACCCCGGCCTGCGCCCCGGCCCCGACACACGTTGGGCGCTGATCTTCACCTCGGGCACCTCGTCGGACCCCAAGGCGGTGATCTGCACGCAACGTCGCCTCCTGGTCACCGGCAATCGCATGAGGATGATGCTGGACCTCGGGCCCGACGACGTGGGCTACGTGTGCATGCCCCTGTTCCACTCCAACGCGCTGATGGTGGGCTGGGCGCCGTCGCTGGTGGCCGGCTGCTCGGTGGCGCTGGCCCGGCGATTCTCGGCCTCGGGCTGGCTGGCCGACGTGCGCCGTCACGGCGCCACCTACTTCAACTACACCGGCAAGCCGCTGTCGTACCTGATGGCCACCCCCGAGCAACCCGACGATGCGCGCAACCCCCTGCGGGTGGCGTTCGGCAACGAGGGCTCGCCCGAGGTACTCGAGGGGTTCGCCCGCCGCTTCGCCGTCGAGGTGATCGACGCCTTCGGCTCCACCGAGGGCGCGATCGCCGTGAACCGTGACGCCGCGGCCCGCCGCGGCGCCATGGGCGTGGCCGGGCCGACGGTGATGGTGGTCGACGAGGCGGGCGAGCCGTGCCCGCCGGCCGAGCTCGACGCCGAGGGCCGCCTCACCAACGCCGAGGCGTGCGTGGGCGAGATCGTCAACACCGCCGGCGCCGGGCCGTTCGAGGGCTACTACAACAACCCCCGGGCCACAGCCGCGGCCTTGCGCAACGGCTGGTACTGGTCGGGCGACCTCGGCTACCTCGACGACGACCGCTACCTGTTCTTCGCGGGGCGCACCGCCGACTGGATCCGCGTCGACGGCGAGAACTTCCCCGCCGGCCCCATCGACGAGGCGCTGCGGTGCCATCCCGATGTGGTCGTCGCCGCCGCCTACGGCGTGCCCGACGTGCAGGCGGGCGACCAGGTGATGGCCGCGGTGGTGCTGCGCCCGGGCGCCTCGTTCGATCCCGTGGCCTTCGGCGCGTGGGTCGACGACGGGTCGGGCCTCGCCCCCAAGTGGAGGCCGCGCTGGTTGCGGGTGGCGGCCGAGCTGCCCACCACGGGCACCAACAAGGTGGTGAAGCGCACGCTGGTGCGCCAGAAGTACCGGCCCGACCTGTGCGGCGCGGACAGCTTGTGGGTGCGCGATCGGGGTGAGGTCGCGTACCAGCGCTTCGACGGCGGCGGCGCGGCGGCGCTGCGGGCCGAGCTGGCCGCGGCCGGCCGTGAGAGGTTCTGGGACCTGTGACGCCCACGGAGTGTGAGGACACGAGCGCGGGACGGTCGGCATGGACCTGAGCTTCACCGGGGCCGAGTTGGCCTTCGCGGCCGAGGCGCGGGCGTGGCTGGCGGCCAACCTCGGGGAGGTGCCGACGTTCGCCACGCTGGACGACGAGATCGAATGGGGCCGGCAGTGGCAGGCCCGCATGGCGGCGGAGCGGTGGGTGGGCATCTACTGGCCCGAGGCCTACGGCGGCCGCGGCGCCTCACCGGTGCAGGTGGCGCTGTTCAACATGGAATACGCCCGCGCCGGCGCGCCCCAGCCCGTCAACCGGGTGGGCATCAACCTCGCCGGCCCCACCCTGCTGGCCCACGGCACCGACGCCCAGAAGCAGCGGTGGCTACCCGCGATCCTCGACGCCAGCGAGATCTGGTGCCAGCTGTTCTCCGAGCCCGACGCCGGAAGCGACCTGGCCTCGCTCACCACCCGGGCGGTCCCGGCCACCAACGCCGAGGGCGAGGAGGGCTGGCTCCTCACCGGCCAGAAGGTGTGGACCAGCTACGCCACCTTCGCCCGCTGGGGCATCTGCCTCGCCCGCACCGACGCGGAGGCCCCCAAGCACAAGGGCATCTCCTACCTCGTGGTCGACATGGCCGCCGCGGGCATCGACATCCGGCCGTTGCGCCAGGTCACCGGCGAGTCGGAGTTCAACGAGGTGTTCCTCGACGAGGTGTGGGTGCCCGCCGACCACCTCGTGGGCGGGCTCCACCAGGGCTGGGCGGTGGCCAACACCACGCTCGCCCACGAGCGGGGCACCAACTTCCCGTTCAAGGAGCAGGTGGTGCACGAGGTGTTCCTCGAGCGGCTGTTCGCCGAGGCCGGGCTCCGGGGCGCGCTCACCGATCCCGAGGTGCTCGACGGCCTCGTCGGGTCGTTCGTGGAGCTCACGCTCCTGCGTCTGCACAACTGGCGGACGCTCACCGCCTTGTCGAAAGGCGCCGAGCCGGGGCCGGAGTCGAGCTGGATCAAGCTCACCTGGACCGACATGACCCAGCACCTCTCGGCCACCGCCCTCGACGTGCTGGGCGACGACTCGCCGTTGTGGGGCGAGTGGGAGCGGCAGTGGCTCTGGTCGCAGGCCGCCTCGATCGCCGGTGGCACCTCGGAGATCCAGCGCACCATCATCGGCGAGCGCATCCTGGGCCTGCCCCGCTGAGGGCGCCCGCCGCGCGGCGGTTCCGCCACAGGGCCGCGGTACCGTCATGCATCGTGCCCGGGCTCCTCGCCGCCATCGACACCTCGTTCCTGCCCCCGGGTGTGGCCGCGCTGGCGGCTCTCGCCTCCGGGTTCGCGATCGCCGCCCTGGCCCGGCTGCTGGTGCCCCGGGTGCGATCCATCTCGTGGCCCACCTCGGCGATCCTGGCCGTGGTCGGTGGCGTGGTCGGAGTGGCGATCGCCAATGCAGTGCTGGCCGACCCGGTGTGGCTGTCGATCCTGCTCTCCCTCGTGCTCACCATCGGCCTGCTGCTGGTGGGCACGGCGGTGGAGGCCCGGCTGCACCCCGAGGTGGGGGTGCACGCCACCCCCACCGCCGAGCTGTTGCGCCTGGGCGAGTCGGAGTCGGTGGAGTTCAAGTCGACCGCCCGGCGCAACCTCCACACCCGCGAGCGTGACCCGGCCATCGAGGCCGTCATCGCCAAGACGGTGTGCGGCCTGCTCAACGGTCGGGGCGGCACGCTGCTCATCGGCGTCGACGATGCCGGCACGGTGGTCGGCCTCGGCGACGACATGGCGCTCATGAAGCGGCCCGACACCGATGCCTACGAGCTGTTCCTGCGCGACCTTCTCACGTCGTCACTGGGCGTCGCCGCCACGGCGGGGGTCTCGGTGCGCTTCGAGCGGCCGGCCGAGGTCGACAGCGGCAGGGGCGCGGGTGAGGTCGCCGCCGGTGAGGTGTGCCGGGTGGATGTCGCCCCGTCGCCGGCACCCGTGTACCTCACGCCACCCAAGGGCAAGGGCAGGACGGCCGGTGACCCGGAGTTCTGGGTGCGCGCCGGCAACGGCACACGCCAGCTGCGCATCGACGAGCTGCTCGACTACCACCGCCGCCGCTGGGGCGGTTGGCTGTCGCGCTGAGTTCGGGCCGGGGACGGGGCGGAGCGGGGGTGGGGTGGGGTCAGCCTGGCGCGGTGGGCGCGAGCGGGTCGCCCACCAGCAGGCGGGCGGTGCGGGCCGCCAGCGCCGCAAGGGTGAGGGTGGGCCCGTACCCGGTGGAGGTGGGGAACACCGACGAGTCGGCGACCAGCACGTTGTCGACGTCCCACAGCCGGCACTCCGGCGACACCACCGACGTGGCCGGGTCCGCACCCATGCGGGCGGTGCCGATGATGTGCTTGCTGGCCGGCGCCATGCCGAGGGGCGAGTCCTGGTCGTGGTCGCCCACCGGCGGCGACGACGACGCGATGGTCCACTCGGCGCCGGCGTCGGTGAGCACGGCCTCCAGGATGGGGGCCACGTGCGCGAAGGTGGCGAGCTCGTGGCGGTGGGGGGTGTAGGTGACCCGGCCGGCGGGGAAGCCCCAGGCGTCGCGCACCGACGGATCGAGGTCGATGCGGTTGGCCGGCTGGGCCACGTCCTCGCCCTGCATGCAGAACACCCAGAGGCGCTCGCGCAACGCGCTGTCGCGCATGGCCGCGGCGTGGTGGGCCCCGGGGCCGTAGATGAGGGCCTCGTTGATGGGCCCGGCCGAACTGCCGTGCTCCACGATCCCGCCGCGCAGCCACGGCAGGCCGGCGTCGGCCGCGGCGCGGCGCTGGGCGTCGTCGCCGACGATGTGGTCGTCGTGCAGGTGGGTGACGGCGCGGCCCCGGCTCGCGCCCCAGAGGCGCTGGGGGAACCCGCCGACCACGATCGACTGGAAGTGGTACATGAGGGTGCGGCCGACCATGCCCGAGGAGTTGCCGAGGCCCGTGCGCAGCAGGAGGCGGGGCGTCTCGAAGGCGCCGCCGGCCACGATCACGTGCCCGGCGCGCAGGTGGCGCTCGGGGGGTGGCCCGGCGGCGGGGCCGGCCGACAGGTCGAGCCACCGCACGCCGGTGGCGCGGCGGCCCGAGGCGTCGGTGGTGATGTCGGCCACGTAGGCCTCGGGGATGACCGTGCACCGGCCGGTGGCCAGGGCGGCGCGCAGCATGGCCACGGGGTCGCCCTTGGCCTCGATCGGGCAGCCGTAGTGGGCGCAGAACCCGCAGTTGTTGCAGGCGGGCCGTCCGCCGTAGGGCACCGAGTTGGCGCCGGTGGGGGCGCGGTAGGGGTGCAGGCCGAACCGCTCGGCCGCCGGCACCGACAGCGTGGTGCCGAACATGTCGGCCCCGGGCGCCATCGGGTACGGCGACGACCGCCACGGGGCGAAGGGGTTGGTGTCCTCGCCGGCCACGCCGATGAGGTGCTCGGCCTCGGCGTAGTACGGCTCGAGGTCGGCGTACGAGATGGGCCAGTCGACGATGTCGGCGCCCTCCATCGGCCCGTGCTCCGAGCGCAGGCTGAAGTCGTCCTCGCGGAACCTCGGCAGCTTGCCGTCGGCGTGCACGCCCCCGCCACCGACGGTCGACGGCAGGTTGTTGACGTCCCCGGTGAACAGGCGGTCGCCGTCGGCCTCGGCCCGGCGGAACGTGCGGGGCTCGAGCCACGGGTCGGGGCCCAGGATGTGCCGGCGGGTGAACTTCACCTCGTCGTTGGAGAAGTGGCCGAGGGGCCCGAACGGGGCGTCGAGGGCCAGCAGGTGGTTGCGGCCCTTCTCGAGGATGATCACGGTCCTGCCCGCCGCGGTCAGCACGTGGGCGGCAGTGGCGCCACCGGGGCCGCTGCCGATGATGATGGCGTCAGCGTCGTTGCCGTCGACCGGACCGGGGGCCGCTGCCGCGGCGCCGGTGTTGGCGCTCATGGCGCGCTCACCTCGGCATCGGTGTAGCCGGCGGGCTGCACGTCGCCGGGGTAGTCGATGGCCGCCCAGGCTGCTCCGTCGCGGTTGGCGCCGTAGACGGGGTCGCCGTACAGCGCCTCGCATGCGTGGGTGAACACGAGGTCGACGAACTCGGCGCCGGCGGCGGCCCGCCGTTGCTCGCGGGTCGGGCCGTCGAGGTCCCCGTAGTCGTCACCGAGGGCGGCGAGGCCCGCCTCGTAGTCCGATGTCCAGCCCTCGATGCGGGTGCGCCAGGCGAGGGCCTCCCACGGCGACAGCTCGAGGAAGTCGCCGAACAAAGCCGCGCCGCCGTGCCGGCCGGAGAAGGGGCCGCCCGCCCAGATCCGGGGCGGGTCATGGTCGAAGGCCGCCAGGAGCGCCTCCACGTACTCGGCCCCGCCGGCTTCGCCGGCGCCGGGCGTGGGCGCATCGCCGGGGACCAGGTCGTCCATGAGCCGGGCGAGTGTGCGGAGCTGGGCGGTGCTGAGCGCGGCCATGGCTCAGTTGAGGTGCTTCCAGAGGAACCGACTGATCGCGGCGATGCTCTGGTCGGACTCGGGGATGATCTCGGCGGGGAAGATCTGGAAGTCGTGGGTGAGGTCGGGCCAGACCGTGAGCGACACGTCGATGCCGCCGCGGCGGGCGAGCGCGGCGAGGCCGGTGGCGTCGTCGAGCAGGAGCTCCTGGTCGCCCACCTCGATGCACAGGGGCGGCAGCCCCTTGAGGCTGGGGGCGAACAGGGGAGAGGCCCGCGGATCGCGGGGGTCGGTGCCGGCGAGGTAGGCCTCGGCCATCTCATCCAGGCCGTCCTTGGTGAGCAGGGGGTCGAGGCCGTCGAGGCGCTCGTAGCACTCGGCGCTCTGGGTGAGGTCGGCCCAGGGTGAGATGAGCACGGCGGCCGCGGGCATCGGGTCGCCCGCGTCGCGCAGCGAGAGCAGGGTGGCCACCGCGAGGCCACCGCCGGCGGAGTCACCGCTGATGGCGAGCTTCGCCGGATCGTGGCCGGTGGCGACGAGGTCGCGGTAGGCGGCCACGGCATCGTCGATCGCCGCGGGGAACGGATGCTCGGGGGCGAGGCGGTAGTCGGGCACGGCCACCCGGGCCCGGGCGTCGAGGGCCATGCGGCCGGCGAAGGCCCGGTGGGTGTCGTGGCCGCCCATGCAGTAGCCGCCGCCGTGCAGGTGCAGCACGACCGGCGTTGCGCGGGGGTCGGTGTTGTCGGTGGCGGTGGTGTTGTCGGTGGCGGTGGTGTTGTCGGTGGCGGCGTCGAGGTCGTCGGGTTTGATCCACTCGACCGGCCGGCCGCCGAGCTCGCCGACGGTGACGGTGGTGCCGGCCGGCGCGGGCGAGCCGGCGGCGCCGGCTTCCATGGCGGCCCGGCGCTCGAGCAGCGTGCCGGTGGTGAGGCCCGAGTCGGCGAGCAGTTGGCGGAGCAGTTCCACCCCGGGATGTGTTGACACGTCTGTTCCCCCCTCGGCCACGACGGTGCTGGGTCGTACGTGGCGGCCACCCTACCGGCGCGCGCTCGTCCGGGGCCCACCGGCCCGGTGTTGCCGCCGGGGTCGGGTCGGTCGCCTCGCGTGGCGCGCCCGGCCCGATCTCGGACCAATGGCGCGACCACGTAGCGGGATCCGTCCGAGATCGCCGCGACCGGCCCCCATCAGGAGGCGAGCCGACCAATGTGAGAGTGGCG
>Ga0315287_10008938_pt1 | contig 10139 bp, 7 predicted proteins | sample YL17G11_0_MG_FD_205037 | JGI IMG/M metagenome (GOLD analysis project Ga0315287, IMG submission 205037) | Sediment microbial communities from Yellowstone Lake, YNP, Wyoming, USA - YL17G11_0 | ecosystem: Environmental > Aquatic > Freshwater > Lake > Sediment | place: USA: Wyoming | collected... | reverse complement strand
GTCGCTGCGATCCTGCGCAGCCGGCCCCACCCCGAGCAGGGCTTCCGGAGCTGCCTCGGCATCTTCCGCCTCGGGCGCCGCCACGGCGAGGCACGCCTCGAGGCCGCCTGTGCCCGGGCCCTCGCGGTGGGCGCCCTCTCCTACCGCAGCGTCGACTCGATCCTGAAAGGCGGCCTCGACCGGGCGCCCCTGCCCGGGCCGGCACCTGTGCGGGTCACCCGCAGCCATCCCAACGTCCGCGGCCCCGGCTACTACGAGTGATCGGGCGCAACCGTCACCGGAACCGACAAGGAGGAACCGCCATGCTCACGGGCCCCACCCTCGACAAGCTCCACGCCCTCAACCTCGCCGGCATGGCCCGCGCCCTCGCCGAGCAGCGCGAGAGTCCCGCGTACGGCGAGCTGCCCTTCGAGGACCGCCTCGCGATGCTCGTCGACCGGGAGGCCACCGACCGGGAGAACCGCCGGCTCGAGCGCTACCTGCGCGCGGCCAAGCTGCGGGTCGCCGCGACGATCGAGGACGTCGACTTCCGGGCCCCGCGCGGCCTCGATCGGGCGCCCCTGCTCGAGCTTGCCGCCTCGCGCTGGGTGAGCGCCCACCAGCAGGTCCTGATCACGGGGCCGACGGGGGTCGGCAAGACCTATCTCGCCTGCGCGCTCGCGGGGGCCGCCATCCGGGCCGGGCACAGCGCCCTCTATGCGCGGGTGCCGCGCCTGCTCACCGAGCTCGCCACGGCGCGGCTCGACGGGCGCCTGCCGCGTCTGCTCGCCGCCTGGGCCCGGATCGACGTCCTCGTCCTCGACGACTTCGCTCTCCAGCCCCTCACCGACGCCGCGGCCGCCGACCTGCTCGAGGTGGTCGAGGACCGCGCGGGGCTGCGCAGCACGATCGTCACCAGCCAGCTCCCGGTCGCGCTCTGGCACGAGGGCCTCGGGGAGCCCACGGTCGCCGATGCCATCTGTGACCGCCTGCTCGCGGGTGCCCACCGGATCGACCTGCGGGGCGCCTCGCTCCGGCGGACCGAGACCCGGGCGGACCGCGAGGAGCCGGCCGAACCCACCGCGGCGGAGCGCTGATGATCACCTGTCAGCGCGGCACCCCGCCGTGCCACACTACCCGGCCACGAACCGGAAGGAGGTGAGGATCAGGGGATGAAGCGGACGCCCCGCGTCGGCCGCTGACGCGGCCTCCGAGGGGGTGGCCAAAACCCCGATCCAGGGTGGCCGTTTCGCGCGGACTGGCGTGGCCATTTCAGCGAAATGCGCACCTGGGCACGAGACGGGGGAGTGGAGCCGACACTCGGATTTGAACCGAGGACCTGCTGTTTACGAAACCGTGGGCGAGGCTTTCGTCAGCAGTCGCTGACGTTCGCTGTGATCCTGCGAGGCCAGCCTCGACGTACGCCTTGGTCCGTTTCGGCCCGCCAGAAACCGTCCTCGCGGTGGTCAACGTGGTGGTCGTGGAGCTGATGAGCGCGGGGCCGAGCACTTGGTGACGAACGGCCCTCGCTCGCCCTCGTGCCGCGACCGTACGTTCCGTCTGGCGTCTCTCAAGAGTCCCTCCGCCACCGGCGGAGACTCAGGCCTTCCTCCTCGACCGACCGGAGTGAGAAACGAGGATCGCGTGAGGTGAGTGCGGGAATGAAGCGTCGCGTGCCTTTCGTCCTTGCCGTGCTCGCCATCACTGTGGCTGGACTGGCTACCACCTCGCCCGTCCGTGCCGCTCTTCCAACACAGCTGACGCTTGACCCACCGGCGGCCTCCCCGTTGTCAGCGGGTAGCCCAGTCATCCTGACGGCAACAATCTCCCCGGCATACAACCCGTGGATTGACTTTATCGACGCCGGTACCGGGAAGTCCTTGGGTCAGGCGCGAGCCTGGTATCCGTATGGAAAGGCCGAAGTTGCCGTGGCGCTCGCGCCCGGGACGTACGACATCTTCGCCAGGTTCGTCACCACGGTGGACTACGAGGGCTCTCAGAGCGCGCCGGTTCAGTTTGTTGTCGCTGACACCGGTGAGCTTCCAGGGATCCCGATGTCGCTCACTGTCGGAATGCGCGAGTTCGCGGCTGGCCGGGAACTCCGGGCCACCGCCTATGTCCCTGGAGCCGTACAGCCGGCCGGCACCGTTGAGTTCGTCGATCTGCCAACCGGAAGAGTCCTGTATTCATCCCAGGTCGATCCGGCTGCGGGGAAGGTAGAGATGAACCTCGGGAACCTGCCGGTGGGGGGCTACTTCCTTGCCGCGCGCTACTCCGGAGACCCGGGCCACTCCCCATCAAGAAGCGCAGGGTTCGGCTTCGTCATCACTCGGGACACACAGCTTGACATCACCGGCGTACGGATCACTCCGACGACGTTCTACCCGCTGAAGGATGGCGTGCTCGACGAGGTCGTAGTCAGCGGGCGATCCAAAGAGCGCGTAACGGTCTCCATCTCCGTCTTCAACAGTGCAGGGCGAAGGGTGTGGAGCAAGTCCGAAAGCGTCATGGCCCTAAGCTACACGCTGAAGTGGAACGGTCGGACGTCCTCCGGCAGCCTGCTTCCGGCCGGCCGATACAAGGTCGTCCATAGGGTGACCGACAAGAGCGGGAATTCGTACACGAAGACGGCGGTGGCGACGCTCGGGCACCAGCGTGCAGTCTGGAAGTCGGCGTCGATTACGCTCTACGGCGACCAGTACTCGGACGTGGATTCGACTTCCTTCGCATTTGCACTGCCCCGAGTCGGCATCTTCCCTCGCGGAGTGGTCCTGTTCGGGAACCTCTACGACGAGCACGCGAGCGCCCTCTACGCGTTTGCGCTGCCCAGGCGTGCCGCCTACGGCACGCTTCAGCTCTCCGTCTATGGTCTCAGCCATGATGGGGGCGGGCCCGCCCTCATGAGCATCCTTGGTGACCCCGACTCCTATGTCTCTCCCAACATCGAGCGATACACGGGCACCGCCCTCGGTTGGTACACGGTTAAAGGGCGCGCCGCCGGGCACTACGTGCCCGACGAGCGCCTCGTGCTGGCTTATGTGTCCGTTTGGGGAAAGGATCGCGGCTACTTTGAGGTTGGACGCATCCGGCTCACCTACTCGTACGCGGTCATGGTTGACTGACTACGGGAGGGCCCGCTCGGCCCGTCGCCGTGGCTCGAGCAGGCTCGGGAACTAGGTCCCGTCGCGGAGCTTGGGGATCTACAGGTCGATCGTGCCGACCCGGGTGCCCCCGGCGGCGCTCGCGGTAGCCGTCGCGCTGGGTCAGGCGGCGCTCCGGGGCCAGTTCGCCGCGGGATGCCCCGATCGTCGGTTCCTACTCCAACGTCGTAAGCATGACTCGGTGGCCAGCTCGTTCGCTGGCCCCTTCCGCTGTTACACGTACTCTTGGGGACCCGCTCTGCCCGCCCCACAGGCTCGGTGGCGCGACTCCAGACTACGGAGCGGTCGTATTGAGAGCCCTATCGACAGCCCACAACTTGGTGCAGACCGAGTCGAAGGACTCTCCATTGCCATCTGCAAGCCCCTGGGCAACGGCGGCATTCACAGGATCGGAGCAGTACTGACCCTGCACCGTATCGCTCCAAGGCAGACTGCCGCTACCCCCGCTACTACTTGACTTACCGCACGATGAGACGGCCCAGAACGCGAGGAACAGAAGTACGACGATTGCTGCGGCAGCGCTTCCCGAGGAACTCGCAGCAGGCTTTGTTCCACTCACTCCGCAACCCTCCTCTTCGGGAGCCGTACGCGACTGACAACCCGGTTGCCTTTGACATCGCTTGCGTTGGCTAGATGTCGAAGCCGCCGAAGTCAAACCCTCCAACGTCGACATCCATGCCGCCCACGTCGATGTCCATTCCACCCGTGTCGAAATCGAAACCGCCGGGATCGAACGCATAGTCCCCCATGCTGGGGTCGAAGCCGGAATCAAAGGCCCCAGCTGCGTCGAGGTCGGCCAGGTCTGCCTGCATGTCGGCGATCTGCCCGTCCGTGAATCCTGCGTCGTAAGCGGCCGCGATCGCCGCACCGTCGTTGTTCATGAGGCCATTGACGAGCCATAGCCCAGCGGCGGTCCCTACCAGCGCGGGCAGAAGGTCGCCGCTCCTCCGCCCCATATCGACTGACGGAACCTGCTGCCTCAGCTGTCGCCCCCCAATCGGCGGCCGCTGTTCGGTGCGCTGTCGCGTCGATGAGCTAATGGTCTGATTGGACAGGAGGGCGTCGTAGGCGCGATCGCGGTTCGCTCCGGCCAGCAGTACCAGCGCGACGATCACGATGACCCCGACGATAAGTACGATCGCGATTTCCACTGGCAGCCCTCCGGGTGGTTCCCTAGATCGTCGCCTCAGCGCGGGTCGGCGTGGCAAGTGCCATCGGTCATGCCGGCGGAGTGAGACGACTGCCTGACCCCGCGGACGCGCCGGACGGTGCCACCCCGCCCCCATCCGTGAGGCAGGTGACCGCCGGACGCCCAGTAGGCGTCCCATCGTGTGAGGAGAGCGGAGCGCCCGGTGCGGAGCGACGGACGCAAGAAGGGTCCGAACGGCCCCTTGCCTCTGCCTGACCGATGCCTACCCTCGACGGAACGGTCGATTTGTCTGCCCCTACTATCTCGCCTGAGCCGATCTGGAGGCACAGTGCGCTCCTCGCCGATTGGGTTGACGCTCATCGCCGGCATGCTGGCCGCGGGATGCTCCACAGGAGCAGCGCCAACGCCGCAGATCGTTTACGTCACTCCTCCCCCGACGCCCGTGATCGTCTACGTGACGCCGGCGCCGACCCCGATCATCATCTACGTCACGCCGGCCCCGACAGCGACAGCGACGCCGACGCCCACGCCGAAGCCCACACCCAAACCGACTCCGAAGCCCACACCCAAACCGACCCCGAAGCCGACGCCGAATGTGACGCAGGCGGCGCGCCGCGCCCTGATCGCTCTCGACAAGAAGTACGCGCCGAAGATCGATGCCGCAAACGTCCAACTCATGGCGGCGTACGGCTGGTCCGAGAACACCGCGGCCTACGCGCGCTTCTACGGCATCTTTCTCGCCTACCGGCGGGAGTTCTTGGCGATCACCTTCCCCGCCTCATGCCGTTCCGATGCTCGGTGGGTCCGGACGAAGTTGGACAGATTCGTTGACACCCTCAACAAGGCCGCGCACGCCGAGGACAACGTGGTGCTGCTGGGGTACATGGTGAACGTCAACGCGGCAAACGACGCCTATCAACAGGCGAAGCACGACCTCAAGAGCTGCCTCGGGATCTAGCGACTCAGGGTGATGATCGATCTCGTTGTCCCGTTCCTTCTCGGGCTCGCGCTCCTCCTCGCTTCCTTCTCGATCACGTTCTACTTCTATCGCCCCGGGCGTCCCATGGCACTCGCCAAGCTCAAGCACTCCGATCAGGGGCGCGACCTACTGGGAGTGACGGAAGGCAACCGCGAGGCGAGTGAGCCCGTGGCGCTTGAGGCCGGAAGAGCGGACACGACACCACTTGCTTCCTACGAGTCGTCTGCAGGGCCCTCGGCTCCAACTAGCAGTCTCCAGATGGCTGCCGACGAGGAAGTAGGCGTGACAACGGCATCTCCTCAGTACGCGTTCTGCCCACGATGCGGGCAAGCGCGTCTCATTGGTGCCTCCTTCTGCGCTGGATGCGGCTTCGCCTTCGGATCGGCCGTCGCGCCGCCCAGCGAAATGACCTCAGATGCCGGATCACGGTCGACACATGTCCCGTCGGGGCAGTCCACTGAGGCGCACCCTCGTGGAACCTCAGACCGGACCTTGCGAGTAGCAATCGTCGGGCTTCTTGCGGCTCTACTCCTAGCAGTCGTGGCGCTGGGCATCTTCGTGGCGTGGTCTCGGCCGTCAGCGCCGGGTGGGGATAGCCCTGGTGAGACCTCCAGCGACCCGCGAACGTCACCCGTGGAGGTCGTCAGGAGCCTGATCGCCTCGATCGCTGCCGGTGATGCAGAGGCGGGGCGGGTCCTCCTCGAACCCGGTGCCCTGCAGGCTGACTCCCTCCTTGAGGCGCTTGTGGAGCAGAACGGACGACCGGCGTACCGCCTCGCCAGTCTCCGGCTCGTTGGGGCGCCCGTGGTGAGTGGTGCGCTCGCGCTCGTGACGACCCAGATATGTACGGAGGGCTCGGCAATCGGAGGGACGTGGACCATGCGACAGACCTGGGAGCTGACCAAACACTCCGACGGGACTTGGCGCGTGACCACATTCAAGATCGAGGATCAGCAGGAAGTGCCCTCTTGTAGCGAATAGACGCCCTGGTCATGGAAACCCTCGGCCACTCGCAGATCAGCCTGACCCTGAACACCTACAGTCACGTCGTCCCCGCATTGCAGCGAGATGCCGCGGACCGTATGGAGGCTGTCCTCGCGAGCCGCTGATCGCCGCCTGGGACCCGTGACGGGAGCGAGTTCGAGCGCCGTGGTGGTCATCGTGGTGGTCAACTCTCTTCCGGGCAGCAAGAAACCCGGCCCTAAGGCCGGGTTTCACGTTCAGATCGCTGGAGCCGACACTCGGATTTGAACCGAGGACCTGCTGTTTACGAAACAGCTGCTCTACCGCTGAGCTATGTCGGCGTGAGGGCGAGTATAGGTGATGACTCCTCAGGTGGCTGCTCCCTGGTCATCCGGTGTCGCGGCCGGCTCGATCTGCGACTTCGCGACGCGGGCACGGACCTTGCCCGCTGCCGCGACGTTGCCCTTCGCTTCGTAGAGCCGGATCGCCTCTTGCGCCGCAGCGCTCGATTCCGGTTGGCGGCCCGCCAGGCGTAGAACCTCGGCGAGGTCGGCCACCGCCGCCGCTCGGGTATCGACGTCGTCGGTCGTCGATGCCATCGCCACGGCCTCGCGCCCGAGGCGCTCCGCCTCGCCAAGCTGGCCTTTGCGGGCCAGGACCTTCGCTCGAACGCGCCGCCAGCCGACCTGCGCGTCGACGTCCTCAGGGGTCGTGAGGCGATCGACGTGCCACCGCTCCGTCAGGGCGAGCGCCTCATCGTCACGACCCTGCTCCAGGAGCGCGTCGACGAGCAGAGGCACAGCGCTCGACAGGAAGCCCAGCTCTCCGGCGCGCTCCATGCCCTCGCAGGCCAGCCGAAGCGCACGCTCCGCTGCCACGGCATCGCCTGCGAGAAGCTCCACGGAGCCCGCGCTGGGACGCGTGTGGCTGTCCAGCAGGATCTGCAGGCCCAGCTCCTGGGCCGATGTCGTCGCTCGGAGGATCAGGTCGCGGGCTGCGTCGATGCGCCCACGCATGGCCTGGAGCCGCGCGCTCGCCTCCAGGAGCGCGATGTTGAGCTTTCGATTCAACTCGGCGCGCGGCCGGAGCTCCTCGATCCTCAGGAGCGCCTCGTCCACGGGCATCGGGCCACGACTCATCGTAGCGATCAAATACTGGAGGCTCGCGGCCTCCTCGGCCCTGTCGCCCGCGTCGCGAGAGTGGCGCGCCGCTCGCACGAAGACCTCGGCTGCGGCGGTTGCCTCGCCACCCCAGAAGCGGAGCTTGCCCGCAAGGCAGAGAGCGCGCCCGAGGCCCGCCTCGTCACCCCGCTCTTCGAAGACGCGGATCGCGACATCGACCTCCCGCAGGACGTCCTCCCGCCCGACGCCGGTGTGAGCTGTGCGATGCAACCGCAGATCTGCGAGCGCGACCCCGGCGTCCGCGGCGATCCCGCGCTCGCCGGCCGCCTTGGCACGCTCGACCGCCTCCGCCAGGACCGAGTCGGCGAGCTCCATGTGCCCCGCCTCCCGGAGCGCCCTGCCCAGGACGGGAAGGAGGGCCAGGCGCCGCGGGTCGTCCGGGGGCAGCAGGGCGACAGCTCGCCGGAGCAGATTCGTCGCCCCCTGCGTGTCGCCGCGGGCATTGGCACGGAGGCCGGACGTGGCGAGATGCTCGGCCGCCTTCCCGACGAGCGCCCGTCCCCGGTCGCCGGGCCGGCCGAGCTCGGCCAGGCAACGGTAGGCCTGCTCGTAGTGGTGGCCGACGATCTCGTCGAGCTCCTCTCCCCGGCCGCCGAGCCAGTCCGCGAAGCGTTCGTGCAGCTCGGCGCGGCGCCCCTTGGGGATGGGCTCGTAGGCGGCGTCCCTGATCAGCACATGCCGGAAGCGGAACGTGTCCTCGGTCGCCGGGTGCGGTCGGATCAGCTCCTTGCGCACCAGCCCGGAAAGGAGGGCACCTGAGGGCCGGCGCCCGTCGGCGTCGAGCCGTGCCAGCGCCTCCCAGTCGAACTCGACGCCGACCACGGCCGCGCGCTCGAGGACATCGCGCTCCCCATCCGACATCGTGTCGAGCCGGGCGGCGAGAAGCGCCTGGATCGTGGAGGGAACCCGATCCACGTCGCCCCCCTCGGCCAGGGTCGCGACGAGCTGCTCGACGAACAGCGGGTTTCCCTCGGCCACTTGCCGGATCCTGGTCCGCGTCCCTTCTCCGAACCGCAACCGCCCGAGGAGGCCCTCGATGAGCTCCTCGCTTTCGTTCTCGCCGAGGGGGTTGAGGGTGAACGCCTGGGCGTTGGGCCGCCCTCCCGTCCACGTCGGGCGCTCGTCGAGCAGGTCCGGCCGGGCGAGGCACAGGAGCAGGATGGGCGCGTCCTGCGCCCAGTCGGTCAGATGCTCGAGCAGGTCGAGGAGCGTCGGCTCCGCCCAGTGGATGTCCTCGATGACAAGGGCGAGCGGGCGTTGCCGTGCCCGGCCCTCGACGAACTTGCGCACCGCCCAGAAGACCTCCTCGGTGGCTCCCGCGGCGAGCGCGGCCTCGAGCTCGGCGTCCGCTCCGGCCGCCGCGAAGATCTCGCGGAGCGGCCAGAAGGTGATGCCGTCGCCGTAGGCGAGGCAGCGACCCGAGAGGACGACCGCCTCGTCCCGCAGCTCGGTCGCGACCTCGCGCGCCAGGCGTGACTTGCCGATCCCCGGAGGTCCGAGCACCGTGACGAGCTGGCAACGACGGTCCGTCACGGCCCGGTCGAACGCCGAGCGAACCCGGTCGAGCTCGTCGCGCCGACCGACCAGGGGGGCGTCGAGCCGTCGCTCGAAGGCCGACGCGCCTTCGATGACCCGAATGAGCCGGTAGGCGGTGACCGGCGTGGCCTTCCCCTTGAGCGTGAGAGCAGGGGCACGATCGACCTCGATGGCATCGCGGGCGAGCCGGTACGTCTCCTCGCCGAGCAGGATCTCGTCGGGGTCAGCTGCCTGCTCCAGGCGGGCAGCGACGTTCACCGCGTCGCCGGTGGCGAGCCGCTCCTCGGTCCCCACGACGACCTCGCCGGTGTTCACGCCGATGCGCACCCGGAGCGACACGCCGTAGTCCGTCTCGAGCCCTTCGTTGAGCGCCGCCAGCGAACCGCGCAGCTCCGCGGCGGCGCGCAACGCCCGGAGCGCATCGTCCTCGTGGACGACGGGGACCCCGAAGACGGCCATCACGGCGTCCCCGATGAACTTCTCCACGGTCGCGCGGTGTCGTTCGAGGCACTCCTGCGCGGTCTCGAAGTAGAGCGCCATCACCCGTCGGAACGACTCCGGATCAAGCTGCTCGCCGAGGGCGGTCGACCCGCTGAGGTCGGCGAACAGGACCGTGACGGTCTTCCGGGCCTCGCGGGGGGCGGGCGCCTCGAGCGCCGCTCCGCACGACGCGCAGAAGCGCGCGTCCCCGGGACCTTCCCGTCCACATCTCGAGCAGGTCGACATGGACCGAAGCGTACGACGGAGGGGCGACGGGCGACGCACGCGACGTCAGGCGGCGCCATGGCCAGCGGAGCTGCTACGACGGGATCTGCTCCACGGTGTGCGGGACGGTGGCCGATCCCGGAGGAGGAGAGGCCGGCATTCGTCGCAGGGAGCGGAATCATCCGGCTGGGGAGGAGGGGACCGACTACTGACGGCTCAGACGGACCGCTACCACGGGCCGCGTTGTGCTCGGTGATGCAAGAGAGAGCAACACGACTTACGAAACAGCTGCTCTACCGCTGAGCTATGTCGGCGTGAGGGCGAGTATAGGTGATGAGTTCAGACATCTGCTGTCCAGGCACCTCGTGACGCGCTCGGACATCGCCTGTGCCGCTCGTCTGGTGTTCGAACAGCAGATAACTGTGGCACCAGCGATGTCGCGTCTCGCCGTTGTCGGAGCACGAGGGCGCGTCCGTGGTCAGCAA
>Ga0315287_10008937_pt1 | contig 10140 bp, 9 predicted proteins | sample YL17G11_0_MG_FD_205037 | JGI IMG/M metagenome (GOLD analysis project Ga0315287, IMG submission 205037) | Sediment microbial communities from Yellowstone Lake, YNP, Wyoming, USA - YL17G11_0 | ecosystem: Environmental > Aquatic > Freshwater > Lake > Sediment | place: USA: Wyoming | collected... | reverse complement strand
CCAGGCCCTCCTCATGAGCGCGAAACCGGAGTTCGGCGTCCTCGGGGAGGAGATGAAGCTCATCGGCACCGACCTCCTCAAGAACATGGCCCTCGAGGAGGCGTTGGCGAGGCTGAAGGGGCGCGTCAGAAGCGAGCAGCTGCACATGTCGGTGAACCTGATATGTCACGGCGTACGTGCCGGGAAGGGGCTGTCAAAGTCCCTCCACCACATCGCAGCCGTCTTGGACGACAGGGAGCGGGCGAGGAGGGCGTTGTCGTCACGACTGAGCTCCGTGAAGTCCCTGGCGGTGCTCATGGTCGTCGCTGCGGCTCCGATGCTATACGGCACATCCGTCGTCGCGGCCTCCGTCATGGGAAAGCTTAACGCTAAAGTCGGCTCGACGCTGCCTTCCGAGGTCGCCGCCCAAGGATGGCTTAAGCCAGGCGGACAGGGCGTGTCCGCGGATTTCCTCCACGGGTACACTATGGTGAACATCATGGTCACGGCCTTCCTCGGATCCGTCGTGGTAGGGCAGGCGGCGACAGGCCGCCTAGGCAACGGCCTAAGGTACTCGGTCACCATGGTGCTATTGAGCGAGCTCCTCTACCTCGCGTTCAGGGAATTCCTCGAAGGCCGGATAGGGGGGGCGTTCAACTAGGTGATGAAATGAAATGTGCATGCGGCGGCAAACTCAGGAAAATCAAGACGAAGATAGGGAAATTAGGCTCGGAAATAACCGTCAACAATGTTGATGCATACTACTGTCCTTCTTGCAAGGAGGAGCTTTTGACGACTAACCAGGCGGCGAAAGCGCAGGAGAGAGTTTACAAGACCCTCCCTCATTCCGAATCCTACGCGATGCAGACGGAAATATACACTTTTGGTAACCGTCTGGCAATACCGCTAGCCAGGGAATTAGCCAACTACATGGGCCTGGACAAGGGCGATGCAGTGAGGATAACCGTCAAAAACAGGGGGCGGCTGATAGTCGACGTCCTGCCGCACACGCAATGAAAACATTCGTCTACCTAATGGGGGCGCTGCTATCCATGGCCTTAGCGGCCGGATGCGTCACGACAACGTACGTCTGCCAGGACGGGTCCACAGTCGATTCACCAGGGACTTGCATCCAGAAGGACGTGTCTAAACCGAAGATGGATGCTTCAGGTTGCGGGGGATTCAGGGATGCATCCGGCGGGATAGACGTCAGGTCCCAGCAGATATGCGAACTGAAACGTAACCCCTCGGCCGAATACTGCAGGAAACTGTCCCGTGAAAGACGGTCCGGCGGCCTTGGCATGGCGTCCTGCACGATGGAACTCGCAGCGCTCATGAACGAAACCGCAATCTGCGCGAGCCTGGACGGGAACATCAAGACCATATGCGAGGCCGCCGCGACTAGAAATCATTCATTGTGCGATTCCATGGCTTCGCAGACTCTCAGGGACGAGTGCGAAAGGAAGGTGCTGGTGCGCGCGAAACCCCGAGTCAACCTCACCTCCTGCCTGGAAAAAGACGGCGAACAAAAGACCTGGTGCATAACCTACGCGGCGGGGAATGCCGGAGACTGCCTGCTGATAGACGACCTACAGTACCCGGATGAAGCAGCGTATTGTCGGGCTAGAGTGTCCGGGAACAGTAGCATATGCTCTCTAATCCCAGATAACGTGTTGTCCGGCCTCTGCGCGAAGACGGTGGCCGGCGTTTAAGGGGTTATATTTTATTCCCTTAATTGCATAGTGTATCGATGGATTCGCTCAGGGTTGGGGTGGTGGGTGCCGGGTCGATGGGCTGGAATCACTGTCGCGTCTACTCTGAGATTCCGGACATAGAGTTGGTTGGCGTCTGCGACTCTGACGGGAAGGTCGCGTCAAAGGCGGCTGTGGCGTTTGGCTGTGACCCTTACCGGGATTTGGACGGTTTTCTCTCCAAGGCTGAGCCTGATATTGTCTCTGTCGTAGTGCCTACCCAGCATCACGCCAAGGTCGCGCTCGCCTGCATAGAGTCCGCGGCGTCAGTTCTCGTGGAGAAGCCTATCGCCGACACCGTAGAGAACGCTAAGGCGATAATCGAGGCCGCTGATGAGGCTGAGGTGAGGCTGGCGGTAGGCCATATAGAGCGGTTCAACCCTGCGGTGCAGGAGCTTAACCGCAGGCTCCTTGCGCGCCAGCTTGGCAGGATTTACTCGATACGCGCGACCAGGGTGGGGCCGTTCCCCCACAGGATACGGGACGTCGGCGTCGTCATCGACCTTGCCGTCCACGACGTGGACGTGATGAGGTACATCACCGGCTCCGACGTCGGGCGGGTTTACGCCGAGACGGAGAAGCGGATTCACACGAGCCACGAGGACATGCTGTCCGGCCTCCTGAAGTTCAAGAACGGCGTCGTCGGAGTCCTGGACGTGAACTGGCTGACCCCCGAGAAGATAAGGGAGCTCACGGTAACGGGCGAACGGGGCATGTTCAAGGTCAACTACATCCAGCAGGAGCTGACGTTCTACGAGAACAGCCACGTACGGGGGAAGGAGTACAACTACCAGGACATACTCATGGGCGTGTCCGAAGGCGACGTCACCAGCATCAGGGTGCAGAAGAAGGAGCCCCTGAGGATAGAGCTGGACTCCTTCATAAACTCCGTCCGAAAGAATCAAGCCCCGGAAGTCTCCGGTCTCGACGGCCTCCGCTCCCTGGAGGTGGCGCTCGCGATAGTGGAGAGTTCGATGAAGAACACGGTCATATCCTTGTGACGGCATGAAGTTCAGAAAGCAGTTTCTCAGCCGAGCGGTCCCAGTCGTATCCAGCCGCCATTTTTCTGGCCGCCTCTCCTAACCGCGTCCTATAATCGTCGTCACCGAGTAGTCTACCAAACGCGTCCGCCAACTCCCTGGAGTCTAGCCTGACATTTAACCCGTCCACTCCATCCGACACTAGGTCGGCTGCGGCGTTGTCCCTATGAATTACCGTGACTATCGGCAGGCCTGACGCGGCAGCCTCCACCGCGGCTATGGCGAAGCCCTCCCTCGTCGAGGGGAGCGCGAAAACCTTCGAAGACTTCATGAGCGCGATAACCTCGCCATACGTTTCCATGAAGCCGGTGAACTGTATGTTCTCACCGAGACCTAGCGTCCTCGCTTTCTCCTCAAGTGCTATCCTCTCAGGGCCGTCGCCGACGACCAGCACCTTGACGTTCGGGTGGCTTGCCTTAAGCTTCCCTGCCGCTTCGATGAGTACGTCCACGTTCTTGGATTTGATGAGCCTGCCGACGAAGATTATGTCTGATTTCGTGTTTGACGGCTTCACAATCCTGATGAATCCCATATCCACGCCGTTTGGGATGACTGCCTCGCAGCCGACCCCGTTTTCCGCGAGTTTCCTTTTAGTGCTTTCTGAGACGGCTATGTGGTGTCTGGTGAGCCTCATGCAGCCTTTCTCCAAAAGTGAGCCGAATATTCCGGGGGCTCCCAGGTATTCTCTCCAGTAGCCGGCCCATACCTCATGCCATGTTATAGCAACAGGTACTCCCTTGAGAATGCCATAAAGCCAGCAGACGTATGCCGGTATATACGGGGAGGACTGGCAGTCTATGATGTCGAAGCGTTCCCTGTAGAGTTTTACGGGCAGCATTAAGGTGTAATAGAGTACTTGCCTGATAGACCTTCTGCCTTCCGGCTTGTATAGTGTGACCGCCGGGCATACGCCGTGGATTGTGACACCTTCCCTCTCTACTGTGTCGGCCCCGTCCCAGTACTTCATCCCGTATATGTGGGTTTCATGGCCTTTGGCGGCGAGTCTGGTGGCGAGTTCCCACACCCGTTTTTCGACGCCGCCTTTCACTTCGGGGTATATGACGTCGTAGACGAAGGCGATTCGCATCGGCAATATATGGGGTGTGGGTTGATTTAAAGGCTGTAATTACATGTAATTAACACCGTGGCAGCTAAAGGCAAATACACGACCGTAAGCATCCCCATCGACCTCGCGGAAAAAGCCCGGGAGCAAATCAAGGACACCGGCTTCGCGAACCTCTCAGACTACGTCACATACATCATCCGGGAGATAGTGTCCACGCGAAAGGAGTGGCGGCAAGCAAGCGCAGAAGAGGACAAGGAACGGGTGAAGGAGAAACTTAAAGCACTGGGGTACCTGTGATGGACCACCTGGACGCGCTTGAGAGCAGAAGCATCTACGTGATACGGGAAGCCTACAGCCAATACAAGAACATCGGCCTACTATGGTCCGTCGGCAAGGACTCGACGACCCTCCTGTGGCTGTGCAGGAAGGCGTTCTTTGGGAAGATACCGTTCCCCGTCATCCACATCGACACCTCCTATAAGTTCCCTGAGATGTACAAGTTTAGGGACGAGAAGGCATTGGAGTGGGGTCTGAAGCTTGAGGTCGCAAGGAACGAGAAAGCACTCGCCGAAGGCATGTGCCCCGAGAAAGGCCGCCTAGAATGCTGCACGGCATTGAAGACTCAAGCGCTGAAGGACTACATAGCGGAACATAAGCTGAAAGCGCTACTCCTCGGCATACGCCGGGACGAGCACGGCATCAGGGCTAAGGAAAGGTATTTTTCTCCAAGGAATGAGGATTTCAAGTGGAACTACAAGGATCAGCCGCCTGAATTGTGGGACCAGTACAAGAGCCGGAGCGAGGAGGAACAGCACATCAGGGTCCATCCGCTGCTACACTGGACGGAGCTTGACGTGTGGGAGTACGTGAAACGCGAGAACATTCCAGTTACTGGGCTCTACTTCGCGAAGGAGGGGAAACGCTACAGGAGCATCGGCTGCGTCCCCTGCTGCAAGCCTGTGGACAGCACAGCCTCAAGCATCGACGAGATAATCGAGGAACTCAAGACCACAAAGACCGGCGAGAGGAGCGGCCGCGCGCAGGACAAGGAGACCGCCTACATGATGCAGAAGCTCCGGAGTCTGGGGTATATGTGATGGACGACCTGAGGATAGTGATTGTGGGGCACGTGGACCACGGGAAGTCGACTCTCATAGGCAGGCTACTCTACGACACCGGCTCCCTCCCGGACGGGAAGATGGAGGAGGTCCGTCAGGCATCGGAGGAGCTCGGCCGCGGCTTCGAGTACGCTTACATACTCGACAACCTCCGGGAGGAGCGCGAGCAGGGGATAACAATAGACACCGCGCAGATATTCTTCAGGACCGAGAGGAGAAACTACATAATCATCGACGCCCCCGGGCACGTGGAATTCGTGAAAAACATGATTACCGGGGCCTCCCAGGCGGAAGCCGCCGTGCTGATAGTCGACGCTGGGGAGGGCATGCAGGAGCAGACGAGAAGGCACGCATACATACTTGGGCTCCTCGGCATAAAGCAGGTGGTCGTCGCAGTCAACAAGATAGACCTGGTCGGATACTCCAGGGAGCGGTTTGACGAGGTGAAGTCCACTCTGTCGGCATTCCTCGCCACGGTCGGCGTGGAACCAGAGCACGTCATACCTGTATCAGCGAAGTCCGGCGACAACGTCACCTCACGCTCCCAAAAGACCGGCTGGTATACGGGGCCGACGGTCATAGAGGCATTGGACGCCTTCAAGCCGCTCCCGAAGCCCGTTGAGAAGCCGATGCGACTTCCAATCCAAGACGTCTACGTGGTCGACGGCAGAAGGATATTCGCCGGCCGGGTGGAGTCCGGTGTAATCCGCCAGGGCGACGAAGTCACCGTCCTACCCGACCCTAGGAAGACTAAAGTCAAGTCGGTCGAATCCTACCTGAAGACAAAAATCGAGGCGGAAGCCGGCGAAAGCACAGGAATCACCACCACCGACAAACTATTCATCGAACGCGGCCACGTCCTCTGCTCAGGGACTCTCCCGAAGGTTTCAACGTCCTTCAACGCGAAGGTGTTCTGGATGGGTAAGGAACCACTAAAAAATGGAGAGAAAGTCACCTTAAAGCTCGCCACGCAGGAGACGGGATGCCGCCTCGAAATACACAAAAAAATAAACAGCAGCACACTCGAAGCCATCGGAGGCGAAACCCTCGGCAACAACGAGGCGGCCGAAGCACTCGTCACGACTGACGCGCCCATAGTCTACGAGGACTTCCACACCACCCCGGAACTCGGCAGATTCGTCCTACAAAAAGACAACGACATCGTGGCCGGCGGGATAATCACCTAGCCAAGGGCGTTTTTCACGTCGACCACCCGGTCCCTCGGAATATCCCGTCGGCTGATTTTGTTCGCTAAAATCAAGGCATCGACTTTCGTCGAATCGTTCAGCGGCTTGATCCCGAATAGGTCCTCAACCTCTTTGTCGGAAAACATCGGGTCGCAGCCGTAGACCTGGAGTTTCCTCTTCCTGAGGGCCTTAATGAGGCGGTGGGCCTCCGTGTGGACGTGCTCTCTCACTCCAGTCCGATACGATAAGCCGACGATGCCGACCCTGCCCCCCCTGCCCGCTATCTTGCTAGCCTTATCTGCGTAGTATTCTGCCATCCTCTCATTAAGTCTTCTGGCGAGCCTGATGAGCGGGACGTCCGCGTCGTTGATGAGGAACCAGGGATACACCGGGATACAGTGTCCGCCGACCATCCCAGGCTCATGTATGCTGCAGTACTGGTGGCTGGCAGCCTCCCTCATCTGCCAGAAATCCAGGTTATCGCACACCCTGTACAGCTCATTGGCTAAGGCTATGTTAACATCCCTGTAGACTCCCTCGGCGACCTTCACGAGTTCTGCGGTCCTAGCGTCCTTCACCTTCACCACGGTCTTCGCGAACCGGCTGTAGAACAGGTAAGCGGCCTCAGTAGCCTCCGGCGTCGTCCCCCCCACCACCTTCGGGAACTCCCTGAACCTGCTGATGCTGCACCCCGTCATAATCCTCTCCGGGCTGTAAGCCAAGAGGTAAACTCTCCCGGATTTGTCGAGTATCGGCTTAACCAGCCGCTCAGTCGTCTTAGGCGGAACCGTCGTCTCAAGTACGACAAGGTCCCCGTCCTTGAGGACCGAAGCCACCGACTTGAACGCGGCCCTCAGGAACCCGTAATCAGGCTTATGTTTCCTATCTCTGAACAATGGCACGATTACGACGTAGACTGTCGCGTCCTTCGCGTCCATGATGCTGGTCGAGGCGACTAGCTTCACGCCACCGTGCCTGGCTATGAGGCTCCCCAATCCCTCCTCCTCGGGCAGCGGATTCTCCCCCCTGTTTATCCTTGACACCCTCTCCGCATCCAAGTCTACGCCGGCTACCATGATGTCGGCATCAGCAATCACCGCGGCAAGCGGCAGTCCAGCCCTACCCAACCCGACGACCGCGACCTTCAAGGTTTCCATCATAATCCGTTCAGCGTGTCTGCAATGAACCTGAGACTCTCCCTCGTTACCTTAGGGTGTACGGGCAGCGACAAGACCTCACTGCAGGCCTTCTCGGCCGCGGGGAAGCTGCCTCCGTAGCCTAAGCTCTTATAGTACGGCTGCTGGTGTATTGGCACCGGATAGTATATACCATAGCCTATGCCATTCTCGGTGAGGGCCTTGATTACGCGCTCCCTCTCCAGGTGCCTTACCGTGTACTGGTGGAAGACGTGCCTGCAGCCGCCAGCCACAGAAGGTGTTTTAAACGCCTTATTCTTGATGTGTCCTGTGAGATACTCCGCATTCCTTATCCTCGCCTCATTGTACGCCGGCAGCTTCCTAAGCTGCTCCACCCCGATGGCTGCGGCTATGTCCGTGAGCCTCAGGTTGAATCCGAGCATCTCATGGTAGTATCTCCTGGCCATCCCGTGCTGCCTGATAATCCTCGAGAGCCTGTCGACCTCCAGGTCATCCGTGGTTATCATACCCCCCTCCGACGAGGTCATGTTCTTTGTGGGATAGAAGCTGAAGCAGCCGGTGCCGAACGAACCCACCTTTTTCCCATTATACTCGGCCCCATGCGCCTGGCAGGCGTCCTCAACCACGATGAGCCCGCGGTCCTCGGCCAAATCCATTATCGTCTTCATGTCGGCAGGCTGCCCGTAAAGGTGAACCGGCATGATGGCCTTAGTCTTCTCTGTAATCTTCTCAGCCAACAAATCCGCGTCGATGTTGAACGTGTCCCCGTCTATGTCGCAGAAGACCGGCCTGGCGCCGGTGTAGAGGACGGAATTCGCGGACGCGATGAAAGTAAACGGGCTCGTGACAACCTCGTCGCCGGGGCCTACTCCGTGGGCGAGCAATGCTATGTGGAGGGCTGCCGTGCCGGAGGACACGGCGACCGCGTGTTTCATGCCGATGTACGCCGCGAACCTCTCCTCGAACTCCCTGACCTTCGGGCCCTCAGCGATAATCCCGGAATCCAACACCTTCAGGACGGCATTCTTCTCGTCCTCCCCGATGTCGGGCGAAGCTATGGGTATCACTTTCCGGCCTTCACCTTGGATTTGCAGTCTCGGCATATGCGGGCCTTCCCCTTCATCTTAGTGCCGCAGGAGCAGACGTATCCCCTCACCCTGGCAGGGTTACCGTATACGAGCGCATGGGCGGGCACGTCCCTGGTCACCACGCTCCCCGCGCCCACCATCGCATGCTCCCCTATGGTGACGCCGCAGACTATCGTCGAGTTAGCGCCGATGGAAGCCCCCTTCCTGACCTGCGTCTCCACCACCCGTTCAGGGTTCCATACCCTAGCCCTAGGGTACAAATCATTGGTGAAACACACGCCCGGCCCAATGAACACGTCATCCCCGATGGTGACGCCGTGGTAGACTGAGACATTGTTCTGCAGCTTCACGTTGGAGCCTATCCTAACCCCAAAGTCCACGTACACGTTCTTGCCAAGGATGCAGTTCTCCCCGATGACAGCGTCCTCCCTCACCTGGCAATGATGCCAAATCCTCGTGCCATAACCTAACTTCGCCTTCTCAGACACCTCGGCCGTCGGGTGAACAACTGCTTCCATAATCGTCAAATGAGATATTTAGACAATCGTATAAATAACGGATTCAGCAGGCTCTATCACCCAGTGGGAACGGGTTTACCTTCGCTAATGCCGTTGCCGATTCCTCCGAGCCCTCCCCTCGAGTCACATTCCCCCTAGGGGTGGCAAATTAGCGCAAGCCTCACGTCCTCATCCACATCTAAGGTGAAACCCCCAACAACGAAGTAGCCGAAGCCACGATAACAACAGACAATCCTATAGTCTACGAAGAATTCCACACCACAGAGGAACTAGGGAGATTCGTCCTACAAAAAAACGACACAACAGCGGGGGGAATAATAACCTGAAATAAAAATCACCTACTCATCACCGTGTCGATTTGTTCTCTAAGCATTCTAACGAAAACCGTGGTGTCGAACTCTGCAGCCCTCCTCAGGGACGCCTCACGGAAGGATTCCGGCTTCCCGCCGACCTCCCTCAACGCCTCGACTATAGCGTCGACATCAGCCCCCACCAACCTGCCGGTGACGCCGTCAACAACAGTCTCCCTGTATCCCCCTTCATCCACAGCAACCACCGGCTTCCCGGAAGCCATCGCCTCCACCGGGGTGAGGCCGAAGTCCTCATCCAAGGCCGTGCACAAAAGCCCCTTGCACCTGCCATATAACCCTCTCAACTCGTCTTCCCCTACCATCCCTTTGACTTCCACGTTAGGCGGCTTCCCAGCCAAAAGCTGTCTGGCATAAACATCCGCCCCCTCGCCTCCGCTGTATCCCCCCACCAACACAAGCCTCTCCCCAGGCAGCCTCCTGAAGGCCTCGAACTGCAGTTCGATGCGCTTCTCCCTGTAGAACCTGTTCACGGAAAGCCAGTAGTCGCTGTATCCCTGATTCCTGTACTCTCCTGTATCTACGGGAGGATACACAACGTCCGACTCGCGCCCGTAATACCTCCTTACCCGCTCCCTCGTGTTCTCTGAAATCGAAACCACTCTATCAATATGGCCGACGAGGCGCCTGTCGGCAGGCCTATGTAACAGGGCCCACAACCTGAAAGCCTCCCTTTTCGGGAAACCCAACCGCTCCACCTCCCTACAGTACGAGTCATAGAACACCCTCACAGGCGACAGACAATACCAGAGATTAGGGTGATGCCTTGCCGCCGCAGGCAGGCACCAGTTCCCGCTTAAGATGAAACAATCATACTCCCCCCTGAAATCACATAAACCGAACCTCGCTGACGCAGACACCTGCTTGA
>Ga0315287_10008936_pt1 | contig 10140 bp, 14 predicted proteins | sample YL17G11_0_MG_FD_205037 | JGI IMG/M metagenome (GOLD analysis project Ga0315287, IMG submission 205037) | Sediment microbial communities from Yellowstone Lake, YNP, Wyoming, USA - YL17G11_0 | ecosystem: Environmental > Aquatic > Freshwater > Lake > Sediment | place: USA: Wyoming | collected... | reverse complement strand
GGATTTCTGGGATATTCGAGGTAAACATCATTGGAAAAAGATTGAACACCTTTGGTTTTTAAGCGAAGATCAATTAACACAAATTATGTCGGATTCTGGATTTACCGTGGCTGATGTGAGACGGCCAATACCCGGAAAGCTCGTGTTTTATTGTATTAAAAATAAAATACGTTCATCCGAAATGGGTAGTTTACCTCAAGACGATCATGTGGCTCATTCTTCCGGGTTTCAATCCACATTGTCTTCCCAAGAGCAAGCCCCATCGCGCAAGGCGACGACATAGATGTAATGATCATTTCGGAACCCTGCATAACCCTTGCCATATCCATGAAGGTAGGAGTTTGATAATGGGGCACTTCTGCGTTGAATACTTTGCAGAACCATTGATGGTCGTTGGGTAATCCCACAAATACAGATCTCTCGAGCAATCCCCAATTAATCCATTCTAACCATTGCTTGGATAAAGTTTCATTACCAGATTGATATCGTTCCCCACGGAATATGACAAAGGGCCTGTCTTGGATTTTAATTGGTTCCCGGCATTCCATATATGGAAGCTTCTGCAATACAGTCTTGTACTCTTCTAAATTCAATCCCTGGGACTTTGCGTATTGGTTGGGAAAGTTTCTGGGAAATATTCCGGTCTCATGATGCAAGGCCATTTCGTCAAAGTCGTGGTCAATGTGTTCCCCGTTCCAAACACTGAACCCTGTTATGTACGGTTGATGGAGTATAAATTCTTTCATAATATCGAAATCATGTTGTGTCATTCTACCTGCATGAATTGGGTCGATATCCCATCCGAGTTTCTCTCTCACCGCTTTTGCAAGATGGTTTAGTTTTAGATAAAGGTGGCCGCCCCCGAGAGCTTTTACCACGGACATCGCGTTGAATACATCTCCGGTTGTACCGGAATGGGAAAATGTTTTAGTCATATAATTTAATTATCATTGCGTTAACTTAGCATATAAATATCTGATATGAAATGCGCCCTAGTAACTATGCAAGATCAAGGTTATCGATACCTCACCCAGTATACATGGGATCAAAATCAACTGCCATATTGTAATAAACATCAATATCCATATCACATAATTGACCTAGATGCAAACAGGGGTGAGATGAATCCCGGGTTTATTAAGATTTGGACCCTCCTTGAATTGTGCAAATCAAATCCTGATTTAGATTGGTTACTGTGGATAGATGGCGATGCCCTGATTACTAATCATACAATTAAGATTGAAGATGTTGCTGATAATAAGTTTCATTTCATACTTGCAACCTGGTTCAACGAAATCAATAATGGCGTATGCATGGTGCGCAACTCGCCCGAAGGACGATCATATCTGGAATATATATTTTCTCTCCAACCAAAATACAATAATCACGGATGGGTGGAACAACAAGCAATGATAGATTCATTTTATCGATTTAAAGATATCATTAAAATTGTACCTCAAAGAACTTTGAACGCCGCGTGTTATAGTGATGGATGCCATACTGATCGAACAACCGATCTAGATAGACTCGGCACAGATGGGCAATGGCAACCCGGTGATTGGATAATGCATTGGCCCGGGCAACATCCACAAATGCGTGTTGCCCTTGCACAAAAATACTTACAACAGGTTATTGTATAAACGGTGAAAGTGGTGCAGTAATTCAGTAGTTGCTTTAGGCACTTCATTTAGTCCCACTAAAATTCCGTGACCCCCGGCCCCGACCCATTCATGGATGTTTTCAACTCTGTCGTCCACCAGCACATCACCGGGCTTACAATGCACATGTTTGTCTTTACTATATGGTCCGAAATGCACGGGGATTTCAGGATATCTTTCTAATACCCAATGTACCTTATCATAAAAAGCCCATCGCACATCATTTGATTTGGGAACAGCGGTGAGGAATAATAATTCCCATCCGAGATCATCTCGAAATTTTCGTGCAGTATCTACCATTTCATCCGCTCCGGGCATTTTTGGTAAGTTCCTGTATAATCGTTTGCATTCCGTAACTTTCACCCAATGCCCCGGGGGGTAATATGCTGATGCATTGGGCAACGAGTACCCAATTATTTCGGTGGCGCCCGCCGACCAATCAGCAACCACGCCATCCATATCAATGTATAATGTATTTTTTGTCATATTTGTCAATCTTCCCTATCTGAATTCATTTTGTTTAATATTTGCCGCATCTTAGATGATTCAATTTGAACCTTTGTCTTTCCAATAGATATGCCCTCGTTTGGATTATCACTACGGATTTCTCCCGTTTCTTGATCTACATTTTCTTTTACTGTGCTGGTTTTCTTGAAAGCATTCATAATTGCAGCACTTGCAGATGGTTTGCCACCTCCGCCTTGTGCGAGGCTTGCTTGGCTTTCTTCTTCTCCCAGGTCAGTGATTCGCAATGTATCCACATCATAAGCAAGGTCAACTTTAAAACCAACTCCGCTACTTGATCTGGTTTTCATAAACTGGATTTGATAGCGGCCACGTTCTTTCATTCCCCTGCTTGTGAAGATACCAATCACATTGTCCGCTGTTTGAATTTTGGATAATCCACCGGCAATATGACTGTGATCAAACTCTATTTCTTCCACGGCTGATCTGTTTAACTGTGATGCAGTAACAACAACCGAATGAGTTTCCATTGCTAAGTTTCTTAGCTCTTCAGATACATATTTGTCTTTCACAAACAAATCTGATGGGGAAACCTTGACAGATAAGGGCATCATTAGGTCTAAGTAGTCCACTAAAATAATGTCGGCTTTTACGCCTGTTTTTACTTGATATTCCTTCAAATATGCCCGTAAATCGTTGCAATTCTTTCCAGAAGGCATGTATTTTACTTGAATTCCGCCAGCCTTTTTTCCCGACATCTTTACACGCAACTCAACTTCATCTAGATTTTTAAAGATCTCACGTGATGCCAATCCAGTAACCATACTATCGATCCGCATACTAACCAATTCTTCTGCGAGTTCGAATGTTAGATAAATTACATTTAATCCTGCTTGTGCAAAATTCAAAGCAAGATTTGCAAGGAACAACGACTTGCCCCCTCCCGAGCCTGCGCAGAAAATATTCAATTCACCACGTTTAAATCCACCGAATAATATCTTATCAACTGATGGCCAACCTGTGCTCATCTGCCCGTTATTATCCTTTAATTTCATCAATCTCCCGCGAGGATCTTCCCAATAGTCAGTCCCCATATCCTTATTCAAACTTATCTGAATGGCTTCTTTGATTAGTTTTTCAACAGGCCCATAGTCGCCAGCCTCAAGCAAATCTGATGATTGTAAAATAGCCCTCTCTAATGATTTGTGTCTGCTGAATAGTTCAAATTCATCCATCAACCAATCATAATTTTCCCGAGGTAGCACAACCGTTTCATACGATGATTTGCACGAAGCATTGACGATAGAAGTTTCGGGCATCACTTTGTACTTGTCAACATATTCAGTTATGAATGCCGCGGATTCCTGCAACCGCTGGTCGAAATTCTCTGCATCAAAAATGTTCTGACACCGTGCAAATGTCTCGGCATCAGATAAAAACATTTCTATATACAGCTTCTGTACTTCATAGCTGTAATCAGTCTGCTTTACCTGTGCCGGTTTCTTCTTATAACTATTCATTTATTTTTTCTAGCCTTTTCTTTTGCATCTCGATACGAATATTATTTGACTCTTTATAATGAAGTATCGATGCAAGGGTATATGTTTTTCCATATCTTTTCATCGCATCTGCCGCATCTTTAATATCATGTTCCCACGGAGGAACGCTTATACTCCATCCATTGCGTGATGCCGATTCTAAAATGTTTGACCCAGCCTTGTCTCGATCTGGAACAACGATAACCTCTTTGCCCAATTGATTTATCCTTGCGCATTGTGTCTCAGTTGGAATATTGGTCATAATTGCTACCCCACCGATTGCGATCGCATCAAATTGGCCCTCTACCATAATAACGTATGCCCTGTCACTAACCTGTGCGTCTATATTGAAAACATATCCAGGTTGGCTATCAGTGAGATATTTTGGATTTCCTTCTGTTATTTTTCTGCCGGTCCACCCGACAATCCTACCGTCTTGATAAAATGGTATAATGACTCTGTTTTTATAACCCGGAGTATCTGCCCAATGCCAATTATAATCTTCCAATGAAAATCCTCGATTGGTCACATACTCAACTACTGCAAAAAATTCTGGATCAGTGAATGTTTGATCGAGTATATAATCTGTAAATGGTCGGCAACCAGGTGGTAGCGCTCTATCTTGTAAAGTGAATGATAATGGCTTCTTAATTACATGAATCCCATCTTTTTCACGAAGGGCTTCGATTGAAAGTTTGTTGATATCTACGTCAAACATTCCCAACCAATGAAATAAATTCTTGGTGTTTTTACTCAGTAATTTTCCAGGTTGCCACCCTGCTTTAAATCCACAATTAAAACAAGAATATACAAATCCATCGTTGGTGAAAAGAACCCCGCCTCGCGCTTTTTTATCAATTGATTCACCCCTATGTGTGCATGCCACACAATTGAAGCTAATCCATCCGCCAGTCGTGACTTTTCGTTTAGGCGGCAGTGATGATTGTAGGCTCTCCTGTATAAGGTTCATGCCTAAGTTTAACTTCTATATAAGGCCCTGTCAACGGTACCGGCATATGCGGTATTGTTATTCAATTGAGATATGGGTTCCTTCTCAGGAATATATCGAATTCTTATCTTGGAAAATATACCATTAAAATTAAAATAATCTATGCCACTAAATCCTGAATAGGTTCTTGTGGATATTACTGCATAATTACCAAAAGTTGATGGTGAGTTCTCTAGGGTGCCTTCGATGAGAATTTTACCTTTATATCGAGTCATATACACCGCCGCCGTGTGCAGTGCCGAATTTGATTTAAATTGAGGATTAGCATTTAAATTCCCCGAATAGTATTCGTATTGTTGGAATCCTGAATCGGCATTGTAATAAGATGAAAATGCCTTCACCTCTTGACTTGGTAAAAGAGTTGGGAATAAATCATGCAATACCTCAATAGTTCCACCTACTCCATAATACGTATTCGCGTAGGTTGAAATATACGACCCATCTGAATCCAATGCCTTGATACCCATTTTGTAATATGTACTCTCACATGCTGATAGATCACCCTCTGTGAATACCACTTCACCCAATCCACGCAACGCCTTGGTTACTCCATCATCCAATATTGTTATATCCTTTTGTACGAGATCTCGTTGATTGATCGTATCAAAAAGGGTGAATACGTATGTACCCGTCGACACATCCAATAACTTCTGGTCACTGTTTTTAAACTGGATTTGTATCTTATTTTTGATACCTTTTTGCAATTTTAAGTCTCTTTGGTACATAATCTGATTAATCCTATTGTTATTATCCAGATCCAATATCACTTCGAACAGGTTAGTATATAAATAAACTGGTAATTTCATGTATATATTTATTGCAATTTAATGACAACCAAAAACAGCTTTCAGCAGAATTTCCCCTTCATGACTTGCATTCGGTCAAATGACATAGAATATATTGGGATTATTATTAACTTTGATGCAAATGTTACAAGTTTATACGAATATTCATCAATTCAATCAGAAGTAGAAAAACAAAAATTTCTAGAAGCAGGTGAAATATGGTGGTGGGAGAGTAATAGAAAATTGCCCATAAACATTTTTCTAAAGCAAGATATGATTCCTTTTAGGAACTATATTAAAACATTCAATTCAAAAGACCTGGAAATTATATTTGGTCCTATTGTAAATCTCAGTGATATAGCCGAGAAACGAATTAAAAGAAAATCAATTCAATTGGTTAGAACTGTAAAGAAAGCTAAACACTAGCCGTTTCACATATTAAATTTAGTTGCATGATTATAAGATGGGCATACGCAATGGCATGTGACTTTTTAAATGCGTAACTTCCATCCGTTGTTTTCTTCCAAATCTCTTCTTGTATACTATCAAATCCACTTTTAGCGCATCTGTCAATCAAGTGTTTCTTACCGGGCCTAATCAAGGCCAACACCATCGCAAGTTCCTCAATTGATCGAGGGTTCACGGTTGATATTAATGAGTGATACCCATTAATGTGTGATAGCTGATCGCATATGGTATTTTCATGCAACAGATCCCACAATGGTTCTGTTGATAATAACTGCTCGATATGTTTCTCATTTTTGATACCCTTATATGCATTAACATTCAAGATATCTATTTTAAAATACCCACGCTTTTCAGCAGATTCGTAATCAATAGAACTTATTCCATTGATTGGATCAAATGGTATGTTCTGTAAATATATTCCAGAATTGTGTTTTACTAATTTGCCATGATCAAACCTACTTGCAACCCTATGGGGTATTGTTGATAATAAATCATCTCGATCAAAAAAATCGATATCAACATCGCATTGTATTTTAATCATTCTATACCCGCTTCTTTACAGATTTCTTTTACAAGTTCAACATCGTCTGTTTTCTTTTTAAATTTGGTGATCCAAAACGGAACATCAAATGCAGGGGTTATTAATTCAAGTTGATCATCGCTGAATTTGGATACCATTGATTTACCACTCTTGCAATTCAAAATCATCCAAGGTGATATCTTTCCATTGCGTATATCATGAACTGCTCTATTATGATTTACATAATTAAAATAGTGATTAAACGCTGTTCCACTATTGTCCCCCCATTCCATCATAGTCTGAATAGTTCGCTGGACTGCTGATTCCACAGGTTCTATTTTAAGCATCTCAAATAGATAAGCATCATATAATTCATCTCTGCACCAGTGATCCAATTTGATTCCACTTTTAACTACAAAATCAATAAACCGTTCTGGGTATAATGGATTTACATTGTTGACAAAAGAACCAAATTTCACAAACGCATTGTAATACGCACTCTTGCAAAACTCATCGTATGTTTTATCTTTTTTACTACTTTGAGTAAGCTGATAAAATCTGTTATACGCCATCAATCCTGCAATAACTCGCTTTTCATCTTTCTGCATTGCCCGTCGTTTGCGTTCGCACATATGCGCCACAAGAGTTTTCTCTTGCATAAAACTCTTTTTGCAATGAACACATGTATGAGGTTGGTCAACTAGGGCTATCATTTTAACCTATCATTCATATTCTTTTTGTTGCTTTTTGTCAAATCCCATATTATCAAATAACTCTTTAATGTCTTTCGTAGTCATCATACCCGAAATCATTTTAATGTCACTTAACTTCATTGCGGGATTTAACTCACCAATCAATTTTTCAATTTTATTCACTTTACCCTTTTTACCGGCCGCTAGATATGGATGGTAAAATTTCTCCCCAATCCCCACCCCTGCACACAATTTCCAAAGTAATTCTTTATGATTTTTACTGAGATCCCAATGATGCTTATTAACACGCTCGTTTGTTACTTGGAGAAACCATTCTTGGTAATCTCTATCATTATTTTGAATATTACTGATAAATCTCATTAATACAAATGGACTAAAAGCTTTCTTCTCTTCAGGGGTTAATTTATTGTAAAAATTGTAATCTCTGGAATCAACTGCTGCTAATTCTCGCTTTATATCAAGTTTTGATGTTGCCACGATTAATATCCTCGCTTAGATAATACACAATTTTAACACGATCCAACAATTCGCTCAAGGAAATATTAGTCTGCGCAGCGATTCTAATATCCCTCCATAACTCCTCTTCTGCGCGTTTCTTTTTCACTCGTTCTTCATCTTCAGCACTGGGCTTAATTGTCATCTTTTCGTAAGCCATACCGTATGGGGTATTCATTTTCTCCCAATTCATGATGGATCACCAACATTTGGTATAATCTAACAATTCACTTTGTCTACTCACTTCCTTGACAAAATAGGTACAGATGGGTTTCTCACCAGAATGCAATGGAGTAGTTAACAATTGGCCGGGTTTCATTTTAGGAAAATACCATTTTACATCTTGATAAACATTTACAATGTCAATATCTAAAAAATCAGGTCTAAATGATGTAAGTGGATTGAAACAAAATACTTTAAACCCTCGATCATTTAGACTTGTGATCGGCAACACTTCCATATCTGGACCTTCTGGGTCTCCAACCACCGCACACCAATCTAATGGCATGGTAAGTTCATAGGGGCCTATCTTTAATACCGCCGCGGGACTTGTAAAGCTTTCAAGAAATATTAATGGAATGAAAAAATAATCAGGATTACTTGGATCATTATTATCCAACACTGAAAATCTCATATCGTCATCCACCTCTTCGGGGAGGTCATTTAAATATAAAGTTGTATTATTGAGAGTTAATATTTGCATCAGATCCTTTCAAGGATTGTTAATCCATTATTATTATTGCGTTGAACCACAACCCTCCATTCAGGATTGTGCGCCAAAAATTCTAATATAGCATGATTCAATTCAGCTGCACATGATATTGTATCGTGGAATGCTATATACCGATTGGCTTTATATGCATGTCGCATTAATTCTGCTGATAACTGGACATATGTATGATCAGTGTCGATGAATAACAAGTCGGTCGGTTGAATTTCATTGGTAAGGGTGTTGCCGTCTTCACCAGTTATATATTGAACATCAAAGCCAGCATTCCTTCCAGTTGCGAATAGGTATTCAACATAATCATTTTTTTCCAAATCATATGATCTGAGTTTAACACCTGCATGTAAAAATGCCCTTGTACTACTTCCTGTTCGTACTCCAAATTCGGTTACTTGATTACATTTTTTTGCATATTCATATAACACTGGTAAATGTTCATTTATATCTGTCTGTGCTGCACAATGTTGGTTATATTCATGTTCCAGATATGCCCTAATGCTCAATATAGTGCCTAATTGGTTACCAAACTCTTTTTTATGTTCTGAGTATATTGCAGATTCTTTATCAGAAAATTCACCAACTAAATCACGAGATGTAACTGCGTAAGGTGTGTGAAATAATAAATTGGTGATAATATGGGGATGAAGACCACGCATCAAACATGTATCAAATATCCAGTTGTCACCAAAATATACTTTCAAATCACTTGGGATATCGATCCACCAATCTTTATGAACAAACATAAGGCAACCGTAAGCTGAAATAACTTCATTATTCCATGGACGTATGTCAATCGATCCATCAATTAACGTTGGTTGGTTCCAGTCAGTGCTACCTTGGCATAAACCAAGCACACCGGTATGTTCATTCAACACCCGATCTGCGTGATGAAATAGCCGCAAATCAAAAATTATATCATCATTAATGATGCATACTTTTTTATTTCTACTGGTTTGTACTCCAATATTCCATGCAGGATTCACAAAGATATTCTCACCATAAGATATCTCTATAATCTTTTCATGGTGACGAAGAGATTTATCATATTCTGCTGGAGTTAAATCCACGGCATTATTGATGATAATCACCTCATCCACTGAAGGGCATTCAACAATATCTTTTAGGAAATTGACGAAGGGTTCATATTTCCACATAGTCGGAATAACGACTGAAAATTTAGAATAATTCATAATATATTATAGCAACTATTAGAAGACAAAGTCAAATTTATTGATATTGTACCTTCTCTATAGTAAATGGGTATTTTGCTTCTTTGTAAAAACGTTTTCGTTCGGTAAGATGCCGTTTTGCATATTTGGTACTGGCTGTTAGATCCCAAATTTGTACAAAATCTTTATCGTCGGCCTTTCGTATTCCTCGGCCAATACTCTGTATAACTCGCGTAAAACTTTTTCCAGATTCGATGAATACTAAATTAAAAATGCGAGGAATATTGATACCAACAGCAGCCACCCCATAAGTTGCAACAATGATTTTATTGTTGCTGGTCTTAATTTCGTCATATTCATCCTTTCGATCTTTTGTTTTAACAACTCCTGATATGAATGCAACTTCTGGTTTATCTGGTAACGGACTAAACAAGTTACTTAAATAAGTTTGAATCATTTTACCAGTTTCAATTCGTCCCACCAATACTAAAGTGTTTCCAGTCTCTGCAATCTTTCCTATCATTTTTGAAAGATAATCCATGCGTACTTGATCAGTTACGAGATATTTTAACTCTTCGGCATAACTTTTAAAC
>Ga0315287_10008934_pt1 | contig 10140 bp, 12 predicted proteins | sample YL17G11_0_MG_FD_205037 | JGI IMG/M metagenome (GOLD analysis project Ga0315287, IMG submission 205037) | Sediment microbial communities from Yellowstone Lake, YNP, Wyoming, USA - YL17G11_0 | ecosystem: Environmental > Aquatic > Freshwater > Lake > Sediment | place: USA: Wyoming | collected... | reverse complement strand
GGGGAAATCGTTCCAACAACCAACAATCTTTTTTCTCTGCGCGATAGAGAGGGCAATCCGCTCTATTTCTGCAACGTGCTAACGGACATTACCGAGCGCAGGCGGGCGGAGGAAGCGCTGCGGGAGAGCGAAGAGAAGTTCCGATCTCATGTCGAAAACTCATTCGATGTCATTTTCACGCTCGATAATGAGGGCACTTTCCTATTCGTATCCCCCGCCTGGCAGCGGCATTTCGGCTATCCAGTCAGCGATGCTCTAGGAAAACCCTTCGCGCCATTCGTACACCCAGATGAGGTCGCGCCCCTGGTGGAATATCATATGCGGGTCTTGAGCACCGGGAAGAGTGAAACGAGCCCCGCCTTTCGCATCAAGCGCGCCGATGGCGACTGGCGCTGGTTTATTGTCAACGGCACACCCTATGTCGATACGAAAGGCGAGGTCCAGTTTATTGGTGTTGGCCACGATATTACCGACAAGAAGCAGGCGGAGGAGAAGCTGTTGGAGTACAAGACAGCCGTGGAGCAGTCCGCGGACGGCATGGCCCTGACCGACCTGGACGGGCACCTCCGCTTCGTGAACGGAGCTTGGGCCAAGATGCACGGCTACTCCGCCGACGAACTCATTGGCCGGCACTTGGGCATCTTCCACACCAAAGAGCAGTTAGAGACGGAGGTGAACCCCTTCAACGAGCAATTGCTGAAAACCGGTTCGGGTGAAAGCGAGATCGGGCATACCCGGCGAGACGGCACAACCTTCCCCACGTGGATGACCACCACGCTGCTGACGGATACGGACCAGAAGCCCTTCGGATTGCTCGGGATAGCACGCGACATTACCCAGAGCAAGCGGGCGGAGCAAAAGCTGATTCAAGCCACCCACGCGGCCGAGGCGGCCAACCGCGCCAAGAGCGAGTTCCTGGCCAACATGAGTCACGAAATCCGCACGCCCATGACGGCCATCCTCGGCTATGCGGACCTTATGGCCGAGGAAAACGTCGGACGCGCTACCCAAGAACACATCGAGGTGATCAAACGCAACGGCGAGCACCTCTTGAAGGTGATCAACGATATTCTGGACTTCTCGAAGATCGAGGCCGAAAAGCTTGAAATCGAGCCAACCCGCTGCTCGCCGGTCCAACTGGTGGCCGAAGTCGCTTCTCTGATGCGCCCTCAAGCCGCCGCGAAGCAACTGAAGCTGAAGACGGAACTGGTTCAACCCCTGCCCGAAACCGTGCTCACCGATCCCTTGCGACTGCGCCAGGTGCTGGTCAATCTGGTAGGCAACGCGATCAAGTTCACCGAGCAAGGCGAAGTTTGCCTCGCCGTCCGGCTGACGCAGGGCAAGGCCCCCGATAGGTTCGTTGGGACGGCAGTTGTACTGCCGCCCCAGGGTGGCAGTACAACTGCCACCCCAACAACCGGTAACGGTCCTCCGCGCCTTTGCTTCGACGTGACCGACACGGGCATCGGCATGAACGAAGAGCAGATCGGGAAACTTTTCCTGCCGTTCAGCCAGGTGGACAACTCGTCCACCCGCAAGTACGGCGGCACGGGACTGGGCCTTTGCATCAGCAAGCGTCTGGCCGAGGCCCTGGGCGGCAACATCGAAGTGCGTTCCGAGCCGGGTAAGGGCAGCACCTTCAGCGCGACGATCGACCCGGGCCCGCTGGACGGGATGGACTTGATCCACAACGCCCTGGAGACCCTGCTCGATCGCCCGCCGACAATAACCGCGGCAACCCCGGAAAAGATCGTTCTGCGCGGCCGGATTCTGCTGGCCGAAGACGAGATGGCGAATCAGCGGTTGATCTGCCTGCTGCTGAAGTTGGCCGGGGCCGAGGTGACGGCCGTGGAGAACGGGCAGCTTGCCCTCGAGGCCGCCCTGGCCGCGCGCGAGGCGGGCGAACCGTTCGATGTAATCCTGATGGACATGCAGATGCCCGTGCTGGACGGATACGAGGCCACGCGGCAATTGCGCGACCTGGGCTACACCGGCGCAATCGTCGCCCTGACGGCGCATGCGCTGGCCACGGACTGCCGGAAATGCCTCGACGCAGGCTGCGACGACTACCTGTCCAAGCCCTTCGAGCGGCAAAAGCTGCTGGCCACGGTCGCCCCCTGGATGGTTCGGGCATCCACCGACAGCCCGCTGGCCCGGGACGACGCCCAGATCATCGGCGGCCGGTAACGCCGGCGGCTACTTCGGCTTGTGCGAGGTGTTCTCGAACCAGACGGGCCCGCCCCACTTGCCGGTGACGACGAGGTCCAAATCGCCGTCGCCGTCGAGGTCCGCGACCTCGATGCTTAGGCCCGCGCCGATCCCCTCGTTATAAGAAATGACGTGCTTGTTCCAGACGGGGTTTGGACCTCGCTTCAGGTCGTACCAGTACACGCCCGACGGCGCGAACTCCTCCGGATCGCCGCCATTATGCGCCATGAATCGCTTGCCGGCGATCAACTCCGGCACGCCGTCGTTGTCGATGTCGGCCAAGGCCAGCGCGTGGGCCTGGGTCCAGGTGTCGTCGATGGTGTGCTGCTTCCAAGCGATCTCGTTGCCGTGGCGAACCTGTTGATACCAGAAGATCCCGTAGCCGTGGGCCGAACTGGCGATGATGTCCGGCAGCCCGTCCCCGTCGACGTCGTAGACCAAGATCTGTGCGGTGTGGCCGGCCTTGCCGTTCTTAGCGCCTAGCGACAGCGGATGCTCGATCCACTTTCCGCCGCGCGGATCGGCCGGGGCCTCGAACCAGGCGTTGGGCCGGAGGACGTCGGGGCGGCCGTCGCCGTTGATGTCGCCCACGCCCACACCGAATTCCATGACCTTGTCCGAGACGACGTGTTTCACCAGCCCGCGCTTCCCATCGGCGGCGGTTCCCAATTCGTACCACACGGTGGCCTGGACGTTGGGCAGCAGCGCCGGCGGTTTGCCGGGGCCTTCGAGGTTCCAGAGCGCCCCGGTCTCGAAGTTACCGTTCTGGAACGCGATGGTTTTGGGCCACTCGCCGCCGGCGTTGCCCGTGTTGCGATACCAATCGCAACGCTTCGAGAACCAGCCGCAGGTGACGATGTCCGGCAAGCCGTCGCCATCGACATCCAGGGCCACGTTCATAAAGTCGTCGTAATAGCCCTTGCCCGCGTTGTTGACGCTGCCTTCCAGCGTGCGAATCTTCCGCGGCTTGAAGTCAGGGGCAAGGTACAGATATGGGCCGGCGACGATGTCGAGTTTGCCGTCCTTGTTGAAATCGCCGACGCAGCAGGCCTCGCTGCGAAAGCTGCCAATGCGGTGCGCCGCGAACTTCACGGCCTCGGGCGCAGTCGCCTCGGCCGCTTGGGCGGCGGAAACGGCCAAAACAACGAGCATCACGGCAGCGACGTGAGAGAGCACTCGCATGATCGATTCTCCTTAATGAAACGGTGAGAACTGCATGCTACCAAATGGCCACGTGCGTGGCAAGCAAGCGTCAGACAGCTCAACTGCCGTCACCTTTTCATTGTACTCCTCTTCATTGTACTCCTCACGCTCCGCGTGAGGTTGTGCCGCCCAGCCACGCCTCACGCGGAGCGTGAGGAGTACTGTAAGCAGCCTCACGCGGAGCGTGAGGAGTACTGTAAGCAGCCTCACGCGGAGCGTGAGGAGTACTGTAAGCAGCCTCACGCGGAGCGTGAGGAGTACTGTAAGCAGTCGCACGACGCCCCGGGACTGCGGTCCCGGGGGTTCCGGCAAAGCACTTCATGCAGGCGCTGGGGCGAACGCGGCTCGCCTGCCGGCCGCTCGTGGTGCCAATCCGCGTGCGTGGGCGCCAGTTCGTCGCAGTAGGGCCACGGATCGAATGGGTCGTAACCCAGCGCCAGGATCAGCTTGCCGCAATCCATGCACACGTTGCCGGCCCGCGGCGGAATCGGACCGGCCTGATGGCGCGGAATGCCCAGCAGACAGTGCGGATCGTAGCCGCCTACGCGATTGATGACCTGCGCGATCTGGTACAGGCTCAGCCGTCGCGGCGCGCCGGCGTGGAAGATGCCGCTGAACTCGTTGGTCAGCATCTCCTCGTAGAGCCGGTTGAGGCAATCGGTGTAGGTGGGCGTGCGGATTTCGTCGAAGTACAGCGTCGCCGGGTGTCCTGCGACTGTTGCACGTGCCTGGGCTCGGATCTGGCAGGAAAACACCACAATGGCGCGCGCGGAACACAAAGAATGACCCCACCGAAGGGTGTATTGGCTATCGGAAACCGCAGTGCCTTACTGGCCGAAAAACCAGTCGCGGAACGCAACGCTCGAAACGCCAATCACCGTAAGTCATTTCTGTCACTTGCCTTACGATTCGTGCCTTGGTGCTGCAACCCGCCGTCCGTCGTGCAACAGCCGCAGGACGCCAGGCCCTCGGTTGACACAACCGCCGGCTCAGATTAAGATTCGCGGTTTCACTTGAAGTGGCCAGTAGTTGCGCGGTGGCGGACCCGAGGCGCTCGAGGTTCCGGGAGAGGGAATTATGGCTGTTCCAAAACGCAGGCAGAGCAACGCGAAAACCGGTAGCCGCCGGGCCCACGACGCGTTGAAACCCAAGCAGCTTTCCATGTGCGAGCAGTGCAGCACCCCGCTGCCGACGCACATGGTTTGCCCGAAGTGTGGCCACTACATGGGCCGTAAAGTCGTCGAGATCGAGTCTTGAGCAGGATTGCATTCCTCTTTCCCGGACAGGGCGCGCAGACGGTGGGGATGGGCAAGCGGCTCGCCGAGTCGCTGCCCAATGTCCGCCGGCTCTACGATCGCGCTGCGGACGTCTTGGGCTACGACCTGGCCAAGCTTTGTTTCGAAGGGCCCGCCGAGGAACTCGATTCCACGGTGTACAGCCAACCGGCGATCTTCGTCACCAGCTTGGCGGCGTTGGAATCGCTCCGGGCGGAATCGCCCGACGTGGTGCTCGCCTGCGAGGCCACCGCGGGCCTGAGCCTGGGCGAGTATACGGCGTTGGTCTTTGCCGGCGTGATGGAGTATGAAGACGGATTGATGCTGGTGCAGCGCCGCGGGGCGGCCATGCAGGAAGCCGCCGACGCCACTCCCAGCGGCATGGTGAGCATCCTGGGGCTGGAGAAAGTCGAGGTCGAGGCCCTTTGCGAAAAAGCCCGCAAAGGAGAAATCCTCAAGATCGCCAACCTGCTCTGCCCGGCGAACATCGTGATCTCGGGCAGCCTGTCGGCCTGCGAGCGCGCGGCGGAAATGGCCCAATCGTGCGGGGCGATGAAGGCCGTGCCGCTGGCCGTGGCCGGAGCGTTTCATACCGAAATCATGCGGCCGGCCGATCGGCAGTGTGCCGAAGCCCTGGCGGACGTGCCCATGCACAAGCCGCGGATCCCGGTGATCTCCAACGTCGATGCCCAAGCGCACGACGACCCGGAAGAAATCCGTCAAATCCTCGTGCGGCAAATCTTGCAGCCGGTTCGCTGGGAGGAGTCGATGCGCATCCTGATCCAACAGGGCTTCGACCAGTTTTACGAGGTTGGGCCCGGCCGCGTGCTCCGCGGCCTGTTGCGCCGCATCGACCGCAGCGCGTCGTGTCAGAGTGTGGATGTGTAAAGAGAGGGATTAGGGATTAGATAACTGAACACCAAGAACTGAGAACTCAACCGTGGCAAGCCGAATCGCAACGAATCTCTCCGGCCAGGTGGCGTTGGTAACCGGCGCCGCGCGGGGTCTGGGCCGCATCATTGCCCAATCGCTGGCCGCGGCCGGCGCCAAGGTGGCTTGCATCGACATCAACACCGACTCCCTGGCCGAGACCATCGCCGCCATCCGTTCGGCTGGCGGAACCGCCGAGCCGATCGCCTGCGACGTGACCGACGGCAGCCGCGTCAACGAGGTGGTCGACGAGGTAATCGGCAAGTGGGGCGCCTTGAACATTTTGGTCAACAATGCCGGAATCACACGCGACAACCTGATCGTTCGGATGAAAGATGACCAGTGGGATGCAGTAATCAACATTAACCTCCGCGGCACGTTCCTGTTTACACGGGCAGCCGCCCGGCCGATGATGAAGAATCGGCAAGGCCGGATCATCAACGTCGCCAGCGTGTCGGGCCTGATGGGCAACCCCGGCCAGGCCAACTACTCCGCCTCGAAGGCCGGGGTGATCGGCCTGACGCGGACCGTGGCCCGGGAACTGGCCAGCCGCAACGTCACCGTCAACGCCGTGGCCCCGGGCTTTATCGCCACCGAAATGACCGCCGCCTTGGGCGAGGAGGTCCTCCAGGAGGTCCGCAAGCAGATCCCGTTGGGCCGGCTGGGCGAGCCCCAAGACGTGGCCGACGCCGTGCTCTTCCTGGCCAGTGAGGCCGCCTCGTTCATCACCGGACACGTCCTTACCGTGGATGGAGGTCTGACCGTTTAGAAAATATTCGGGGCGATATAGACACGAAAGGCAAAAACAGCTATACCTTTCCCATTCGAGTGGAAAATGGGGCAATACGTGGGGTTCATGACCCCCTTGTGGTAATCGAATAGACTTATTTAGTGGGGGGTGCCATCGGAGTGCATCCCCCAAGGTAAAGAATGGTAGCAGGAGGACCTTTAGGTGGCCTCAGTCGAAGAACGCGTTATTGATATCGTCGCCGAGCAACTGGGCGTCAGCAAAGACCAGATCACCCGCGAGACCTCGTTCGTTAATGATCTGGGCGCCGACTCCCTCGACACGGTCGAACTGGTCATGGAACTCGAAGAGGAGTTCGACATCAACATCCCGGACGACGTGGCGGAGAAGATCCAGACGGTCGGACAGGCCATCGATCACATCGAGAAGGCCGTGGCAAGCACCGAAGCCTCTTCTGCCTAACGGGTTTGCATGAAACGCCGCGTTGTCGTCACGGGTATTGGCGCCGTCACCTCGCTCGGCTGCAAGGTGGAGGAACTCTGGACTCGCATCTGCAATGGCGAGAGCGGAGTTGGTCCCATCGAGCGGCTGAACGTCGCGGATTATCGCGTCCGCTTCGGCGGCGAAATCCGCAACTGGTCGGCCGACGGCTATATCGAGCCCAAGGACGTCAAGCGATTCGACCGCTTTGTGCAGTTCGCCCAGGTGAGCGGCGTCGACGCCGTGCGCGACTCGGGGATCGACTTCTCCAAGGAAGACCCCTGGCGGTGCGGCGTGATCCTCGGCTCGGGCATCGGCGGGCTGGAAACCATCGAGGTCCAGCACCAGCGGCTGATCGACAAGGGGCCCGACAAGGTCTCGGCCTTCACCATCCCCAAACTGATCGGCAACGCCGCCAGCGCCCAGCTTTCGATCCTGTACGGACTTCGAGGGCCGAACCAGGTTGTGGTCACCGCGTGCGCCAGCGCCACCAACGCCATCGGCGACTCCTATAAGCTGCTCCGCGACGATTGCGTCGACGTGGTCATCAGCGGCGGCAGCGAGGCGGCGCTTACCCACATCGGCCTCAGCGCGTTCGCCGCCATGCGGGCGCTCTCCGAGCGCAACGACGACCCCAAGCGCGCCAGCCGGCCGTTCGACCGCGATCGCGACGGCTTCGTCCTCAGCGAGGGGGCCGGGCTGATGGTGCTCGAAGAACTCGAGCACGCCAGGCGCCGCGGCGCGCCCATTTACGGCGAGCTCTACGGCTACGGCGTAAGCTGCGACGGCCGGCACATTACGGCCCCCGACAAAGACGGCATCGGCGCCGCCTACGCCATGGCCCAGGCCATCAAGGACGCTCAGATCAACCCGAGCGACATCGGTTACATCAACGCCCACGGCACCAGCACCCCGCTGGGCGATCAGGCCGAGACCACAGCCGTCAAATCGGTCTTCAAGGACCACGCCGGCAAGGTCAGCATTTCGAGCACGAAGAGCCAGCTCGGGCATCTCTTAGGCGCCAGCGGCGGCGTGGAACTGGTGCTGTGCCTGCTGGCGTTGCGCGATGGCGTGATCCCGCCGACGATCAATCTCGAAAACGCCGACCCGGTCTGCGATCTCGACTACACGCCCAACCAGGCCCGGCAGCGCCCGATCTCGGTGGCCATGTCGAACAGCTTCGGCTTCGGCGGCCACAACGGCTCGCTGATCGTGGGGAAACTGCGGGGCGGGTGATTTTCGTCTCCGCCCGCCTTTCGGTTCCTTCCTTAGAGGGGGCGCGTGCTGGAATAACTCGCGCCGGGATGGTAGAATTCGGCAGAAAGGTCATGCTGCGCAGTCCAGTGGCAAGAAGACGGAAAGGTGAACCCGATGGCGCCATTCGACCGAATCACATTTGACCCGCAGATTATGGGCGGCCGGGCCTGCATCCGCGGCATGCGTATCCCCGTTTCGGTGATCGTCGGCCAAGTCGCGCACGGCGCAACCAACCAGGAAATCTTGGAGGGCTATCCCGAGTTAGAGCCTGCCGACATCGAGCAGGCCCTTCAATACGCGGCCTGGCTCACCCAAGATCAGATTGTCGCCGTCTAGGAGAACGACATGCGCTTTCTGTGCGACATGGGGGTCTCCGAGTGGCTGCGCAGTCAGGGACATGAAAGCAATCACTTGGGCGAAGAAGGTCTTGCCCGTTTGCCCAATGGTCAGATCTTTGTCAAGGCGATTAACGAGAATCGCGTCATCCTCACCTTCGATCTGGACTTTGGTGAAATCGCAGCCCTGGCCGGCGACCGTATCGCCAGCGTCGTTGTGTTTCGACTGCAAAACGCCCGTGCCGAACACGTAATCAAGCGGTTATCGACAGTATTGGAGAAAGCCATTGAACCGCTGAAAGAAGGCGCAATCGTGACGGTCGAGGAGACTCGACTTCGTATCCGTGAACTACCAATACACGGGGAGTAGAATGATCTGTGTTTGGTTCGCTGTGTTTTACAGGAAGGAGGGCGTTTATGTCTTGGATCACCGCTACAATGATCGTCTTCGTGGTTGTTGTGGTTGTCATCGTGTTGCTTCGTCGGTCTAGCGCACGCAACCTCAAGGATGTCTTGGGATTCGAGCTGATAGACCTGAGAGATGAATGTGGCTGACAAGCCTAAGTCCATCAGAGCGACAACGGGTTCAGATCGAGTTACGACGGCGGTTTCTAGATTTTTGGGATCTTAGGTGGCAACGGGCAAGCGAAAGTGGTAACATGGAGATTGTGAGAGAAAGGTAAACGCCATGCACAAAGTCACCCGCGTAGAAGTCTTGGAAAACTACAAACTGGACCTTGCATTTGACGACGGTAAGAACGGACTCGTCGATCTCTCTCGCCTTGTCGGGAAAGGCGTCTTCTCGATTTGGGCGGACTACGAGGTCTTCAAGAAGGTCCGTATTGGCGACTTTGGAGAATTGATTTGGGGCGACGAAGTCGACCTCTGCCCGGATTCGCTGTATCTCCAGGCGACCCATCAGCGACCCGAAGACGTTTTTCCTTCACTCAAACAAGAACACGTCCATACCTGAGATCTCTCGATTCTTCGGCATTGTGGTCAAGATGTTCTTCGACGACCACAACCCGCCCCACTTCCATGCTCTCTATGGGCGCGAGGAGGCGCTCATCGAGATCAGGACGCTCGCCGTCTTTGCCGGCCGCCTGCCGCCCAGGGTACTCGGACTGGTGATCGAGTGGGCAACTGTGCATCAGCAAGAACTGCTGGACGACTGGCAAAGGGCGCACACCAACAAGTCCCTTCTCGGGATCAATCCGCTCACGTAGACGGCGACACATTCATTCCCCAAACGCGATCCGCGCCACTTTCGGCTTGACCAGCCGCTCGAAGTCCTTGTAGGCGACCTGGATTAGTTCCGTGTGGGAGCCGGCGTTGAAGGCGATCTCTTCGTCTTCGGCCAGCGCACGCGAAACGTACACGTCCATGTCGTACAGGTTCCCGAAGGGCGGCATGGCGCCCACTTCGCAGCCGGGAAACATGTCGCGGAAGGCCTGCTCGCCGGCCAGTTCCACGTTGTCGCTCCGGGCGGCCGCCTTCAGCCGCTCGAAGTCCACCTTGCGCGAGGCCGGCAGCACGGCCATGGCCATCTTCCCATCCACTTTGACCATCACCGTTTTGGGGCTCTCCGCCAACTTTGGGGAGGGCGGATTGAGGCATACAAGATGTTGTGGTTATGTTATCATGCCCACGGAGGGGGGCATGGATGTTCGAAAGTGGTCATGGAGGACTGAAAATGTGCGAGACG